>Ga0074195_1003494_pt1 | contig 14692 bp, 12 predicted proteins | sample EPASupsiteHSE623_FD_64525 | JGI IMG/M metagenome (GOLD analysis project Ga0074195, IMG submission 64525) | Bioremediated contaminated groundwater from EPA Superfund site, New Mexico - Sample HSE6-23 | ecosystem: Environmental > Aquatic > Deep subsurface > Groundwater > Contaminated ...
AGTATCTTTACCAAATTTAAATACCTGTTCAGGATTTAAGCTTCCTTTCCAAAGTTGCCAATTTCTGCGCAGCCGCTTGTTCCGCCGCCGCGGGCATCTTCAAGGCTTTTTCCCTGGCGAAGCAGTTCTTCCAGAACGGCATCCGTATTGAAGACGGACGGGAAGCCCATACCGGCCCGGATTACCTCCGCCGCCCTGAGAACAAATTGATCCGGGTTTTTCCGGCTGATTTGCACATTTGTGCTAGGCTGAAGCAGTTCCATCTCCTCAACAGTATCCAGCAGCAGATAGGACACGTCATTTACACCGTCACTCCCATCAGGCTTGATGCCGCCAATATTAATATTGCAGAAATCGGTATAGGTAGCACTTTCCTGCAGGGTAATGCCTACCTTAGGCGGTGCCGGCTGATTATTAAACTTGACCCAGAAGCATTGCAGCAATTCTTTCGCTTGAGACTTTGTCAGGCTTCCTTCCCGGACTTCTCTTTCATAGAACGGATAAAGATGAAGGTCTAACTTGCCTGGGCAAAAAGAATCCCATGTATTCAATTCGGTTATTACACTTAAATGCACAAACCAGTATGTCTGCAAGGCTTCCCGGAACGTTCTCGGCGCATGAGCCGGTACGTGACTGCAAACCTCAGCAATCTCTGCCAGTTCTTTTCGCCTTACCGGATCAGGTTCAATTTCCGCTAATGTCCTGGCCTTTTCTGCATGCCTGTGCGCAAAAGCAATAATTGCATCACAGCAAATGGCCATAGCTTTTAATTGTTCCTGTTTATCAAAAGCTTCGGCATCGCGCTGATAATCCAATGTCTGTAGCTGCTGTTCAATTTCCTTCTTAAAATCAAAAAAACCTTTTTGATATATTTTTCCGCCGGCAACCGTATGTCCAGGAGCGCGCTGTTCCATAAATTCAGTATAAATGCCAGCCTCATAGCAGTCTTTCCAGGCAGGTGTCATGTGATCGAACATCAGATCGCGAATTGCTTTCCCGCTCCAGAACGGGATAATTTCCTCCTGCTGGACCCGTTTCGTTTCCTCACTGACTCTAAAAAAGATTCTGTCCCGTTTATCCATAATATCAAAATCTTCAACGGTATGGCAGCATAGCTCCGGGTAGGTAGGTGCTTCCTGCGGCCCTGTTCCGCGTTCGCCAACAATCAATTCGCCCTCATTAATACAAATGGTCTTGTGTTCCAGCACATATTGAAATGTCAGAGCCCGGAGCACTGGAACGGAAACCTTTCCGGCATACTTTTTATAGGCTTCTGTCACCAATTTGGCTCTTTCGATTGATAACCGGGGAACAGCGTTGACACTTTGCTCCCGCAGTTTTTTCACCCTGTCATTCATCTCTTTTGTCACTTTACTCAACCTCCAATTTGTACATTTAGCCCAAATTCCTGTAAGCCTGGCAGCATTGCTTCCATTTGCTTATGTGACGGCGGCGTCAGGGCGGAAAGCTGATAGCTTGTACCCAGCCTGGTATATTTGTTGACAGCAATATTATGATAAGGTAATAAAAAAACATCTCGAATCTGCAGCGAATATAGAAAAGCACCCATTGCTTGTAAATTCGCATCATCATCATTTATTCCCGGTATAACCGGAACCCGGACCCAGATAAGCTTGCCGTTGTTAGCAAGCTTCTGCAGGTTTTCCAGTATCAGTTTATTGGATACACCTGTATACTTTCTGTGTTGTTTATCATCCATAAGCTTAAGATCATATAAGAACAAATCTACCGCATCTTTTAGTCCGGCAATCGTTTGCCAGGAAGCATATCCCGACGTGTCTAAAGCGGTGTGAAGCCCCCGTGCCTTACAAGCTGTAAGCAGGCCTGTAAGGAACTCCGGCTGCATCAGGCATTCTCCGCCGGAAAATGTGACACCGCCGCCCGATTCTTCATAAAACACCCTGTCTTTTTCAATTTCTTTCAGTATTTCCGCTTCCGTCATCTTTTTGCCTGCTTGCTCGATGGCCCCCGTGGGGCAGACTGTGACGCAGGCTTCACAGCCAATGCAGTTAGCCGCTTCTTTTCTTACAGTCTGCTCCACAACCTGCATCGCTTCCTTCGGACAGGTTTTAACGCAGTCTCCGCAGCCAATGCATTTATTGCTCCCAAAAATGATTTCCGGCTTGGGCGCGATGCTTTCCGGATTATGACACCACAAACAGGCTAAAGGACAGCCTTTGAAAAAAACGGTTGTACGGATTCCCGGTCCGTCATGAATTGAGTATTTTTGAATATTAAACACTGTTCCTGTTATCGGAATCACCTACAATCCAATTGTATATATCCGCATTTATTGCAATAAACATGCCAAAACACCCTAAACCGGCCAAAGCCAGGCATTCTGCCGCTATAATGGGAACCAAAACAGCAAACGTCCCTAAATCAAGACGAAAAGCAGGGACATCGTCTCAATTCAGGGACAAAATCACCCTATGGCTGGCTGTCAGTGATCATGATCTCCCAGCTGATATTGTGCTTTCTCATTCTATTGTGTAATGTCTGCCGTGGCATCCTTAATATTCTCGCAGCCTTTGCTCCATTTCCCTTAGCCTGCCTTAGCGCCTGGTGGATTAACTGCTTCTCGTAGTCACTGAGCTTATCCTCAAGGGAAGCAAGCATTGGTTTTTCTGCAAATTCACCCGGCGTACGCTCCGCCGTATGTAAAGAGCTGATTATATGCTGCGGAATATCAGGAACATCAATTGTATTGCTGTCCGTAAAATTCATAATACTTTCAATCGCATATTGCAATTCCCGGATATTGCCCGGCCAGTGATAAGACTGGAGGATATGCAAGGCTGCGGAAGAAATATTCTCCACCTGCCTGCCCGCTTTACCGCTGTACATGGCAATAAAATGCCTGGTAAGAAGCGCAATGTCTTCTTGCCGGTCCTTCAATGCAGGAATGCTCAAGGGTATCACATTTAAGCGATAATATAAGTCTTTCCTGAGCAGCTTTTGCTCTACCATTTTTAACGGAGGTTCATTGGTGCTGGCAATAATTCTGACATCAACAACTACCGTACTGGTCCCGCCAACCCTGCGGACAACGCCATCCTGCAAAACACGCAGCAATTTTCCCTGAAGCTCCATATCCATGGAGTTAACTTCGTCTAAAAATAAAGTCCCGCCATCGGCAAGCTCAAAAAGTCCCGGTTTATCTTTCGCGCCGGTAAAACTGCCTGACGTAGTCCCAAACAAGATACTGTCCAAAAGCGTGTCGGGCAAAGCAGCACAGTTTTGGGCAATAAAAGGCTGACCTTTCCTTTTGCCCCCATTATGAATTGCCTGTACCAGCAACTCTTTACCTGTACCGGTTTCACCATAGACCAGCACCGGTGATTTGCTGCCGGCAATCTTGCGCGCTCTTTGCTTTAACTCTTTTATTACTGCACTTTCGCCGATAATATCCTCAAAAGTATAAATAACGCCATTTCCCTTATCGGATTTTTCATTGTGTTTTTTCCTGAATAACTCAGACTGAAGGTTGAGGACTTTTTCGGAAAGTTCTTTTACCTGAGTTAAGTCCCGGTAAATTTCCAGGGCACCGACAATTTCCCCTTGTTCAGTAAGCGGAATTGTCGACGTCAGCGTAGATACGCTTGTGCCCTGATAATTCCTATAGGTTTGCACATAATCGATGATAGGCTGTTTATTTTGCAATACTCGATAAAACGTGCTGCTTTCCGGTGTTAGTTCCGGAAAGATTTCCAGGATGTTTTTCCCTATGGCCTTTTCTTGTGTAATACCTGCTATATTCGTTGCCGGCTCATTATAGAAAGTAACAACCGCGTTCTTATCGACCACTAAAATACCTTCATCCAGATGCTTTAACACCGATTCTAACAATAATTTATAGTCCATATCAGTTCACATCCCCTTATGGTATCAATTCGAACTGTACAATGTAACTTTAACATAAAAACAGCGAGGTCCCAATTAGTTTTTAAAAACGAATTGAGGCCTCGCTGTTCTTCGCTTTAAGGCACCTTAGTTTAATTTGCCTGTTTCAATGCTGAACGCAAATCGTCTTCCGGTGTACTGATTGGCTTGATAGCAAACGTTTCCACCAGGTACTGGAGGACATTAGGCGATATAAATGCCGGCAGGCTGGGTCCTAATACCATTTTGTTGATTCCAAGTGACAATAATGCCAAGAGGTCTGCAACTGCCTTTTGCTCATACCAGGACAGAATAATGGAAAGCGGCAGGGAGTTCACATCCGTATCAAAAGCATCTGCCAATGCGGTAGCGATCCGGACGGCTGAATAGGCATCATTGCATTGTCCGATATCCAATAGCCGCGGCAAACCGGCTACCGTTCCGAAGTCCAGTTTATTAAACCGGTATTTCCCACAGGCTAAAGTGAGAATTACACAATCCTCGGGAACTTGTTTGGCAAATTCCGTGTAATAATTTCTTCCCGGACGTGCGCCGTCACAGCCGCCGATTAAGAAGAAGTGCCTTATTTTTCCCTGCTTTACAGCGTTAACGATTGCTGCGGCATGGGATAATGTGGCGTGATGGCCGAAGCCGACCATGATTTCATGGGCCTCGTGGTCTTCTTTAAAACCGCCAAGTTCCATTGCTTTAGCAATGATCTCGCTGAAATCCTTTTGTCCGTCTTCCGAGACGGCAATATTTTTTACGCCTTCCCAGCCAACGACATTAGTCGTAAAAATTCTGTCCTCATACGTCTCTCTCGGCCGCATTAAGCAGTTTGTCGTCATTAAGATGCAGCCCGGAATTCCATCGAATTCTTTCTGCTGATTCTGCCAGGCCGATCCGTAATTGCCTATTAAATGCTTGAATTTTTTCAAGCCCGGATAACCATGGGCAGGCAGCATTTCGCCATGTGTGTAAATATTAATTCCTTTGCCTTCTGTTTGCTCGAGCAGCATTTCTAAATCCCGCAAATCATGGCCTGAAACGATAATAAACGGACCTTTTTTCGGATTTGTATCCACATTATGAGGAGTGGGATTTTGATAAGTGCTCGTATTTGCTTCATCCAAAACTTTCATGACTTCTACACTCATGTTCCCCACCCGCATCACGACACGGATTAGCTCTTCCAGCGTCAGGTCATCATTTGTCGTGGCTTCTAATCCCAGGAAGTAATAATGATCGACTTGCTCGCTGTTATAGCTGAGAAATCTGGCCTGATGGCCGTAAGCGCTGATCCCTTTCAGGCCATAGAGAATGGTCGAGCGCAGCGAACGAATATCTTCGTTTAAATCCTGGTCAAACATGATTCCCGCCTGTACGGAATCTTTTAACATGTCTTCCTTACGGGTACTGGCATTATAAGCAGCAGCATCAGGATAGCTCTCCTGTGGTGCCCGTTTTCTCAGGTTTTCCTTTATTGTTTGTGATTCCTTAATCAAGCGGACATGAACATCTGCATCAAAATTGACATTTGTTAACGTCGTAAATAAGCTGTTTTCCACAAATTCAACAATTTCTTTATCAATCACTTCACCTTGTTCAATAAGTGGCTTAGCATAACAGGCAATTCCTTTCAGCTGATAAATCAGCAGATCCTGCAGGTTGGCAATTTCCGGAGTTTTTCCACAAACGCCGCTTTTCGTACAGCCTTTTCCGCCAAAGGTTTGTTCACACTGATAGCAAAACATTGAGTTTTCCATTATTACGCTCCTTACTTAAGTTATTCTATTCTCCATTAATCCAGCAATTTTCTGTCCTTTTTTACTCCCCTATTATTTCCTTATACAAGCCATCATATGCTCACGATTTACCCCGAATTCACATACCATAGTATGTGAGCTTTTTTTATTCTTCGGCAAAGATTTCAATGACAAAGGAGGTTGGCTATGTGGATACCTTAGGGCTGCAGTTGGAGAGACATTCAGCCGGTACGGTCGCTGCCAACGGCAATGTACTATTTGAGACAATCGTCAGCAGTTTTGGCGCGATAAGTTATGATACTTTGACAGGAGTAGCAACTATAAATAAACCCGGAAGATATGTCGTCAATTGGTGGGTAGCAACACAGGCGGCTATAGGAGCAACAGGAATATCTTTTTCCATCGTAACTTCACAGGGAGACGAATTAATCGGTGATACCCCAATCAAGACAGGGGGTGTCGTTGGTTTTGCGCTTGTACAAGTCGCAAGCACACCGATCACGTTAAGTCTGGTGAACCGAACACCTTCTACTGTCTCCTATTCATCATTAGTTCCTATTACAGCATCGTTAGTACTTATTGAAGTACCTGAAGAGACAAGTGCTACCGGTGCTACCGGTCCTACCGGCGGCACAGGAACCACTGGCGTTACCGGTGCCACAGGCGTTACCGGTCCTACCGGCGGCACAGGCGCCACTGGCGTTACCGGACCTACCGGCGGCACAGGAACCACTGGCGGCACAGGAACCACTGGCGTTACCGGTGCCACTGGCGTTACCGGACCTACCGGCGGCACAGGCGCCACTGGCGTTACCGGACCTACCGGCGACACAGGTGCCACTGGCGTTACCGGCGCTACTGGTGATACCGGCGCTACCGGTGCTACAGGTTCTGGAACCATGATTCCTTTTGCTTCCGGTTCTGTTCTTTCATTAAACACACTTGCAGACGGCTCGGCAGGAGTCCCCGCGCTCCTGGGCTTCGGCAATTCTAACAATGGCCCAGACAATCTTGGTCCGACTATTGATCTTACAAGCAATGGCGCAACACTCAATTTTGCCTTTTCCCTTGCCGGCAGTGGAACAATAACTTCAATTGCTGCCTTTTTCACCCTATCGGATCCACTGACAATTGTTGGGACGACAATAACCATTTCCGCGCAGCTTTACGAATCAACCACAGCAGATAATATTTTTACCCCCCTTGCCGGCAGTACGGTAATGTTAGCCCCGCCTTACACCGGGGCACCCCAGGTCGGTGACAGCACCAGTGTCCTTGCAACCGGACTTTCCGTGCCCGTAACGGCTGGGTCCCGGCTGCTGATGGTCATTTATGCAACAGCTACAGGCCTCAGCCTCACAAACTCGTTATCCGGTTATGCCAGCGCAGGAATTACAATGAATTAACCGCAAACTGCAAGCCCGCGTTATTTTTATAAAATAACGCGGGCTTTGTTTTGTTTGTTTTAAAATATTTCACATCATGGAACAAAGCTGCAAAGGCATTTTTATTTATTATATAGAATATTTGGAATTATCCGGAGACCTGTGTTGGTTCTACCGGCCTAAGAGCAGGTTAATGCTCTGCATCTTGCTAGCTGGCCGGGTCACACCGGGGTAACCCGCAAAACATAAGGAGGAGTAGGATATGAATACCAAAAAAATGATAATTGCAGCCTTGTCTGTTATGGTCGCAGGCGCTATGCTGCTAACCGGCTGCGGACAGAAGGATTCTAAAGCAACGGAAGCTCCAAAAGAGGGGGCTAAGTACAAGTTCCGCCTGGCTGAGAGCAATCCTGCCGATCATCCGGTAACGTTAGGTGACAAAAAGTTTGCCGAGCTGGTAGCAGCACGCTCCAATGGGCGCATTAGTATTGATGTTTTCCCCGGAGCGCAATTAGGGGAAGAAAAAGCGGTTCTTGAGCAAGTCCAATTAGGTGCAATTGAATTTACACGCGTAAGCTCTTCGCCGTTAGGTGAATTTAATAAACAAATGAGTGTATTCTCATTACCCTATATTTTTGATAGCGAAGAACATATGTGGAAATTCCTTAATGGAGAAATGGGCGAAAAGATGCTGAATGATTTGCAGCCTTCCCGAATGAAAGGCCTGGCATATTACACTGCCGGTGCCCGTAGTTTTTATTCCCTAAAACCCCTGACAGGCATTGACAGCCTAAAAGGCCTAAAAATCCGCGTTATGCAAAATAAAATCAACATGGAAATGGTTGCCGCTTTAGGTGCCAGTGCAACACCAATGCCGGCAGGCGAAATATTCAGTGCTTTGCAAACAGGTGTCATTGATGGAGCAGAAAATAATTTTCCTACTTTTGTTGCTCAAAACCACTATCAGTCAGCTAAAAACTTTATTCTGGATGCCCATCAAAGGATTCCGGAAGTTTTATTAATGAGTAAAGTTGCCTGGGATAAGCTGTCCCCGGATGATCAAAAATTAATTAAACAGGCAGCTTTGGATTCAGTCGCTTATCAACGGGAAGTTTGGGCAAAAACGGAAAAAGAGGCAGAAGACAAAATCCGGGCTAATGGCGTAACAATTACAGAAGTAAAAGACCTCAAACCGTGGCAGGCTGCCGTTAAGCCGCTAATTGAAAAATACGGTGCCGACTATAAGGAGGTTCTTGACAGTATCGATAAGGCCCGTAAATAAATAATACAAAAGGGAGTGTCGCAAAACGCTTTGGAAAAAGCACAAATGCGACCCTCTTTCTTTGTATGTCCAGGCAAAGAGATGACCAGAAAAATCCCGGTTTCGTCCTTTTGTCATCGCAACAAAAGGACCACACCTGCCCTTCACCTTAACTGTTTCACGCCTGCTTTAGTGCAACAGTCCCTTTTATATCATTCCCGTTAGGCTAAGTCAGCATTACAACGGCAGCCTGATACCCTGCGGAAAACTAAATACATTATACGGGTCGTAGACTTCCTTTACCTCTTGCAGCCTGCGTAAATTTCTTCCGTAATAGGCCTGTTGGTATTTTGGGGTCTGGCTGTAAGGAAAATTAATATATGACCCATTGGTAATGGTATAGATGTAGTCAAAGCCGGCTTCTACCCACTCCCTATGCCTTTGAGCCTCGCCGCTATCGTCCCAGGATGACACGATAGCCATGATATAATCAGCCTGACGGTCGGTAAACGCTGTGTCATTCATCGTGTCTCTGACAGCCCCGCCCAATGAATATACACGTATCGAAGAGTTCCGGCTGGTTGGTGCTCTATCCATAATTTCGATTAGACTCGCCAGCTCAGCTTGCGAAAATCTTCTTTCAACAAATCGTCCTGCTGCCTGAAATGCCTCCTGTTTAGGATAGATTGCGCCAATTTTTTTTACAGCGTTAATGAACGGTATATATTGAAAATTTTCAACTGTTAGGCCCGGTATATCCAGAAGCGGCTGAAACAGATAGCGGGCTTCTTCGAGGGAACCGTAAAAAAATGCATTTACCCATGCGCCGGATTTTAAAATTCCGCCAAACATACTCACCCGGTAATCCAGTTCGGGCAGCCAGTTCTGCCATACCTGCAAGAAACGGTATCTGGCTGCTTGATTATCATCCCATCTTAATTGGATGAGGGTAATTTTATCAACCCTTTTCACTTTGAATTGATAATCCGTGACGACTCCGAAATTACCTCCGCCTGTCCCTCTTAACGCCCAGAACAGCTCAGAGTTGCAATCATCACTTACCGTCAGCCTTCTTCCCTGATAATCAATCATAGTTGCCGCCAAAAGATTATCTGCCGTCAGCCCTAAGTAACGGGTAGATAATCCAATTCCGCCGCCCAGCACCAGTCCGGAGATTGCAACCGAAGGGCATGTTCCCCCCGGAAAGCCAAACCCGTACGCGGATAGACATTCGTATAAAGGCAATAATCTTGTACCGGCCTGCACTTTTACCGTTTCATCACTTGTATTTACGCATATCTGATTCATTGGCGAAGTATCAATTACCAGCTTACATGTGCCGTTCGAGTATCCCTCATAATCATGGCCGCCTGAACGGATTCGCAAACCGATCCCCTTTGCTCTTGACCAGCATATCGCATTCGCTACATCACACTCATCAAAGCAATATACAATAATCGCCGGGTATTGTTCAATGGCAATGTTATAACCCTGTCTGGCTTGCTCATACTCAGGATCTCCTGGCACTACAACCGCTCCGGACAACTCCTTACAATCCAAATCCTTCACCTGCCTCTTTACCTTTTGTGTATAATATGTTAATTAGAAATTAATTGCCACATCCGCCCGGCTAAAGGACAGCAGGAGAAAAATCATCACATGGAACCGGCAAGCAAAGGCATTCTGCCAGGCCTATCGAATAAAAGAACATAATAAAGAAGAATTTCCTGATTCTTGCAAGAAATAATATAAAATTGCTTTACAAGCTTTTGAATCGAGGTGCATGATGACAAAATTAAAATTAGCGCTGCTCGGCTGCGGCTACCTTCATGAAATCGTAGCGAATGCCATAAAGGCCGGTTACCTGCCGGACTATGAGCTAACGGCGGTTATGGGCAGGGATTATGAGCGGGCAAAGGCCTTCGCTGAACGTCACAATTGTAAGGCTTGCGCCAATATTGAAGAGCTTATGGCAGTAAAGCCCGATTTCACAGCCGAAGCTGCCTCTGTGGGAGCCGTTCAGAGCTATTGTGAAACAATCCTAAAAAGCGGTTCCAACTTTGTTGTCCTATCGATTGGCGCTTTCGCCGACAGGGAATTTTATGAGCATATAAAAGCTGCTGCTACGCAGTATCAGCGCCGGGTATATATTGCCAGCGGTGCTGTGGGAGGGTTTGATGTCTTGCGTACGGCAGCATTAATGAGTCCGATTACTGCATCCATTGCCGCCCAAAAAGCCCCGGCCTCACTGAAGAACACTCCGTTATTCACTGATGATCTGCTGCACATTACAGCCGAACAGCAAGTTTTTGCCGGCACGGCCAAAGAAGCCATTTCTCTTTTGCCAACTAAGGTAAATGTGGCGATTGCTACCGCCCTGGCCAGTGCAGGACCGGAAAACACGGCAATGAATATTACAGTCGTACCGGATTTTCAAGGCGATGAATATAAAATCGAGGTGCATGGCGAGGAGGTCCGGGCGGAACTTCATATATATTCCCGTACCAGCGCCATTGCGGCCTGGAGCATAGTGGCGGTTTTACAAAACGCTGCAGCTCCGATTGTATTCTAGGAGGCATTATCATGTTCAAGAAACTGGTTGCTATCGAGCCGTTGAATCTTACTTTTTCGGCTAAACAAAAGCTTATTGAATATGCACAAGAGGTCACTCTTTTTGAGGATATTCCGAAAAATGCTCAGGAAATCATCCAGCGTATCGGCAATGCCGATGCCGTACTGCTCAGTTACACCAGCCGTATTGAAAAAAATGTTCTTGACGCCTGCCCCACTATCCGCTACATCGGCATGTGCTGCAGCCTTTATTCGGAGGAAAGCGCGAATGTAGACATTCGCACTGCCCGCTCCAAAAATATTACGGTAACAGGGGTGCGGGACTACGGTGACCAGGGGGTTGTCGAATACGTAGCAAGCGAGCTTATCCGCTATCTTCACGGCTTTGGAAACAAGCAATGGCAGGAAGTTCCGGTAGAACTTACTGATCTGAAAGTAGGCATCGTCGGGCTGGGAACTTCGGGACAATTGATTGCGCAAGGTCTTCAGGCCTTGGGCGCTGATTTATATTACTACAGTCGCACCCGAAAACCGGAGCAGGAGGCAAGAAATATAAAATATCTTCCCCTGAAGGAGCTGCTAATTACTGCAGATGCCGTTTGCACCTGCCTGAACAAAAACGTCATTTTATTGCAGGAAGAACAATTTGCCTGGCTGGGCAATCATAAGATTCTGTTTAATACGTCTATCGGCCCGTCGCACCATATTCCTGCACTGGCCATGTGGCTTGATCAGGGTAATAATGAATTTTTCTGTGACACTGCTGCCGCACTCGGTGATCCTACCGGCAAACTGCTCGACAATCCTCATGTAAATTGTATGAACATGTCATCCGGCCTTACGAAACAAGCCTATAATCGTTTAAGTGAAAAAGCATTGAAAAATATTGCAGATTATCTCCAGAATAATAATTAATCGAAAAATAAGACGACCTCAACCCAGCATTATGCATGGGTTGAGGTCGTCTGCGCATCAAGCGATTTTTGTACAAATGCCTTAATTTTCTCGGCATCATCCATTTCGAATACCTGCTGCAGCAGCCTTTCAGCACCAGGCTTATCAATACGGCGAATCACGCTTTTTACTTTCGGTATCGAGGCTGCGCTCATGCTCAGCTCATCAATCCCCATAGCGGTCAGCAGCATAGCCGCTCCTGGCTCACCGGCCATTTCACCGCACATCCCGGCCCAGATACCGTTATTATGAGCTGCCCGGATGACACCGTCAATCAACCGGAGAACTGCCGGATGATAATGGCTGTAAAGCTTACTGACCCTGGCATTGCCGCGATCTACCGCCAGTGTGTACTGTACCAGATCATTAGTACCGATACTGAAAAAGTCACATTCTTTGGCTAACAGCGGAGCTAAAACAGCAGCAGCCGGAGTTTCCACCATAATTCCCAGCGGAACATTACGCGCAAAAGCTTTCCCTTCCCGCTCCAGTTCCTCCGCTGCCTGAGTGACAAAGGCTTTAGCCTTTCGTATCTCTTCTGCACTGATGACCATGGGCAGCATAATCGCGACTTTGCCGGAAACCCCGGCCCGTAAAACAGCCTTCAACTGAGTCAGAAACAGTTCAGGACGGTCAAGCGATATACGGATAGCCCGCCAGCCTAAGAAGGGATTATCTTCCTGGCCGATATCCAAATAAGCCAGCGGTTTATCACCACCGATGTCCATCGTCCGGATAATACACAAAGACTGACCGCACTGCTGTACTACCTGCCGGTAGAGCTCGGCTTGCTCTTCTTCACCGGGAGGAAGATTTTTTCCCATAAACAAAAACTCGGTACGGTATAGGCCTACGCCCTCACAGCCAAACTCGACGGCCCTTTTCATATCTCCAGGCACCCCGATATTAGCGGCAAGCTGAATACGGTGTCCATCCTGCGTAATTGCCGGCTCACCTATCAGTGCCAATTGAGCAGCCAGTTGTTCTTTTTCCTGCCGGATCTGCTGCAAATAAAAGGCGCTTACCTCCGGAGACGGCTCAATGATAACCTCGCCATTTTTCCCATCCAAAACGACCTCCATACCTTCTGCCAACTGCGAAAGATCATTGATTCCGACAATTGTTACCAGACCTTTGGCCTTCGCAATAATTACGGCATGGGAGGTAGTACTGCCATGCCCTAAAATGAGTCCCTGCAAGGCTTCATTACCCGCTTCCGCCAAAAAGGAGGGTTCAATTTCCTTGGCGCAAAGAACAAGTCCCGTACTGCCATTACCTACACTATCGACCTTCAGCAGGATTCGCGCGACTCGCCGTCCTACGTCCAGTACGTCAGCGGCTCGTTCCCGCAAATACGGATCGTCCAGAGAAGCAAGCATCGCCGCATACTGCTCTGCTACTGCCAGCATAGCCTGCGGAGCTCCTTCTCCTTGATGCAGCTTTTGCAAAACCTCATCTTTTAACGCCGGATCGGCCAGCATGGTTCTATGGGCTCCCAGAATTGCCGCCTGAACAGAATCGCCTCCCCCTGCTGCCGTCTGAATCATCCGGCTCAGCTGTTCATCAGCCTGCGTAAAAGCGGCCAGCAGCTTCGCCGTTTCCTTTGCGGGAGCTTCCAGCAAATACCCGTAAAAATAGTCAGACAGGTCAGCAGCAACCGTTTTAATTCTGCCCATTGCCGTACCGGCTACTGCTCCAATTCCTTTCAGGGTTTTCATACTGCTACACCTACTCTTCACCAAACTGACTTTCAATCAGTTCGGTTAATGCAGCAATGCAAGCTGCTTCATCTTCTCCCTCAGCAATAAGCGTAATTTCCATTCCGCCTACCAGTCCCATTGTCATTACGGACAAAACACTCTTTGCGTCTACCGTTTTGTGATTGCCGGTAAGAGTGACTTTGCTGCTGAACTTAGCGGCCGTCTGAACAAACTGTGCCGCCGGCCGGGCGTGCAGCCCCAGGCGGTTGGTCAACTTCAATGTTGCTTGCTTCATATTTGCACTCCTTCCCCGCTGCAAGCAGCGCTATTTTTTACGCAATTCCCGTGCCCCTTCAGCTATCGACAGCACCTCGGCAAGCGTGCTGCCAAGCGAAGCCTGCACTACAGCGCTGACCGTGCCCTCCAATACCGGCGCATCTGCAATCTGTACCCTCCCGCGCAGGGCTTCAGGCAAAAATTCCAGAGCCGTCTCTGCGCTGAGCACAGCACTGCCCAGATCCACCGCTACCATAACGCCATCACCGGTATCTGCTTTTTCAATCGCAGCAGCAATTAGCAGGGCATCGGTACCGATCTCACCGTTAGCGCCTCCGGCAGCAAGGATTTTCTGACCCTCCCGGGCCATTTGTGCAGCCATTTCCACGATTCCTTCCGCAGCTTTTGCACTATGGGACACCACCACAATACCGACCAATTACAGCACCCCCTGCTGTTCCCGGTAAAAGCCGGCGAATGCGGCGAGAATAATCGCTGCCGAAGTTGCTCCAGGGTCCTGATGCCCCAAGCTTCGTTCCCCCAGATAGCTGGCCCGGCCTTTTGTGGCAATAATTGTTTTCGTATATTCCACACCTTTGTCAGCGGCGGCAGCAGCTAAATCAAGGCATTCCCTGACCGGTCTGCCTGCTGCTATTCCCTCGCGGAAAGCAGCTAAAGCCGGTTCCAGGGCATCAAGCATGGTTTTCTCACCTTCCGTCGCTTTGCCCCGTTCTTTGATACCCTGAATAGCAGCCTCAAAAGCGGCCGCCGCCGCTGGGGCATCCATATCCTGTTTTCCCGCTGCCACGGCGGCCGCCCGCAGGAATGCCGTCCCGTAAAGGGGCCCTGAGGCACCGCCGACTGTAGAAATAAGCG
>Ga0074195_1003495_pt1 | contig 14685 bp, 20 predicted proteins | sample EPASupsiteHSE623_FD_64525 | JGI IMG/M metagenome (GOLD analysis project Ga0074195, IMG submission 64525) | Bioremediated contaminated groundwater from EPA Superfund site, New Mexico - Sample HSE6-23 | ecosystem: Environmental > Aquatic > Deep subsurface > Groundwater > Contaminated ...
GAAAAAATAGCTGTCAACGTGGATAATCATATTTTCTAAATTCTTTATAAAATATAACAAAAAAAAGACACATCAGTCGTGTGATGTGTCTAAAATAATTTAGATTATTTTCCCATTGTGGTAAAAAAGCAAAAATTATGTTTGTGGCTCACGAATTTGAAAACAAAAAAGGAGAACAGTATGTTTGTGATTTATATGATACTACTGGAAAAAGTGGTTCATTATGGGTTCACGATGCCTGTTCTATAGCTTGTTATCTTTGTCCTCATTGTTTTGAGGTAACATCAGATTTGAGCCAAGCTTAAACGAAGTATCATAAAAAAGTAATTGAATTACAAACGAAATGAAGGTTTTTAAAAATATCGAAGATGTATTAGGGGAAGGACGATTTATAATCAAAGTATTCCCAGCAGACAAGTGGGATGGCTCTCTTAACGAAGGTCAAGGTGGATTTGCAAAGGGAGTTCAACAAACCGTAGCGGTTAAGGGTGGAAAAACAGCCTATAAATATAACGTAGAAAGCGTTGTAAGAAATGGAAACGATGAAAGATTAAGATATGATAATGGAGAGGGAAAGGAATATAGATGTAGTGTCTTGGCGTTTGATGAAAAGTCAAAAGCAATTCTTGATACTGGAACAGCAGAGATTAATATTATTCCAAAGTTAAATTCAGACAAGGAAGAAATATTCTCAAAGAGGGATGGAGAATTTGTTAAGGAATTAAGATTCTTTATCAATCCATTGCCAATGGTTGGGGCAGACAACATTGACAACAACGGAGATGGTTCAACAAAATTATGGAAAGCACCAAAGGGATTTGTTGAGGATGAAGTGCCGACCATTGAAGACGGTAATGACATTTTAGACCCAGACTACATTGACCCAGATACCATTCCCCTATAAAAGAAATGAAAGATAAGAATTATTTACCAACACTTAAAAAAACTAAAGTAGAGTTTTACGATGACCATAAAAAGGCTGTCGAAAGATATAATGAATTATTAAATATGCCAAATGTATATTCCTTATTTCTCGACCCAGTAAAAGACAACAAGGGATACTGGAGCGTAGAAGTACAGGAATATACAGAATCTTGGCTAAATAAATATGGAAGAAAGTGATAATAAACGCCTATCAAAAATAATACTTATAAGTTTAATAATAATCGTGGGGTGTACCCACCTCACAAAACCTCACCAGAGGCCCTATAATGCGTTTGGAGAGGCGATAATATCAAATGAGTACGATACGTCATCTGACTATTTAAACCCCCTCAAAACGCAAAACTACACCATAATTGATAATGTGTTGTCAAGTATAAATAGTCCCCTATTTATAACATCTCAAACATTGGCAAGTATTGAGAGTCCAGAGCCAATAGTTATAGATAAATATGATGTATTAGCGGACAAAGTAATTGAGTGTGAAAGTGGCGGAGACCATACAAAAATAGGAGATACAAACTATTATGTAAATGGTGTTTATACTCCGAGCGTTGGAATAGCACAGTTTCAATTTAGAACATTTGAGTGGTTGAAGGGATTGGCTAGTATGGATAATCTTAAATATGAAAACCCAGACCACCAAAGATGGTTGCTTAAATGGGCAATACAAAATAATTACGGTCATCTCTGGAGTTGTTACAAAAAGATTTTATGAACAAAAAGATTAAATACAATTCAAAGATAAAAAAATGGATAGTGTCTTATGATGTGTCGGCGTCCAAAACAAAAACCATTAGAAAGGTTGAATTGTTTTACCCAGAAGAAGAGATAAAAGCTAGAGCAAGGTTCGATGAAATTAAGGAATGATTTTAGCGACGAAACAAGGGCATTATTTTGTTTTGAAACAACCTGTTGGAATTGTGGACGACCAAATCCAGAACTACACCATATTTTAGGGAGGGTAAGCAATTCACCCTTGAACGCTTATCCCCTCTGCCAAGAACATTGCCATTCTAAACATATAGAAATGAAATCAAGTGATAACATATCTAAATTTCTTTCAGAGACAATAAGCTTTCTGGTAAAAAATAATTATAGATTTAACGAAGGAGATATTAAATTTTATCAAAAATATAAACACTGTTATGAGTAAAACGTTCGAGACCGTCCTTCCCCTTCCGACTACCGATAATCACACCTATGGAATGAGGGGTAGGATACGATTTATGTTTAAAGAAGCCAAGGATTGGAAAGAACTTGCCCAAAATAAAGCGAGGGAAGTGTGGAAAGGCAAACCAGTCGAATGTCCAGTGTCTGTAACTATTAGTGTTTTTTTAAAAAGAGAAAGAGACCTACACGGTGGACTCAAAATACTGTGTGATTCTTTGGAGGGAATAGTTTATAAGAACGACAAACAGATAACAGAGATGATTCTACACAAAGAGTTTGATAAAGAAAATCCAAGAATAGCAGTAAGAGTAGATACTTTATGAGCAAGAGAATAGATTTAAATGTTGAAGTAAATCCAAGAATATTGGAAGCAATGAAGGGGTTTATTCCTATGGTTGGAAGTAGTGATGATATAAGAATTGTTGAAGAGTATTCCAAGTTGCTTAATTTGTATACTCTTATGAATGATGCACACAAGAGAGCAGAAAAAAGAGGAACAACCTACAAACCGAGCGACGCCAAGAATAAAGATATAGACGAATTGGAGAAAAGATTATTATGGTTGATGAATAAAAGAAATGAAAAAACTGACAATAAGAATAAGTCTGGATAGATATTTAGAGGGGGCAATGTTAGATGGTGAAATAACAATTAAAGAAAAAAGCGTCAAGAAATTAAACGATTTATATAATACAATATTAGAAAAACTAACACCACCAATAGAACAATGAAAATATTACTTTACGATTGTGAAACTAGTCCGAATATAAGTTATACTTGGTTTGGTACTCACGAAGTTGATGTTATAGAACAAGTTGAGGAGGGCCATATTCTTTCATTTGCTTATAAGTGGTTGGGCGAAAAAACGACCAAATCATATTGCTTAACTGATTTTAAGGGAAATAAAGAAGTTCGAAAGAAAAAACTAATTGAAAAATTGTGGGATATATTCAATGAATCCGATGTAGTAGTGGCACATAATGCAACACAATTTGATATTAAATGGGCTAATAGGTCATTCGTATTACACGGATTAACTCCACCAAGTCCATATAAAGTAGTTGATACATTAACATTGGCTCGTTCAAAGTTTAAGTTTAATAGCAATAGACTTAATTCTCTTGGCAAATATCTTGGACTTGGAGAGAAGGTTGATACTGGTGGGTTCGATTTATGGAAGAGGTGTATGTCTGGCGACAAGAAAGCATTTAAGTTAATGTCAAAGTATAATCGTAATGATGTTGTTTTATTGGAAAAGGTTTATTTAAGATTGAGACCATACATAACAACCCACCCCAATATGAACTTAGAATATGATGAGTGTCCTATGTGTAAAAGTAAAAACATAATTAAACAAGGTAGTCATACACTGGTCGGTGGCTATAAAAAAGACCAATTCCAATGCAATGATTGCGGTAGGTGGTTTAGTGGAAAAAGTAAATATAAGATATGAAAATATATTTAGCAATTAAAAATTCAATGCTTGGTCAGCCATTTGATGCCTTTCCTTGGATGTTAGACGCTTACAAGAAGTTTAAGATGAATAACCACGGAGGATATGACTTTAGTGCCAAAACAGGAGACCCAGTATATTATGATTGTGATGTTGACGGATATGTCCTTAATACCGAGATTGACAGTTCTGGCGGACTGGGAGTAAATATAATTACAGAGAGCGGAGAGGGGGTATTCAAACACCGTTACTGGCACTTAAAAAGCTTCTTCGTACAGGCGGGTGATAAGATTTCAATGGGGGAATGTATTGGTTGGGCAGATAATACAGGGTTCTCAACTGGAACACATTTACATAGAGATATAAAAGAGATGGTTAAAAATGAGAATGGTTCTTTAAGTGTTAAATATCCCAATAACGGAACATTTGGAACGATTAGATATATGAATGACCCGTCACCCAAACTAGGTCAAATAGCATACGACTGGTTTGAATATAAGTTTGTTCTTGATATGGTCGACCGAGACAAGAAACAATCTTATTTAAGAAAAGTATTATTAATGTTAATAAACAGATTAAAAAAATGATTACAAATCAAGATATAATTAATTTAGAAGGAGGATTACAAGGTGTTAAAAACTTATCAGGAATTAAGTTCGCCTATGTAGTTTCCAAGAATATAAACAAAGTAAAAAGTGAGATAGATTCTTTTAGAGAAAGCGTAAAACCAAGCGATGCTTTTAATGAATACGAAAAGAAAAGAGCAGAGTTGTGTGAACTTCACGCCAGGAAAGACGACAAGGGAAAATCAATTATCAAGAACGGTGAATATGATATTGATAACAGGCAAGCGTTCGATGCACAATTAAAGGTTTTACAGGAAGACAATAAAGATGTATTGGATGCGCGCCAAAAACAGATTGAAGACTTTAATGCCTTCCTAAGAGAAGAAAGCAAAGTAGAACCACACAAGATAGATGTTAATGATGTTCCCAAGGACATTACAGCTGGACAAATGTCTGGAATAGAATTAATCGTAACTGGTGAACTTAAATAATATGAAAAAAGATAGCAAGGTAAAAATAGAAAGCTGGTTCTTGTCGTGTGAATTTAAAAAGAAGAAAGATATGATTCCGTGGGGACTTAAAAAGCCAAAGAAAGGAGATGTTTACGGATTAGAGTTATGTAAGATAGATGATAATAAATTATATTTTAATTTTAAAAAAATATGAATGAAATATTATCATCAGCCACAAAAATAGTATTACTTTATTTAATTGGAATACTAGGATTACTAACAGCAATAAGTCTTTTTGTAAATCAAGAAGCATTTAAGATTTTACTTGATGTATTTAAGACAGTTATTCTAATGGTAGTATCTTTCTATTTTGGTCAGAAGACAAATGTTCCAGTAGAGACACCACTACCATAGTTGACCGATAAAAGAAAGTATGCTATACTGGATATAGTTTAATATGATGGGTGGCGGAAAAGGTAAGACGCTATATCTGCATTAAAAACCGTGGATGCAGACGAATAATAACACAGGTTGATAGTCCTAAAAAGTAGTTAAGAGAGATACTTAATTATGAGGGTATGTTGGGTAGTGCACGCTACTAGAAATGGCTTTGCCTTTCTAACAATATATAAAAATCTGCAAGGTGACCATTAAAACCAAATCCTTGCCCCATCATCAGGGGATGCTGGAGTGTATTATGGGTTCGATTCCCATAAATCCCCGCCAAAACAATAACAAATATATGGTAAAATTTCCTAATCACAAAATAATATTAGAGTGCGGAGAAGACGAAGAGAATTGTCTTAATAGAATTGAGATAGATTTCAATAGTCAGATTTGCTTAGATGACTTACTTAATCAAGTGTTTAGACCAATTCTTATTGGGTTGGGTTATACTAATAATTCTATAAACGAGTCATTTAATATGACTGAATTTGGAGAAGATTTGGGGGATAACTTTAACAGGGAGATGAGAAAGAGTGACAATGGATTTGATGACGACTTAACTAACTGCGAAGATTTAGATACAAACGAAATATGACATATAAAATATTTAAAAACCTAGTAGAACGTCTTTTAAAAATAAAGAAAGATGAGGAAAGATTGAACACATCATTCAAATTATTCGAGCCAGACTTTAATTACATATCATTTGGAAGATTTGAAACATTGGTAGTTGACGCAATCAAAGGAGATGATGATAAGAATGATTGGTTGGGTTATTTCCTTTATGAAATGGATTGTAAGTTTTCAAAGAAAAGAATTGGCAAGGATAAGAAGAAACCAATCTTCATTAGGAATATGAAAGATTTATACAATTTAATCTATGAAGAAATCACCAAAGACAGAATTTAAAATTAAAGTATTAAAAGATTTGGCGACCAAAGATGATTATCAAATTATTCAATATGTTAATCCTTGTATTCCTTGGGAACAGATAGACTTCTTCTTTAATAGTTATCTTACGAGAAAGGATAGGGAGAAATTTTATGACTGGATGCAAGGGCAAACAACACCCTTGGGTGGGGTGTATTCTTGGGACTGGATAAGATACTGGCAAGGAGCAAGTCCGATGCATTTGTACTAATCACTTGACTAATTTTAGACTAATCAAAAACAGAGTTTATTCTCTGTTTTATTTTACTTGCAACACATAGTTCGCACCTCCTGTTTCTATGGTTTGACCAAGCTGTCGTTCGAGTTCGGACTTCTTTACCCATTGACCACCCCAGAATATTACTGGTTGTTTTTCGTTAGGTTTAAGTTCGTTCATTTCATTCCCGCCACTACTGCGACGTTTAGGATAGATGCCCCGAACCAATAAAGAGCAAATGTCCATCTATGTTCACATAACGATACAATCATTATCGCAATATATACGATAATGAGAAAGTATACAATGTAGTCACTCCACATAAGGAACACCAAAAATGTGCTAGATACATAATAGCACACTTTTTATTATCGGTCAATAGTTAAGCGTTTTAAGAGGGTTATATATCAAAGATGAAGAATATATCAACTCTTGAATTATCTCTCGTCTAAAGCGATTATAGGGGCTCTGGTAGCATTATGGTTATTGTCCTACCTTGGGAATATAGACTTTGTTATATTCCCTTGCTCCATTTTCAACCAACAATGTTCTTAATGCTTTCTTTCTTTCACTCTCCATATAAGATTGTTGTATGTCTTTATCAATCGGCTGTATCTTCATACCAACAAAATTAAGCATAGATTCCATTAAGTTTTGATTCATATTTTCATCACTAGCAGATAATGTTTTTTGGAACTTATTTTCTGCTCTTGTTCCATCATTCTTATATCCTCCAGGTATTTGGTCGGCAACTGCTGGTGGTAAATATGTTTTTGTTAGATACCTCATTATATCACCAATTTTTTCTGCTTGATTAGCAGAGTCTTTCCAGATACTATTACCGCTAAAATCTTGATTAGATGTTAGTTCCTTAATGGTATTTATAAGTGGAGAATTAGAAGCTAATGCCATTGGTAATCCCTCTGGTAACCCAGTTTCTTTACTAATCTTTTGGTCAATTATATTTCCACTTGCTAAATCACCGAAAGGTAATATGTATGTCAAGTCAAAATAAGCACTTCTTCCTTGCTCATCTTTAAAGGGAAGTTTAACATAGAATCCGTTTCTCATCCAAGAAGGTTCATTCGCTTTTTCTTTTTTAGTTTCTTCTTTATCAGATAAACCCTCTATTGAGTTTTTAATTTTACCAATAGAACTTATTCTTTGTGGATGTTTATATGCTGTTTCTAATGCTACTGGAGTTGCTTTAACTGTGAATGTTATAAATGGAGAACCCCATAATGATGTTCTTAATTTTCTAACAAAAGGAGTTACTTGTGCATAATTAAATGTTGCACTTTCAGCTGCCTTCCAAGCCTCATCTATATCTAACCCAGACTTTCTCTTTTGAATAAAAGCAGTTAATTTAGCTAGGTTTTCTTCGTTTTGATACAGGGTAGCCATTTTATCTCCCTGTTTTTTTATCCAATTACTAACCTTACCAACCTTAGTTTCACTACTAATTGTTAATAAATCTCTTATCTCATTAGATGCAAAAGTATCTAATCCATATCCAGCCTGTTTTGCTTCACTAATCCACTTTCCCTTTCCTTTAAGTATTTCACCCATTGCTTCACCGTATAAATCTGCTCTCCAAGGCCCTATACCTAATTTCCACCAATTAAGAACCATATTACTCATTACGTTTCTTACGTGGGTAGCTGGATTAAGAATAACTTTTCCAAACTTAAATCCGTGCATAACCTTTTCAAGTTTTCTTTCTGTATCTGATTTAGTTGCAAACATTTCCATTAGGTCTTTATGGATAGTATCTGGAACATATTTACCACCAAGTTCTCCTAGTTTAATCTTTCCAATATTCTCAAATAGACCTTGTTTTTCCATTTGAATTTTATTAATAGTGTCTTCTAAGAACCTATAAGAATCATCAATAGAACGCTTATCTATTCCTTTTAGATTTTCTAATTTAGGTGTTAGTTTTTCTATTTGTTTCTGAACACTAATTAGTTTATTAATATTTCCAACCGCAACATCTTCAACAACTTTTGTTGTTGCTGGAACATACTTACCAATAGCAGATTCATAGAAATCCTTAATAGAATTAAATCCACTTCTTTGTAATATACCTTCTTCAAATAATTTCTCTACCTCAACTCCAGTTCTTGAATCAAAGAATTTTTCATAACTATCAAAATTTTTAACCTTAGATGCAACACTAACTAGATTATCTGGTATAGTTCCTAGTTGTCTAGCAACTTTAGAAACTTTAGTAGTTTCCATACCCTCATTAAAGAATTTATAGAACTCATCTTCTCTTAATCCAGATAACTCATCTAGTTGTTTTTCAAGTCCACTTATTTCGCCTAATACTTTTCTATCTCCTTTAAATGTTACTTTTAAATCTTTAAGTGGTTGTTTTAATGATTGATTTAATTCTTTTATTTTAGAATATGTTTTAATCTTTTCTCCAGTAGAAGTAGTAAAGAATCTTTTGGTTTCTGGTAACCTACTAAATCCTGCAACAGCATCTGTTTTTGCGAACTGTTTAGATAGTTGATTAAAGAATTTTACATTCTCAATATCTTTATTCAAATCGGTCATACTTTTAAACAATAAATACGCAGGATTGTCAATCTGTCCAAGTTCTTTCATTTGTTCTGGAGTTAATCCTTCAACCCTTGCCTTTACTCCTTTTACTTTTGCCTTAGAAGATGGAAATAATGTTCCCTTTTTAGCGAGTTCATATTCTTCATAAGCATTTTTAATGTAACTACCAAGACCTTCCTCTGCTTTTTCTTTATTTAGTAATCCCAAATCAATAGCTTCTTTGGTTAAGTTGTCTAATTTTGTAAATGCTTTTTCAACATTGGCAATTTCTTTCTCATCAAGATTTCCAGTTTTCTTAATATCATCTAATGAGTTTCTAACAAATCTACCAGTATCATCAGTTTTTAATAAGATTGATGCTTTTTCTTTTGGCAAATTAATAACCCCATCAACTAATTCTTTAATCGCATTATCATTTCTAATTATGCTTGTTGATGTTCTTTCTGCTAAGTCTATATATGCTTTATCTTTTCCAAAACCATATACAAACTTTTCACCAAGCCATTTAGCAACTGGTGTTTTAGAAGCAATAGTTAATCCACTTTTTAATAATTTTTCTGCCCCTGGTATCTTTTTAATAATGGTTGCTGGTGCAATCCAAGTTAATGGGTCTACTGCAATATCTAATGCTATTCCACCAATAGTTCCCAATAGCCCATACTTTCCCAATGAATCCTCATCGGAAAATGATTCTCTATTCTTAACTCCTTCTTCAAATGTCTTTCCTTTTAACATTCCAACCACTCCATAGTCGGTCATATTTAAAACATCAAATGTATCAGAAATCCACCCACCAGAAAATATCTTGTTAGAATCTTCTCCCTTTTGTTTGAGTGCATTATCTGCTTGTTTTTGTAACCCTTGTTGTTTTGCTAGATTATAAAGACTACCAGAAGACTCCTTATTATATTGATATAATAAGTTACTAGAATTATCAATACCTTTAGTGTATTTATCAACCACACTATTTACAATATTATTTGTTGTTGTATTTACTTTAGCTTTATCTGTATATTTTTTAACAACATCATTTACAATTTTATTTCCAGTAGCAATATCAGAAGTAGGTTGAGAATATTTTTTAATTATTTCTTCAGTTGTTAGATTTGCCATATTTATTCACCAAATAATTGATTAAACCAAGAAGTTGTATCTGGAAGTCCAGAACCAATTTCATTCATTCCATTATTAATATCTACATTAGTGGTTCCCCAAGAACTTTTTTTAGCAGGAGTATTATTTACTCCAGAACTAGTAGTTTCATTTATCGTTACTGGTGTTTCTTTTTTTACATTAGGAACTAATTTCATTGCCCTTGTAAGAAGTTTATTCATATCATCAACTGATAATGGTTGAGAATATTTAGCAATAGATATTGAATTAGCAGCATCAACAGCATCTTGAACGCTACCGCCATTATCTAATACTTCCTGCATAGGAGTATCAAATATTGTCGATTTGTCTGTGGTTGTTCCACTTCCAGCGATTGTTCCTATTGTATTACCATACTTATCTTTCATTGTGTATCCAGTCTCTGCACTACCAACTGTTTGGGCAACTTCTGGGTGTAGTTTAGAATAATCTGATGCTTTCTTTAATGCTTGTTGTAATGTATCGGTAGATAAAATACCAGCATCTAAATATGTTGATTGTAATTTAATAACATCTGCTTCATCTTTATGCGCTATTTGATATGCTTCTGCTTTCTGTGTGGCAGTTTGTAATGTATCAGTAGGTAATATTCCAGCCCCAGGATTATTGTATTGCATTGTTAATACAGCACTTTCATCCTTATGAGTGTTTTGATACTCGCTTGCTTTTGTTGCAGCGGTTGATGTACTATCGGTTAGTTGTATTCCAGCACTAGGATATTGTATCATCATATTCATTACATTGGTGGCATCTGTCTTGGCTGTTTCTAAATCATTTATTGCAGTTTCGTGTGCGTTCTTTAGAATAGCAGTCTCACTAGCATCTAATGAACTTGTCCAATTAGAATATACATTGAATAAATTTTCAAACTTATTAACCTCACTTTGTTTATCAGCTGTATATGCGTTGACTATATCTGCAACACTATTCTTGGCTGCTGTCAAGTCTCCTTGATATACTTGTGCGACTGCTGCTTCTGCACCAAGTAAAGCAGTTTTCTTTGCTTTTTGTAGATTGTATTTGTAGTTGATTTCATTTATATCACTACTTATCATCTCCATTGAGGAAAGTCTTGTTCTTGCATTTTCTACCTCTGCTGTTTGAGTTGCTTCATCTTGTGCTATCTCATTTTGTATTGCAGTTATTTTAGCAGTTTGAGTAGATAGTTTTTGTTGTAACGCAGTAATTCCCGCTTTAGCATTTTCTTCTGCTAATTTTGCTTCAATGGAAGTTGTGGGAGTTTGTTTTGCTAATTCAGCCAATCCTTCATAACCAGTAGCACTAGTTCCCATAGATGCCTTGAGTCTTTCTTCTTCTGCTTTCTGGTCGGCTTCTAATTTAGCTTGATATGCTTTATTTTCCTCCTCTATTTTTTTTTGTATATTATCACTAATCTCGGTGGTGGCAGTTGCAGTTGCTGGTATGTTAGTGGTTGGAGCTGTTGTAGTAGTTATTTTAGATAAATCTGGAGTAGATGAAACGCCTAATGTAGAAACATTAGTAGTTCCTGCTGGGGCTACTGGGGTTACTGGAACACCTGTAAGAGTTTCATTCGCTGGAGTTCCAGCCGCTGCTCTTTTAGCCAATTCTGATTGTATTGCTTTTAATCCAGTTACTTGCTCATTGGTTAATTGTAGCGGTTGAGCAACGCTTGTTGTGGCTGGAGCAACGGTAGCTACTGGAGTTGGAGTTTTTGTACCATAAGCCGCCTTAACTTCAGGAAGGTTATTTATATTAGCCATCATCCAATCTTTAGAAGGATATGTATTTTTAGTTATTGGGTCAACGTATGCCATATATTATTATTTTATTATTATGAATATGATGAATAAACTGGTAAATAAACTGTTCCATCTGATGTACTTACCTTTATTACACCAGTTACTGTTGCCACTGCAGTTGCTCCTGCTATGTATTCACTTCCACTAAACTTGAAGGCGTGTTCTACTCCAGCACCAGCGTTAGCTAAATTAAATTCTATTCCATATGTAGCACTAGCACTATTAACCGTTTGTGCTAAACTCATACAATTTCCATCAGAAGATTTTGTTATTTTTAATCCATTAGCATCACTTGAATTTGTTACTATCTCAAGTATTGGATTTGGATTAGCTGCATCACTAGATGTTAAAACAAGTAATCTACTTCTTGTATTAGATGTTAAAGAAATTAAATCATTTGTAACATCTGTTCCTCCAGTATGGTCTATATCCATAAAACCAGCATTTGTTTCGGTGCTACTTGACGATATTTCAATTAAGGAAGCACCATTGTCAGTCGATGATATATTCAAAAACTTAAAGTTTCCAGTTCCGTCTTTTTCACAATACCAACTGTCTGCATTTCCACTAATATCATACCCAGTTCCATCATTAGAAATATCAATAACATTACCTGCACCAGTTCCAGCCTTAGTTACTCCTAAACAAGGTTTATTAGCGTTTTGTGTTAACTCTATACAAGACTTATCTCTTGCAGCAGGAGAATTAATTACAATTACTTCATTTAATCCTATTTCTAAAATCTTATTATTAGAGGAATCGTATTTACATATATTATGTATACTACCACCGACGCTAACACCCATTTCAACTCTTTCAGTTATTGCCCCAGATGTTGATGTTGAGAATAATCCAGAATATATTGAACCAGAAGTTATAGTTGGAGATGTTATTGAAATACTTGCAGCCACGTATTGAGCTGTTACATTAAGAGCATTAACAAATGATGTTGTTACTGTATCTCCTATAATTGTAGTAACCCCACTACTTGTTACCGCTGTTCCTTGTCCAACATTTGTTCCAACAACCAATCCATTTAATACTGCAATTCCCGTTGTTCCATTGATAGAAAAAGTAGTTGCACCATTTATATCCCTACCAAGTATTCCAGATGGACTTATTCTTATATCTCCACTTACACCATTAACATAAGTTCCTATTTGTAAAGCACCAGAAACTCCAAAAGTAAAAGGAGTTATGATTGTTGATGTTGCTGTACTTATTGCACTATCAGCGAAATGTCCACTTGCATCAATGGCAGAAGCTAATGTTGATGCAATTCTTCCTCCTATTGTAGATGTTTCATCAATGACACCACCCCTTATATTAACATTATTAAAATAAGCATTACCAGTAGAATATTCTAGTTTATAACCAGCATATACTGGAACAGCAGAATAATTAGATGATGTTACATCTCCAGCAATAATTGCACCAGTAGCACTCATTACTCCAGCCATAGAAACCTTAAAAGGAGCAGAAGCATAAGTTGCATTTCCTAAATATATTCCATTACTATCGGCTTTGAATATAGTATCACCAGAACCTATTGCAATTGAACTACCAGAAATTGACCCTCCAACTATACGAGGATTACTAATAGAATTTTCTGGGGGCAAAATAGTTTCACTAAATGTCCTGACATCGATTTGATTTTGTGTAAATAATTCCATTAGAATTTGTCAATTATTTTTCCACTAATTAAAACTTTTCTAATCTTCACTGGGTTTGTAGCACTACCAGTTGACCAGTCAAATTTTAACTTAAAATTGGAAACTGGAACGCCAGCAGTTAAACAAAGATGTTTAGTCTTGCCCGCCACAATACTATTGAGAGTAACTGAATTTGATGTACTTCCATCGTAGTACAAAGTTGGAACGCATATTCCACCAGTCCCTATTGTTTCTGTTAGGACTGTAATTTTATCTATAATTGCTTGTTCGTTATATGTCTCTAAATCAAAAGCTGGTGTGTACCAATTACTTAAGATTGAATAACCACTTTCCTTATTAAGAGAATAGTTAGTGGTCGCATTTGATGAAACCAATATCTCTCCAAATGGAGTTCCCAATGCACCAGAGGTTGCATATTGAGTTGTTAGATAGTGAAACATTTTAACCTCCAAATCAACATCTCCACTTCCCCACATCATTAGTTTGGCACTATTAAGCCACATAATAAATCCAAAGTATTCACCTACTTGTGCTTGGTTTGGAAGGCTTCCATCATATCTTCTTAAGGTAGTCAATTGAGTTCCATTTACATATCCAAAATTGCAAGTTCCTGTTCCTACACCATCTTGCCACCAAACATAAGTAGTTCCATTCTTGGTGTATAATGCACCTATTCTTCCAGAGACTTCTATCGGGTCGCCTGCCCAAGAAGGAGATGAACCATCCCAATTATAAATAGCACTTTGATTAAAGTTTGAACTTACATTAGGTCTATTAACCCCAACCACATAATAGTTATTATTAAATGAGATTGAAATGGCTTGTGAGTCTGTGTAGAAATCTAATGCCATTGTATTAAGTGTTGTTCCATTTATTGTTCCAACATAGTTTCCATTAGTAAATCCTACAACATCATTACCACCAAGGACTGCATAGTGTGGTGCAGAGATTAAACTTGCTGGATTTGTAGCCGCTGTCGAGCCCCAGTCTGGGTCTAGCGTATCAGTAGCAATAGTTAATTTAGCAATATCGCCAATAGAACTTGAATGATTATAAAAAATGTAAAGGTTTGATTTATAGAAAATCAAATCAGTTGCATCTTCTCCTGTAACTCCTCCTTTATCTATTGTCATTGGATAACCTCCTATTGCAATAACAGCACTTGAACTTAACTTATATAGCTTTGCGCCACCAACAGCCCAACCAACATTTGATGATGTTGATGTTCTTAAAATTGAACTAATAAGAGTTGATACACTTCCTGCTTGTGTTCCTGCTGTAAGTGGGGTTGTTCCACCACCTTGTGTTAGAACATTTGGGTCACTTGTGTC
>Ga0074195_1003496_pt1 | contig 14674 bp, 11 predicted proteins | sample EPASupsiteHSE623_FD_64525 | JGI IMG/M metagenome (GOLD analysis project Ga0074195, IMG submission 64525) | Bioremediated contaminated groundwater from EPA Superfund site, New Mexico - Sample HSE6-23 | ecosystem: Environmental > Aquatic > Deep subsurface > Groundwater > Contaminated ...
TCCAGAAGTTTAAGCCAAAACACGGGACAGCTGTGGATTTGCCCTTCCGCCGCGTAGGAACCCCTCCCGTGGTTTCCCCCCAGCCTGAAAGGCCGGGGCCCCCCATCCGCTATGCGGCTCCAGAGCAAACCCCCAGCTATCCCTTCCAACTAAAAGCCCTATAAATCTCACCCGCATAAACACAGTTTTTTTGATATTTTATTGGTTTTCTCCGCAAGTCGTTCCTCGTCCACGGTGGTCAGGCGGCCGTGTTTCACCACCAGTCTGCCGTTGACCATGGTGTATTTGGTCCGGTGAGAGGCGCCGCAGAACAGCAGCGAAGCCAGGGGATCGGAGCCGGAACCGGCAAAATCCAGCCCGCGCACATCGAATACGGCCAGGTCGGCGGCCTTTCCGGGCTCGAGAGATCCGATATCGTTCCTGCCGAGCAGAGCCGCTCCGCCGCGCGTCGCCATACGGAAAACATCCCGCGCCGGCATGGAAGCCGCGCCAGATTTTACGCGGTGCACCAGCATGCACTGCCGCAGTTCGCCCAGCATATCGGAGGAATCGTTGGAGGCGGCGCCGTCCACGGCCAGGCCCACAGGCACCTTGTTGTCCAGGAACATCCGCACCGGAGCGATGCCGGAGCCCAGGCGCAGGTTGGAGGAGGGGCAATGAGCCACGCCGGTGCCGGTGGCGCCCATTCTTTTCGCCTCGTTCTCGTTGATGTAAACGCAATGCGCGAACCAGGCGTTGCCCTCTGAAACCCAGCCCGCCGACTCCATATAATCAAGCGGCCGTTTCCCGAAAAGCTTCAGGCAGAACGCCTCCTCATCGGCCGTCTCGGCCAGGTGGGTATGCATCCTTACGCCCCATTTCTTCGCCATTTCCGCGGTTAGCTTCAGCAGCTCCGTGGTGACCGAAAAAGGCGAGCACGGCGCCAGGACCACGCCGGTCATAGGAAATCTGCCGGGTTTCCCGTACTTGTGCACGAGGCGCTCGCAGTCCTTCATTATGAAATCCTCGCTCTGCACCACCTCGTCGGGAGGCAGCCCGCCCCGGGAGCGGCCGCGCGACATGGAACCGCGGGTCGGATGGAAGCGGATGCCTATTTCCCCGGCGGCCTCTATCTGGGTGTCGATGAAAAGCCCGCTGTTCTTTTTCGGGAAAAGATAAAGATGGTCGACGCTGGTGGTGCAGCCCGTCAGCAGCAATTCCCCCAGACCGGCCTGGGCGCTGACATATACCGCCTCGGGAGAGATGCGGCGCCAGATCCCGTAAAGATAGGTCAGCCAGTCAAAAAGCTTGGCGTCCTGCACGGCCGGCAGATTTCGGGTCAGGATCTGGTAAAGATGGTGATGCGTGTTCACAAACCCCGGCAGCACCACGCAGCCGCCCGCGTCTATCACGGTATCGGCCTTTGCCGCGAGCCCTTTGCCGACCTTCTTTATTTCGGGCCCCTCTATATAAATGTCGCCGCCTTTTATCTCGCGGCCCCTGTCGTCCATGGTGGCCAGGACCAGGGCGTTCTTGATCAGGATGGATTTCATAAAGAGAGTAAAGGGTGAAGCGTAAAGCGTGAAGAGCGGCGGCTGAACCGCGAAGAGTAAAGAGCGGGGAAGCTTGCGGAACACCCGTTTTCCCGCTATTTACACTTCGCTCTTTGCGCTTTGCTCTTCCCGCGCCCGAATATTATAGTAAAATAAACATGCGCCGGACCGGTCATAGCCGCGTACCGGGCGCGAGGAAAATCTCATGGCGCAAAAATACAAATTCCTTTCCGACGCGCAGCTGGCGGCCGAGGCGGCCCGTTGTCTTTACTGCGAGGAAAAGCCCTGCAAAACGGCCTGCCCGGCCGACTGTTCCCCCGCCGACTTTATAATGGCCGTGAAAGGCGGGACGCCCCCGGATTTTAAAAGAGCCGCCAAGCTCATAATGGGCAACAATCCATTCGGCGGGGTCTGCGGGGCGGTCTGCCCTGATTGGTTCTGCGTGAAGGCCTGCTCCCGCAGGCTTTTCGACAATCCCATAAATATACCGGCGGTGCAGGCGGCGGTGATACGGAAGGCCAAACAATTAGGCGTGCTGGGCGGTTTCAAGCGGGCGGCGCCGAACGGAAAAAGGATCGCGGTCATCGGCGCCGGACCGGCCGGCCTCGGCGCGGCCGCGGTGCTGGCCGGGCTGGGCTATGCCGTGGATATTTTTGAGAAAGAAAAAAAAGCGGGCGGCGCCTGCAATCTTATACCGGCCGCGCGGCTGCCGGAGAAGGTCCTCCGCTCGGAGCTGGAATTCGTTAAAACTCTCGGACGCGTGAACATCAGGACCGGTTCGGCCGCGGACGATCCCGCCGCGCTGCTGACAAAATATCCGGCCGTGGTGGCGGCCGCGGGGGTTTCCGCCCAGATACGGCTGAACATACCCAATGAGAATCTGGGCGTGGAGGGCCTCGCCTTTCTCGCCGGCCGCCGCAAATACCCGGTGAAGGGAAGAACCCTGGCGGTAATAGGCGGCGGCGCCGTGGCGGCGGACTGCGCCATGACGGCCCTGGAAGCCGGGGCCCGCAGGGCCGAGATCTTCACCCGCAAAAACATCGGCGAGATACAATTGCCGGAAAAGGAATTGCGGCGCCTCCTCCTGTCCGGCGTCAACATAAACGCGCGCTCCCGGCTTACGGGCATACTGGGCGGAAACGGAAAAATAGAGGGGATCCCGGCGGCCAGGCTGGATGAAAAAGGCCGCGATATACCGGGGTCCTGCCAGGTCCGTTCGGACATCGATTTCGTCATACTGGCGATAAAGAACCTGCCGGCGTTCAAAAAGACCAAAAAAGAGGGCCTTTTCTACGCGGGCGACGCGGCCAACGGGGCCTCCACCGTGGTGGAAGCCGTCGCGTCCGGCAAAAACGCCGCCCTGGCGGCGGACGCCTTCGTGACCGGGACCCGGCGCGTCCCGGCCGCGGCCGACCGCGAAACCGACAAAAAAAGCGCCGTTATCCTTAAAAACCGCGATCTTACCCCGGTCGATCTTACCGCGGATTTCTTCGGGAGAAAGCTTCATTCCCCCTTCCTGATCTCCGCCAGTCCGCATTCGGACGGGTACGAACAGGTCCGGCGCGCCTATATGGCGGGCTGGCCCGGAGTGGTGATGAAAACGGCTTTTGACGGCCTGCCCATACACATACCGGCGGGATATATGTTTTCGTTCGGGGATTCCACTTACGGGAACTCGGATAATGTTTCCGGACATTCCCTGGACCGGGTCTGCGGCGAAGTGGCCAGGCTTACGAGGGAATTCCCGGACAGGCTTACCGCCGCCTCCACGGGCGGACCGGTGACCGGCGACGACGACTCCGACCGGCGGATCTGGCAGGCGAATACACGCAAGCTGGAGCGGGCCGGCGCCATGGCCGTGGAATATTCCCTCTCCTGCCCCCAGGGCGGGGACGGCACCAAGGGAGACATAGTATCCCAGGACCCGGCGCTCACCGCGAAAATAGTCGGCTGGGTCATGGAGGTTTCCGACCCGGCCGTGCCGAAACTCTTCAAGCTGACAGGCGCCGTGACCTCCGTTTATCAGGTGGTGGACGCCATCCGCGGGGTCTTTGAAAAATATCCCGGCAAAAAGGCCGGCATAACCCTCGCAAACTCCTTCCCGGCGCTGGCGTTCAGGAAGGGCGCCGGCCGCTGGGACGAAGGGGTGATCGTGGGCATGAGCGGAGAGGGCGTCGCGCCGATAAGCAATCTCACCCTGGCGAAAGCTTCCGGGCTGCGCGTACCGGTTTCCGGGAACGGCGGCCCTATGGATTACAGGGCGGCGGCCCATTTTCTGGCCCTGGGCGCCGGGTCGGTGCAGTTCTGCACCATAGTGATGAAATACGGACTGGGCATAATAGACGAGCTCAATCAGGGCCTCAGCCATCTGCTGGAGGAAAAGGGGCTTGGCTCGGTGCGCGAGCTTATCGGCATAGCGCTGCCGAAACCGGTCACGGATTTCATGGAGCTTGGCGCGGAAAAAGGCGTTCCGGAGGCCGATCCGGAACTCTGCATGCATTGCGGCAACTGCCTGCGCTGCGGCTACCTGGCGATAAGCCTGGACGCGAAAAAGAACCCGAAAGCCGATGCTTCGAAATGCGTGGGCTGCTCGCTTTGCGTGAAAAAATGCTTTTCCGGCGCGCTGGCCATGAGAAAAAGGACGAAGAAGGAACTGAAAGCTACGCCGGACTGAAAATAGAGGCGTAGATGCGTGGAGGCGTGGAAGAATCGAGGTGTGGTTTCTACGCCGCCAAATTGCCGCACTACCACGCATCCAAATTGCCACGCGTCTACGCATCCAAGTCGCTACGCGTCTCTAATTTATGAAATCCATACTCATCAAGAACGCCGTCATAGCCACTCTGGGCCCGGAGAACAGGCTGCTCCGGAATCACGCCATCCTGATCGAGGACGGGCTCATAAAGCGCATCGCCCCGCAAAAATCTTTCAGGGGCCGGCACGGCAGGACCATAGACGGGACCGGCAAGCTGGCTCTGCCCGGCTTCATCAATGCGCATATGCATTTCTACAGCACCTTCGCCAGAGGCCTGGCCAAGGCCGCTCCCTCCAGGAATTTCACCGAGGTGCTCGAGAACCTCTGGTGGCGCCTGGACAAAAAACTGACCGGCGCGGATTCCTATTACAGCGCCGTCATACCGCTGATAGACGCGATCAGGAAGGGCACGACCACCATAATGGACCATCACGCCAGTCCGTTCTCGGCGCGCGGCTCGCTCCGGGCGATGGAAAAGGCCGTCAGGGAAAGCGGACTCAGGGCCTGCCTGTGCTACGAGCTGTCGGACCGGGACGGCGGCGAGATCGCCGCTGCCGGCATGGAGGAGAACGCCGAATTCATAAAATACGCCGCCGGGCTGAAGGATAACCGCATAAAGGCGATGTTCGGCCTGCACGCCTCGTTCACCTTAAGCGACGCCGCCATGGAGGAGGCCGCCTACCGCGGCCATTCGCTGAAAGCCGGTTTCCATATACACGCCGCCGAATCGCAGAGCGACCAGCTGTACGCGGAGGCGCATTACAAGATGCGCGTGATAGAGCGCCTGGAAAAATTCGGGATCCTGGGCCCCAAATCCATAGCCGCGCATTGCGTGCATGTAAACGAGAAAGAAATGGACATCCTGGCGCGCACGCACACGCCGGTGGTTCACAACCCGCAGTCCAACGCCAATAACGCGGTGGGCATAGCCGATATAACGGAGATGGCCGCCCGCGGCGTGCTGCTGGGGCTGGGCACCGACGCCATGACCATGAACATGCTGGAGGAGGTTCGCGCGGCCGTATGGCTCCAGCATCTGAAGCATGATCCCTCGCGCGGGTTCGCCGAGCCGGTCTCCGCTCTGATCTCCGGCAACGCGGAGATAGCCTGCAGGCATTTCGATAAGGTCGGGCTGCTGAAGGAAGGCTGGAACGCGGACATAATACTGCTGGACTATATCCCTCCGACGCCCATGACGAGGGAGAACTTTTACGGGCATCTGGTCTTCGGTTTTTCCCAGAGCGCGGTGGACACCACTATAGCCGGGGGACGCGTTCTGATGGAGAAGAAGAAGCTGAAACTGGACCTGGATGAAAACGAGATAGCGAGGAAATCTTCCGAACTCGCCAAAAAACTCTGGGCAAGGTTTTGATCCGGATGGAACATAACGCGGAAAAAAGGGTCGGAGCGAAAGCCCCGGCCCTTTGATTTCCCTCGACCACAACGCCTTACGGCTTGAAAGGCTCCAACACTCCGGGAGAGCTTTGCCTGCCGTTAATGCCGGGGCACCGGAGCTGGGCCTCATAATCAGAACTCGCGCCGGGACAATTGGACGCCGACGGAGTGGATTTCGACTTTGCGTAAAGCGCCCTTTTGGCGGTAAGGCCGGCTATGGCCGCGTCCATATACGCCAACTCCGCGCTGAGAGAAGCGCATGTTTCTACCCAGGTCTGCACTTTGTCTCCCTCGATGGTCGTAATGCCGTTGCCGCCCATCTTGGTTATCCCGTTGCCGCTTCTCTGTCTGGAAGGGGCGCCCGACCTAACCTTTTTGTTCTTGTACAGTTGACACTCGTAGTCCGACAAATTCAGACCGGCGCACGCATCGACGACCGGCAGCTCTTTTGGTGTCGCGACGGTCACGCAACCCTTCGCCTTCATCCTCTCCAGCACGGCCGGCCGTTGCGCCTTAAGACCGTCAATCAGCGTCTGATCGGCCGGGTCCCGGACGGCCGGGTCGGAATTGCAATACACCTTGTCGTGGTCCCGGCACAGCGCGTCGACCGCGTCCACCGGCTCCTGAAGTTTGCCATCCCCGGTACAGAGGGCTTTTTCCGAATCGGTCTTGTTCCAGCTTCCGTTGCTCCAGGACGGCCCGCAGTAGTTGCCGTGGGTGGGAAGACTCTGCTCCACCGAGTATACCAGGGAGGCGGTGCCGAGAGACTCGCTTACATTGCTCAACGCCCCCCCGCTCAACCCGAAGCCCCCGGCGGAGTGGGCGTACTGGCCGCCCAGGAGAAACGAAACACAGATCGCTATCGTCATCCTTACCATAACCTCTCCCCGCCGGTCCATACCGATTCCGCCCCTCAATCCTCCCGGGCGTCGTTTAGTGACCACCCCGGAATGGTCCCGTTCTGGGATTTCTCGTAAAGGATCCGCTTGGCCGACAAAAGCGCTATGGCCGCGTCCGCATAGCCCAGTTTCATGTTGAGCGCGTGGCAGGACTCCGAAGGCTCGTCCTTAACAGGCTTCAGTACCGGGCCTTTCGTCTCCTCGCTTCCCATCTTGACTATGCCGTTCCCCCCCTGCTTATTGGGGCCGGAGGCCGGTTTTGTCCCTTTCTGCATGACGAGGGATTCCGACTCCGGCTTTTCCGGAACCGGGGCTTCCGCTGGCTTGGCGGCCGCCACGGAGGAAGTTTTGAACCTGCGTGTATCCACTTTGTCGACGCCCTTGGCAACAAGGTCCGTGATCTTCGCGCATGTCCCGGGAGCCGAGCTTTCGATCCCGGAAGAAGCGCATTTGTTCGAGACCATGTTGGTTATTTTATACGACTCCGACTGGCAGTTCTGCGCCTTGAATTTAGCCACTATCGCGGGCCTTTCCGCCTTCAGTCCCTTTATGAGGGCATGATCGGCTTCGTCCTGAACCTTGGCGTCGGTGGAGCAATACGCGAAGTCATGCTGTTTACAAAGCGCGTCGATGGCGTCCGCCGGCTCCACCAGGCTGGTTCCATTGCAAACCGCCAGGGCCGCGCGGTCCTTGACCCATTCCCCGTTGCTCCAGGCCGGGCCGCAGTATTTGCCGTAAGTGGGCAAAGAACGCGAGATCGCATAGATGACGGACGACTTGTCCGACAAGTTCACTCCGTTCAACTGCGCTCCGGAAAAACTCTGCGACCGGACGACAGCAGCGCCCAGGAGCATAATAACGAGAAAGACGGGAATAGTTTTGTTCTTCATAACATTATCCTCCATGATCGACTGGGCCCGGCGTTTTCCCACCCGGCTGACTCCTTCCTTAATCTATACGGCCGCAAGCCTACGGACGGAAGGCCTCCAGGACCCCCCCGCTGGTTTCGGTCGTAGCCGACGGAGCCGCGTCGGCCGCGGATACCTTGCTTATGTAGAAAAAACATGCCCCGCTGTAATAATACCCGAGCCAGGGGTGATAGCACAGATAGGTGTCCGACACCGGCGTCAGCGATTTGGCGTAGGCCTCCCGTTTCGCCGTGAAGCCGACTATGGCGGCCTCTATGAAAGACATTTTGGAACTCATATCGGCGCAGGTTTCGTTATTTTCCTTGACCACCGGGCCCAGCGAGGTGGCTCCGTTGCCGCCGAGCTTGGTAATGCCCTGGCCCCCCACGGCAGAGGCTTTCACTCCTTTAGCGGTCTTAGCCGCGGATGCGGCCGAGGCCCTGGAGGGAGCTCTGGCCTGGGCGCCCTCCCAAGAAGACGAACCCGTCCCCGCTCCCCCCCCCACACAGGGATCCAGGCTCGTCCCGGCCAGACGGGTGCTAGCGGTGCAGGCCGTCTGAACGGCGGTCTCGGCGGCGGTAGCCACAGTAGAGCAGCCTTTGGCCACCATTCTGGCGCTAAGTTCGCTCTTCTCCTGTTTCAGTCCGTTAATCATGGTTTCGTCCGCCGTATCCTGTTTGGCGAGATCGGCGCCGCAATATGCCTTGGCATGGTCCATGCAGAGACCGTCCAACGAGTCCTTGGGCGACTCCAGCGTGGCGCCCGCCGTGCAGACGCTCGTCATGGAACCCGTCTTATCCCAGGCATCGCTGCCCCAGACCGGACCGCAATAATTGCCGTAGGTCACCTTTTTCTCCACCGCGTACACGAGGGAGGTGCTCCCCATAGGCTCGGTGACATTGCCCAGCGAACCGGAGGTAATGCCGGCGCCGGCGGCCGAAGCCGCGGCCGGCATACAGACCGCAAGCCAGGCGGAAATCTGAATGAGCGCGCCTCTCATAAACCCTCCCGCGCCAAGCGGCGCCGGACCCGCTATAAAAACCCCTTAACCTCCCCTGACACGCTTTACTGTTCAGGGCGAAGTTAGTCTGCATCGATAGTATAGCACCAAACCCTTGACTTGTCAAGGGGGCGGGGCGGAAAGGCGGAGGAACGCCTCCCCACCCGGGTTTTAGTATAATAGTAGCATCGCCGGTCTTTGAATTTCACCCGGCCGCTTTTTCATCATCAGGAGGATCTTGTCATGACCGTTAAAATCACCGGCAGCTCACTGACGGTAGAGGATGTGGTCCAGGTCGCCCGCCACAACGAAAAGATCGAGCTGGACCCCGCCGCTTTGGAACGCATAAAGAAATGCCGGGCCATGCTGGACAAAAAAGTCCTGGCCAAAGAGATCATGTACGGCGTCAATACCGGCATCGGAGAGTTCTCCGAGATCGTACTGAACGACGAACAGGTAAGACAATTCCAGAAGTACCTCATCTACAATCACGCCGCCGGCATAGGGAAACCCTGTCCAGCCGAACATGTGCGCGCCGCCATGCTGAGCCGCATAAATGTGCACGCCAAAGGCCATTCCGGCTGCCGCCCGCAGATAACCCAGGCCTATGTGGAGATGCTCAACAAGGGCGTGACCCCGGTGGTCTGTGAAAAGGGCAGCGTGGGCGCCTGCGGCGACCTGTCGCCTATGAGCCAATTGGCCCTTTCCCTGATGGGCGAGGGCGAAAGCTTCTACAGAGGCGAACGGATGCCCACGAAGGCGGCCCTGGAAAAAGCCGGCATAACCGCGCCGGGTCTCGAAGCGCGCGACGGCCTGGCCGCGATAAACGGTTCCAATCTCATAACCGGCATGGGCTGCCTGGAGTTATACGACGCCGAACGCTGGGTGAAGCAGGCCGAGATAGCGGCCGCCATGTCGCTCGAAGCCCTGCTGGCCAATATGAAGCCCTACGACACCCGCCTGCACGAACTGCGCGGCTTCAAAGGCTCCATAACCACGGCCGCCAATATCCGCGCCGTCACGGCCGGGTCCGACCTCGCCACAGGCAAGCTGAAGACCAAGGTGCAGGACGCCTATTCCATGCGCTCCACCCCCCAGATCATCGGCGCCATGAGGGACCACCTGGCTCACGCCAGGAAGCAGTTCGAGATAGAGCTGAACGGCGTGGCCGACAACCCCATCTTCCTGCCTGAGAGCGACACGGTGCTCACCGGCGCCAATTTCCAGTCCATGCCTATAAGCATGCCCCTGGACATGGTCGGCGCCGGAGTAACAATGATCTCCGTGCTGTCGGAAAGACGCCTCAACCGCCTGCTGAACCCGGCCCTGAGCGTGGGCCTGCCGGCCTTCCTGACCAAAGGGGCCGGGATGTTCTCCGGCCATATGCTGAGCCAGTACACCGCCGATATGCTTATAGTGGAACAGCGCACGCTCAGCGCCCCCGCCTGTGTGCAGTCCATACCGGCCGCCGCGGACCAGGAGGATTTCGTGAGCATGGGCATGAACACCGCCCTCAAGACCCGGCAGATCCTGGATAACGCGCAGGGCGTGCTGGGGATAGAGCTGATAGCGGCGGCGCAGGCCCTGGACTTCAGGAATTTCGCCTTCGGCAAGGGTACAAAGGCGGCGCACGCGGCCGTGCGGAAAGTGGTGGAGCACCTTGAGGTGGACCGCCCCCTGTTCACCGACCACAACAATATGGCCGAAGCCGTCAGGGAATGCAGGGTACTGGACGCGGTACAGTCCGAGATAGGCGAGCTGAAGAGTTCCTGGTAGCTGACGGCCATCTTCCGGGCCCGCGCGGTCGTCGACGCGCGGGCCCGTTTTTTGTCGCCCCGGCCGCCGGACCAAAAGACCTAGTTGTACTGGGACCTTGTGCCCTTGGAAAAAGCGGCGGACGGGGTACACTATACCATGAAGCAGGAACGCGCGGTTCGGGAGGAAAGGTTATGAAAACCATCACCGCAATGATACTGATGCTCGCCGGCGCCATGCCGCTCAGCGCGCAATTCGATCTGCCGTTGTTCTCTCCGGGAAACGCCGTCGCCTCTTTCGATATCCCCGCCGTTCCCAGGCCGGTGGCCTACTCCGCCCCCTCATCGAGAGGCGGCTCTTCCGGAGCGTGGAATTCCGTAAAGATGCAGGCCGTGGCCGCTCTGCAGCGGGCCGGCAGGACTGGCGAGGCCGCGAGGCTCAGCGCCACCGCCGTGGTTGTGGACTACAACTATTATCTGTGCCAGTCCAACCGGCGGGCGGCGATGTGGACCGAAGCGGGACGCATAGTCGTATGCCAGCCGGCCGAAAGGGCCTCCGCAAAGACCAAACTCTTCTATGTGATCCACGAGTCCTATCATCTCTCCAACGACAACAACGAATGCGCCGCCGATCGGTTGGCGATGTCCGTTCTCGGCGAAAGCAAAACCAGGTCCGCCTATCAGTGCGGATACTGAACCATAAGGTAAAACAGGCGTCAGGCCGCTTTTCGTAATACGAAAGGCGGCCTGACGCCTTTTTCAGAAGGTCTGGGTGACCTTGTTGAGGCCTTTGGGATTGTCGGGATTAAGACCGCGCGACAGGGCCAGGTGAAGGGCTATTATCTTGATACGGATATCCGTCAGCAGGCAGGTGAACGGGAATTTTCCCTTATCCGAAAACATCACATGATACGGGGTGCCCCGCTCTTTCAGCGCCGCGCGCACCTTTTCCATGTCCTCCGGCAGTTTTTTGGACGGGCTCAGCAGGAAGACGAAATCCCCGGGGGTATAGGCGCCCACCGGACCGTGCAGGAATTCCGCGGCCGAGTAGCCCAGCGCGTGTTCCCTGGCCATCTCCCTGAATTTAAGCGCGGAGTCGTCCGCCACGGCGTTATACGGTCCGCGGCCCACGAAGCCTATGACCCCGGCATCGCTCAATTTTCGCCAGAACGGTTCCTTCTTCGGATCATAGCCGGACGCGAGGAATTTCCTGAAAAGTTTGACGGTATCGCTGAAGTCCTTCTCGGAGAAACAGCCGCTCCAGGCCCGCGCCGTCCACAGGACGGCCCACAATTGCAGAATAAAACTTTTGGTGGCGGCCACGGCAAGCTCTTTCGACCCGGAAAGCAGTATATGCGCGTCGGCCTGGCGGGCCAGCGGATTAGAGGAGAGGTCCGCCTCGTTGGTGACGGCCACGCCCTTCGCGCCCCAGCCCATCAGCTTCTTCAGACAGGCGGTGATATCCTTGCTCTTGCCGGACTGCGAAAAGGCCCACACCACGCCGTTGCGGAAATGCAGCGGTATATCCGCCTCAAAAATGGAATGCGGATGTATGAAGTTGGTGATAACGCCGGAACAGGTCTCCCATACATATTTGGCGAAAAGAGTGGCGTTGCCGGAAGACCCCCTGCCCACCAGATACACGGTCCTGTCGCCGGACCTGAGCGCGAGCCGTTTAAGAGCCCGGGCGCGGCCGGAAAACTCCTCCAGCAGGTCCGGAATTTCCATTATGTCCCTGTAGGTAAGCGTGTTCTCTGGTTTCATTTTTTTCCATCCGCCTTGCGCTTCAGTTTTCTGAGGGCGCTGATGCCGTTATCGATATCCTTAAGGTCCATCCCGGTGCGGCCATAATGCGCGTGTTCTATAGGCGAATCGGGGCAGATATAGGTGCCGCGCTCCACCCCCCTGCGGTCGTTCTCCAGCCCCAGCCAGATCATCCACGGGTAAAGGTCGCTGAAATCCCCGGCCATCAGTTCCGCGCCGGAACGCATCAGCATTCCGCGGTCGCCGAAACCGTCCAGCACCGACGCGGAATGATAACCGGCCTCTTTCGCGGCCTCTATGTCCTTATGCGTGTCGCCTATAACATAGACTTCCGACGGCTTTATCTTCACGCGCAGAAGCTTGCCGGCGCGCGCCACGGCCTTCTTCAGGACCTCGCTGCGTATATGGGAATCGCAGCCGTAGCCGCCGAACGCGAAATATTTAAGAAGCCCGGAAGGCGCCAGCTTTATAAGCGCCCCCTCCTTCAGATTGCCGGTGCCAAGGCCTACGGCCACATCCTTCCGCCCTGAAAGAGCGGCCAGGAACTGCTCTATTCCGTTCAGCTTGGAATAATTACCCGACTTCACCGACCTGGCCACCTCGGCCGGCAGGAATTCGATATATCTCAGCTCCAGCTCGCGGAACTGTCCGGCGGTGGGCCTGCGTCCGGACGCCAGCTTAAAGGCCGTGGTGAAATTCTCCTTGTCGGTGGAGCCCTGTATTGAGAATTTTCCGCAGATGCCGTCCACGCCGCACATGGTTTTTACGGCCTTGTTCAGGCCGCGGATACCGGCGCCTCCGGCCTTTATAAGCGTTCCGTCGATGTCGAACAGGACAATTTTCATGGTTTGGGGCTAAGAGCGTCTCGCTCTTCACGCTTCACTCTTTGCGCTTTACTTCCTGTATACCACCTCGCCCTTCTTCATGGTAAGGACATTCGTGCTGGCGCCGAAATAATAGCACAATTCACGGTAATCCCCGGCGTCGAACACGGCGATATCCGCCTGCTTGCCTGGCTCCAGCGAGCCAAGCCTCCCTCCGAGCTTCAGCGCGCAGGCGCCGTTGATGGTGGCGGCGCACAGGGCCTCCTCCGGCGTCATTTTCATCTGGGTGCAGGCCGCCGAAAGGACGAACTGCATATTCCAGCAGGGAGAAGTGCCGGGGTTGAAATCCGTGGCCAGCGCCATCGGCACCCCGGCGGCGGCGAAAGCGCGCGCGTCGGGGTACTTTGAAAGTCCCAGGAAATAATTGGACGCGGGCAGGAGCGTGGCTATCATACCCGCGCGCCGCATGGCCGCCATAGCTTTTTTATCCGCGTAATCGGCGTGGTCCGCGCTTACGGCCCCGGCCGCCGCGCCGGCCAGCGAGCCGCCGTAGTTTGAAAGCTGTTCCGCGTGTATCCTGGGGATAAGGCCCGCCAGTTTGCAGGCGGAGAGATAGCGCGAGCTCTCTTCCGGCGTGAAATAGCCTTTTTCGCAGAAAATATCGGCGAACACCGCCAGTTTCTTTTTTACCACTTCCGGCAGGATCTCGGAAAGGATATGGTCCAGATATCGCCCTTGTTCGCCTTTGAACTCCGGAGGCACCGCATGGGCGGAAAGGAGAGTCGGCAGCATCTCAAGCGGCGTGACCCGCGCGGCCGCCTTTACCGCCTCCAGGCTCCTGAGCTCCGACTTTCGGTCCAGACCGTAGCCGGTCTTGACCTCTATGGTACCGGTGCCGCATTCAAGGAACCGTTCCGCGCGGCCCGCCAGCTGCGCCGCCATCCTGTCCAGAGGCTGGCGTCTGACGGCCTTCACGCTGGAGAGTATTCCCCCGCCGCTCGCTTTTATCTCGGCGTAACCGGCGCCGGCCGTGCGCAGCGAAAAATCCTTAAGCCGCGGCTCCGCGAAAACCGCATGGGTATGGCTGTCCACAAAAGCCGGCAGCCCCACGCCGCGTACGGCGATATTCCGCGCTTTTTTAGCCAGGGGATGACGAAGAACGCTTCTTTCCGGCCCGGCAGCCCTGATAAGTCCGCCCTCGATCAGTACGGCCCCGTCCTTCACCAGGCCGATCTCCCCCTGCGCCCCGCCGGCGCGCGGCGCGGCCGGACCGGCGAAGGTCAGAAGCTGTTTGAAACCGGTGATAAGTGCAGCCATAAAAGAGAAGCGCAGATGCGTAGCGATTTGGATGCGTGGCAATTTAGAGGCGCAGGCACTACACTTCTATCCTTCTACGCTTCCACGCGTCTTTCCTCCACACCTCTACACCTCCAAATTGCCAAGCTTCTATCTCCCTACCTGAAATTATCGAACTGCAGCGTGACGCCGAAATCCTGGCCGCGCAGCAAAGACATCACGCCCTGAAGCTCGTCCTTGGAGCGGGAGGTCACCCGCAGGGCGTCGCCCTGTATGGCCACCGTCGCCTTTATCTTGTTGTCCTTCACGAACCTGACGATCTCCTTGGCCTTGTCCTGCGGTATGCCGTTCTGCACTTTCACCACCTGCCTGGCGGTGGCGCCGAGCGCGCTTTCCATCTGCTGAGGCTGGAAATTCTTGAGCGGGATGTTCCTTTTGGATAATCTCGTCAGAAGCGCGTCGTACAACGCTTTCACCTTATATTCGTCCGCGGAGGTCAGGGTTATGGCCGAAGCCTTCCTGTCGAAAGTTATCTCGGACTTCACGG
>Ga0074195_1003500_pt1 | contig 14660 bp, 14 predicted proteins | sample EPASupsiteHSE623_FD_64525 | JGI IMG/M metagenome (GOLD analysis project Ga0074195, IMG submission 64525) | Bioremediated contaminated groundwater from EPA Superfund site, New Mexico - Sample HSE6-23 | ecosystem: Environmental > Aquatic > Deep subsurface > Groundwater > Contaminated ...
GTTGACCTGCCCGGAGCCCCGCAAGTGGCAGCAGTCGCTGCTAACGTAACCTCAACTATGAGAGCCACCACCCTTGAATGCGGGACTGCTAAAGTATTTACAGTAGAACATCTGATGGCAGCGCTTAGGGGTATGCAGGTTGATAACTGCTGCGTAGAGATAAATTCGGTCGAGCCGCCGGTAGCCGATGGCAGCGCTCTTCCTTTTGTAGAGCTGATCCAGTCGGTTGGTATAACTGAGCAGCAGGCTGTACGCACTGTTACTAACGTGACTGAAGCTTATGCGGTGCGGCATGACGATAGATTTATTACAATTCTGCCTTATGACGGACTACGAATTACCTTTACCTCTGTCAACCCTCATCCGCTGCTTGGCGTGCAGTTTGGCGATTATGAAATTACGCCGGAAACTTTTGTGCGCGAGCTGGCACCGGCCCGAACCATTGGTTTTATGCATGAGGTCGAGGCCCTTCAGGCCAAGGGACTGGCGCTGGGCGGCAGTTTAGAAAATGCTGTTGTCTATAGTGATACTGAAGTACTAACGCCACTGAGATTTGATGATGAACTTGTACGTCATAAAATACTTGATATAATCGGCGATTTAGCGCTTGCTGGCTGCATACGCGGCCATATAATCGCCTTAAAATCCGGACACTCGCTTAATACCGAACTAGCCGGAAAGATTGTTTCTAAGTTCACAACTGCTAAGGGAGTGGAATAAATTAATGTTGTCAATTACTGAAATTCAAAAGATAATTCCTCATCGTTATCCATTTTTACTGGTAGACCGCATTCTTGAAATTGAGCCCATGAAGCGGGCAGTTGGCATAAAAAATGTAACTTTTAACGAAGCTTTCTTCCAAGGTCACTTTCCCGGACAGCCTGTTATGCCTGGCGTGCTTATTCTTGAGGCCATGGCTCAAGTCGGCGGTGTGGCAATGCTCTACCCCGAAGAAAACCGCGGCAAACTAGCCTATTTTGGCAGCATGGACCGTGTTAAATTTCGAAAACCAGTAGTGCCGGGCGACCAGCTGCGAATGGTTGCTGAGTTAATAAAAGTGCGCGGCTCAGTTGGTAAGCTATGGGGCGAAGCCTATGTTGACGGCCAGGTTGTTGCTGAAGGCGAGTTTATGTTTGCCATAACATCCCGGAAGTAAGGGGATAGCTAAGGCACCGAAGATGTATGATTTAATGAGAAAAGCGGCAGCATCGCTATGAAAAACCATGATAATCAGTATTTTATCCTATAAAATCGCTCAATTTGACTAAAAACTACTTGTCACTATCAGACTGTGTAGTCGGACTATAGTTTATAGATAACATTCTGAAGATAACATGGGTAATCGCAATGTACTTGTTTAGAAGGAGTTGAGAAGTAGATGAAACCGGAAAAGGTAATTCCTCTGCGTAAAATACACGAAACAGCAGTTGTTCACCCTGGAGCGCGCATCGGCAAAGATGTTGAACTTGGACCTTACTCCGTAATCGGTGAAAACGTATTAATCGGCGACGGTTCAAAAATCGGCGCTCATGTTGTTATAGATGGCTGGACTAGTATCGGAAAAAACTGTGTCATTTATCCAAGCGCTTCGATTGGCGGCGAACCACAGGATCTTAAGTTCGAGGGCGAAAAGAGCTATGTGTTCATCGGCGACAATACTAAGATACGCGAATTCGCAACCGTTAACCGGGCTACCGGCGAAGGTGAAGAAACTCGGATAGGTTCTAACTGCCTGCTTATGGCCTACACTCACGTTGCTCATAACTGCGTTGTGGGTAATAATGTAGTAATGTCAAATGCAGCAACTTTGGCTGGTCACGTAATTGTTGAAGACCGTGCAGTAATCGGCGGCTTGGCTGGGGTTCACCAGTTTGTTAAAATTGGCCGTAATGCTATGGTCGGCGGAGCGTCGAAAGTTGTACAGGACGTACCTCCGTATGTTATTGTTGACGGCCATCCAGCGCGAGTTTCTGGTCTTAACAATGTCGGCATGTCACGGGCAGGTATTGGCCCTGAAGGACGTCGGAATCTTAAAAAGGCCTACAAGATTCTGTATCGTTCCGGATTAAGTCTTACTCAGGCTATTGCCGTTATGGAGCAGGAACTTGAAGCTTGTCCTGAAGTGGAGAACTTCCTTCGCTTCCTGCGTAATGCCGAACGTGGTGTTTGCCGCACTCGAAAAGAAGTAACTGAATAAAGTAAGCATAGTTATCAATAATATAAATAGCTTCATGAGATAGCCGCGCCGCTTTAGCGAAGTGCGGCATCTCTAATTACTTATATGTTTGGGGATGCGATAATGAAGACCATTGGATTGTTGGCCGGCGTTGGCCGCTTACCTGTAGAATTTGCCCGTGCCGCTCGCGGCATGGGCTTTAAAGTGATAGCAATCGGACTGCTGCCAGGGGTTGACACCGAGTTGTCAGCGGCTGCTGATAAATTTTACGCAATAAGTGTCGGTGAATTGGACAAAATAATTACTACCCTTAAAGCTGAAGCAGTCAGTGAAGTCACCATGCTTGGAAAAGTAACCAAGGAATTAATGTTTGCAGGCGCAGTACAACTGGACGCGCGTATGCAAAAACTCCTTGCGGGACTTAAAGACAATAGCGACGACACAATTATGCTCGCCTTCGTTCGTGAGTTTGCCATCGAAGGAATTGGTGTACTTGACCAGACAGCACTTATCCGCACATTACTGCCTTCTCCAGGTTTATTATCAAAACGTGCTCCCTCTGACAGTGAACGTGCTGATATGGAGTTTGGTTTTTCTATGGCAAAGCAGATTGGCGGCCTTGATATTGGACAAACTGTTGTTGTAAAGAATCTTGCTGTAATGGCAGTCGAGGCAATTGAAGGCACTGATGCTTGTATTCGTCGGGGCGGTCAATTAGGTCGGGGCGGAATTGTTGTTGCCAAGGTGGCAAAACCTAATCAGGATTTGCGCTTTGATATGCCTGCCGTAGGGCCTGATACTATAGCTGCTATGATTGAGTCAAAGGCGGTAGCCTTGGTTATTGAAGCAGGTAAGACTTTGCTTGTCGATAAGCAGACTGTGCTGAGTTTAGCTGAAAAACACTCAATTGCAATAATGGCTATGTAATACTAATGGCACTTGGCACTTGGCGCTAGCACTTAGTGCTAGCTGTCAAGTGCCAATAATTTTTATCGGGAGGCCTATATGTACAAAATAATGATTTCAGTAGGCGAGGCATCGGGCGACCTGCACGGAGCAAGTTTAGCCAATGCGCTGAAACTGGCCTGCCCGGACATAAAGCTTTTTGGTATGGGCGGTCAAGCTATGCGGGACGCTGGAGTTGACATAGTTTATGATATTGCTGATCTAGGCGTAATGGGCATAGTTGAGATTGTGAAAAGTCTACCTCGACTATTCAAACTGCGAGATATGTTGGGCGATATTATGGATAAGGAAAAACCAGATGCCCTTGTGGTCATTGACTATCCGGGCTTTAATACGCGTTTATCTAAGGTAGCCAAGCAAAAAGGCATACCCATAGTTTCGTATATTAGTCCGTCAGCATGGGCATGGGGCAAGGGGCGAGCCAAGGGTGTTGCTGAGACGGTTGATAAGGTAGCAGCTATTTTTCCGTTCGAGGCTGATGTTTACCGGGAAGCGGGAGCGGATGTAACTTTTGTTGGTCATCCATTAGTGGATATTGTTAAACCAACGATGAATAAAGATGAAGCCTACCGTTACTTTGATGCTGACCCGGAAAAACCGATAGTTCTTCTAATGCCTGGAAGCCGCAAACAAGAGATTACCAAACTGCTTCCTGACATGCTTGAAGCGTGTGAAAAGATTGTCAGAAAAGTACCTGATTGCCAAATTTTTCTACCTGTTGCATCGACAATTTCCCGGGAAATGCTACAAGAGATAATCAATAACTACAAGGTACCCGTTAAACTTACCACCGGTTATAATTATGATTTGATGAATATAGCTGATATTGGTATAGCGGCATCAGGGACAGTTACTTTAGAAGCTGCGCTTGTAGATCTCCCTACAGTGATAGTTTATAAGACAGCTGCGACAACCTACTTTTTAGCAAAGTTTCTTGTGAAAATCCCGTTTATCAGCCTTCCTAATATAGTTGCCGGGCGACAAATTGTGCCTGAACTGTTGCAGGATGCTGTAAATGCTGATTCGATAGCTCGCCAAACTTTGGAAATTTTGCTGAATAAGGGTATGATGGCTCAAATACACGCTGACTTAGCCGAAGTACGGGACAAACTAGGTGAATGCGGCGCTGTAAGCCGTGTAGCTGATGTCGTATTGTCAATTGCCGCCAAACGCTCTGGAGGAAATTAATGAAAATATATTTGCGTTTACTACAATATATAAGGCCGTATCTGCCGCGACTAATACTGGCTATCTTTTGTATCATAATGGCGGCAAGCGCGAATCTATATGTGCCGTGGATATTAAAAGATGTAATAGACAAAGTGCTGGCTGAAAAAGATATGGCTAAACTAAATACTATAGCAGGCGGCATTGTTGTTATTTATCTGCTGCGGGGCATTTTTTTCTACGGTCAGACTTACCTAATGTCCTTCATTGGACAAAGGGTTATTATCGATATCAGACAGGCTGTTTATCGTCATCTGCAGCGACTGTCAATGTCCTATTATGAAAAACGTCAGACAGGGACAATAATGAGCTATATCACTAACGATGTAGCTGCTCTGCAGGGTGCCTTAGTCGACAGCGCTATCGAGCTTGTCACCGAAGGAATGACACTGATAGGCTCAATTGTCGCCATGTTTTATCTCGACTGGAAATTGGCGTTCTTAACTTTTATTACAATGCCATTAGTTGCTCAGACCATGAGCATCTTCGGCAAAAAGCTGCGTAAGTCGAGTGCTGTTATGCAGACTAAAGCGGCCGATATCACCTCTGTATTACAGGAAGCTATCTCAGCTGTACGCGTTATTAAGTCGTTTGTTCGCGAAGATTATGAGATTGAACGTTTTGGTAAAGAAAATGAGCACAACCTGCGTGCACAAATGAAGACAGCCCAGCTAATGGCTACCCTAACGCCGGTTATTGAATTTCTTGCTGCTATCGGTATCACTGTTATTATCTGGTTTGGCGGCAAGCAAGTTATTGACGGAGAGCTAACAGCAGGGGCGCTGATTGCCTTTCTAATGTATGCGGTTAATCTATCAAATCCGGTAAAACGTCTAAGTCGAGTATATGCCAAAATTCAACAGGCTTTAGCTGCTGCTGAACGGGTTTTTAGTGTACTTGATACCGAGCCAGAAATTATGGACGCTCCTGATGCCGTTGAACTGCCTCCCGTGCAAGGCCATGTAACCTTTCATGATGTAACTTTTGAATATAAGCCGGGTGAGCCGGTATTGAAAAACGTTGATTTGGACGCCGCTCCCGGGCAGATGATTGCTATTGTCGGACCGAGCGGAGCGGGTAAAACTACGATTGCTAACCTAGTACCACGTTTTTATGATCCCGTAGCAGGATATATTGCCATAGACGGATTTGATGTAAAAAAAGTAACTTTAGCCTCGCTCCGTGAGCAAATCGGTATTGTTCCGCAGGAAACTGTACTGTTTAACGGCACTGTCTATGACAACATTCTCTATGGTGATTTAAAGGCTTCTCAAGAGGAGGTATTTGCCGCTTCTAGAGCTGCAAACGCACATAACTTTATTACAGCAATGCCCGAAGGGTACGAAACCCAGATCGGCGAGCGCGGTTCCAAGCTATCCGGTGGTCAGCGTCAAAGGATTGCCATAGCGAGGGCGATCTTGAAAAATCCGGCTGTTCTTATACTGGATGAAGCAACCTCTGCCCTTGACACTGAGAGTGAGCAATTGGTCCAAGAGGCATTAGATAAGCTCATGATAGGACGGACATCCTTTGTCATCGCCCACCGTCTGTCAACAGTCAAACGGGCTGATGTAATTCTTGTAATGGAACGCGGCCAAATTGTTGAACGCGGCAACCACGAAGAACTGCTTAAGCTCGACGGCCTATACAACAAGCTCCATCAAGTCCAATTCCGCACTCCCGAGTAGTGGATGGACATCAAATTCACTTTCACGAGGTATCCGCATGCATTACATCTACAACATTCTGACAATATTGTTTGTCATTATAGCAATGCCGGTCTTTGTTTTTCGTCTAATCCGAGAAGACGGGTTTGGTGAGCGTCTGCGCCAGAGCTTTGGATTTATCCCCCAAGAGGCTTTAGCACGGGTAGCTGGCCGCGGCAGCATTTGGCTGCATGCCGCATCTGTCGGCGAGATAGTCGCTACAAGCCCTATTGTTAAGGAAATACGCAAAGAAATGCCAGCAGTCCCTATAATGATATCAGTAGTTACAGCCAGCGGTTATGCTATGGCTAAGCGCATTATTCCCGAAGCGGATAGTATCATCTTTTTTCCGCTTGATGTTCCACTCCTTAGCAGTAGGGTAATAGGCCGTATTAAGCCGCGGGTATTTATGCCTGTTGAAACAGAATTATGGCCGAATTTTTTAAAAGCTGCCAGAGAGCACAACATCCCGGTAATGATGGTAAATGGACGTATTAGTGACAAAAGCGTAGAACTTTACCACCATCTTGGCAGTGTCCTCAAGGATATGATGAATACCGTTGCTAAATTTTGCATGCAGTCAAATATTGATAAAGATTATATAATAAGATTAGGGGCGGATCCTGACCGGGTAGTGGTGACCGGTAATACTAAATTTGATCAGACATATACCGATGTAAGCCCGGCTGAAAAGGAAAAACTTTGCCGCGAAATGGGTCTGGGAAATAGTTCTCCAATCTTGATGGCCGGTAGTACTCATAAAGGCGAAGAAGATATTATTTTGAACGCCTTTATAGAAACTCGCAAAAGTTTCCCACAGGCCAAGCTAGTTATAGCGCCGCGCGAAATAATGCGTGCCGATGATATTATTAGCCTAGCGGCCGCCCAGAATCTAAAAGCGACTCGCAGAACAACACTAAAGGACAATTCAAGTGAAGCTCACGATGTTGTAATCCTAGATACCATAGGCGAATTGGGCAAAGTCTACAGTATTGGTGATATCGTCTATGTCGGCGGTAGTCTTATCCAGCACGGCGGACACAACATCCTGGAACCGGCAGCGCATGGGAAGCCGATAATTGTCGGCCCGCACATGTATAACTTCAAGGACACGTATGCCCTATTTTCAAATCGCGGCGCTTGTGTTACAGTGAAAGACAGCGCCGAATTGGTAGACAGTATGCTGCATATTCTGCAAAATGACGATGTGCGCCGGGTTATGTCGGATGAAACCCTTGCTATCATCGAAGAAAATCGAGGCGCGTCACATAAGAGTGCGCTATATCTAAAGGAATTATTGTCCGCGAGAGATTCGTCATAAGAACTGCACACTAATCAAGGATGATTACCTTTTTATTTGTTACTCATTAATTTTCACTTGTTATTTATCATAAATATTATAGAAGGCGGGACAAGCATGCGCCAACGTGAAGCGTTACAAGTCTATTTATATCAACTTGTTCATGGAGAGAAACCAGGTATCCTAGCAGCCCTGCTGCTTGGGCTTTTGAATATCTTTTCAGCTATTTATGGCTTAGGTGTAAAGATAAAGCTAGGCTTGTACAAGAACGGCATTAAAAAACAGCATAAACTTGCTTGCACCGTTATCAGCCTAGGCAACATAACTGTTGGCGGCACAGGTAAGACACCAACTGCTCAGCAGCTGGCGTCCATCATCCGCGACATGGGCTATCGGGTGGTCATATTAAATCGGGGCTATCGCGCCGGTTGGAAGGGCGATGTCGGCTTAGTATCTGATGGTAAGAAAATCTATATGTCAGTAACTGAAGCTGGGGATGAAGCCTACCTTTTAGCGAAGAATTTGCCGGGAATCGCAGTTGTAATTGGTAAAAATCGCGCCGTTACCGGTGACTATGCAGTAAAACAGCTTAAGGCCGATGTCGTTATTCTTGACGATGGTTATCAGCACTGGCAGCTTGCCCGTGACTTAGATATTGTTTTAATTGATACCTTAAACGTCTTCGGCAACAGTTATATGCTGCCTCGCGGAACGCTCCGTGAGCCGCTTGAGAATCTTAGCCGGGCTCACGCATACCTATTAACTAAAGTGGACCAGTCCACCAATAGTACTAGGGATAATATCCGAACAATTTTAGCTAAATACAATACTACAGCTCCCGTGGTTGAAAGCGTTCATGGCCCGCGGTGTTTTGTAGAAATAGAAGACTGGTATAAGAAGGGCCTGCGTTGCTCAAAAATCGGTCTTGAAACAGTAACAAACAAGAAAGTTATGGCCTTTTCGGCTATCGGCAACCCGTCTTCCTTTGAGCAAACAGTTGCGGATGTTGGCGCCGGGAATGTGGAAGCCATTCGGTTTCCGGATCACCACCATTATACAATGGCTGAAATGCAGTCGATAATGCAGCAAGCAGTTGATAAGGGTGCTTCTGCACTGATAACAACTGAAAAAGACGCCGTGAAAATACCGGCAGAGTTTATTCACTCCGACCGACCACTGCCGGTATATATCCTAAATATCGAACTTAACTTTGTTAATGGCTTCGAAGATCTGATGATTCTAATTAGAAAAGTGCTTAAGCCAGGGGTAATTATTCCGCGCAATGTTATCCCGTTCAGAAATAACAGCCACAGAATTGAAGCATCCAAATAAATGCACGCTACTTGCGTGCTGGAGGTATCCTAATGAGAGTATTGTGCATAATACCGGCAAGGTACTCATCCACCCGACTCCCCGGCAAGCCCTTAGCCGATATCGTGGGTAAGCCTATGATTCAGCATGTCTATGAGCGGGCCATAAGGGCCAAACGCCCTGAGACTGTGCTTGTTGCCACTGATAACAGCCTCGTATACGACGCTGTTATTGACTTTGGCGGCCAGGTAATGATGACCTCGCCTGACCATCCCACCGGTACTGACCGACTTGCTGAAGTTGCGCAAGCTTATCCTGACTTTGATATCATAGTTAATGTTCAGGGCGATGAACCTCTTATCGAGCCGCAGATTATTGACGACTTGGCAGGCGCTTTTGATAACGATGAAACTTTAAGCATGGCTACCCTTATGACAGCTATGGAAGAAAATGAATACAATAACCCCGCTGCCGTTAAAGTTATTACCGACCTTAACGGCTATGCGCTATATTTCTCCCGATCACTAATTCCCTTCCCGCGTGTAAAAGTAGACGGCCTTAAGGTGTACAAGCACCTCGGTATTTACGCCTACCGCCGGGACTTTCTGCTAAAATACGCCAAGCTTCAGCCAACCCCGCTCGAACGCTCCGAATCGCTTGAGCAGCTTAGAGCTCTAGAGCATGGGTACAGAATTAAGGTGCTTAAGACCGACTTCAAGTCCATCGGAGTTGATACACCAGAGGATTTGATAAGGGTAAATAAGTTACTAAAGAATAACGATAAGTAATAAGTAATGTTACTTGTCGCTCATAACTCATCACTATTAGCATTATAGAGGAGGTTCACTTATGAACACCGTTAAAATAGGTACATTTGAGGTCGGCGGCAAGCAGCCATTGGCGCTTATGGCCGGACCTTGCGTTATTGAGGGACTGGAGCGCTCACTGAAAATCGGTCGGGCTATCAAGGATATTACCGACCGGCTTGGCATTCCCTATGTTTTCAAGGCATCTTTTGATAAAGCCAATCGCTCATCCTATAATTCTTTTCGCGGGCCTGGTCTTGAAGAAGGATTGTCTATTTTAAAATCAATAAAAGATGAACTTGGCGTGCCTGTTGTGAGCGACATTCACAGCATCGAGCAAATTGAATCGGCATCAAAGGTTCTCGATATCCTTCAAATTCCAGCCTTTTTATGCCGTCAGACTGATCTTGTCTACAGTGCCGGTCTTACCGGAAATGTGGTTAATGTAAAAAAAGGCCAGTTTATGGCCCCAAATGATATGAAAAATGTTGTCAACAAAATCCGTGAGGCAGGCAATGAAAACATTCTCCTCACTGAACGCGGTGTTACTTTTGGGTACAACAATCTTGTAGTCGACATGCGCTCCTTCCCAATTATGCGTTCCCTAGGATGTCCGGTAGTATTTGATGCTACCCATAGTGTCCAGCTCCCCGGCGGAGCAGGTACAGCATCAAGCGGCCAGCGTGAGTTTGTTGAATATCTCACCCGCGCAGCCGTAGGAATCGGTGTAGACATGCTCTTCATGGAAGTCCATGATAATCCGCCAGAAGCCCTATGCGATGGCCCGAACATGATCTATGTGGATAAACTTGAAGAATTGCTAAAGGATGTACTAGCTATTGATAATATAGCTAGAAAACATAAATAAAGACACCACTTACCACTTTTTCACTTTCAATGCTTTAAAGGAGGTATCCTTATGACAATTATCGAACAAGCCCGTACTGTTCTCAGTATGGAAGCGGAGGCAATCCAAGCCCTTATTCCAAGGGTCAATGGCCAGTTTACCGCGGCTGTCAATATGATCCTAGAATGTACAGGCCGGGTCATTGTGACTGGAATGGGAAAATCAGGGCATGTCGGCCGGAAGATTGCCGCTACTCTTGCCAGTACCGGAACCCCGGCTTTTTTTCTGCATCCGGCTGAAGGCATCCATGGCGATTTGGGAATGGTAACTACTGACGATATTGTGCTTGCCATCTCTAATAGCGGTGAGACAGGCGAGGTTGTGAGCATTATACCGGCGATAAAGCGAATAGGCGCGAGCATTATTGCAATGTGCGGACGAGAACAGTCTACGCTGGTGCAAAACGCTGATATATTTTTAGATATTCAGGTTGAGCAGGAAGCCTGTCCGTTGGGTCTTGCTCCAACCTCAAGCACGACAGCAACTCTCGCAATGGGGGACGCTCTGGCCGTAGTTCTTTTAGGCTCAAGAAAATTCACGCCAGAAGACTTTGCTCTTTTCCACCCAGGCGGATCGCTTGGGCGTAAGCTGCTCCTTACAGTAGAAAAAGTAATGCATACCGGGGAAGACAATCCGGTAATAACACCGGATAAAACGGTTAAAGAGGCACTCTTTATAATTAGCGCTAAGGGCTTAGGAGCTGCCTCGATTATTGACCATGAAGGCAAGCTGCTTGGCATTATGACGGACGGCGACATCAGGCGCGGGCTTGAGCGGAGAGGCCATGAATTCCTGGACGAAAAGCTCGAAACGCTTATGACCAAGACGCCGCGCAAGATTACGCCAGATAAGCTAGCTGCTCAGGCCTTAAATATTATGGAGAAGAATAAACCTCGCCCGATTACAGTATTACCTGTTGTTGACAACGATAATAATGCAATTGGTATCATTCACCTTACTGACTTACTACGCCAAGGAGTGGTATAATGGATATTAAGGTCCATGCTGCTAAAATAAAGCTCATAGTTTTTGATGTTGATGGTGTTCTGACAAACGGCCAGATATCCATTGGTCGCGACGGAGAAATAATGAAGCAGTTTTATGCCCAAGACGGCTTAGGCATATCGGCAGCGCATAAAGCTGGCCTGAAGACGGCCATCATCACCGGCCGCGACAGCGAAATGGTAAAGTTTCGCGGCGCCGAGCTTAAAATAGGTGATATCTATCAAGGCGCGATGAACAAGCTTGAAGCAATAGATGAACTAATCGCCAAGCACAAGCTTGAGCTTGACGAAATAGCATATGTTGGCGACGACCTAAATGATTTACCCGTAATAATGCAGGTGGGTTTCGCATGTGCCCCGTCTAACGCAGTACCCGAAGTAAAAGAACGCGTCCACTACACAGCTGCCTGCCAAGGCGGCAACGGTGCAGTCCGCGAAATAGTAGAATTAATATTAAAAGCCCAAGGGAAATGGGACAGCATCATCGAAGCTTATTCCAAGCCTGGAACAATAGATACAAGGCAGTAATTAAACGAACGAGTAATAAGTGGAAAAGGATAAGTAATAAGTGAGAAGTAGTGAATCTCGAACCTAATAATTCCCTTATTACTCATCGCTTTTTTCTCATTAATTCTAACCTTGAGAGGAGGCTCGCCGCCCATGTCGAATGAATGGCAGTATCATTTACTCAAAATCATTAGCCGCATAGTATGTTGTTTGCCGTATAGCGCAGTCCTAGCTTTAGGAAAACAGCTGGGCAAACTATATTATCATATTGCCGCCAGGCAAAGACGGCGCGCTCTCGCGCAAATGCAGGAAAGCCTAAAGCTTTCTGATGACGAAGCACAGCCTATCATTAAAAATTTATTTATAAACCTGGGCCAAACCTTTTTGGAAGTGATGTACATACCATCACTAAACGCGAATAATATTAAAGAGTACGTTGAAATAGAAAATCGTCACTATCTGGCTGATGCTGTTGCTGAGGGGAATGGTGTAGTTTTTCTCACCGCTCATATCGGCAACTGGGAGTGGCTAGGCGCTTCACTGGCAATGGATGGTTTTCCAATGACAACTGTAATTAAACGCCAGCCTAATGATCAGCATACCCGTATTCTTAACGAATATCGCCAGAAAGTTGGAATGGAGATATTTGCTCGTGGTACTACCGAACTAATCGCTGCAGCAAAGTCCTTGAAAAAAGGTAAGGTCCTCGGCTTTTTAGCTGACCAAGACGCTGGATATAATGGAGTATTTATTAAGTTTCTTGGCAAAATGGCTGCTACGCCGCTCGGCCCAGCTGTTTTTGCCAGAAAGTTCAAGTCCCCGGTTGTACCAGCATTTATTGTCCGTAAACCTGAAGGCGGCCACCGCGTAATCATTCAGAAACCTTTCTACTATGAGGATACAGGCTGCCAAGACGAAGATATTACTAGACTTACTATACAAACAACAAAAGTAATCGAAGATGCAATTAGACAGTATCCTGACAACTGGTTATGGTTCCAAAAGCGCTGGAATACCCCCTTTAAAGAAGACTGCGCTATAAAGGTCACCAAAGCTGCCTCGGCCACAACCCCAATGCAGGAGAGGATAGGTGAGCAGGTTTGAAGAAAAGAAAATATCTAATTATCGCTTGCGTTGTCGCCTTTCTGGTTGGAGGTATTTACTATTTTGTAAAAGAAGAGTCGGCGGATAGTTCGAAGCAAGCCCAGGAGACTGGTGAGACCGCTGCCAAGTCAATCTTTATCGGCAACTCCATTGTCGAGGAGCAGGATGGTAAACGTCTGTGGGAACTAGCTGCCGAGACTATTGAGGTAGATCCTGATACCAAGAAAGCCAAACTGATAAATATTAAAGGCATTTTTTATCAGGATAAAGGCGGCAAGATTGAGATAACTGCCCCGGAAGCCGTTATGGATACCCAGACGAAGGACATAACGATGAAGGGCAATGTAAAAGCGGTATCAAGCGATGGTGCTATCTTTACAGCTCGCGAAGCCCTCTGGAAAGGAAAAGATAGAATGCTTTTCGGCACAGGGGGTGTTACGCTGACACGGGATGATACTGTTATTATTGGCGACAAACTAGAAAGTGATGCCAATATGGAAAAAGTAAGAGTGCAGGGTAATGCCCGTGTAATAAAGGGAGGGGCTTCCAAATGAGAAAAAGAATCAGCACAGCTTTGATAGCATGTATTTTTGCTTTCGGTATAGCTGCACAGCTGCAAGCAGCGCAAAATAATCCAGTTGAGTTATCGGCAGAAGTAATTGAGTATAATTCCAAAACCGGTCTAATGACAGCGACCGGCAATGTGAAATTAGTTCAAGATAATGCAGTAATGACAGGCCTTACCGCCGAATATAACACTAAGACCAAAGAAGCATATGTTACCGGCGGCGTTAAAGTTGTTAAAGAAGATGCAACATTGACTTCGGCAGAAGTCCGCTCTTACGAAAATAACCATATAATTGCAACAGGTGATGCTGTACTTGTAAAAGGCCAAAGCAAGCTCACCGGTCCTAAAATTGACTATTACTCTGACAGGCAGTATGCCGTCGTCCCAGAAGCTGCTCTATTGAGTATGCAGGATGGCTTTATGTCTGCTGACCAGATTGAAGCTTATATTGATGAGAACAAGGCTATTGGTACAGGTAATGTCCATATCGTCAGCGAGGCACGCCAAATGGATGCGACTGCTAATAAGGCAGTATACTACGGAGCCCAAGAGGCTCAAGGTAAAGCTGTCCTGACAGGCAATGCCCGAGCCGTACAAGAAGGCAATATCCTGACTGGCGAGAGTTTGACTATCTATATGGATGACAAAGCCATGGACGCCCAAGGCCGTACTAAGCTAGTAATAAAGCAACAGTAGGTTCAAAAAATAGCAAGTGGTAATCGGAAAGCGGTTCAAGTAAGTACTAAAGGAGTATTCCCAATGTACATTGAAACAACTAACTTAGTAAAAACATATAAAGCACGAAATGTTGTTAATGGTGTAAGCCTGCGCGTCGATAAAGGACAAATAGTCGGTCTCCTCGGTCCAAATGGGGCGGGAAAAACCACTACGTTCTACATGATTGTCGGTTTGGAGCGTCCCAATCAGGGAAGCATCGTCATTAATGGCGAAGAAGTCACAACAATGCCTATGTACCAACGCTCACGCTATGGCGTCGGCTATTTACCCCAGGAAGCCTCGGTATTCCGTAAGCTGACTGTAGAGGACAACCTCATGGCAATACTCGAAACTACAAATT
>Ga0074195_1003502_pt1 | contig 14648 bp, 10 predicted proteins | sample EPASupsiteHSE623_FD_64525 | JGI IMG/M metagenome (GOLD analysis project Ga0074195, IMG submission 64525) | Bioremediated contaminated groundwater from EPA Superfund site, New Mexico - Sample HSE6-23 | ecosystem: Environmental > Aquatic > Deep subsurface > Groundwater > Contaminated ...
GAGATGATATACTGGAGTCTGTAAGCTTTACTTTTTGCTTTTCAGTTCAAACCGGTTGAAAATATTATACCAGAAAAAACCGCCTTGAAAAGCATAGAAATACCCAACAACGCCATCAGGCAGCTTATCAACCAGGTAATAGGTTCCATAAAAGATCACGGGACTTACAAAGAAAGCCATCCAAAAGGTGATGCCGGTTAATCCATCGGCAAACAATCTGAACAGGTTGGCTTGGGTTTTTCCTGCCTCCTTTTGAACCTTGAGGTTTTCAAAGAGCTGATTAAAGAACATCCCGGCCAGCATGGCTAAAAACATGCTTACCGGTTTGAACCACCCATTGTCATACACCAGGCTTTGTAAAGGTCCTGTTATCTCCTTCGAACCCATGTTGTCGTATTTTACCACAATTTCATCCGGCATTATGCCAATGTAAAGAAGGAGACTCAGGACAATGCCTGTGATCAGGATTACGAACATCATGGGAACAGGTCCTGTTGGGTCAAGATAGGTTTTCATTGGAATAAAATTTAGTTTGACATATTATAAGGACTCTTCGAATCCTTAAAAGGTTGCATCGCGACAGAGAAATATTTTATACTTCGGCTGATTGGGTTTGCAAATGAAAGCAAAGTCAACTGTTAAGTATACCTTCATCTAAACCTGATTGCTTTCGCGACCCTGCTGAGATGCAGTATATTTACCTGGTTAAGGAGTGAAAGTGTTTGGATCAGCAATCAGCTTTTTGTCAGTTCCATGCCACTGGTTGAAAGCTCCCAGTTAACGAACCTTGCACGGGGATTAGGGGGATGGCTTTGAAGTTTTGAACGGATGAGGTTTGCAGCCTGCAAATCCTTTGCAATGATCAGAAGGTATCCTCCACCGCCGGCACCCAGCAGTTTGCAGGATACCATATAATCCCCGATCGAATCGAGGATATGGGCGATTTCAGGCGGATTGGTTCCGGCATCGAAACGCTGATTCAATTCCCAGGAATAGCGGATCGCGGCCGCAAGTCCTTCCCAGTCGTGGTTTTGGATGGATTCGTAGGAATTCCTGGCGTGATGTTTCATTGCTGAAAGAATATCCAGGTGCAGGGCTGAATTCAGGAACATTCCCCTGACAATATCTTTCAATATATGCTTGGCAACCCTGGTGATACCTGTGTAATACAGGAGCATGAGCGTTTTCGATTCGGGGCGGCTGAAGAGATGATCAGGAGCCCAACGTACAGAGGGCTTTTGAATCAGACCGGGTGTGCTTTCAATTAATTTCACCCCTTCAAAAATACCACCAAGCTGATCTTGCCATCCGCCGCCAGTGGTAAGCAATTGCTCAAGCAAAAGGGTGCGATAGGCCACTTCGTGACGGTCCCATGCCAGCCCGCCAAATTCCGACAATCCGCCAAGCAATGTGGAGGCCAGGATAGAGGAGGTTCCCAGACCACTTCCCTTGGGAACGGCGACCATGAGTGAAATATCAAAACCACCACCAAACGCATGCAGCTGTTCCTGCAAATTCTTATACGGGTGCGCAGAATAACCGGGGTGAAATCCTGCCAGCATGAGTGCAGCTTTTGGAATGGAAAAGGCTGAGCCCACTGCTGAAACCCCCGTTAAGTCGGAATATTTCCGGATCACCTCCTGCACTCCCAGGTCAATGGAATGGACCACAATCCATGGCTTACCTGTTGGCCGGATATAAACCTGGATGGGAGGTTGTCCGTTCAGCTCCACTGCCATATTCACCACCCTGCCCCCATAGAGGATGCAATAGGGTGGTGTGTCGGTCCATCCCCCGGCCAGGTCGAGGCGTAATGGACTGCGGCCCCACAGAATCTGATCATGCTGAACATTAAGAACCGGATCCTGCTTTTTATACTGGACTTCCGCCAGCATTCCCTCACGAAGCCTGACAAAGGCCATCTGCTCAAGTGCCTGAGCCTCTGATTTTGAATGCTTCTCCAGGTATGCTGAACGAAACATCAGGTCGTGAATTTGGGTGATTGCACCTGCTTCGGGTTCAAGGGGTTCGGGTAAGGCCAATCCTGCTTTCCTGAATTGACGGGCAAGCTGATCAAGATCCAGCTGGTAAAAAATACTCTGCCTGTGGTTTTTTGCCAGGGCAGGCAGTGAGCCCTCCATGTTGCGCCGGCGCATGGCAGACAATCTTAAATGATTGGTTCTCTGGATTAATTCCCTGGCCGACAAGCGCTTCACTTTTAGCCAGACGCTCTTCACGGGATCATCTTTCCCGTCCAGGATGTTGGATGTCTCATTCAATATACCTGGCCGGCCGATTATCCATCTGAGGAATGCACCTGTAATCTGCTTTTCATCTAAAACCGGGAAAATGGCGCTATCATAGATATCCTTAACTGAAAACATGTTTATTTCCTCATCCGTAAATGATCTGTCCGTAAACCAGTTTTTAGCCGGGCAATTCAACCAGGATGTCCTCTTGTCCGAAATACTTCCACGGAAGGAATCATAAAAACCATAAACCCGGATGCACCATGCATGGGTATCAACAGGTACAAAATCCAGGCAAACACCTGCGGGAATCTCAAGTCGCCAGCTATTCTCAGGAATTCCGGTTATGATATGATGATCATGAAGGGTCCAGGTTTCGGGGATAAATGAATTTTCAATCCAAACAGATGAATGGCCTGTATTAAAGGGGATCCTGGTCACGGCATTCTGAACAAAAATATCGGGGCCGGGTTTTATTTTTTTATGCCAGATCTCCCGCTGATCCGTAATGCGGTTTTGCAGCGTACCACAGGATCGAAGCAGGTCGGCGTTACTGCCAAAATGATAAAAATCAGCGTGATCAATTGGGAGGATCCTTACTGTCAAGGCTTGGTTTCCGTTCTCTTGATTTCCAATTTGCCGGCCAAAATCGGTATAGAGATCGAAACTTCCGGGAATGCCATTTGTGAATGATCGTTTTCTTTCATTCCATCCCGCATTTTTGAATAATTGATTCACTGCGCGATCTGATAACAGCCAGATCCCTGCATCAAGGAGGTACAGGAAATCACCGGTCAGCCCCTGCAGCTCCTCCAGTGTGGGTTTCTGAAGCATGTGGTGCAACTCGGTAGGATCATGCCGCTGACATACAAATACACCATGACGTGAGGCGACTTCCGGTTGCGTCCATATCCCCACACAAACCACATCAGCCATTGGAATATTCCCGGTGAAAGCATCTGTCCAAACCAGTGCATCACCGCTGGCAACCATTGTATTTACCCCCTCCGGCGCTTTGCTCAGGATAGTTTCAAGCAGTGGTTTCTGGATATCAAAAAGGGTTTGATCGATACGCTGCCCCCTGCTCCATTTGAAAACCGGGAAGGGGATAAAACTCTTTCCCGAAGGTGCATATGCAGGTAACCGGCGGCTCTGACCATCGGAGTGAATGATGATCCTTTTTGGCCGGTCCAATGAATTCAAGGTACGGTTTTCCTTACGACCCGGGACAAATCCGTTTTGCCATAACACGTTGACAGTACCTCCGCCGGAACCAAGTTTTTGTCCATCGGGATCAGACATTGCCATGGTAATACCGCTGAAATTCCTTTTATTACGTTTGATGTGGCGGGCAAAATCGGAGGGCACGGTAAGCAGTATATCCATAGCGCAGGCGTATTTATTTTTCAAAAATAAGAGGTTTCGCGGACAATTATGCTTACTTTGCCATTAAAACCGGAATTAATGAGACCTAACCAGCGATTTTGCCTGACGCTTGATTTGCAGGATGATCCCGAAATAATCAGGGAATATGAGCATTGGCATCAAAAGGATCACCTATGGCCTGAAATACCTGCAGGTATAAAAGCCGCTGGCATCCTGCATATGGAGATATATCGTTTTGAAAACCATTTATTCATGATCATGGAGGGCGGTCCGGATTTTGATTTTACCCGTGATATGGAGCGGCTTGGGCAATTGCCCCGCCAGGCAGAATGGGAGGCGTTTGTGGCACAATTCCAGAAAGCCGCTATGAACCAGTCATCAAAGGACAAATGGAAGCAGATGAAAAAGATATTTACCCTGGATTGATCATTTTTGAACCGGTTTGTACCCTGTTTTCCCATAATAAAAAACAAAGGCAAAGCAAAGCAGTGGAATCCCGAAGCCCCATTGCATGGCCGAATGATCTGCGATGTAACCCATCAGCATCGGGCAAAGGGCTCCACCCACGATGGCCATGACCAGAAATGAGGATGCTTTTTTCGTAAGGATGCCCAGGTTTTTTAATCCAAGGACAAAAATGGTCGGGAACATGATCGACATGAAAAAATAGGTTACAAAGAGTGCACTGACTGATGCCCAGCCAAGTCCGGCGACAACCACCGCCATCAGTATCAGGCATATACCGGCGTAAACGGTAAGTAATTTATGAGGCTGGAAGGATCGCATAAAATAACTTCCAGAAAGGCGGCCCGCCCAGAAAAGTCCCATACCTCCGAATGAGAGGATCATTGCCGCCTGTGTATTGGAGATCCCGCTGATGGTTTCCGTGGTGTAATTGATGAAAAAACTGTTGATGCCTGTCTGGGCGGCAACATAGAAAAACTGTGCAACGACGGCCAGTATGAAATGAGGGTGTTTGAGTAAATCACGATAGGTCGTTCCCAGGCTCCCGGATGAAGTTTCCTCTTTTATCTCCGGCAGCGGGGTGCGATAAAAAAGCAGGGCAACCAGCAGCACCACAACCCCAACTCCGAGGTATGGCCAGGCGATGGAGCTAAAGGAGTTTTCGCCGGATGACTGGAGTCCGAAGATGATCAATCCTCCGGTGAGTGGCCCGAAAATCCATCCTAGACCATTGAAGGATTGTGAGAGATTCAATCTCCGTTCTGCGCCATCTTTGGGTCCGAGAACAGAGACATAGGGATTGGCTGCAGTTTCAAGGAATGCCAGTCCAAAGGCAATGATTAGCAGCGCTGCCAGGAAGGGAAGGAATGACTGTGCTGATGCTGCCGGATAAAAGAGGAATGCACCCAGGGCATATAACAACAGTCCAAGGATGATCCCTTTCTTGTAGCCAAACCTGTTCATAAAATAACCGGCAGGCAAGGCTGCCAGGAAGTAACCGCCATACACGGAAAACTGAACGAGTCCTGATTCGGCCCGGGTAACATGTAACAGTTCCTGGAAATGCTTATTAAGGACATCGAGCAGTCCGTGGGCAAAGCCCCACAGGAAGAAGAGACTGGTCAGAAGAATAAACGGCAAGAGGAAATTCCGGCCATCCTGGCTTTTCAGCAGCGGGTGCTTATTCATAAACAATACATTTGGATGCGAAGATAAATAAAGAGCGGGGAAAATTTGCTTGCTAGTTCAATCTGGTATATTTTTACACCCCTGATAAAAATTCTCGGAAACGATAATCAATAATAATTTCTACCAATGAACATCAAAAAACAGCTAGCCGGAACATCCAGGTACATTTTGATCTCCCTGGTTCTGGTATTTTTTTGCAATTTGATCAATGCCCAGGAAAAAGGGACCTTTAAAGATGCACGGGATGGTCGTATCTATCAGTGGATAAAAATCGGAAAAAAAACCTGGATGGCCGAAAATCTGAAATTCAATACTGCGCAGGGCAGTTGGGCTTACAACAACGACACGGCGAATGTGGCCTTGCATGGCCGGCTATATACCTGGAATGCAGCCACCACGGCTTGTCCCAAGGGATGGATCCTTCCGGCCGATATTGACTGGACCCTGGCGATAGCAAAACTTGGCGGCGCCGAGGTTGCAGGAGGAAAATTTCAGGAGATGGATTCCTTATACTGGAATGCACATCCCAATATACCGGCAACGGCAAAAACCATTTCTTCATTGCTGGGCGGGGTCATGCATGCTGACAATACATTTACCGGAGTATCGGTTTGGGGAGGATTATGGTCGGCAACTATCGTGACCGACGTCCCCAACAATTATCTTTTTGCGCGCGGCGATAAAAGTATCGGAAAGAGTTCCAATGATAAGAGTTCTGCATTTGGCGTAAGGTGTGTGAAGAAATAGAACATGGAGCAAGATAAAATTCAGGACGAGGAACTTAAACACAATTATTTACTCTTGCGTGAGACCCTGGAACAAGGACTGGCAAAGGCTGCCAGGGCCAAGGAGTTGCGGGAGGCCAAAGGATTCCTGATCGAGGTTCAGGGTCACTTCAAAGGGTTGAGGCTTCGGCGGGAGGATCGCGAGGAACTCTACAACAAACTTCAGAACGCTTTCGCCGAGGTGAATGCGAAAATCGAAGACGAGCGCCTGGAGTTTGAGTACGAAGCACTGGCGAATTTTTCCGATCTGAAGACTGCCGTCAAAGAGGCCACATCATTGGCCGGCAGAGCAGGCGATTTCAGGGAAACCTGGGATTTTCTTATCAGCGTTCAAAACCGGATCAAGGCGGCCAAACTTTTCAGGGATCAACGGGAAGAGTTGTTTCTGGCCCTTCAGGAAGCGTTCACAACGGTCAAATCGCGACGTGATGATGAGCGGCAGGCGTTCGAAAACGAAGCACACCAAAACTATTTGCGGTTGAAGATCCTGGTTGAAAAGGGGTTGATCCAGGCGGAAGAGACCCATGAATATAAGGATACCCGGGAATTTCTTAAAAAGATCCAGGCGGAATTCAAGGGCATTAAAATGGCACACGAACAGCGGGAGGAGTTGTATTCACGCCTTCAAACCGCATTCGATATCCTGGGTAAGCGGTTGGATGAATTCTTCCGGAATAAGAAGAAGAACTGGTCGGTGAAAATGCAGTACAAACTCTCCCAGTTTGAAGTGGAAATCTTCGAGCTCAACGAAGCATTGAAAAAGGACCAGGAGTATCTCAGTGAATTGGAAGACCAGCTTGAAATCATTGTATCAGCCGGAAGGGAATCCAGTGTAAAAATCGGACTGGAGGCCAGGATTGGTTCAGCGCAGCGCAGCATTGAGCGCAAGCAAAAACAGATACTAAGCCTTGAAATGGAGCGAAACGAATTACAGCTTCGACTGGAACAACCTGATGCCGATCGCGAATAAGAGGAAGGTTCATTTTTTTCTTGGAAGGTACAAAGTAATTTAGTACTTTTGCACTCCCAAATCAGACATTGGCCCGTTCGTCTAGGGGTTAGGACGTCAGGTTTTCATCCTGGTAACAGGGGTTCGATTCCCCTACGGGCTACTGGAAAAACAACTTAAAACCCTGAATATCAATGATATTCAGGGTTTTTTATTTGATTTCGCTTCACTTTTATTGTTTCACCTTTTTATAGGTCAAGGTGTTGCCCCTGGAAACATAGCTGAGTGATAGTCTAGTGGGAGTTACTTCAATAATATACCAGCAAAGATCTGATTCCAAGCACGATATATATCTATCCTTCTCGCGTTCATTTTCACTTTCTTTATTATTGTAGTTGATGCATTTATCAGATAAGGTGAATTCCTCATCATCCCAACCGGTCATTCCCTTTGCAATCTCTTTCCTGTGATTATCTTCAAAAATCAGATAATTTGTTTTATCATCCGTTGATTGCCATTTCCCCTGTAATAATTCGAGATTCGATTTTTGGGCATTGACAGCAAAGATATTCATCAGCAAGGTTGTGATTAGAATAAAGGTTTTCATGTCGCAACAGGTATGTTTACAGGTTAAATGTAAAATCTTTGGGATATTTAATCATCAAATTTTCTTCGTACTGGATCAAAGGTCTTATTTTGTGAGCAGCACGTATTGTGAGATTTTTTCACCTGACTTGAAATAAAATGTGATGAGGTAGTTACCTTGAGGATTGGCTGACAGATCCACTGAAAGCCAGTCGTTTTCGACCTTTACAGCGGATTCGTAAACAGTTGTTCCCTGCATGTTGGTTACCGTTGTTTTCTGCAGATTATCGCACACTCCTTTATCGAGCCTTACCTCTACCAAACCCTTTGTAGGATTAGGGAACAGGTGTATCCGGGTTTTTTGTATATCCTCCATACCGATGGGATTTCCAAACTTAGCGATGAGGTTACGGTTTTTCTCAACGACGAAGGTATAGGTGGTTGCATCATGCACCTTCACCCCATCTTCATACCAGCCTAAAAATCCGTTACTCTTTGACGGCGTTGCATTCAGTGTCGCTGAGCTCCCCGTTTCATATACACCGCCTCCGGTGGCAACACCACCATCTTTGGGGATTTCCTTCTCATTGATTTTGTTTGTTCCGGAAGCAACATAGAGATCCGATTCCCAGATTCCCCGGCCAAAAGTCGCTGCGCGGATTTTTCCGGTACCGTATTCAATCTCAAGATCTGTTACCATGACATTGGGCAGTTTATTATTGAATTGAATCCAGCTATCCATGGTGGCGTTTTTATAGTATACTCCAAGATCGGTTCCTACGTATAGTCCCTTGTTGGTGCCTTCTTCATATACAATACAATTTACAGGCACTTTGGGCAAACCTATGGACATATCGTGCCACTGAACGCCTCCATTATTTGAATAGAAAACCTTCCTGTTATTATATCCGGAAAAGGTGATAAATACAGTGTCGGGTCCCTGCGGGCCAAAAGCAATTCCGGTGATAACCGTGTCCGCCATGGGTAAGATTACGGGCTGTGGTGTTTTCCATCCGTCCGGGGTTTTGAAAAGCTGGTACATCCTTGCGGCAAACATAACCCCGGGGTCTTTACCGGAAATGGCAAGAATCCGTAAACTGGTGTCCCCTGCTCTCGAAAGCGGTGGTGCAGGCAGTTTCGCTCCTGCGAGGGTCCATTTGTTGCCGCGGTCCCCTGTTTTATAAATTTCCGTATATCCTGCATAGAGGACTTCAGGATCAATGGGATGAATAACATACGGAGTAATCCAGGCACCTGTTGGTTGTTTGCCGTTAAAAATCCTTTTTGAAATGGTATCTATAGTTTTCCAATTGTCAACCGTTTTGTGAATCACCCCGGCGATGTAAGCAGCATATTGTATTTTGGGATTTTCGTAATCGATCAAACACTCCATCCCATCTCCCCCGATGGTTGCTGGTGCCAACCAAGTGCCGGCCGAGTCAATTTGCGATCCATTGTCCTGGAACCCTGCAATGATAACATCCTCTTCCAGCCAGGAGTTTCCGATCCGGTAAACTTGTCCTAACTCCATTCCATTGGTGAGATCCGACCATGTTTCACCACCATCCCTGGTATATAAAAGCCCCCCGTCATTGCACTCAAAAAATGTACTATCCAGCGGGTGGAAGGCAAACCAGTGCTTGTCGGCATGCGCTTTTTCTATTTTCTTGCCCGGAACGTCAGTATTCCAATAATTTCTCAGGTTGAATTCTCTCCCTCCATCGGTACTTTTATACGTGTTGACTCCACCAAGCCAGCGTTCATTGAGTTTTTTTGGGTTTATTGTGTAGCAAAGATCATAATCTCCCTGCCCGCCGCAAGGTGCATCCTGCAATTCCGGGTCATGGGCGGAATGTAGATAATTGTTACTACAATTGCTCATAACCTTCACCAGTGTGTCTGTTATCGTGTATATACTATTCTTATAATTTAACCTGTATATACCTGATAATCCCTCTATTTCAGAAACACAAACGGCTTCCAGCATCTCGGGACTTTGTTTGGTTACAGCAAGTTTGATTCTTTTGATATTTGCGAATTTGGTGACAGAATCCCAGGTCACTCCCAGATTCACTGACCGCCAGATCTGGGCCGATATTTTGCCGTTGATCCTGGAGGCTGCATAAATAATTTCGGGATTGACCGGATGGAAAACGATATCGCCGAAGTCTCTTTGCGGTCCGACATGAACCCAGGTAGTGCCACCGTCCATCGTTCGGTATATGCTATCGCTGGTTGCTGCAAACAGGGTATCAGGGTTATTCGGATGCATGATTAACCTTGAGATCAGCACCTGACCGCTAAGATTCCAGTTCAGTCCTGTGTTGTCCCAATTCTTTCCGCCATCTACTGATTTCATGACCCCGACACTTTTCGTGTCACCGTTAGCCATACCATTTATCGCTGCGCATGTTCCCGCCCCGCTTCCGTCGTAATCTCCGGTTGCGATATACATGGTGTCCGGTTTTTTGGGATGGATTGCAATATCGCTCACTCCAAGTACCGGTTTATTGTCATAGTTTGTTTTCCAGGTCTTACCGTAGTCCACAGTCTTCCATAAACCTCCTCCTGGCGTTCCAACCCAAAAGGTATTTGGATCTTTAGGGTGAAATGCCATACAATTTATTCGGCCCACACCGGTATAACGGTCCACCGGAACTCTTGGGCCAAGGGCTATCCAGTTTCCTGCCACAACATCGGTAAGCTGCTCCGCCGAGTATCGTTCCCACTCCTTTACAATCACATTGTTCGGAGGAAATGTTCCGTCGGGGTTCACACGCGGTTCCCAATACCACTCCCACCGTTTAAATGGCTTGTAACCTGATCCCTTGGTAACTTTGCGACCTTTCCAGTAATCATTGAACTGTTTCTGGATCTGGTAGAAATTCGCTCTGTCGGGTGTTGTTGCGGCTCCGGAAGGTTCCTGTGCAGAGGCTGAATTCAGGGTAAGGAGCAAGCCAATAAGCAGCGTAACTCCGAGGAAGAGCAGCCCTTGCTTAAAAGATAAAGTGTTGTTTGATAGGATTTTCATAATGAATATATTAGATTAAAACCGGATCCTTCATAAACTCATCAATCGAATAATCAGTAGTCTTTTCATCTAAAGGCGACATAAAAATCACCTTTCCGGTGCAGCCAATCCAGTATTCCCAGTCGCAGGTACAGTCAGCAATTGTTTGGTATCTTTTCAATCGCTTCCTGACCGGAAAGAGCTCGAATTATATTCGCGTTTGCACGCTTGTGGTGGAAAATGGATGATAGTAGTTCCAGGTTTTCGACCAAATCGTCAACGATAAGCAAACCAGGTAAATGGGTCATCAGGGTAATTTTGTACGATTTCGATTATTTGATCTGCAATATGCAGGAGGCATGGTGATCATATTTCATTAATTTGCAAGCTTATTCAGCCTTGTTATAATACTGATTTGTGCTTCTTCAATTTTAGAACGAAAATAGATCCTTCTGCTTTCAGACTAATCGGTAAATATAATTGTACATTTGGTCTCAGTTAGGTTAATATTCAGTAAATATAACAAATTGCGAATAACGGAATCAATTAATTTTTATTCAAGTCAGAAATCATGAAATTCCCATAAGCAACATATTCCTGCAAACCGTGAATGATAATTAATGGATATTCCATATGGCCCGAAAAAATAAACAATATCACATGAAAAGAAGCAGTATTCTTTTGTGTTCATTGATAATGCTGACTATCAATGTACTTGCCCAGGTTGGTATTAACACCGATAGCAGCGCACCTGATAATTCGGCAATGCTCGATGTAAAATCAAACAGTAAAGGTTTTCTTTTGCCCAGGATGACCAGGCTACAGCGGGATGTCATTGATAGTCCGGTAAACGGACTTATGGTGTTCTGCACCGATTGCGGCACGGATGGCTCCCTGAGCATCTTTACCAACGGCACCTGGAAAACCTTTGCCCCTTGCAATATTTCAGCTCCAGGTGCCGGGACCCACATGGTATCGCCAGGCCAGATCACCTGGAACTGGCATGCAGGTTCATGGGCAACCGGATATAAATGGAGCGCAACCCCCGATTATGCATCGGCAACAGATATGGGTTCCAGTCTTTCAAAAACTGAAACAGGCATCCTCTGCAATACCACTTACACAAGGTACATTTGGGCATATAGCGGATGCGGTGAATCGGGCATGACCACCCTCACCCAGACGGTCACTGCTGCTCCCGCAGCACCAATCGCAGGAACACATCTTCCAACACAAACATCTGTAATTTGGAATTGGAACAGCGATGCCAATGCTACCGGATATAAATGGAGCGCCACGAATGATTTTTCAACTGCTACAGATATGGGATTGGCCACCTCAACAACTGAAACAGGTCTCACTTGCGGAACCTTATATACACGTTATATTTGGGCTTACAATGGTTGCGGATCTTCAGGTTCCATAACCTTATCGCAAACGACATGGGCCTGCGGAACGTGCGGTACAATCACAGTAAATCATATAGCAGGAAGCATTGCACCGGTTTCTAAAACCGTTACCTATGGAACTGCTACCAATATACCCGGAGAAAATTCCAAATGCTGGATAACCAGAAACCTTGGCTCCGACCGTCAGGCGACCGCTGTTGATGATGCCACCGAAGCCTCAGCAGGCTGGTACTGGCAGTTTAACCGAAAGCAAGGATATAAGCATGATGGCACATCCCGAACGCCGGTTACCACCTGGATAAACAGCATCAGCGAAAACTTTGACTGGTTGCCGGCCAACGATCCCTGCACCCTTGAACTTGGCATTGGATGGCGCTTACCTACTTATGCTGAATGGTATAATGTTAGTAGCGCCGGCAACTGGACCAACTGGAATGGCCCATGGAACTCTGGCTTAAAAATACACGTTGCCGGGTACCTGCACGGTAACGGTGGTTCGCTTGGGGTTCGGGGCTCGAGTGGCTACTACTGGAGTAGTTCGCAGGGCAGTATCACCGACGGCTGGAGTCTGGGAATCGACAGTGGGGGCAGCGAAATGTATAATTTCGGCAGGTCAGACGGCTTTCCCCTTCGGTGTCTCAGAGACTAGGAGTGGCCTGACGCACACCTCACGAGCCCGCTTCTTCAACAGGTGGTTGAGGTACTTCCTTGTTCTTATTCCCGAAGCTGAACCGCATAAAACCAAATGCGCCCGAAACTGTTGGTGTCTTCTCATTAAAGAAGGTGATCAGATCGCGGGTTGCGATGCCTATCTGCCATGTAGTCTCCTTTTTCACCGGGAAGAAGGAGACCCCGAATGGCAGGTTTGTCCCAAATTTTCCTCCGGTCACCACTCCGATTGAAAGTTCAACCCACCTGGCCGGACTGTAACGGCCGCCGAATCCAAAGACCATTGCTTCATAACTTCCGGGGACATATTTATTTAAAGGAATATAAAAATCAGTTCCGATTTCCACCTCATCAATAATCCGGTAGCTTGCCCCGGCGCGCAGGTGCATCGGCAGGGTATATTTCTTGTCCGCTAATCCAACCCACATACTGGAATCGCCCGGCGGGTTATCGGCTACGATCAGTTGTCCCTGAGCAAAGATGTTGTAATTATCAATACCCTTGCTATCGCAACGCCATACATACACATCGCGGCCGGCATAAACGTTCCCGTTGTATTTCATCTGGCCGATTTCATTTAAAGCCACTGCTATCTTAACTTTATTATAAAGCAACAGCGTGGTTCCTATATCAAAACCCCAGCCCGTACCTACTTTTTTCAAGCCCGATCCACTGATCTGCGATGGGGTAGGCTCATCGTAATCCACCTCAAACACCGGGCTTAGCGCCGAGAACACATTATATTCATCCCCTTTATCCTGGCTGTATATAGTGCCGGCATAGGTTGTCATGAATTTAAAACCAATCCCTCCATACCAGGAGAAATTCTCCTTATTCATTATCATCCTGCCATAACCCAGGTTATACTCCCGGGTCCATGAAAAATTCTGACTGGTACCCTTGTAAACTACACTTGCCAGGCCAGGATTGGAAGAATAACCCACTGAATCGCCCTGCTCAATTGTCTTGATATCAAAATAGGGATCATTATACCCCAGGAACAGGAACCTGGCACCATACTCATTTAACACTGAACTCCAGTTTCCTTTATCACGTATCGAAAAAGCAATACCGCCGAATTTATCATCCTGATAGGAAAACCCAAACCATGTAAGAGCCACATTTGACGAAATCCGCTTATCCTTGAATTCACTTGCTGCATTCTTCCGTTCCTGCATCGATAACACCAGGTCGTTATTAAACATATCTCCCATAACTTGCTGCCTGTTCAGTGGTTCTGAATATATGGAAGCACCTGATTCAAGCAATCCCAGATTTATTTTTTTATCATTCCAGGTCCAACCCAGATTGGCAGGATTTATTCCCAGGCATTGATAGTCGGTTGCTGACGTTGTTGAGTAGCCAGAACCCGTCAGGTTGAATGCACCAAGTTCCGTTTGTGAAAAAACTGAAGAACTGATTAAAACCAAAAGAATAGTGAGTGACTTTTTCATCAGGCTGATTTTTAGGTTAGACAATGAAAAAACGTATGTAAAAATACAACATTCAAATCCGGATGTCAAGAATCTGCCTGAAAGAAATCTGGTCAGGATTATTATTTGTCGGCGTACCATTTGCTCATTTTCAGATAAATTTCTCCTTTAAATCTGGTTCGGATTTCCATTCGTCTGTATGTCAATAACAGAATTTCATGTAAATTTGGAGAAACTAATTGATAAAAGATGCCTCACCCCGCTACAAATCAAAAGACGCTGATAAGGACCCTCATCGAAAAAAGCACCCTGAAACAGGATGTTTATCAGAAAACGATGGACATTTTCAATGAGTTTAAAAACGTAAGTGAGTCCTTTGTTAAGTCAAATGCTGCAGCGATTAAAAAAGCTGCTTCTCCCCTGCTTTTTGAATACAATGACCGAGGAAAGTTTGAGTTTCAGATCAAATTCGGATCCGATATCCTGATCTTTTTTATGCACTCGAATGTATTTGAGATCC
>Ga0074195_1003503_pt1 | contig 14636 bp, 14 predicted proteins | sample EPASupsiteHSE623_FD_64525 | JGI IMG/M metagenome (GOLD analysis project Ga0074195, IMG submission 64525) | Bioremediated contaminated groundwater from EPA Superfund site, New Mexico - Sample HSE6-23 | ecosystem: Environmental > Aquatic > Deep subsurface > Groundwater > Contaminated ...
TTTGCGGTTTATTGATATTTTTTTCTTTTCTTTGGCCATAACCGAGCTGTACTGCTTGGTATCCGTCTTTTTCCTGATTTTTTACTTGTGTAACTACACAAGGACCAGCTTGGACGCGTGTTACTGCCACGACTTTATCTCCTTGCCAAACTTGAGTCATTTCAATTTTTTTACCGATGATAAATTTCATATCTAAATTACTTTAATTTCTTCAATCAATTGTTTATTAAAATAAAAAGCTGGTCTTTCAACAAAAGCCAGCGAACAAGTTATCTAAACTGCACAGCTCAGCTGTGCTTGATTTATCTACTCTTTCTCCTGAATTATAATTGTTGAATTTCCTTTTGCTTTAGCAAAGATTTCGATTTAGACACTTTCCCCGTGGGAGTTATCCAAACAGACATCAATACTTTTAATTAACACAATAAGATTATATACTAAAATTTTAAAAAATGCAAGCCCCCTTGACTCTTTTTAAGCATTAGGGGTCAATAGTTAATATTTCGCCAATATTAAACACTAAACCCTAATGCCTAAGCAAGAAATTACATCTTGATTTCTACATCCACACCAGCTGGTAAATTTAAGCTGGTTAAATCTTCAATTGTTTTTGCAGTCGGATCGATAATATCGATTAATCTTTTATGAACGCGCATTTTATATTGATCACGAGCATCCTTGTGAACAAAGGTTGAGCGGTTCACGGTATAAACCTTCTTTTCTGTTGGTAGCGGGATTGGACCAAAAACTTTCGCACCAGTGCGATTAGCGGTATCAATGATCGTCTTAGTCGACTGGTCGATGATCTTGTGATCAAAAGCCTTGATCTTGATTCTGATCTTTTGGTTAAAATCCTCGGTTTTACCTAGATTTTTTTCGTCTTGCTTTTCTTTCTTGCTTGCCATCTAACATTGCTAGATAACAGACCATCCTTAAAAAAAATTAATAAAAAGGAACGTCTATTGTCTTAATAAAATATTTAGTAATTTTAAATAATATTTAAACAAATATCACAAAGCCCCCTAAATTGCTTAAGGGGCTCAAGATATTTATTTGATGATAGTAACGATAACACCAGCACCGACAGTACGTCCACCTTCGCGGATAGCGAAGCGGTTCTTTTCTTCCATTGCAATTGGGCTGATTAATTTTACTTTGATGTTGATAGTATCACCAGGCATAACCATTTCGGTTCCTTCTGGCAATTCTACTTCACCAGTAACATCAGTTGTACGGAAATAAAATTGTGGTTTGTAGCCCTTGAAAAACGGTTTATGACGTCCTCCTTCTTCTTTGCTCAAGACATAAACTTCAGCTTCGAATTCAGTGTGTGGAGTTACAGTTCCTGGTTTAGACAAAACTTGTCCTCTTTCTACGTCAGTCTTTTTAGTACCGCGTAACAAAATACCAGCATTGTCACCAGCACGACCTTCGTCCAATTGTTTGTTAAACATTTCGATACCGGTTACTACTGATTTTTGGGTATCACGCAAACCAACGATTTCAATTTCATTGCTCAAGTTGATTACACCTCTTTCAATTCTACCAGTAACTACGGTACCACGACCTTCGATTGAGAAAACATCTTCGATAGGCATCAAGAAAGGTTTATCAGTATCACGAACTGGTTCAGCAATAGTTGCGTCCAAAGCATCCATCAAGTCCATGATTGGTTGAGCTGCTGCATCATCGTTTGGATTTTCCAAAGCTTTCAAAGCAGAACCACGAATGATTTTAATATTGTCACCGTCGAATTCATATTTCTTCAATAAATCGCGGATTTCTTCTTCAACTAGGTCGATCAATTCTTGGTCTTCCACCATATCGCATTTGTTCAAGAAAACAACGATATTAGGCACACCAACTTGACGAGCTAACAAGATGTGTTCGCGAGTTTGAGGCATAGGACCATCAGTCGCTGCACAAACCAAAATCGCACCGTCCATTTGAGCTGCACCAGTAATCATGTTTTTTACGTAGTCAGCGTGACCTGGACAGTCAACGTGTGCATAGTGACGATTTGCAGTTTCGTATTCAACGTGAGCAGTCGCGATAGTAATACCGCGTTCTCTTTCTTCCGGAGCTGCATCGATTTGATCAATGTTTTTATTAGAAGCACTTAAACCTTTAGCTGCTAAAACTTTTAAGATTGCAGCGGTTAAAGTGGTTTTACCATGATCAACGTGGCCAATTGTACCTACGTTTACATGGGGTTTTGTTCGTTCAAATTTTTCTGCCATTTTTGACTATTTACGACCCTGCCTAATTAAAGGAGGTTTCCTCTCGCTTGCGCAAGAACCAGCCGTAAGCAATTAATTTTTTAATTAATAATTTTATTTAAATTTAAAATTTTACTTCTTCTAAATACTGAGTATCTTCGTCGATAATCTCATCGGCGGCCACTTTTCTTTCCTTGGGAATACCCCAATGATTCTTTCTGTTGTTATTTTTTTCCGAATATTCATAATCATCCTCTGCAGCGGAAAAATCATTTTCAGCTGAGATATCTTCTTCGATATTCTCGGAAAAGAATTGTGGGTTTACAAAATCGTAGCTATCAACAGTTTCTGTCTTGGATTCCACAGCCTCTTCTTTGTTATATTGGCCATTTTTCCACACAGCGATATCGCGATTTATTTTATCAAGCAATTCGTCCTCTGTCAAGCTCTTGACTTCATTGTTACCTGTGGCTAACTTTTCATATTCTTCCAAACTCATCACCACAAAGGCTTCATTGTTTTGAGACATGTCATAGACGATCAAACGATCGCCAGTTTTTTTGGCTAAGTTTATAGCTTTTTGCAATTGATTTTGCATATTTTTCGCCTTATTTTAGATATAAGATATTTTACACTAAATTCCCCATTTAGTCAAATAACTCGGGGTTAGTATAATTGCTGCTTAAACAGTAATCCTCGTAATTTTATTTGGTGCGATTCTCCATTACTTTCTCTGCCACATTGCGAGGAGCTTCAGAATAATGTAAGAATTCCATACTGTAATTAGCGCGACCTTGAGTCATCGAACGCAATTGGGTCGCATAACCGAACATTTCTGATAGCGGTACTTTAGCGTCAATTACTTTAATATTAGAACGGTCATACATTCTTTCAATTTGTCCACGCTTGGAATTGATGTCGCCAACCACGTTACCCATATATTCTTCCGGAGTGGTAACTTCAACTTTCATGATTGGATCGAGCAATATCGGACTAGCTTTTTTACAAGCATCCTTGAAACCGAAAATTGCAGACATTTTGAAAGCTGCTTCCGAAGAGTCAACTTCATGGTAAGAACCGTCAAAAACAGTCGCCTTAACATCTACCATCGGAAAGCCAGCCAAAACACCTTGTCCCAAAGCTTCTTTAACACCTTTTTCAATCGCTGGAATATATTCTTTTGGAATCACCCCACCCTTAACTTCATCAGCAAATTCGTTACCGGCACCTTCTTCTTGCGGAGCAACACGAATCCAGCAGTGACCATATTGACCACGACCACCTGATTGTTTGATATATTTGCTTTCGGCTTCCGCTGTCTGCTTGATGGTTTCACGATAAGAAACTTGTGGTTGACCGATATTAGCTTCAACACCAAATTCACGTTTCATACGATCGATAATAATATCGAGGTGCAATTCACCCATACCAGAAATCAAAGTTTGATTTGATTCTTCATCGGTTTCTACCCGGAAAGTCGGATCTTCTTCCGCCAACTTCTGCAAAGCAACTCCCATTTTTTCTTGGTCTTGCTTAGTTTTTGGTTCAACCGCAATTTTGATAACCGGTTCTGGGAAAATAATTGATTCTAACAAAACTTGATTATCTTCTTCACAAATCGTATTACCAGTAATGGTGTCTTTAAAACCAATAACTGCGCCAATATCACCAGCATAAACTTCTTTGATTTCTTCACGATGATTTGCGTGCATACGAACCAAACGTCCAATTCTTTCTTTTTTACCGTTTGAAGTATTTACTACATAAGTACCAGAACGCAAAACTCCTTGATAAACACGCACGAAACAAAGACGACCAACGAAAGGATCAGTCGCCACTTTGAAAGCTAGTGCTGCCAAAGGCGCTTCATCCGCTGGTTTAATTGCGATTTTCTTTTCTTCATCATTTACATCAGTTGCTTCGACACTAGCCACATCCAAAGGTGATGGCAAGTAATCAATCACGGCATCCAAACCAAGTTGAACACCGATATTTTGCAAAGCAGTTCCGCATAATACCGGGAAGATTTCACATTTCAAAACCGCTGCGCGTAGCGCTTTCTTTAATTCTTCTACCGAGATTTCTTCACCGCCTAAATATTTTTCCATCAAAACATCATCGGTTTCTGAAATTGCTTCTACCATTTTTGCACGATAAGCTTCAACATCAGCCTTAAGTTCTTCTGGGATTTCGATTTCAGTAATTTGTTCACCAAAAGCACCGTTAAATTGAAAAGCCTTTTTTTGCAACAAATCAATTACACCACGCATGGTTTCTTCCGCACCGATTGGCAATTGAATCGCAACCGCTTTTTTGCTCAATCTTTCATGAACTGAATTCAAACTCATTTTGAAATCAGCGCCCATTTTGTCCATCTTGTTAAAAAAACAAAGACGGGGCACGCCGTATTTATCACCTTGGCGCCAAACAGTTTCTGACTGTGGTTCTACCCCGGCTGCACCGTCAAACACGGCAACCGCACCATCCAAAACACGCAAAGAGCGTTCTACTTCTACAGTAAAGTCAACGTGACCAGGAGTATCGATAATGTTAAAACGATGATCTTTCCAAAAACAAGTAGTCGCCGCTGAAGTAATTGTAATACCGCGTTCTTTTTCTTGTTCCATCCAATCCATATCAGAAGCACCGTCATGGGTTTCACCAATTTTATGTTTTTTACCAGTATAAAACAAAACCCGTTCCGTAAAAGTAGTTTTACCGGCATCGATGTGAGCCATGATACCGATATTTCTGGTTTTTTCTAATGAATATTCTCGTGACATATGTCAAAGTTGAAAGTAGAAAGTATAAAGTTAAAAGTATTTTTTTCGAATTATTCTGTAAAAAGACTACTACTCTCACCTAATGTTATTTTAATAATTTTTTTGCTAATTTTTGGGACTAGCGAGCGAAGTGAGCAAAAGCGCGATTTGATTCCGCCATTTTGTGAACGGTTTCACGCTTACGTACGGCTGCACCTTCACCTTCCGCAGCGGCCATGATTTCCTCAGCCAAACGAATTGCCATCGGTTTACCCTTACGACCATTCGCTGCTTCGATCAACCAACGGCTGCCCAAAGCGAATCTTCTTTCACCGCGCACTTGATAAGGCACTTGGTAATTCGCGCCGCCAACTCTTTTTCCGCGAACTTCCAAAAGCGGTGAAACTTTTTTCAGAGCTTTATTAAAAACGTGGCGCGGGTCTTGTTTGGTTTTGTCTTTGATAATTTCAAAAGCAGTATAGACAATTTTTTGCGCCACTGTCTTTTTACCAGCCTTCATGATGAAATTAATAAATTTAGCGACATCAACGTCATTGAATTTAACATCGCCTTCGATTTTTCTTTTTGGAGCTTGTTTTCCTCTCATATAGTTTTCGCATATTACGAAACCTTAAGGTTTCGTAGTTTGTTGATTTTCGCGCGGTAATTTCTTCACTATGCGAGGATTACTCCCGCGCTTCGATTTCATTTGTTAGTTAAAATTATTTTTTAGCTTTTTCTTTCTTGGCACCGTAGCTAGAACGTGATTGCTTGCGGTTTTGTACTCCTTGAGTATCATAAACACCACGCACAATTTTGTAGCGAACACCAGCCAAATCTTTGGTACGACCACCCTTCAAAAGCACGATTGAGTGTTCTTGCAAGTTGTGACCCATTCCTGGGATGTAAGCGGTAATTTCCATTCCGTTTGATAAACGAACACGAGCGATTTTACGTAACGCTGAGTTTGGTTTCTTTGGAGTGGTTGTAGTAACCTTTAAACAAACGCCACGCTTAAACGGAGCGCCTCTTTTTAACTCGGTTCGCTTGCGGTGCAAGGTATCGAGGGTGGTCTGCAAAGCTGGATATTTGCTTTTCTTTTTGGTGAGCGTTCTCCCTTTGCGGACTAACTGATTGATAGTTGGCATGTAACTTTTGTTCTTATGTTAAGAAAATTTCTTCAGAACACAAGAAGCTCTTACTTTTTATTTATTAATAAATTTTTTATATTTAACAAAAACAATCCCGAAAAATCGGGACCTAATTTAATTGCTACTCTAATCTATCAAATTTTTCCCAATAAGTCAAGGGGTTTTTCGACCTTTGACCTTTGACAATTTACAGTTGACTCCGGGAAGTGAGCAAAAAATTTGTACAAAAAAAGACGGCTCCTTTGAGAGCCGGCGCGGATTGGCCAAAAGGCCTATTTTATTCGGGCGCTGATCCGTTTGGGGATCAGCATCGGGAAACTGCTTTCCGACCATTCAGTTTCCTTGGTCTGGCCGGAATTGTCATCAATATAAATATCCTTGACGGACATAAAAATGCCGACCCCGTTGCCGACAACCTCAACTTTGCCATGGAATTCGCCAACTGTCGGCTCATCCGGGATTATTTCCGTACAATACGGATAATTTTCCGGATTAGCCTCCTCAGTGTAACCATAACGAGCCAGGTACTTGATTACCTCAACCTCCGGATTCTCATTGAGGATGGTCAGATTGAGCGTGCCCGCCGTGGCCGAACTGATCAGGTTTGTGGAAAAAATTGCGGAAATAATACAAAAAATAACCAAAATACGGATTTTCATAATTGACCTCCTGCTATGTGGTTGATTAAAAAGCACTAACAATGAACAATAACTCTGAAATTTATCATATAATCGTGTTTTTGTCAAATCTGTAGGCTGACCACTGCCTGCCCTTTTCCCTGCCTTACTATGCAAATTGAGCCCCCACAAGGGCGCCCCTACAAAATGATTGAATTCAAGTCGCTTGACCACTAGCTAAATCACCGCTAAGATAAAAACGAAAAATAACCGCTCATTTCCAAGAACTAAAAAACAGAGGAGAATTCCATGAATTACAGAAAACTATTTTATTCAGATGAAGTCGCTGAGATTGCGCAAAATATATGCAACCTGGCAAAAACGTGCTGGGATTTGCAACTAAGTGATTCTTCAGGATTTAGCATTAGCCACAGAATCAATAACCGTATTATAATCTCAAACAAAACAGGAACCGGATTTAGACAAAACAATATTCATCCAGAAGATTTAATTCTGATTGATCTAAATGCTCGCTTTATTTACTGCCCAAAACCTTCTGACCCCAAAAAAGCCCCGACAAATATAATAATTCACATAGAAGGATACAACAAAAGCGATGCTAAATCCTGCATCCATTGGCATGATCCATTTACGAATGCTTTCTCTTGCCTTGGTCTATCGATAGAACCTTTCACCTTACAAGCAAAATTAATCGGTGAAGTTGAGTGCATTCTAATTGACGACTATGAAGAAAAGAAAAATGTTGAAGAAGTTGCGACAATATCAGTGCCTAGCGGACTGCATTGTCGTAAAGATGTTTATGCAATCATGAAAAAGGTTGGAGAAAAAGCCGGAGAAATACTCCAGAGAAGAAATGAAGAATTAAAAAACCACGGAATTGTCGTAACACATTTTGAACATGGATTATTCTCTTTTGGACGAAACCTAAACGAAACATTTGACAATGGGTACAGGTCAGTCAGAAACGCTCAAGCTATAATCTATAGCAAGTTATTGCAACGATAATGAGTAACTCAAGAGAACAAACATCAATAAAAAAGTCGCTTAACGTTTTAAAAACAAGCGACTTTTTTTAATTCAGTATAATCCGGACTATTTTGTGACTTTAAAATAACTTCACTCGAATTAACCAAAGCATCATCAATACGCTCCTTCTGCTTTTGTGAAATATTTTTTGGTAATTCTTGATAAGAAAAAAATCTAATCGCATCCGCTTCATCGTTTAACATTATGTCGCCGCCCAAAATAGAACAAAGAAAACAAAAAACTATCTCGTTTTTTCTTGGTTTATGATAAATTCCTATTAATTTTTTAACCTCGGCATTAAATCCTGTTTCTTCTTTAATTTCACGGATTATACCATCCCAAGGTGATTCGTTTTTTTCCAGACCACCGCCTGGCAGGTTCCACAGATCGCAATCTCTTCGATGACACAGCAAAATTTCTTTTTTTTCATTAAAAACAATTGCAAAAATACCGATTTTAAACATACTTAATCAAATTTAGAATTATCTGTTTATTATTTTATCCCACAATCAAAGTGAACAAAAAATTTATTATCGGAACTATCAGGTTAAAACCAAACATTACAAAGATTAAAACCAAAAGCATGCCGTATCTTTCCAGGCTGATATACTTTTCTTGCAAAGCGCGTGGTAAAAAAGGCATCAAGACCTTGGAACCATCCATCGGTGGAATTGGCACCAAATTGAAAACCATCAAAACCAAATTGACTTGAACGATAATCGCGAACATCATCACGAGCATTTCATTGGCGAGCGGCACAAAGCGCAAAAGCAAACCAAAGAAAATCGCGGTTATTAAATTGCCCAAAGGACCCGCGAGCGCCACCTTGGCCTCGCCGTATTTGGGATCACGTAAATTAAAAGGATTGTAAGGCACCGGCTTGGCCCAGCCAAAAACAAACCCGGTTCCCGACATTATCATCAAGGCTGGCAACAAAATCGAACCAAAAGGATCAATATGGACCAAAGGATTTACCGACAAGCGCCCTTCCCTTTTGGCCGTTGAGTCGCCCAAGCGATCCGCCATCCAACCGTGCATATATTCATGAATAATGGCGGAAAATATCAAGGTAATAACCTGAAATATAATTATTTGTGTAGTCATGTGTTTAAGTTTTATTAAAAATTCTTGCGCTAATTTATAATCAGAATCTACAAATTAATCAGATTAGCCAAATACAATTCACCTTTATATCATTTGGTTATTGTATCTTGGTTATTGGTTATTTTAAGGCCAAAGCACAAAAAACCCCAGTAAACAGGCTATTCTTGATTCTGGATTCTTAATTCGTAATAACAATATACCACTTCTTGCATTTTTTATCAAAACGTGTTAATGTTTAATCTATATTAACAATAAATTAAATTAGCTCTGCCCGAATCGACGATCGAGACAGAAACGTCAGACCGGCAACCAAGAAGCTAAATAAGCAAAATTATGGCAAAAACTTGCGAAATTTGCGGACGCGGCGCCACCAAAGGAGCTCAACGTTCTCATTCTAATATCAAAACCTTAAAACGTCAAAACATCAATTTGCAAACAAAAAAGATCGAAGGTCGCACTTTACAGGTCTGCACCCGCTGCATCAAAACTGCAAACAAAGCTTAAACTTTTTTTAAAATAAAAAACACCCCGGTTATGGGGTGTTTTTTTGTTTTAAAAAATTATAAATTATAATTGTAGCGCTAGTTGCCCTCGAATCAAGCTTACTGGAAATTCCATTTTTAAAAACTCCTTATTCTTTTACTGTTTTTCCGTAAGCCATTTTTAGCAAATTAACAATCAACTCTTTATTTTTTGTTAAATCCTGTTTTGATATTCTTATTCTATACCTATTCCATTTATTATCATATTCCATCAAATCCAATTCAGCATCTTCAATCAACTTGTCAGTTTCTGGACTTTGTTCAAGCCTAATTTCCATTGTTGTATTTGATTTTTTTGGTCTAAATATTACAAAATTATCAGGTTGTCCATCTTTTGCAAGTCCAATATAAAACTTGTTATATTTTAATTCATAACCGCTAGTAAATTCATTTATCATTACTACTAAATCATCAGCAAGTGAGACAGTTTTTGTTGTTCCTCTTTTTTCCCAATATGTTCTATCTGTTACTTCTTTGATTTCGTCCTCTTCTACAAGCCCAAGACTAACTTCATTCAAAACAGTTGTAAAATTAAGCCAATAATCATTACCATTTTTGAAAGCTTCCATTTTTATTGCAATAAGAGGAATTGCGCCATTGAAGATATTTATTACATTCAAAAATCTATTAGTGATGTCTTCAGCAATAATAACAGCACAATGGTCATATTGTGGGTATCTTTTTTTTTCAATATCCCAATATTCAATAGTTCTGATAATATGGCTTTCATCAACTTTGCCAAGTTGGATTTCCACCTCATATCTTCTCTCAGAATCAGGATCTTGAAGTAATAAATCAAGTCTTCCTGCCTTTGGATGAATTCTTTCTTTGTCCTTTAAAATCAAATCTCCCAATCCTAAGATTGATGGATCATTTGCAATGATTTCTTGCACCCATTTTTCCGTCAAAGATGGGTTGTTTATGAGATTGATTTTTTCAGGCCTTATAAGATTTATTTTGTCAGTCATATTATTCCTTTGTTAAAATATAAAATTATTTTTTGTTTCTATTCAAATTTTTATTATTTGGTGTTTTTAGAAAATTATTTTCAGAAACTACCGATCGTCCGATTCTTCTTTCGATTTGTTTTCTTGTTGTTCCGGCCACTTCACCACCAACTCTGGCGTCATCTTTTAAACTTCGCATTCCTTGAGTATCTTTGGTCTTATGAATTTCCTTGGTGGTGCGTTCACCGAGCATGGTCAAGATCAATTCAAAATCATCCATGTGATCGCGCAGATTTTCACGATTTAAACCTTTCATATTTTTGTATTCCGACGGTGTAATGCCAAAAGTTGCTTTGGAAATCTCGGCGGTTAAAATCTCATAATCCCTTTCACGTTCAGCCCCTCTATTTTTCCACTCATCTGTTAATTCCTCACGTATAGCAATACCACGCATACGCATTTCAATCCAATCTTCCGGATAACCTTTAAGTTGATAAAGCAGCCTGGTGCGCTTAGTGGCCAATTCAGGATTTTCAACCTCTTGAATGCGCTCGTACCCAACCCTGGCGAGCCAACGTTTCAATGGTTCGGCTTTAGGGGAGGGAATTGACTGAATAATACGTAAAATTCCTTCAGTATTTGCGCAGTCAGTTTTATATTGTTTGCCATCGGAAGACTCCAATTTCAGTTGTAAACAAATTGTTAACAACTCAATTTCACGACTTTTTAGAACACCCCAGTATTGTCTTGGGGCCGGACTGTCAGTAAGTACTGCAACGACATCAACAACCGAAAACCACCATTCTTTTTGAAAAATGGTTTTTCTGATAGTCTTGCCTTTGAAAATGGCGATGTGATTAGTTGGATTTTCCATATCTCAACTTAAACTCCTCAAGCCTAAGGTGTTTATATTGTAACATATTTTTTAATACTCAGGGATAGCAAAAAAGAGACCGGGTCTCCAATTGGAGACCCGGTCTCGACTATGCACTATGTAGCTTATACTATATGATTCACGATTCCTGATTCTTAATTCTTAATTCTTTTTCCAACTTCCCAAAACGTAAGAACAGGGTACTGCCCCGTTCCCACCTATACGCTACACGATATGCGATATGTGATATGCGATACACGCTACACGCCCTAAGAACTCAAATTAATAAATCCCATTTCCAGCTTTTGCTTGATAAAATCAACCACATCATCCAACTTCCAATCAGTTTTTACCAAAAAATCAAAAACATTATACTTAGCAGCTTCGGAGATTTTCTCTGGGTCACTCAAATTAGTCAACATCACGATTGGCACGTCCTTGCCCCAGTCTTCATCTTCACGAATTTTTTTCATCGCCGTCATTCCGTCCATTTTAGGCATAATAATATCCAAAACAACCAAATCCGGATGCACAGCTAAAGCTTTCTCAACTCCCTCTTCCCCATCACTGGCATTAATCACCTTAAAACCTTGATTTTTTAGTTTGTCTGTCAGAGGAACAATCATCAACTCCTCATCTTCAACAATTAAAATTGTTTTTTTGTCCGACATATTAATTTATTTAAAACTTGTTAATTTTTTCGTGCCTGCCCGACCCTTCATGCCCTGCAAAGGAATTGATAAATAAAAACTGGTACCCAAAGAAATGTCTTTTTTTGATTTTTTGGGATCAATAATTTTTTCCTCAACACACAAAGCCGGACTGGGCGACTTGAACCAAACTTTTCCGCCTGATTTGTCCATAATCGCTTTAACCACATACAAACCAAGGCCGGTGCCGACTGATTCCATTTTACGCGCATTTTCCGCGCGAAACAACTTCGTGAATATCTTGGGCTGTTGTTCCAGCGGAATACCACAACCGGTATCGGAAATTTCAATCAAAGCATTCTTTTTGTCTTTTTTGATGGAAATCTTAATCACGCCACCAAGCGGTGTATATTTTATCGAATTGGAAATGATATGTTCAAAACTGATTTCCGCTAAACGAGGATCTAGGTTTATTTTGGGCATCTTTTCAATTTCTTTGCGGATCGTTAAATTATTTTTATTAATCAAATTACCAAACTTTTCAATTGCCCGCTCCACAATCAACGAAATATCAACCGGTTCTGGCTCAATTGAGAAAGTTCCCAAATCGATCCGAGAAACATCCAAAAGACCATTCACCAACTCAATCAATCTTTCATTGCCCTTGTAGGCTTCGATTAAATATTTTTTTTGTTCTTCATTAACCGAGCCGGCATCACCAGAAATCAGATAATCCAAATACCATTTGATTATTGATAAAGGGGTTCGCAATTGATGCGAAGCAATATTAACAAAATCGGTCTTGGCTCGAGAAATTCCTCGATGTTTCGATACCTCCAAAGACACGCCCGTTTCCAATTTTTTGGTTAAATCGTTAACGGCTTGAACTAATTCACCAATCTCATCATGCGAATCTACATTTAAACGCGAAGACAGGTCACCGGCCGCCATCAACTCAATTTGCTTGGTCAAGGATGCCATTCGTTGCGAAAAACTGCGGCTCACGCCAAAAGTTAAAATAAAGCCCAAAGTATAAATTGAACCACCGACCATTAAAATTTGTTCAACGTTAAAACCGGCAATAAAAACCACACCAACCACTACCAAGCTCAAAGATGAAGAAATAATAATCAGAATTTTATCAGAAAGACTGACGGTAAATTTTTTTCTCTCTTTTGTTTTTTGGTCTTTATTTTTGAAATCTTGTTTCTCCTTGTTCATATCTATAATCTTACTACAAAATTTGCCGCTCGTAAATAAAAACTGAACAAATTATTTGTTCAGTTTTTAAAAGCTTATTTTATCAAGGTTTCAAGCGGTTTAACTTCTTGCAGAGTTTCAATATTAACCGATTCTGTCACGGTCTCCGCCGGACCGCGGTATAATGGCGTCGGGATATTGTTGTTATTCTCAACTTCGTCTAAAACCTCTTTGAGTAGTGGAATAGAAACGGTTTGACGGCTAAAATATATATCATTAACTTTGCTGGTCACCGGGAAAATAATCGCCGGAATGTAGTATTCATCACCCCGACCAGTACTTGAGTCATATTTCCAATGAGACATCAAGCCAAAACTAGGAGTCCCAAGCGTAATTTCTTCTTCGGCCTTAGCACCATAAGGCATATAGCTCGGCCAAAGCCCGCCTTGTTTGGCAAATTTCATAATTCTTTCTTTGTCAGTTTCCAATTCATAGCCTGAAGCCTGAAATTCACTGGTTGACATGCCATTAATTGCGGACATTTTGCGATAACGAAGATTAACATCAACATTGATACCGATAGTATAGCTATAATCATCAGAAATGGTTTTACCATCAAGTAGCAACGGAAAAACCACCGAAAGCGTATCAGGGATATAATAATTTTCTTTGTCTTCGCTTAGATCATAAGAACGGCGCCATTGATTATTGACTTTTGGTTCACCATACATGGAAACATCGATACCATAATCAGCAATCGCTTGCCGGGCAATCGCAATAATCTCGGAATCTTCTGGCACATCGCCCACTTTTAACTGCAAGCTCTTATAACAAGCATCATCTTTACAGTCCAGACCTAATTGTGGCCACTTGTTCCAATTCTGATTGATTGAAACCGAACTATTTAATAAATCAAAATAAATATTGTAACCAAATTCACGATCTTCAGAGATGCTAAAGTTGGTCATGACTTTGTTTTGGAAATTGCCCATATTGATTAGGCTAAAATCAACACTAAGGCGTTGGGCCAACTCTACACCTGGACCGGTTTGCGGAACTTTTTTGTAAACATCACCGGTCGCCGGCAATTCAAATTCTTCGCCTTGGTAATTATAAGAATAGCGAGTCATTTCCGGCATAATCATTCCCGGAGCGATTTTGGCGTCCGCCACTGCCATCCCCGTCGCGCTGCCGCCGCCCATCCCAACTGCTAAATCACGACTTAAGGCACCAGCCTCCTGATTTATGCCAGTAACTCCGCTGGCCAATGTTCCACCAGATAAGGGACCAAAAGCCTTCGCATCAATCCGAGAAATTTTGCTGCGCAAATCAATTGAAGAATTTTTGAAAGAAAAATTCTGCCCCACTGAACGTGGATAAAAATTTAGCGCCGCGACAACCAGGAGGACTATCACCACCAAGCCGCCGCCGGCATAATAAAATTTGTTCATAAAATTTAGATTTATTAAATTAAAATATTTTTTTTGATTAATTTTATTATTTTCCAATTCCTGAATTTTTTC
>Ga0074195_1003505_pt1 | contig 14617 bp, 16 predicted proteins | sample EPASupsiteHSE623_FD_64525 | JGI IMG/M metagenome (GOLD analysis project Ga0074195, IMG submission 64525) | Bioremediated contaminated groundwater from EPA Superfund site, New Mexico - Sample HSE6-23 | ecosystem: Environmental > Aquatic > Deep subsurface > Groundwater > Contaminated ...
CCACACCGCAGCTGCGGCATTTGCTCGATTGTTACCATTGGTTCACTTTTTATTTGATACCGCAAAAGCCTGAGGCTGCTTATGTGGCGACTGTTGTTTTTAGCCATCTTGTTCCCTCAATGGAGACTGCAAAAAACTGAGGCTCCTTATGTGGCGACTGTTGTTTTTAGCCATCTTGTTCCTTCTATGGAGACTGCAAATAACTGATGCTGCAGATGTTGGTCCGCTATATGAACAGGATGTATTGTGCAAGTATTGTCAAAGGTAACAAACCTGTCCTAAGGAATGTCCTTGGCAACATCCCAGGTATAGGGAATTCTCTGACTTCTTGAAAATGACCTGCGATGTCCTTATCGATCTCCATCGTACTATCCAAGGTGGAGGGAATTCAGTGAACCATTTAAAACGATTCGCGATGAACTGTTCTATCATTGGTCCTACCTACCAAGGCTAAGGAAATCAGCGAACTTTTTAAGAATGATCCGTGATGTACTTTTCAATCATCCCTTGCATCATCCAAGGTACAAGGAACTCAGTGAACTTCTTGAAAATGACCTGTGATGTACTTTTCAATCATTCGTCGCACCTGACAAGGGGTAAAGCACTTAGTGAACATTTTGAAAATGATCCAGGAACTTTTCGATCATCTGTCACACCTTCCAGTGCGCAAGAAAGTCAGTGAACTTTCTGAAAATGATCCGTGATGTACTTATCGATCAGCCTTGGTACTGGGTATTCCCATATTTTTTTCAGCGGGATCAGGAGAAATGGCAATTCCCGGGAATGATTCGAATGAAACCGGTAAAACCTTGCATCCAGCTTCTGATGGGTTAAAATATGTTTGTAATGTCGTGAAGCACCGGTAAACCGGAAATCCGCAGGATGGAAGTGTGCTGAAAATTCATTCGATAAAAAATCACCGGACTTGAAAAATTCCTGAACGGAAGCCTGGTTCAATGGTTTGGCGGGTATCAGGTTGCTGTCCGATTCAAAATGAGGGAAATCATAAAGGTTTCGCCAGATGTCGCTGCCGCTGCGATGATTCAGGTAGATAAAATCTTCTTTCCCGTCGGATAAGGTAATGACCAGGTAATGAATAAACCGGTTTCGCACTGAAATCCTGGCATCATTGAAAGGCAACCTGGCAACCTGGCCGTGTTTGAAAGCAAAGCATTGATGATTGAACAGGCAGGAAATGCAATCGGGATTCGCAGGTGTGCAAACCCGAGCGCCAAATTCCATCAATCCCTGGTTGAAATCGCCCGGATTCGCCTGATCGAGGTGCTCCCTGGCAATTTCGAGGATCTGTTTTCTGGTTCCGGCCAGGGCAATTGATTCATCAATTCCGAAGTAACGCGATAAGAATCGCAGCACGTTCCCGTCGACAACCGGGTATGGAAGGTCAAACGCAATGGATGCAATGGCAGCGGCTGTATAATCACCAACACCCTTCAGGCTCCGGATTCCGGCATAGCTATCCGGAAAAATGCCGCCATGTTCCTTCACTACAGCAAGCGCTGCAGCGTGCAGGTTCCGGGCCCTGGAATAATACCCAAGTCCCTGCCATAATTTCAATACATCCTGTTCATCCGCCGCTGCCAGATTCTGCACTGTAGGGAATGTCCTCACAAATTTCTGATAATAGGGCAATCCCTGATCTATCCGGGTTTGCTGCAGGATGATCTCGGAAAGCCATATCAAATATGGATCACTGGTCCTCCGCCACGGCAGATCCCGCTTATTCTCCTTGTACCACTTTAGAATCTGCTTTGTAAAATTCATGAGAAATTTTAGAACACGCAAAGTTAGTCCATAAATTCATTGAGCCGCATCACCACTATCTTCAGCCCCGTCACTTATCCGTCAAGACTGTCAGGTATTTCGTTTGGCGTTTCGCGTTGCGCGTTTCGGGTTTGGCGTTCCGCGTCCCGTGTCCCGCGTCCCGTGTCCTGTGTCCCGCGTCCCGTGTCCTGTGTCCCGTGTCCCGTTATTTCGTCACGTGTCCCGTGTCCCGTTTTTCGTTTAGCGTTGCGCGTTTCGCGTTGGGGGTTGCCCAAATGAATGAAAAATTTGTATCCTCGAATCAAATTTTGTACCTTTGATAGTATCAAATGATAGTATCAATGAACCCACCCTACCAAATTACACATTCAATCCTTAGCAGAACAGCCTCTATTTCCGAGAAAATCGGTGCGATAAAATCTTATTTCTTAGAGAAACCGTCACCTTTACTCAGAAAACAGAATAAGATCAAAACTATTCATTCCTCTTTAAAAATTGAAGGGAACACACTTACACAGGAACAAGTAACTGCCATTATTGAAAATAAACGGGTTGTTGGTCCTCAAAAAGATATTAAAGAGGTTCTTAATGCAGTTAAAGTGTACGATCAGTTGGCATTATTTGATCCATTTTCATCAAAGTCATTTTTATCTGCTCACCAACTGTTGTTGGATGGTTTAATTGAAAATCCCGGGAAATACCGTAATCAGAATGTAGGGATATTTCAAGGTTCAAAGGTTACTCATATAGCACCACCCCCAGGTAATGTTCCGCTCCTCATGAAGGATCTGTTTTCATATCTGAAGAGCAAAGATGAAATGACCTTGATTAAAAGTTGTGTTTTTCATTACGAAACAGAATTCATTCATCCATTCCTTGATGGAAACGGAAGGATGGGGAGACTATGGCAGACGGTCATTTTAATGAAAGAATACCCCGTTTTTGAATATCTTCCGTTTGAAACATTGATTAGCCAAACACAGAAGGAATATTATGACGTCCTGTCCAAATGTGACAACAAAGGGGATTCAACGGAATTTATTGAATACATGTTAAACATTATTGACAGTTCGTTAAGTGAACTGGTAGGATCTAACAACAGACTTGTTACCGATATTGAAAGAATTGACTATTTCATTTCATTGGGTAATTCAGAATTTTCCAGAAAGGATTACATGAATGTATTTAGAAATCTTTCAAGTGCAACAGCAAGTCGTGACCTTAAAAAAGGAATGGAGTTAAACCTTCTTACCCGTATCGGGGATAAAAACAAAACACGGTATATTGTGCGTTGAGCGTCCCCTGTCCCGCGTCCCGTTTTTTTTTCGTCCCGAGTCCCGCGTCCCGTTTTTCGTCCCTTGTCCCGATTTTCATCCCGTGTCCCGCGTCCCGTGTCCCGATTTAAAATTAAATTTCTTATTATTTCATTGTGTTTCAAAATAATCTTATATTTGCAGCCCGTTTCCCGGAGAGAAAAGCCATTCATTAACAACAATATATAACAATTAATACCTATCAAACATGACAAAAGCAGAAATTGTAGCAGAAATTGCTAATAAGACTGGCATTGAGAAAGTTGCCGTTCAGGCCACCGTTGAAGCTTTCATGGATTCCATCAAGAACTCCATGACCACAGGCGAAAACGTTTACCTCAGAGGTTTCGGTAGTTTTATTATCAAAAAAAGAGCTGAAAAGACAGGAAGAAACATTTCAAGGAACACAACCCTTATCATTCCCGCCCACAACATCCCTTCTTTCAAGCCGGCCAAGACCTTTGTAAATAAAGTGAAATCACACGTTAAAGTGAAGTAATTAACTTCTAAGCTGATTTATTATGCCGAGTGGTAAGAAAAGAAAGAGACATAAAATGGCAACACACAAGCGGAAAAAACGCTTGCGTAAGAACAGACATAAGAAGAAATAACCTTCCATCTGCTGCAATTCCTTAAGTCATCCATGGCTACTGGCCTATTGCCAGTGCCTTTTCTGTAAATTGGAAAACTGTGAATAAGGAATTAATCATCAATTCGACCTCAACCGAAGTTGAAATCGCCTTACTTGAAGACAAGCTTCTTGTAGAGTTAAATAAGGAAAAAGCCAATAACGAATATTCCGTTGGTGACATCTATTTGGGCAAGATCAAAAAGATCATGCCCGGGTTAAATGCCGCTTTCGTGGATGTTGGTTATGAAAAGGATGCTTTTCTGCATTATCTCGACCTGGGCCCGCAAATATTGTCGCTGCTGAATTATATCAAAGCAGGACAATCGGCCAGTAATGGTGCGCTTTCTATTGGCGACTTTGCACTCGAAGAGGACATCCAGAAAACCGGGAAGATCACCCAGGTGCTCAAGCCCAACATGAACATTGTGGTGCAGATCGCCAAGGAGCCCATTTCAACCAAAGGGCCAAGGGTGACCTCTGAAATCGCATTTGCAGGCCGTTTCCTGGTACTGATCCCTTTCTCTGATAAAATTTCAGTATCCCAAAAGATCAAGAGCGCCGAAGAACGAAACCGTTTAAAGCGGCTCATAACCAGCATTAAACCACGTAACTGCGGGATCATCATCCGTACCGTTGCAGAGAATAAACTGGTGGCTGACCTTGATTCGGACCTGCGGAACCTGTATAAGAGATGGGAGATCATAACCCAGAAACTGGCAACGGCTAAGCCCCCGATGAAAATCATCGGCGAGATCGACCGTACCTCTGCCATTCTCAGGGATGCCCTCAATGAATCGTTCAACAACATCGTGGTGAACGATCCACTTATTTATGATGAGATCAGAGCCTATATCCAGCGGATCGTTCCCGATAAGGTGAACATTGTGAAACTGCATACCGGTAAGGTTCCCATTTTCGACCAGTACGGCATCGACAAACAGATAAAAAATTCGTTTGGCAAGATCGTCACTATCAAAAGTGGCACCTATCTGGTAATCGAACATACTGAGGCGCTGCACGTTATCGACATCAACAGCGGTCACCGTGTGAACCAGGATCAGAACCAGGAGACCAATGCGATGGAGGTGAACATCGAGGCAGCCACGGAGGTTGCGCGCCAGCTTCGCCTTCGCGACATGGGTGGCATCATCGTCATCGATTTTATTGACATGGTGCAGGGGCTGAACCGGCGTAAACTCTTTGAAAAACTGCGCGACGAAATGAAACGCGACCGTGCAAAACATTCGATCCTTCCCCCCAGTAAATTCGGACTGGTACAGATCACCCGGCAGCGTGTGCGCCCCGAGATGAGCGTGCAAATTCTTGAAAAATGTCCCGCCTGTGATGGTACCGGTAAAATAAGGCCCACCATCCTGCTCACCGACGACATCGAAAATAATCTCGGATACCTCGTCAGGGAACAGAATGAAAAAGGCCTTACCCTGGTAGTTCATCCCTATGTTTATGCCTTCCTCTCCCATGGATGGTTCAACTTCAGATGGAAATGGTGGCGCAAATTCGGACAATGGGTCAGGATTAAACCCCAGAACGCATCGCACTTTCTTGAATACCATTTCTTTAACAAGAATGGGGATGAGATTAAGATGTGAAAAGTTGATGATGTGGTGATGTGGAAATTTGAAAATTTGAAAATTGAGTCCCCTCTGAAAAGGCCAATCACTTGGATTCTGAGCGGAGTCGAAGAATGCAAGTGCCAGTTAATGAGGACACTTCGACCTCGCTCAGTGTCCGGTTTTGATTAAATATTCCTTTTCGGAGTGGACTCAAAATTTGAAAATCGTAAATCGTAAATCGTAAATGGATATCGTAGTCAGTGGCATCCGTCCAACCGGAAACCTTCATTTAGGTAATTATTTTGGAGCATTAAAGAGTTTTGTGAAAATGCAGGAAGAAAATCAATGTTATTTCTTCATTGCTGACTATCATTCACTTACTACACATCCAACCCCGGCCGACCTCCACGGAAATGTTAAAACTGTGCTGGTTGAATTTCTGGCCTGTGGTTTGGATCCGGAAAAGGCAACGCTTTATATACAGAGCGATCTGCCCGAAACCGCCGAGCTCTACCTGTTGCTGAACATGAACGCCTACATCGGTGAACTTGAACGTTGTACCTCGTTCAAGGAAAAGATCCGTACCCAGCCTCAGAATGTCAACGCCGGCCTGCTCACCTACCCTACCCTGATGGCCGCCGATATCATCATCCACCGGGCACATAAAGTCCCTGTAGGCAAGGACCAGGAACAGCACCTGGAGATGACCCGAACCTTTGCCAATCGCTTTAACAGGCTATATAATGTCGAATTTTTCCCCGAACCTGTTGCCTACAATTTCGGAGAGGAGCTGGTGAAAATCCCTGGTTTGGACGGTAGTTTGAAAATGTCGAAGTCCGACAATGAAAACAGCTCCATTTTCCTGGCTGATTCCCCGGAGATGATCCGGAAAAAGGTGATGAAAGCCGTTACCGATTCAGGTCCTGTTGATCCCGGGCAACCTCGTTCACAGGGAGTGGTAAACCTTTTCGACCTGATGAATTACTTTTCATCCCCCGACACGGTGAACCATTTCGAAGACACCTATAAAGCCGGTACCATACGGTACGGTGACATGAAAAAGCAGCTGGCCGAAGATATCATCCTGTTCACCACCCCCTTCCGGGAGAAGATGATGGCCCTGGCCGCTGATGATGCATATCTGAAAAAGGTGGCCGCCCTGGGTGCCGAAAAAGCCCGGGCCTCCGCCGGTAAAACCATCCGCGAAATCCGTGAAATTATCGGATTCAAATCATTCTAAAACCACACTCCAGAACCATTTCGCGTTCAGCGTTCAGCGTTTCGCGTCCCGTTTTTTGTCCCGTGTCTCGTGTCCCGCGTCCCGATTTTTCGTCCCGTGTCCCGTTTTCCGTCCCGCGTCCCGTGTCCCGTTTTCCGTCCCGCGTCCTGTGTCCCGTGTCCCGTTTTCCGTCCCATGTCCCGTGTCCCGTTTTTTGTCCCGCGTCCCGCGTCCCGCTTTCCGTCCCGTCATTCTCCCATCGAAACCGGCACAGTGAAATAAAACCTGCTGCCCTCTCCCGGTCCACTCTCAACCCATATCTTTCCCCCGATCTTACCGATCAGCTCCCGGCAAAGTATCAATCCAAGCCCGGTTCCCTTTTCCTGTGCCGTGCCGCTTGAACGCACCTTCTCGTCGATCCTGAAGAGTTTTGGCAGGGTTACCGGATCGATACCGATTCCTGAATCGCTGACACACACCTGGATCATTGCAGGCTGCTCCGCTGTTGCCGGCATGGCCTGGCTGAAAATTTTCACCTGCCCGCCATCATGGGTATATTTTATGGCATTGGAGACCAGGTTCCGCAAGATCGTCCGGATCATATTTTCATCGGCCACTATCATCGTGTTGAAATTGATGGCAGTATAAAGCTTGATATGCTTGGTCTCTGCCTGGTCGCGCATCAGGATAACCACCTCATTGGCCACCACGCTCAGATCAAAATGGACCGGATTGAAGGTCAGCTTCCCGGTTTGTGTCATGGCCCACTCAAGCAGGTTCTCCAGTAACCTGAAGGTATTTTTTGCCGAAGAATGGATATTGCGTATGAAATGTTGACGCTCCTCATCCGTGTAGTCATCCCATTCCGTAGTTAAAATATCTGAAAAACCCATGATGGCATTAAACGGACCCTTGAGGTCATGACTGATGATGGAGAAAAATTTATCCTTCGACTGGTTCAGCTCCTGCATCTGCCTGGCATATCTGATTATTTCATCGTGCGCCACCTTGCGCTCCTCCTCCACCCCGATGGCCGAAGCAATGAGCGAAATAAAATATTTATCATGGGTGTCAGGTATGTATTCATACTGAAAAACAGCACACAGTGAACCTACCGGTTTGCCTTCGCAACGCACTACCTTGCCGATATAGGACCGCAGATTATATTTCACAATATTCGGATCAGTAGAGAAGTACTTTGATTCGGGAAGATTTATGATCGATATAACATCCTGGCTGTCGTCTTTTATGACATCCCAGCAGATATGCCCTTCGCGCTGATTTTCCGGTACATAATCCGAAGGTGTATTCCATTGGCTTACTGACGAAAGGAATTGTCCATTGAGCTGGTTATAAAGTGAACACGTTGCTCCCAGGATCTCACCGCAAAGCCGTGTAAGCAGGTTGATGTTGTTTTGCGGATCGACGGTGAAGGAGAGCAAACATTCACTGAATTTCCTGAGTTGCTCTTCCGACTTTTTCCGCTCCGAAATATCGCGGACAATGGCCTGTAAAAGATTCTTTCCGTTGAGTATAATGGCGTTGAGACTAACCTCAACATCAATCGGAATTCCGCTTTTCGTTATATGCTGCCACTCAAACACCCTGCTCTTGCCGGCAATGGCTGCATCCATCATTTCCTTTGCCTTTACCGATGATTCAATGCCATCGGGTTGAAGTTCCGGGGAAAACTGAACCGGCGATTTTCCGACCAGTTCATCCCGCTCACAGTCAAACAGCTCCAGCGCTTTTGAATTACTATCAATGAATTGGTAGTCACTCATTAGAAATATGGCATCATGCGCCGATTCAAACAACAGCCGGTAGGTGATTTCTTCTTGCTCGTTCATGATTTCTCGCTACTTTTGCAAAAATTTGACAAACGTGATAAACGTGATAAACGGGACGCGGGACACGGGACACGAAACGCGGGACGCGACATGTAAAGATAATATAAATTTCCCATTTTGAATGATTGAAACTGCCCTGATAAAAGAAACCGCCGTACTTATTGGATTATCCACCCATCAGCAGGATCCCGCACAAACCAATGAATACCTCGACGAGCTGGCATTCCTGGTTGAAACCGCCGGGGGTGTCCCCGTTAACCGGTTCATTCAGAAACTGGCACATGCCGATTCGCGTACCTATGTGGGCAGCGGAAAACTGCAGGAAATACGCGCATGGATGGAGGAAAATCCTGTTGATATGGCCGTTTTCGACGATGAACTCTCGCCAAGTCAGATCCGGAACATCGAAGCGGTGCTGCAATGCCGCATCCTCGACCGTAACAACCTGATACTCGATATATTTGCCCGCCGGGCTGTCACCTCCTATGCACGCACCCAGGTTGAACTTGCTCAGAATGAATACTTGCTTCCGCGACTTACCCGGATGTGGACCCACCTCGAAAAACAACGGGGAGGGATCGGCCTGCGTGGTCCCGGAGAACAGGAGATCGAAACGGACCGGCGGATCCTTCGCTACAGGATTTCCCTGCTGAAGGAAAAACTGGCGGAGATCGACAAACAGATGTCGACCCAGCGCAAAAACCGGCGCGACATGGTGCGGGTCGCCCTCGTAGGTTATACCAACGTGGGCAAATCCACCATCATGAATGTGCTCAGCAAATCAGAATTGTTTGCCGAAAACAAACTCTTCGCCACCCTCGATACCACCGTACGCAAAGTGGTCATCGAAACACAGCCTTTTTTACTCTCCGATACCGTCGGATTCATCCGCAAACTGCCCCATTCTCTGGTCGAATCATTTAAATCGACCCTCGATGAGGTTCGTGAAGCCGATATCCTGATCCATGTGGCCGATATCAGTCACCCGGGATTCCAGGAGCAGATCAACGTGGTGAAACAAACCTTGAGCGATATCAAGGCATCCGACAAACCCACCATCATGGTTTTCAATAAAATAGATGCCTATCGTTTCGTTGAAAAGGATGCCGACGACCTCAGTCCGGCCACCAAAGAAAACCTGACCCTCGATGAGCTTGAGAAAACCTGGATGGCCCACGAAAACCTCCCCTCCCTCTTCATTTCCGCCACTTCAAAGCAAAATATCGACAAACTCCGCGACATCCTTTACCGCGAAGTCAGGAAAATCGTCACCGTGCGTTACCCGGAGAATCAAATGTAAAACACTCCCGGCCCAACCGGCATGACGCCCTGGAGGATGAGCTGTCAATGAATCATGAGTGGTCATTTGCATTGATTTGGAATTGCGATTCATGATTGCTTTGAGTCTCTTTTTTATGTATTTTTGACAAGTAATATTTTCCCCAATGGTGTCTGAATTGGATTTAGATAAGGTAGTTGCAAGAATCGTTGACTTTTATCATCCGGAACAGGTTATTTTATTCGGTTCCTATGCATGCGGCATGCCTCACGAAGGAAGCGACATCGATCTTTTAATAGTCAAAGAAACAAATGAAAATCCTGTTAACAGAACTGCAGGAATAAGGAACGCGCTAAAGGATATTCTTCTGCCCATGGACATCCTGGTTTATACACCCACTGAAATAGCAAAAGATAAAGATCAGAAATTTACATTCATTCATGATGTTTTTAAATTGGGAAAGATCCTGTATGCCAACAAATGAACTCATAAATTCCTGGCTTCTTAAGGCCTCCCATGACTTGGATACTGCTAAAATTGTTGCATCACAACTTCCTGATTTTTATGATGTAATCGCATTTCATTGCCAGCAGACAATTGAAAAATCACTTAAAGGATACCTTGTATTTCTTGATCTCGAATTCAAACCTGTTCATGATCTTGGATATCTTTTAAACCTTGCCTCCACAATTGATGTTTCAATGGACATTTACTTTGAAGATGTAGATAAAATATCCAGATATGCAGTTCAGATCCGATATCCTGACACGATTATAATGTTATCAAAATCTCAGATTGAGGACGCCATACAAATAGCCGACAGTTTATTGAAATTAGTTAAAGAAAAAATAGCTTAACCTCCTTCTTACATAATCTATAGACTCCTATTGCTAAGCATTCATCCCTTGAAAAGAGTCATATGAAAATTCGAAAAATTTACCTGTTAGTTTTCAGTTTGCTTTCCGGTGTCATTCTGACAGTTGCCTGGCCGGAAAGGGGATTCGCGGGGCTGCTTTTCATTGGGCTGGTACCGATGCTCGTCCTGGAAGATTATATCAGCCGGAATCCCGATAAGTTTATCAAATTCAGTGTATTGTGGTATTCCTATCCCGGGTTTTTCCTATGGAACCTGCTGACAACCTGGTGGATCGCCAATTCCACGCTGATCGGGGCCATCCTGGCCATTGTGCTGAACGCCCTCTTCATGTCGATCATCTTCCAGGCATTTCACTGGTCAAAAAAACACCTGAAATTCCGGTTCTGTTCCTGTATTACACTGGTTTGCTACTGGATCGCCTTTGAATACCTGCACCTCAACTGGGACCTGAACTGGCCCTGGCTTAACCTCGGCAATGGATTTGCCACTTACTACAAATGGGTTCAATGGTACGAATATACCGGGGCGATGGGCGGAACGCTTTGGGTGCTGGGTGGAAATTTTCTGGTCTTCCATCTGATAAGAAATTTACGATTTACTAAGGACGATTTGCGATTTACGAAGAACGATTTACGATTTACGAAGGGCGATCAACGATTTAAGGAACGAAGCTATGTGTTGCCGGATGAAGCCAATGAAAATTTACAGCGGCAAAAGCCACTGACATCATTTGCCCGTTTAGCTACCTCACCACCCCGCTTGTTTGTTATGGCGCTGTTTCTTCTCCTCTGGATCGCGGCGCCCATCATCCTCTCGTATATCATCTATTCAAACTATCGCGAGCAAAAGCATCCCGTCAGTTTCGTGGTGGTCCAGCCTAACATTGATCCCTATTCTGAACAATATTCCCTGCCCCCATCCGAGGTGATCAACCGGATCATGAAACTTGCAGGTCCGAATCTCACGCCCGGAACCAATTTTCTCGTGGCCCCCGAATCGGCCATCCAGGAAAGCATGTGGGAAAACGACCTCTCCTCCTTTGCCACCATCAGGCTGCTGAAAGGGATCAATGACACCTATCCGAACCTGAACATACTTATCGGCGGATCGACCTTTTACCAGTTTCATCCCGGTGAACCATTACCGCGGACTGCCCGCAAGTTTACCGATACCGACGGCCATTACAATGCCTATAATGCAGCCATCATGTTCAATTCGCGCGATTCGCTGCAGCTCTACCACAAATCGAAGCTGACTCCGGGGGTCGAGATCCTGCCTTCATTCAAAGGATTCAAATGGCTCGAGAAATATGCCATCGACCTGGGGGGTACCGTGGGCAGCCTGGGTATGGATTCGGTGAGGAAAGTTTACACGACGGTGAATACCGTGAAGGTCGGACCAGCTATTTGCTACGAATCGATCTTCGGGGAATTCTTTGCCGGATTTGTAAAAAACGGGGCTCAGATCATGATCATCATTACCAACGATGGATGGTGGGGCAATACCGCCGGTCACCGGCAGCATTACAGTTTTGCCCACCTGCGTGCCATTGAGACCCGGCGCTGCATCGCCCGTTCGGCCAATACCGGCATTTCGGCCCTCATCGACCAGCGCGGCGACGCCCTTCAGCAAACAGCCTACTGGGTTCCGGCCGTGATCACAGGTTCATTGAATGCCAGCGATGTTATTACCTTTTATGTGGAAAATGGCGACTATATCGCCCTGATCCTCACTTACCTGGGCGGATTGCTTTTCTTCACGGCAGCGATCATTGCATTAGGAAAAAAATATTTTAAAAATTACTTTCCCGCCGACTACCACCCCGGTAACCCGGACATTCGGTAAGAATTTAAAATTGCCATAAGTACAAGGTCCATGCAAACCGTGAATGATAATTTATGGCTATTCCATGTGACACGAAAAAATAAATATTAACACATGAATTAAAACTATTACCCCTGACAATGGAAAAAGACGCAAAAACTGCCTCCCCGATCAACAACCTGGCCAAAAAAAGGTGGAGTCCCAGGGCCTTTCTCGACAAAACCGTAGAACCTGAAAAACTGGTCAGCCTTTTTGAGGCTGCACGATGGTCAGCTTCCGGCGGCAACGAGCAACCATGGCGCTTCATCGTGGGTATTCGCCCCGACGAAACCTGGCAAAAAATATTTAAAACCCTGGATGAAGGAAACCAGGCGTGGAATCAAACAATGCCTGTGCTGATCATGGCCATTGGAAATAAAATTTCCTCCTGGGATGGCAACATCAGTCCGGTTTACCAGTACGATACCGGCCAGTCTGTGGCCCATCTGAGCATCGAAGCCATGAACCAAGGACTTCACGTTCACCAGATGGGTGGTTTTTCCGCTGAAAAGGCCTGTGAACTGTTCGATATTCCCGAAACCTTCCACCCCATCGCGGTCATTTCGGTCGGATACATCGGGGATCCGGATATACTTCCTGAAAAACTGAAACAGCGCGAACTGCTTGAACGCAAACGCAAAGATCTGAAAGAGATCATCTTCAGCGGGAAATTCGGAAATGCCAGTCCTATCATCGAATAACCCGCCCAATGACCGGCAAACATCGTTGGTTTGGCATCAACGGATCATCGGTGCTTTGGTATCAGCAGATCATCGGTGTTTTGGCATCAGCAGATCATTGGTGTTAAATAAGACGAGCATCATTTTTTTGACATCAACAGATCATCAGTGGGTTGGCATCAATGGATCACCGGTGTTGTGGCATTAAAGGATCATTATTTGAATAAACAGGAATAAACCCAAGGGTAAGCCCCAGACCGCTAATTCGCTCCGAGGGGTGGGGAATCAACCCGGATAGATTAAATTTGCACACCGGCAAATAAAAAATTAAAGCGTGAGCAAAATCGTTCTGAAATTCCGAACCACGGTTAAAAAAGATTAAAATTTATCCATCATTGATTTAAGACCGAATTTTACATTATCAAATCCATGAAACAAATAGCAATTTTCATATTGACCACACTGATTCTTGCCAGCTGTAACCAGCCAGCCGGGCCGCCTGCAGCAAGTGAAGAGACCACCGCCCGGAAACCGGCTGTGACTGTCCCTGTCTTTAACAGCGACACGGCTTACGAATCAATCAGGATGCAGCTTTCATTCGGCCCGCGGGTTCCAAACACACCCGCCCATACCAAATGCGCCGCCTACCTCGTGAATAAACTGAAGAGCTACACCCCCGATGTCATCGTTCAAAAAGGCACTGTCAGGGCCTACAATGGAACACCGCTGAACTTTCAGAATATCATTGCAAGTTGGAAACCTGAAACCAACAACCGCATTTTGCTATGCGCACACTGGGATTCCCGTCCCTTTGCCGACCATGACCCGGATCCGGCCAACCGGAAAAAGCCCGTGGATGCAGCCAATGACGGGGCCAGCGGCGTGGGTGTGCTAATGGAGGTCGCCCGCCAGTTAAGCCTGCTCAACCCTCCCATCGGCATCGATATCATTCTCTTCGATGTTGAGGATTATGGTCCCCCGCAGGATCAGATCATTCATAATTCCGATGAACAATGGGGTCTGGGGTCACAATACTGGTCTAAAAATCCGCATAAACTCGATTATTTTGCCCGCTATGGCATCCTGCTCGACATGGTCGGCGCCCGGAATGCCACCTTCCTGATGGAGGGCGTTTCCATGCAATATGCCGCCGATATCGTTAAAAAGGTTTGGTCAACGGGGAACCGGATAGGATATTCCTCCTTTTTCCTCTACGAGCAGGGCGGCTTTATCACCGATGATCACGTCCCTGTCAATAAGATCAGAAATATTCCCACCATCGACATCATCCATCTCGATAAAGCGTCCGAAACCGGCTTCTACCCCTATTGGCACACAACCGGCGACACCTTTGACAAGATCGATAAAAACACACTGAAGGCCGTCGGACAGACTTTGTTAACAGTCATTTACGAAGAACAGTAAACGCGGGACGAAAATCGGGACGCGGGACGCGGGACGCGGGACACGGGACGCGAAACGCGAAACCCGAAACGCGGAACGCCGGGCACGCGACACACAAACCCAAACCCACCAACCAAAAAACCAC
>Ga0074195_1003506_pt1 | contig 14605 bp, 12 predicted proteins | sample EPASupsiteHSE623_FD_64525 | JGI IMG/M metagenome (GOLD analysis project Ga0074195, IMG submission 64525) | Bioremediated contaminated groundwater from EPA Superfund site, New Mexico - Sample HSE6-23 | ecosystem: Environmental > Aquatic > Deep subsurface > Groundwater > Contaminated ...
GAATATGCCGCCGATCTTCGCGAAGATGGACGACAATGCCATCGGCCCCGGCCAACTCGCACAGCGAGGCAGCCAGCACCGGGTCCGGTTCAACCCCGCCGCGCGCTTGGCGGACGGTAGCCACATGGTCAACATTGATGGCGAGATAGGGCATGGCAACACTCCTTGCTGTCTGGATTTGCTGGAACAATTCTTTCTCGAAATCCCACATCCGCAGGGCATCGGCCTCCGAGCGCTCGTGGTCATAGCCGATGAGATGGAGCATCCCGTGGATGATCAGTTCGGTCAACCGGTGATGCAGGCTGTGCCCCTGGTGGCCAGCCTCACGCCGTGCGGTTTCGACTGAAACGAGGATATCGCCCAGCTCCGTCTCCGCCGGGGGGAAGCCGTCGTCACCCCCGGTGGCCGGAAAGGAAAGGACATTGGTCGCCCCCCGTTTCTTGCGGTACTGTTCGTTGTAGGCCGCCATCTCCGTATCGCCCATGAAGACGACGCTGACCTCGGCAGCCTCAAGCTTCAGCAGGTGGAGCAGGGCGTCGCAGCGCTGCTGCAGGAGCCTGCGATTGAGCGGTTGGCGGTCGATGTCGTGGCTGAAACTGAAGTGAACCGGCATGCTCAGGCCTCGTTTTCGGCTCGACCGTTCCGAGCCGCGTCCTGCTGTTCGTAAGCCTGGATGATTTCCTGCACTAAGGGATGACGGACCACGTCGGCCTTGGAGAAATGGCGGAAGGCGATACCTTTGATACCGGTGAGGATCTTTTCGGCCTGGATGAGCCCGGATTTTTGCGTCCCCGGCAGGTCGATCTGGGTGACGTCGCCGGTGATCACTGCCTGAGAGTCAAAACCAATACGGGTGAGAAACATCTTCATCTGCTCGCGGGTGGTGTTCTGGGCCTCGTCCAGGATGATGAAGGCGTTGTTGAGGGTGCGGCCGCGCATGAAGGCCAACGGCGCCACCTCGATCACCCCGCGTTCGGTCAGCTCCGCGGTTTTTTCCTGGCCCATCATCTCGTTGATGGCGTCGGTCAACGGCCGCAAATACGGGTCGACCTTCTGCGCCATGTCGCCGGGGAGAAAGCCCAGTTTTTCTCCTGCCTCCACCGCCGGCCGGGTGAGGATGATCTTGGCGACCTGTTCCCGCGCCAGGGCTGAAACCGCCATGGCCACGGCCAGGTAGGTTTTGCCGGTGCCGGCCGGGCCGATGCCGAAGACGATGTCGTTTTCCCGGATTGCCTCGATGTAGAGCTTCTGGTTGACCGATTTGGGAGAGATCACCCGTTTGCGCGAGGTGATGCAGACTTTGTCGAGGAAGATCTCCTCCAGCCGGGCCTGGGGAGAAGATTCGAGGATTTTGACCCCGAAGGCGATGTCCTGGCTGAACACCGGATACCCTTTGAGCAGCAGCCCGTACATCTGCTGCAGGGTGGAGGCGGCCAGTTCTACCGCATACGCCCGGCCATTGATCCGTAGGCCGTTGCCGCGGGCATTGATCGTGACTCCAGTGGCCAGTTCAATGGTGTGCAGGTTGCGATTGAGTTCGCCAAACAACTGCTGGGCGACCCCGTTGTCGGCAAAATCAAGATCCCGCGAGGTCTCGACGTTGAGGGCGGCAGAGGGTTTCAACTTACTTGGCCCCGCCGGCGGCTGCGGCCTCGGCGACCATCTTTTGCAGATTGGGCAGGGAGCGGTCCCGAACCGGCCGTCCGTTGATGAACATCGAAGGCGTTGCCGTCACTTCGGCAGCCTGGGCATCCGTTTTATCCTTGGCCAGTTGGGCCTGGGTCTCCTGGCTGGCCAGGTCGGCGCGAAATTTTTCCATGTTGAGCCCGATCCGCAGGGCGGTCTCGTCGATAGTGTTGGGCGTCCAGGCGGTGGTCTGGAAAAGAGCGTCGTGCATCTCCCAGAATTTTCCCTGCCGTTGGGCGGCGATCGCGGCCAGGGCGGCCGGTTCGGCCTGCTGGTGCATGGGCAGCGGCAGGTGTTTGAAGATGATGCGCAGCTTGTCCTGGTTTTGGGCCAGCAATTCGGCGAGCACCGGTTCGAGCTTGCCGCACCAGGGACATTCAAAATCGGAGAACACCACCAGGGTTACCGGCGCGTCAGCCTTGCCCCGTACCGGTGCGCCGGTGATGTCGATCTTCTGGTTGAAACTGACGTCGATGGCTGTGTAGGTGTTGGTTTTATTGTTCACCAGGTACAGCATCTCGCCTCGGGCGGCGATGTCGATGGCGTTGACGCTGGGGTCAACCGGCAGCGCGCCCAGTTGTTTGCCGTCTGGAGTAAAGATATAGACCTTGGCATCGGCGCCGAGGACAAACACTTTTTTATTGTCAAGCGATTGCGCGATATCCACAGGTTTGGCCGGAATGTGCCAGGATGCCTGCACCGACCAGTTGAGGTCGCCCGCGGTGTTGTTTTTTTTCAGTTCCTGAGCCTGGACGGCGAGCGGCAGGAGCAGGGCGGCGCAAAGAATGGTTTTTTTCAGCATGGAAGATTGTATCCTTTGAGTGTGGAATCGTGTTCGTCTGGAGCAGCAGGGCGGCCGGGTCAAAAAATAAACGCGTTTTTTTATCTTCCTGAACTATCAGGAAGAGTCAGTGTCCGTCTGAAGAAAATCGTCCATCACTATAATTGCAGCGGCGCGAATACGCAAGCGGCAAGAAGATCGCGACCTTAGCGGTGCCGACGGCATTCTGTTGCCTGGGTATTGGAGGCTGCTCCCGGTAGTGGTTTTCGGGAGAGGCTGGAGGCAGAACGGGGGGTAGTTTTTCTCTTGCCGGGAAGAGGTGTTATTCGCCCTTTTCGCCTGAACTCATTGAAAACGTGATATTTTGAAAAACACTACATGTTGCATGATTTATCCTTGATGCTCTCTATATGTTGTGATAATGTGCCCGTCGACGATGTGGGAGCCTCAGGGTTTCCACCCTCGCTGCCCAGCCCAAAAGGGCGGCGCCGCAAGCGATTGCGGGGAGGGAGGCGGTGGTTTCCGGCGTCGCGCATCCAACGCGGAGAGAAGAAGACGAGATGAATTCAGCAGAAGAGGCTACCATGACCAGAAGCATACCCCGGCAGCAATTGACCGAAACCGCGGAAACCGTCCTTGAGCGGCGCTACTACCTGAAGGACGCAGAGGGCAAACCACTCGAAAACTGGGAAACGCTCTGCCGCCGGGTCAGCAGCGCCGTGGCGCAGGTCGATCGCGATCTGCCCGATTACGGCGAGCTGGCCGACCGCTTCTTCAACATGATCTATTACCTCGATTTCCTCCCCAATTCTCCCTGCCTGATGAACGCCGGCACCGATCTCGGCCAGTTGTCGGCCTGTTTCGTGCTGCCGGTGGAAGACTCGATGGACGGCATCTTCACCTCCATCCGCAATGGCGCCCTGGTTCACAAGACCGGTGGCGGCACCGGCTATTCCTTCTCCCGCCTGCGGCCGAAAAACTCAGCGGTCCAGTCGACCCAGGGCGTGGCTTCGGGTCCCTTGAGCTTTGCCGCCGTGTTCGACGCCGCCACTGAAACCATCAAGCAGGGCGGCAAACGCCGGGGCGCCAACATGGGCGTGCTCCGGGTCGATCACCCCGACATCATGGAGTTCATCGTCGCCAAGCAGGATCAGACCCGCTACACCAATTTCAACTTCAGCGTCGCCATCACCGATCTGTTCATGGATGCGGTCAAAAACGATCTTGAGTACGACCTGATTGATCCCTCCAACGGCCAGGTGATCCAGTCGCTGCGCGCCCGCGAGGTCTTCGACAAGATCATTGACCTCGCCTGGCACAACGGCGAGCCCGGCGTACTGTTCATCGACGCGGCCAACCGCGACAACGCCACGCCGCAACTGGGCAAGTTCGAGGCCACCAACCCCTGCGGTGAGCAGTGGCTTCTCCCCTATGAGTCCTGCAACCTCGGCTCGATCAACCTCGGCCAGTATGTCAAGGACGGCGCGGTCGACTGGGAGCGGCTGGGGCAGACCGCCCGGCTCGCGGTCCGTTTTCTCGACAATGTCATCGACTGCAACCGCTTTCCCATCCCCGAGATTGCCGCCATGACCCAGAAGACCCGCAAGGTCGGCCTTGGCATCATGGGCCTGCACGACATGCTCATCCAGCTGGAACTGCCCTACGGCAGCGAGGAGGGACGGCGGGCCGCGGCTGAGGCCATGGCCTTCATCCGCAAGGAAGCCGAAGCCGCTTCCATCGAGCTGGCGGCGATGAAGGGGCCGTTTCCGGCCTACGATCCGGCGATCAACACCTATCCGGCCCGGCGCAACGCCGCCCTGACCTCGATCCAGCCCACCGGCACGGTGTCGATGATCGCCGACTGCGCCTCGGGCTGCGAGCCCTATTTCTCCATCGTCATGATCAAGAACGTCATGGACGGGGACCGGCTGCTCATGGCCAACAAGCTGTTTGAGCGCGTTGCCCGCGCCGAAGGATTCTATTCGGCCGAGCTGATGGAAAAGGTGGCTGCCAGCGGCACGGTCATCGGCCATGCCAAGATTCCCAAGCGCTGGCAGGAAATCTTCCGCACCGCCCAGGATATCAGCCCGGAACAGCACATCCGCATGCAGGGCATCCTCCAGCAGAACGGGGTCGATTCCTCGATCAGCAAGACCATCAACCTGCCGTCCTCGGCCACTCAGGAGGATGTGCGCACCTCCTACCTGCTGGGCTTCGAGCTGGGCTGCAAGGGCTTGACCGTCTACCGCGACGGCTCCCGCGACCATCAGGTGCTCAACACCATGGCCGCGAGCCCCGACAAAACCGCGACAGTGTCCGGCGAGGGGTTGTTTCAGAAGTCGACCCTGCCCGATGTGCTCAGCGCCAAACGCTACCGGCTCAAGGATATCAACGGCGAAACCATCTATCTCATCGTCTGTTTTGACGAGGGCGAGAAGCCGATGGAGGTCTTTGCCAAGTTCCCCTTTGATAACCGGGTGGATCTGAAGGATAAGTCAACGATGTGGACCACCACCTGCCGGCTGGTGTCGCTGGCCCTGCGCTATCAGATTCCCATGGATGAGATCATCAAGCAGTTGGATCGCTCGTCCGGGCACATGCTGGATTTGCCGGCCCAGTTGGGCAAGTTGTTGAAGTCGTTCATGGCCGCGACCCAGCATGGGTTTGCTTCGATTTGCCCGGAGTGTCATGGCAAGTTGGTGTTTGAGGAGGGGTGTGAGGTATGTCGGGATTGCGGGTATTCGAAGTGTTCTTGATGAGCGGTGGATTGGTGGGATGTGCTGCTTTGTGTATTGATGATGCAGTATTGGTTGGTTGACTTTGTCTTTTTGATCGGGTTGGGAAATGGAGGAGTGATATTTTCAAATATAGATTGGCCTGTTTAAACTGTCGGGCGTCAAAAGGAGTAACCAAATGAACGATATCGCAGGTGATTGGGTTGGGAAAATACTTGGCACCAACAACGCCGACATTTTCGTTGAGATCGCGCAGCTACAGCGTGACTTGAGCGGCACGGTCCGCATAAACGACCCCATGTACGGAGCATCCGTCTACGATTACAAGGGATTGTTCGAAAATGGACACCTGCAATTGGAAATGGACCCAAGCCCGGAAACCATCAAGCAATCCCGATCACACACCGCAATCGTGAACGGTCAGCGGGTGGTGGTTCAAACAGATGTCGTTAGCTTGGGCCATGTTTCCGTTACAGGCAAGCAGGTTGAAGCAGAGCGAATAGAAGGAAAGTGGACGTCCAGTATCGGAACAGGAGGAGCATTCTGGATGAGTAGGGCTACGTCTCGTGTCGAAACGGCGTCCAAGTTTGAGGGGCCACAGACCGCAAACGTAGCCTTCATCATGATGAGTATTTCTGCCACCGACCCAACCCTCGAAGATTCCCTTAACGCAATAAAGAGGGCAACTGCACAGCACGGTATTGAAGCTGTTCGCGTAGATGAAATCGAACACTCAAAGAAAATAACGGACGTGATTTTGGAAAAACTGAGAGAGTCGCGATTTCTGGTGTGCGATATCTCTACGGAGCGCCCCAACGTTTATTACGAACTAGGGTTTGCTCACGGCATCAGAAAGGAAGTAATCATGGTCGCACGCGAAGGAACTACCTTGCACTTCGACATTAAGGACTACAACGTGATCTTCTACAAGAACTACTCAGATCTTGAAACCCGCGTTGCAAAGCGCATCGGCGAGGCAATTGCCCAACCCGGCAGTCAGCCTGATGCAGCGCAATAAAGCAGCAAGCAGGGCGCCGGTTTCTTCTACGCTAGCACGTAGGTTGGGGTGAGGAACGAACCCCAACAACATCATTTGATCGTTCCGTGATCGTTATCGTTCGTGAAAAGGGGACGGATTTATCTTCACGCCCACAAGCTACTTTGCTCACTTTTAACCGTTTGCAACTTCCTGATGTTTTGTTAATCTCGTTCTCCCTGCGGGAGAGGCATTCTTTTCTTTGTGTGCCCAAAGAAAAGAACCAAAAGAAAGGGCAGCCCGGCCGCTGAGACGACCCCGTTCGCCGTGATGCGGAACCGGCGGGGCGAAAACTCGCTGCGCTCAAACAGTTCGCCCCTTTGCTCCGGTTCCGCACCCCGCCGCCCGGCTCAGCGGCAAGGGCCCCCATCGTCCCCGGACACCCCTCATTCAACAAACCAACCCCTCGGCGGGACGAGCATTTTCGGAGCCGGTAACTTTTTTTCTATCTTAACTGCTCATTTTTTGCTGTCATTTCGACCGCAGGGAGAAATCTCCAGATTCATCACCTGCGTTCGGAATGACAAAAGCGTGGAGCGTGTAGCCTGGATGAAGCCTTGGCGGAATCCGGGGTTTTGACTGTATGCTGCTCGTTTGCAATCTCCCGCAGCCATTTTCTCCGCAGTTTCTTTCAATTGCTTTTCTCCCCGCATCCTCGTAATCTTTTGAGTCACAAAGGGCGCCCACTTAGAACTATCAAAATGTAGTCCGGTAACACAAATCCGAGGGTGTGGTGAAACCGTGGCAATATCGCCTCGGGTTTCGTTGCGCCGCATCCGGGCGACGGTCTTTCTTGCAGTGGTCCTGGCAGAATTGAGCAGGCCGGGGTCAAGAACCATTCCACACGAAACGGTGCGATATGAAACTGGAACAGCACGTAGGTTGGGGTGAGGAACGAACCCCAACAACATCATTTGATCGTTCCCACGCTCCAGCGTGGGAACGTAGCCGTGACGCTCCAGCGACAATAAACTGGGTTGGGTGGGCACGGCACGGCGGTATCGTTCCCGCCAACAACACGCATTTATTATTTTTTCTCCTTACCTTTCGTCTCCCTGCCGGGATGGGCATTCTTTTCTTTGCGTGCCCAAAGAAAAGAACCAAAAGAAAGGGCAGCCCGGCCGCTGAGACTGCCCCGTTCGCCGGGGCGCGAAACCGGCGGGGCGAAAACTCGCTGCGCTCAAACAGTTCGCCCCTTAGCTCCGGTTCCGCACCCCGCCGCCCGGCTCAGCGGCAAGGGCCCCCATCGTCCCCGGACACTCCTCACCCAACAAGCCAACCTCTCGGCGGGGCGAACCTTATCCGGAGCCAGTAGCCTGTTTTTTTTCTTGGTCTGCGAAAAACAGGCCCTGTTTGCGCTGGGGCAGGTGAAAAATTTGTCTCGTTTTTTCAAATTGTTATGGTGCATTCTATCAAAAGCCAAAAGTCAGGCTCGGATTCAATACCGGTAGGCATATCTTTTACGGAAAAAAATCCCCTACCGGCATTGGCTGGTAGGGGATTCTCCGCTTGATCCCGTTACAACTCGATTGGGTTATATAACTCTACTCTATTTATTCTTTTTTCTTCGGCTGTTTTTGCACCCTTTCTTCTTCTTTGTGCTTCAGTTTGTCGTCGTGCTGTTTTTTGAGCTTGTCCTTTGTTTTCTTTCCACTTTTATCGCCCATGATTTTGCTCCTCTATGGTTGCATGTAAAATGCCGCAAACCCGTTTGCGGTCGTACAGGTCATAAGTGTTTCATCAAAGAAAACATAGGACGGAACCAGAATAAATAAAGGGGTGAATTTTTCGACATTAATGTGATCGTTCCCACGCTCCAGCGTGGGAACGCAACCTGACGCTCCCGCGTCACCAAACCGGGCGCAATGATTCGGGGACAGTATCAATATCTCGCGGGAAATTGATACTATTTTTTGTTCATTCGGCTGCGAAAAACACCCCCTGTTTGCGCTGGGGCAGGTAAAAAAATTGTCTTGTTTTTTCAGTACCCTCTCTCAATCGGCAGGGGGGTGGAAACGGGTTTGTGTTGCAATGTGTGGAAATTCTGTTATTTTCATTTCTCCTTGAGAGGGAAAGCCATAACGACTTCAACTTGAGAGAACAACATGATGCGACCCACCAAGCTCGTTTTCATTGCGATGATCGGCTTGGCGATGCTCGAATTTTCCATTGCGCCATCGCTTAACGCCGCCACTTCCACCAAGGCGGCAAAACCATCGCTCGCCTCTGCCAAACAAGCCGCCTCACGTGCTGCCACTCCTGCCAAGTCTGCTAGTCCCGTAAAATCAATGCACGGAATTGCCGCCATATATTCCGATAAACTAAACGGCCGCAAGACTGCCAGCGGCCAGACCTTCAGTCAGGCACATCTGACTGCCGCCCATCGGTCGCTTCCGCTGGGCACGACCGTACGCGTGGTCAACATTCGCAACAATAAAACGGTTGAAGTGCGCATCAACGACCGGGGGCCGTATCGGGGCGGGCGCATGATCGACCTGTCCGCCGCAGCCGCCGAAAAAGTTGGGATGAAAAAGGCCGGCATCGCGCTCGTCAAACTGGAAATCGTCAGCGAGCCGTCGGTCAACAAGTCCTGAAAGCAAAAGAGTTAAAGCCGGGAAAGGAAGGCCATTGCCAACCAACGGGACCGCTTCTGTCGAAGCGGTCCCGTTTTTTTTGGGGGGGTGGGTGAGTACGCAACAAGCGCAAGGATCAGGGCTTGATGATCTCGCAATCGCACTCGGCGTCCTTGATGTTGAGCAGCAGGAATTTGACGTTAAAGCCGTGTTTCACCAACTCGTTGTACGCCATGTCGGCCCGGGCGCCGGTGGAGCAGTGCACATAGATCTTTTTATCCTTGGGCAGTTCGTTCATGCGCGCCGGTATTTCATCGAGAGGAATATTGATGGTGTTCTTGAATATGCCCAATTCCGCCACCTCTTCCTTGGTGCGGGCATCGACGATGATGGTGTTTTTGTCTTCTCCGGAAACGGCTTTGCGGAAGTCGGCCACGGATACCTCGCCCTTGCCCAGTTTCCGCACCCACTTGATCTCGGTATTGTAGATGGGGCCTTTCTCAATCTCGCCGCCAGCCTTGACCCATCCTTCGTAACCGCCTCGGACCAAGGAGACAAAGTTGAATTCCTCGTCGCGGACAATTTTTAAGGCTTCCGTCGCTTCCTTGTCGCCGTACAGGACGATCGGGGCATTGCGGGGCACATCGTTCAGTTTATCCTCCACGGTGCCAATGGGCACGCTGTACGCCCCCTTGATCCTTCCGGCTATGGCCTTGGCGCTCGGCCGGATATCGATGAGCACGACATTGCCGTTTTTAATGAACTCGGTGGTGGAGTAGGTGGGCAGGTTGGCCTTGGACCAGGCCGGTTCGCCCTCCAGATAGACGCGGATATTGGTATAACCCAGTTTCTTCGCCAGACCGGCGGAGGCAGTGGACATACCTCAGGTGGGCCCTCCGCAGTAAAAGACGAGCGGCATGTCCTTGTCCTTCGGCAGCACATCCGCCTGTTTCTTTTCAAGTTCCGGAACCGGGATGGAATGGGCGCCGGGGAGATGCGACTGGTCGTACCGGGCTTTGGGGCGGGAATCGACCAAAAACAGGGAAGCCTTATCGTTTACCAGCTTTTGCAGTTCAGCGGTTTTGATTTCGGAGGTTCCTGGCGGAATCTTTGCCAATTTTAGCTGGATGTCAGTGGCATAGGCACCCTGGTCGCGCATTTCGTAGACAATCTGGGCGGCTTTGCCTTTTGCGGCTTGGTTGACGCCCTTGGTCTTTTCGTCAAACTTGACCATCATCACCTTGGCCTGTTCACCTTTGCCGACGGTGATCGAGATCGTTTTCGCCCGTTCGGATACTCCGGCAATTTCACCCTCGTAAACAAGCGGTTCAGTCTTTTGAGCCGCTTCTCTGGCGGCCGGGGTTTCGGCGAGTTCGGTGGTTTTGGTTCCCGCGCAGCCGCCGGCCAAAAGCGCCAGCATCAGGCAGAGCGGGAACAATCGCAACGTATTCTTGTTCACGGCAGTCCTCCTCGGTTGGGGTTGCGGGAGGCCTCGAGCCCCCTCAGACGAATGCAAGCATTCCGGTTACGGCTGCATTGTACCTGAAAACAATAGCTGTTGGCAAATGAGAATAAAGACTATCCTTAAAAAGGATTGCCGGGTGCATCCATGCAAGGGGGGATAATTCCGGTGCAACGATTTCCAGCTCGCGCGCCTACCGGTTTTTTCCAATATCCGGCTTCAGCAGCCATACAGTGAGGAGGATGAAACGCATCGTCTGTTGTGTGAACAATCAGCACAATCGGTGCTCGGTTTCCCTTTGTCGCACAGGGGACCGGTGGATGGTAGCCGGTCGCTATCAACGGGCCGACCAGCTGGTATCGTCGCCTGGTGGCTTGATTTTTTATTGTGTTTTTAAAAATGGGCGCGTATATTCCTCATATCAATTATTTTAGATAAAAAAATATATTTTATTGAATATTGAGGGCGGAGAGTTCCTGGTCGTGCCACCTGATGAGCGAGTGTTTCAACAAGAGGTTGCATCCTTCAGGCCCGCCGTTGCCGTCAGTAAAGACGATTACTTGTCAGTCTGTGGAAGTGTGCACAAGGCATGCTACCACTTTTTTAACTCTGTAAACCAATGGAGGAGAACGTATGAAACAAATCTGTAAAATTTTGTTTTTGGGCGTGGCTGCAATTGGATTTATTGGCTCGATGGCGATGGGCGAAGAGATTATGGGCAGGTGCGTGACTATTGATAAAGAGAAAAACACGATCACGATCATCAAGGATGCCGCCAACGATAAAGCCAATCCGAATTTTCAGCTGCCGCCTGCAACCTTTGAGCTTCCCGCTGGCGTTGAAGCTCCGAAATTCGGCAAACGCATCAAGCTCGATACCAAGGAAAACAAACTTAAATATTATGATGATGCCTCCAACTCCTTCAAGTCCATCGATTTTACCCCTGTTGAAAAAATCGATGCTGTCGAGCCGGCAGATGCACGGGTAGCCAACAAAAAATTCCCGGCTATCGATAAGGAGAAAAAGACGGTCACCATTTACTCCAAACGGCAAAAAGTTCTGACTGTTATCGGGGTTCCCGACAGTGCCCTCACCCTGTCTGAGAAGACCTATGACAGCGGAGACGATCTCAAACTGACCGTCGAAGGAAATAAAATTACCAAAATGGAGAAGTAAGAACGCCAAGATCATGCACGGGGCAGATTCAGCCTGACCCCATCCTTGCTTGCCTTTACACAAGTGGGATGGCCTCTCCGGTCATCCCGCTTTTTGCTGTTGTTCCCCGATGCCGTCGCCTTGCCTTCACCACTGATGATCATCCTCCTCATCTCTTTGCCGCCTTGTCCGGGCTCAGGGAATGCAAGGAACTTTACTTGTCCAGCGAGCGCATCGGGAGTAGGGTACCATCACCAAATTTTCCAATCCCAACGAGGTGATCGTATGCGACGCTCCTTTTTTGTCCGTTTTTTCCTTGCCATGTGTGCCGCTGCTGTCCTGGCCGGATGCGCCGCCGGTCCGCCGGGCGGGCGATGGGAGATTGAACCCGAAGTGCAGCTACTCTTTGAATCGGGCACGGTGCTTCCGGATCACACCTATTACTATCTGGGATCCATTACGGCACCCGATACCATCATCGCGATCAGCAATCAGTTTACCCTCCGTACCAGGGTCTGGGCTCAGGTCGACCTGACCGAACAGATATTGAATGGATGGTTGCAGTGGTATCGAACCGAACACTACGCCGCCGGCTGTGAGTATCGCGGCGGGGTTATTCTCACCCCTGACGGGCGACGGGCCGGCTATTGGTATTCACAGAATATCATTAATATTATCCGCATGCCCGAGTCTGGCGTGATCGAGGTTTACCAGCCGCACGCAATCTCGGGTCGAGTCTGCGGCAAGGACAACGAGGGCTTGTTTCCCGGCGGGGCATGGTGAACGGATGGGGCGGCGAGAGGCGCTGCCGTCCCGGCGGGGCGCGGAGTTTCCTCCGCGATTTTCGAATGATGCTTGAGGGGCGGGCGCTAGAAATAGCGGTCGAAAAATTCGAGGTTGCCGAAAAAATAGCCGGCAAGAACGCAAACGGCTACCCATCCCGTCCCTCCCAGAACGCTGAACGGGAAGAAGACCCGCAAGCGCATTTCCGCCATCCCGGCAACGAAAGGAACATAGGTGCGAAGAAAGGGGACGAATCGGCACAGCGTGACCGCCTTGGTGCCGTATTTTTCAAAAAATTCGTGGGCTCTGTTCAGATTTTCCTGGTTGAAGAAGCGGCCATGCTTACCGGCAAAGGCCTTGTGGCCAAACCAGATGCCCATGTACCGGTTGAAATTATCCCCAAGAATCGCGGCGATCGGGAACAGGGTCAAGACGATGTGCAAGTCCATGGCGTCGCTGGCGCAGAGCGTGCCGATGGCGAACAGCATCGAGTCACCGGGCAGAAAAGGGGCCACCACTAGGCCGACTTCACAAAAAATAATGGCGGCTATAAGCCCGTACACCAAGACGCCGTGGTTATCCACGAGCACGGTCAAATGTTGATTTATATTTACCGTGAAATCAATTAATTGGTTGATGATACCCATGGTGTCTCAACAAAGGATGAGCGTAGTTGAACGATTTTCCATCGAAGTTGATAAACGATCACATCTTGGACTGCCGTCCCGGTGTCTTTTTCACCCTTGGACGACCTCAATTATATCCCGTTGCTTACGATCTTCAGAGCATAATTTTCTTGCAGGGCAAGATCGTGGACGATATTCGCCGCCCGCTGGAAGAGCAATAAAAAAATAGCGTATATTAAAAATTGGGCCAACTTTTAAAAACCTTGCACCTGAAGGGTCGAGCCGCGATGGGATAGCCCACTGCGTGGGGCTGCCTGTCCTGCCTGCGGATCGTCTGGCGGTGTTGCATTTTCTGAAGAGGGCAACATTCCGGCGGTGGGCGGCTATGCCGCGCGGCGGCAGGGAAAAGGTGCGTAAACGGCATCTTCCCCCCGGAGCGAAAGTCTTCCTTTCGTTCTCCACACTACGGAAAATGTTTCTCATGCCGGTTGACAAGCTTGAACCCTGTTTTATGATGTGCCCCGGAACCATCTGCGGGGAATTGTTACATTCTTTGCGCTGAACTTCACGTTGTGTCAGGTCCCTTTATTCTTCCTTGCCTTCAGTGTTGTGCGCGCCCCGCCCCGTTTCTATCTCTCTCATGCTTCGGGCCAGTGCGATAACCGGCCCCCGCCTCCGGCGGCCTGACAGGTATTTCCTCTTTTGCCGCCCTGGGCGGAGGCTGTTTTTTCATTCAGGAGATCAATCATGATCCATGTCGAACATTTAACCAGAACCTATGGGCCGCTCAAGGCTGTCGACGACGTTTCGTTTTCCATCGGACCCGGCGAGATTGTTGGCCTGCTCGGGCATAACGGCGCCGGCAAGACCACCATCATGAAGATGCTGACCGGTTTCCTGGAGCCGACCGGCGGCACCATCAAGATCGACCACCTGGAGATGGCCACCGGCCGGCGCGCCATCCAGGCCCTGATCGGCTATCTTCCCGAGAACTGTCCCGTGTATCCGGAGATGACCGTGGTTGGGTATCTCGAATACCAGGCAGCCCTGCACGGGGTGGATGGGGAGCAGAGAGGGGCGCTGCTCCGCGAGACCCTGGAGCGGACCGCGCTCGTGGACAAGGCCGGGCAGGCCATTTCCACCCTGTCGCGCGGTTACCGCCAGCGGGTCGGCGTGGCCCAGGCCATCCTCCACCGGCCCAGGATTCTGATCCTCGATGAACCCACCAACGGACTCGATCCCACCCAGATTCAACACATGCGCGGCCTGCTCCGCGATCTGGCCCAAGATTCGACCCTGATCATCTCCACCCACATCCTCCAGGAGGTACAGGCGGTCTGCGACCGGGTGATCATCGTCCAGCATGGCCGCAAGGTCCTGGACGCCCGCCTGGCCGAATTGAACTCCGGCCAACGGCTGCTGGTGACCACCGATGACCGACGGGAAGCCGTCGCCTTGCTGGGCGGTATCGAGGAGGTGACCAAGGTCGAATCCGTAGCCGTTGATCATGGCCCGGCCTGTTTTGCCCTTTCCGGAACCAAACCGGCCCGCGAACTGGCGCCGGTCGTGGCCGCCGCCGTCATTGGCTGGGGCTGGAACCTCTACAGTCTTGCGCCCGAGGCGCGCAATCTGGAAAAAATATTCAGTGAAATCAACATGACTGGAGGGAGGGAACAATGAATACCCTGCGCAAGGTCGCCCGCCGGGAGTTGGCTGTCTTTTTCGCCACTCCGGCCGCCTTCATCTTTTTCGGTGCCTTTCTTGCCGC
>Ga0074195_1003507_pt1 | contig 14598 bp, 18 predicted proteins | sample EPASupsiteHSE623_FD_64525 | JGI IMG/M metagenome (GOLD analysis project Ga0074195, IMG submission 64525) | Bioremediated contaminated groundwater from EPA Superfund site, New Mexico - Sample HSE6-23 | ecosystem: Environmental > Aquatic > Deep subsurface > Groundwater > Contaminated ...
CGTTGCCTCGAACGAGGTTACGGACGATGAAATCTTTGACTCGAAAGAATTGACGGAGGACGAAATCTTCGTCTCGAAGTCCGACACCATCTTAGACTGCTGTGCCTCGGATGCCGCCACTGCCTCCGCCTGCGCCTTTTCGAAGCTTGCAAGCGACTGCTCCTGCTTCTTCTCAAACTCGTAAACCTTGGTGTCCTGTTCTGCAAGCTTTTGCGCCTGCCTGTCCTCGAACTGCTTGAGCGTCTGCGCCTGCGACGACTGGAAGTTGTTGAGTATGCTGGACTGCGCGTCCTCAAACTGGGTGATGGTGCCGCGCAGGGTGGCTGCGGTGCTTTCTATTGACTGCTGCGCGTCCGCAAACTTGTCCTCTATTGTCCCGGACAGGTCCTGCACGAACTGGGCCTGAGATGACGAGAACCCGGCAATCTTTGCCGCCAGCTCCTCGGAGCGGCTGCGCAGTTCCGACAGCGCGGTGCGAGAGTCCTGCACGTTCCTTTCGGTTTCTGCCACGGTCTTTCCCACGAAGTCGCGCAGCTTGTCCGATTCCGTTGAGAGCTTTGCGACCTTTGCGTCCACTGCGCCTATTGCGTCTGCCTGGCGCGACTCTGCGGCTGCCACCGCAAGCCGTAACTTTTCCGGCATCGCGTCGCGGAACACCGCAAACTCAAGTGCCTGCTGGCTTGTTGCCTGGGACGACTTTGCGAAGCGGTCCTCTATGGATTGTGAAAGCTTTGCGTCAACTGCTGCGAGGGCCTTTGCCTGGCGCTCCTCTGCTGCTGCAATCATGTCGATTTTTTCAGGAAGCGAAGCGCGCAGCGCGCCAAGGTCGGCGTTCAGCCGGTCCGACTGGGACTGCAGTTGCGAGAAGCGTTGGCCGACGATTGTGGAGACGTTCGTTTCCGTTGCAGCGAGCTTGGAGGAAAGCATTTCGGTCTGGACCTTGAGCTCGTTAAGAAGCGCCTTTGCCTCCTCGGCCTGCTTTTGGGCATACTGGTCGTCCGCAAACGCGTTGGACTGCTTTTCGGAAATCACCGAAGCGACTTCCTGCACTAGCTGTGCGTGCGAAGAGTAGAGCGACTCGACTTTTGCGGACATTCCGTCCGACTGCTCCTTCCACGCGTCGAGCTCGCCTTTGAAGGACTCCAGGTAAGCGAGGCGCGTCTCGAAGAGCCGCAGGTTGTCGCCGACGCTTTCGGGGGTCACGTTGAACTGGATGGGCGTGTTTGCAGTAAACGCAGGAGCAACTGGAACCGGGGCCTGGCTTGTAACTTTGAGGGAAGACAGGCTCCGTTCAAGCGCGTCGATGCGCATAAGCAGCGTGCCGTCTGAAGCAGTGGCTTGTGCAATTGCGAGTTGTGCCGGTGCGAAAGTGACTTTGCCGTCCGCGGACGTGGTGACTTCGTGCGAGAGTGGCGTTGCCGACTGCAATGAATCGACTTGGGCTTTGAGTCTTGAGACGCTCTTTGAGAGGTTTGCAAACAAAGTCGCGTTGTCGTGCTCTATTGCGTTGACTTTTTCGCTTATGTCCGTAAACCCTTTTTCAATTACCGCAACGCGCGTCGGGTCCTGCGCCGGGCCTGAGCTGCCTGCATATTCCAGCCTCTTTTTGAGTTCGGAAAACCCGGTTGTGATGTTTGCAAACATCGCGGCGTTGTTGGCGTCGGAGTCCTTGACTTTCTGCTCGACTTTGAGCATGGACTCCTCCATGCTGGCAATCTTTTCTGCCTGTTTCTGGAACTCCTCGGCTTTCTTTGCAAGGTCGGCAACGGTTGCCGCAAGAGCGTTCGTCTCGTCAAGCAGGCGCTTCTGCTCCGAGTGCGCGTAACTGGAATCCTGTGCTGCCGGCTCGCTGTGGCCGGGCTTGGCGCTGCTGCTTCCGGTTTTTGACGCCTCGTACTGGAGGCCGTTGATCATGAGGTGCATTTCCGCTACTGCGCGCGCGTTCTGCTCCACTTTCTGCGAAAGCTCGGAGGCAATCCTGCGGTAGTCATCTATCCCGTGCTCGTGCTCGGCTTTGAGGGAGCTGATGTCGTGGAGCACCGCCTCGTGGGTGGAACTGATGGTGTCTGATGTGAGCTTGTTTTCGGAGAGGTTCTTCTGGATTTCGGAGAACACCGCCTGCATCTTGTTGGACTGCGCGGTAAGGAGCTTCTCAACTGCCTTGACTTGCTCGTAGTTTGCGGACACTTCAGCCCGCGTCTTTTCAAGCTCCTGGGAATACTTCTCAAGCCCGCCTGCGCTGGCCCCTGTTCCTGCGGTTGCGCGAAGCTCGGCAATGGCTTTGTCGTGCTCAAGCACCTTGAACTCAAGCCCCGAAGGCGCGGCCTGCGCGCCGGGGTAGAAGGAGTGCCCGCCTGCGGCCATGCTGTTGAGCCGGTCAACTGAGGCGGAAACCTGTGAAACAGTATCGCGAAGTGAATCTACGGAGAGCCGGAGCTGCTGGCGGTCCATGTCCGCCATTTTGGAGTACTTCTCAAACTGCGCGCGCGACATTATCTGCTCGGAAGGGTAGTCGGACTTGAGCGCGATCTTTCTCTCAAGCTCGGAAAGCTTGTTGTGCGCGTCGTCGGTTTTTATGAAGTAGTCCTTGTCGCGGTCGGCCCACGCTTTGAGCTGCTCGAGGGCGACTTCCATCGGCCGGAGCTTGGAGGACATCTCTATGTATTCGGTCTCGAGCCTGCGGACTGCGCCGGAAACGTCGGGCCCGGACACGCGCACGCCACCGCCGACGTCCTGCATCGCGGGGGTTGCTGAACCGGCTGACTTGAGGCTTGAAAGCTGGGAGCGTATTTCGGATATCTCCGAGCTTATCTTGTCGGGCTGCACCCGGTCTATTATTGAAATCAGCTGCTCGGTCTTTGCCTGGGACGCGTCTGCGTTGCGCTCAAGTGTTGAGACGCGGCCACTAAGCTTGAGGAAATCCTGGCCTATTGATGAAAGCGAACCCTCGGTCTTTTGCCGGAAGTCAAGCAGGTCGCCTGCGACCGCGTTTGTTGCCGCTTGTTGGCCTGCGCCGGTGAACGCCGCAAACGGGCTTTGCTCAACTGGCTTTGCCGACGGGCCTGCGCTTGCTTGCGGAGCCTGCGGCTCCGTTGCCTTTTGTGGCGCGCTCTTTTTGAGGAAATCGTCCAGGTCCAAAACAGGCATCGTATTACCTTGAAAGCCGGGAGACGGTTTGCACCGCAAATCCCACAATTTCTTTCAAGTCGGTTACGAAAAGTCTGTTATTAAGCCTGCGCAAATAGTGGAACAGTTCGACAAATGACTAAATGCCAAACCTGCTCGGAAAGAATCGGAAGGCTATTTCCCGGCTATTTTGCGCGTAATGCTGTCTGCAAGGCCTTTGATTGCGTAAAGGACGCCGTGGACGCTCTTTGGCTCGGTTTTGGGAGTAGCCTGACCATCCTGCGGTTTTTCTGTTTGTTGGCCTGCTGACGATGAGGGGGCTGTTGGGAACGACTGCGCGATGTCGTTTGCCATCCTCTGCTCTTCCGCATCCCGTTCGGCCTGGGACAGGGTCTGGCCCGCCCACTCGGCATCTGACTTGGGATCCGAACCGTTGATTTGGCTGGGTTGGGCGGGGGAAGACGCAAGCTGGTTTTGAGCGGTTGCGGCGATGGCCTGCTGGGGCGTTGACTGGATTTGGGTTATGATGCGCGGTTTTGTAAGCGCGGGTTGCGGTGCGGGGGGCTGCGCAGGCTGGGCCTGCGGCTGCGAAACTGAAAGGATTTTTGGCTTCTTTTGCTCCACAGTAGTCGAGGGGGCAGGTGCTGCGGCCGGTGTGGGTTGATTGAGCGGCTGTTCCATAGGTTCATCCCAAAAACGGGTGTTTGACAAAAGAAGTGGGCGTAAAAATAAATACCGCAGGATTGCCCTGCATCGCGCTTTTTAACTTTCGGCTCGAATCTTATCTTATGGCAGAATACAACATCACGGTCGTCCACACCACAAGCGGAAAGGAAACCCTGCTTGCGGTTGAGGAGACGTTTTCGGTAGCGTCGGTACTTGAGGTGCTTGCCGAGAGCCTCCACCTGAAGGACCGGTTCGTTCTTGCCACCAAGGAAAACAAGATACTTGACCCGCAACTTACTCTCAAGGATGCGGGTGTCGCTGCAGGCGCAGTGCTACTTTTGATGCCTGACCCTACGGGCGGCTAAAAAATTGAAAGAAAAGAAAGGGAACTACTTCGGATTCAGCTGTGCGGCTGTGAAGTTGGCCTGGCCGCCCGGGTAGGGAACGGTTGTGTCGCCCACAAAATAACTGTCAACCTGGGGAGTTGAGAAGTTCAGCGTCGGCGTCTTTACGCACGTGCCGTTTGCGCACATCTCCACCTCGAAATAATACGTCGTGTTTGGGGCTATGTAGAGAAGCTCCTGGTATTGCGAGAATGCCGGGAATTGTGCTGCAAGAATCCACCTGCGCACCCCCGGCTCGGTGCCGTAGTGCACGGTACCGGTTGCATTGGCGTTTGTGAACCAGTAAAGCTCGGCGGTGTTGGTGCGGATGTTTTTCACGGTCATGTTGACAAACCCGGGCTTTGACGCGTTGGCAATTGGAGTTGCCGAGGGGAAAACCGAAGGAACCGGAGTGACAGTGGAGTTTATCGCCGGAGTGGCCGTTGCATTGGTGGCGTTCGATGCGTTGGAAGTTATCGGCTCGCCCATGTTCGTCTCATTGGGCCCGAACGTCTTGACACACTCGCTGTAATTGTACCTGCTCTTTGATTCCCACGCGCCGTTGACGCACTCGTAGTAAGTCTGGGTGCCGCTGATTGAGCCTACGCAGGCGAACTCCTTTTGCACGCCGTTAGCGCACGTAATCGTAGGCAGTATGGACGGCACCGCCGAAGCAAGCACGGTCGGGGTTGCAACCGCGTTGTTTGCCTGGGGCGCGTGGTTTTGTGTTGCCACAAAGACCGCCACTAAAAGCACCAAGGCAACTGCCGCGTATGCTCCGACGTTTTTGTTGTTTTCAAGAAGGTTTTTTGCCATGGTCATGTCTCACTTCGTTTTGTTGAACAGGTAAAAGTCATTTCTTTCTCTTGCTGCGGCCGATTTTTCTTGCTTTTGTTTTCGTACGGTGCACGGCGTGCTTTGCGGCCTTCCTCGCAGCATTGGCTGCTTTCTTGACTTTGGGTTTTTGGGCGTTCTTTGACGGCTTTGCCGAAACGCGGCCCAAATAATCCAAGACGCGCTGTTGTACCTTGCCGCCCACGCGGACGGATTCCACGCGGTAGCGGTAGAGGATGCCCTTGACGCGCTTGGTGCGGATGAAGGCCATTGCAAAGCTAGTAGGATGGGCGAAGTATTAATACGATTCGAAAGTTACTTTATGGGAGACGACCGCAAAATGGACGAGTACCTGAAAGCCGCCTGCGCCGCAGCAAAGAAGGCCGCGGAATACCTCTACCGCAAGCAGGGCGCAGGAAAGACGCGGTACAAGAAGGGCCGCGAACTCGTAACCGAATCGGACATTGAGTCGCAGGAAATCATTTTCGACGAGCTTGAGCGCTTCGGCCTGCCTTTCCAGTCCGAGGAGAAGAACTCAAAACTTTCCAAGGGGACGCGCTGGGTAATAGACCCGATTGACGGCACCGAGCACTTTGTGCGCAACGCGCCGTTCTACTCCGTATCGATTGCGCTTGTCAAAGACAACCTGCCCGTGGTGGGGGTTGTCAACGTTCCCGGCCTGGACTTGGAATACTGCGCAGAAAAAGGAGCGGGTGCATTCCGCAATGGAAAGCCCATCCACGTCTCCCGGGTGGTCTCGCTTGACTACGCTTCCGTGTTCATCCATCCATACCGCCGCTTCAAGATGGTCGGGTACGAGGGCGCGTTCCTCCAGCTTTCAAAGAAGATACGCCACCCGCGCTACTTTGCATCAAGCGAGTTCGAGCTTGCGTTCATGGCAGAGGGTGCCGCTGACGCGGTTGCAAAGCCCGCCTTTCGGCTGTGGGACGTCGCAGCTGGCGCAATCATTGTTACCGAAGCTGGCGGAAAAATCACGGACTTTGACGGCTTGCCCTGGACTGCCAACTCGAACGCGCTGCTTGCCACGAACGGCCGGGTGCACAAGGCTTTGCTTGAGCTTATCGGCAAGGAGCGCGGGAAGAAAATCTGCAAGTAAGCCAAAAGTTAGGCACTACACGCAACCTGTCAAAGTGACCTGTTGACAGACTATTTATTGAGAACGAGCAAGCGCAAACGGGTCAGAAGGGGTTTCGCCCTCGAATATTCGGGTTCTGAGCGCAGCTTTGAAATCCAGTCGTCGATAGGATAGGTTTTGAGCGGATCCAAACCGCGCGCTACAAGCTGGTTGCGTCGGTCCGTATTGGTGGCATTGCAGGGGGCGGGATCGAACCCGTCATGGGTAGTCATATGCGTGACCTCTGCGACCGCTTTCAGGTGTTCCAGGCGTTCGGCTTCCAGCAGGGCGCCGCGAATGCCCGGGATAGTTGTGCTTTCCACGGTGTTGATAGCGGAACCCGGTGATTTCGGGTTGTAGTACTCGGCATACGCGACCTTTTTGCCGCCCTTAAAAGACACCCGGAAATTGATTCTCCCGCACCTTGCCGGCCCCGCACCCATTTTCTTCTGGAACGCCGAATGGTAGCTTTTCATTGCCCGTGCCATCTTTTGAGGCCACCGGGAGATTTTCCTGGGCCCAAACAACAGGTGTTCCCGCGTCATTCCGCAAAGCTGGCGCGTGGTGCCGATAAAGATGTCGTAGGTGTGCCGGTTACCTGCCGGTTCGCCAAACATGGCGTAATGAAGGGCTTCGGATGCCGGCTTTTTCTTGAGTTTCATATGCTATGTGCTTTGGCCTTCTGAAGATAAAAAGCACGCTTTGCCGATGGAAGGTGTGACAAATAGGCTGATAAGTTAGGCACTACACGCGGTGGTTTTTGCCAGATTGAAAAAACTAGATTAGGCCGTCCTTCTTCCCAGTGGGAACACAGACCCGCATTTCTTGCAGGTCTTTTCCTTGCGCTTCCAGTTGAAGTCAAACTCCGCAGTGCCGCAGTCCGGGCAGGCGCGCATTTCGGAGCTGTGGAACGAGGCCCAGCCGGCCTTGGTCTCGGAATAAACGTGGCGGTTTGTTGAATATGCGACTTTGGGTTCGCCAGCTGCCGCCGGCTTTTCCTCGGTTGCCGTGCTGGTGCCCGAAAACTCCTTTTTCTTGTCAAAGGCATGCTCGAGGTTCTTGCTTGAGCAGCGCGGGCAGATTACGGCGTCATCGGCGTCAAAACGAAGGTTACAGTTCTTACAAGCGTATTTCACAGGGACCCCCCTCACTTCCACTAATAACGTGGGCGCGAAAAGCTAAAAGCCCGTTGCTTGCGTTTTTGGCTTGTTTTGGCTGGTTGGCGGGATTGGGTGTTGAAGGGCAATGGGATGAAATGGAAGCAAAGAGATGCTGGCGGCCGGAAAGCGGTAGGTTGTGTTTTGTGCTTGTTTAAGGAAGATAAAGAAAGAAGAAAAATAAAATAAGAATAAAAGGAAAAAAAAAGTTAGGCACTACTTCTTGAACGGGCTCTGGTACTTTGCCTTGCTTCCAAGCATTGCCTCAATCTCAAGCAACCTGTTGTACTTGCAAGTTCGTTCCGCTCTTGCTGGTGCTCCGGTCTTGATCTGGCCTGCGCCAATGCCAACTGCAAAGTCAGCAATGAAAGAGTCCTCTCCTTCCCCTGACCTGTGGGATACTACCACGTTCCATCCTGCAAGCTGTGCCAGTCTAGATGCCTGCATCCCTTCTGTCACTGTTCCTATCTGGTTGATTTTGAGAAGGAGTGCGTTGCAGGATTTCATTGCTATTGCTTTCTTGATCCTGACAGGGTTAGTTACAAGCAAGTCATCACCAACTACCTGGTACTTGTTTGTCTTTGTGAATGCAGCAAACTCATCATATCCTTCTTCCTGGAACCCGTCCTCAACTGAACGAAGAGGATACTCTCCCTCAAGCTGGGTATAATACTTTGCTAACTCAGCTGAAGAGAGTGACTTGTTGTCTACTGCATACTTTCCGTTTTCATAGAAGTTGGAAGAAGCAGGGTCTATTGCTATTGTAAAGTCGTTTTCGTAACCTAAGTTAGCAACAGAGCCTAAGCACAAAGCAAAAGCATCTCCCATTGTCTTTACAGGAGGAACAAACCCACCCTCATCTCCCAGGTTGGTAAACGTTCCACCGAACTTGCTTGATATTGACTTCTTCAATTCATGATATGACTCTGCACTCTCTCTCAATGCAACGGAATAGCTTTTTGCATAGGATGGCTGGATCATCACTTCCTGACAGGCAAGCCCTCCTGATGCGTGCTTTCCTCCGTTGATTACGTTAAGCATCGGAACAGGAAGAAGGCCCGTCGTCTTTGGCTTGTATATGTCTGTAATGTAATCATACAATTCTTTTCCTTGTGCAAGAGCACCCGCCCTTGCAACTGCCATTGACACGGCAGTTGTTGCATTTGCGCCTAACACAGTCTTTCCTTCGGTTCCGTCAAGTGCAATCATTGCATTGTCAAGCTTCTCTTGCTCTTCAACATCCATTCCAACAAGCTTCTTTGCTATCGGCCCGTTGACGTTTGCTACCGCTTTGCTTACTCCCTTTCCTCCAAACTCCTTTCCTCCATCTCTCAGTTCCAAAGCTTCGAACTTACCTGTGGAGGCGCCGCTTGGTGTGATTGCTTTTGTAGTGCCTAACTTTGTCCTTACTGTCGCAAGCACGGTGGGGTTGCCACGCGAGTCTAGGACCTGCATCGCTCCTATGAATTCTATCTTGGTTGCCACAGTACACACCCTCTTGTTGGTAGGATTTGCGCATCTAGCGCTTTTTCAGATTCCTTTTTGTTTCTTGAAGCTTCCCTGGTATTCCACTCCTTTTTCCATCCGTTCAAACAGTATCTGGCATATCTTCATTCCTGGGTAAAGCGTAAGCGTAAACGGCGAGACGTTGAGGATTTCAAGCACCTGAACGTTGTCAACTCCCGGGTGCACGAAATCCGAGCTGATGTGCACCATCACGCCAAGCCGGGCAAACCGGCTTCTTCCCTGCAGGGTCCCGCACAGGTTCTTTGAGAGGGTTATCCTTTCTTGCGTAGTGCCTAACACCAATTGGTGTGGCTTGAGTGTTATGCCTTCCTTTCCTGCTTTCACTTTCTTTACGCATTTCTGGAAGTCAGCTGAAAAATAAGTGTCTTCTTTCACAGCAATCTTACAATTTCCCTTGGGTACCAAAAACTCGTTTCCAAGTCGCAGGTCAATCGAGGCCGCGCCCAGGTTTTCTTTTACAAAAGGCGTAATCTTCAGTTCGCCTTTTTTCATCATTTCAAGTATTTTTGTCTTTGAGAGGACCATATCGAAAAAGCACCAGCAAATTTACTAGACTTGCTCAGGACTTAAATTGCCTTTGTTGATATTCCGCCGGCGCCCTGCCCAGTTGAGCTATGGCGGGCCAAAACTGCCGTTGCTTTGCCGTTCTTGGGCGTGTCCTTCAGCCGCCGCCTTCAGCAGCAGCCGATTAGTGGAAGTGAGGGGGGTCTGTGTTCGAACTGGGTGGGAACAGTGGAAAACACCCTCACAAATTCTTAAATTTAAGAACGTCTTGCTTTGTGTAGTGATTTTTTTGGTTTCAGCGCCCCAACAAGACCCACAAACCGGCCCAGAACACGCGGGGCCCACTGACGATTTGTCCAGTCAGATCCACAAAGCCACCAAAAGAAAGCGCACCGGAAAGACCGCAGAGCACTACGCCCGGCAGAAAGCCACCTGCTATGCCTATTTTCGCGTCAACATAGACGAGCAGAAAAAGACCAAGGCCGCGCAGTACACAATCTACGATTTCGTCAACGACTCGTTCCACTTCTCGCCAACCAAAAAGGAGCTTACGATCCGGGTGCTTGAGGCCCTAAAAGACAAGCCGATGGACTTTACCGAGCTTGCGGCGCACCTAGATGCAAAAAAGAGCACCCTCTACCTCCTGCTTACCGCGCTCCACCGCTCCGGCCTCATTGACCGCGAGACCAAGCGCCAGCCCTACCGGCTGTCGATTTCATTCTCATCAATGCTGCGCGAGTACTCCTATTGGTGGGAGAATTGGGTGCGTATAAAATAATGGCGCGCGTAATATCTCAAGGAACGTCTTTTCCCATGGCAAGCCAACAAAAGAACGCAGTGCAGGATTCATCCGACTTTGACGAGCTTGGCGAGAAGGAAGGCGGCTTCGTGACAAAGTACGCGATATTTGCGATGGCGCTGCTCATACTCGTTGCCATAGCGTTGATTTTTTTGAGATTCGTGCTGTACCTTTGGTAAATGCCTTTTTGGTGTTTTTGCTGAAATGACCGTGGAACCAGTTAACATTGACGTGCCCCTCAAGCGCGACCGCGAGATAGCGGAAGCGCGCCGCCGCGAGCTGCTGGCCAAGCTGATTTACGCGTCCGGCGGGGTTTTGGTGTTTGCCCTGGTTGGTTTCATAATCTACAAGGGCCTGTACCCGTAGGCACGGCAGCAAGCGCGTGCTCCCGCAGCGAGAACCCAGATGCGCTTAAAAAGCGCGCAACCAATAAAACTTCTGCCACCTAGTCATCCTAGAGGCAAAAAACCACCGAAGGTGTATTTGGATATGGGCATTACTGACCTGCTTTTTGGCAAGAAGAAAGTTCCGGCGTTCTCGGCCGGCGTGTTCTCAATCGACACCACCATGCACCCCTTCCGCATCGCAGCCCACAAGGCCGACTACGCGCAGCTTGACATCACGGTGACCAACAAGTTCGACAAGGAGCTCCTCACGTCCATCACCATAACCGTCCCAAAGGCCCTTGGCTTTGAGCAGTCCCAGCTTACGCACCAGCGCGAAATCCGGGCAGGTACGCTTGCGCCGGGCGAGTCCAAGAGCATCCGCGTCCAAATCTGGGGCAGCGGACGCACCGACCCGGGCAACCACGAGATAAAGATTTTCGCAATGTCCCACTACCGCGACTATTCCTACGTGCTGAACGAGGTCCGCAAAACAGTGGAACTGAGGGCGGCGTAACCATTTATAAAGCGGCCTTGCATTTTTCTCTTGTAATAATTATCCAAGCGCGCAACAGCGCCTAAAGGTGAACTATAATGGCGGTCAGAGTTTCTGCTCTCATGGGAATGGATGTCTTCACGGACACTGCAAAGTTCGTAGGCAAGGTCTACGACATCATCATCGACCTGCAGAAGGGCGAAGTGACGCGCCTGACCCTCGAGCCAATCAAGGTTGCAAACAAAGACGACGCGCGCCGCATCTTCAAGGAAAAGACAATCCTCTACAAGAGCGTCAAGGCGGTTGAGAAAATCGTGATCGTCTCGTCAATCCAGCCCGTTGAGGAGCCGGAAGCCGAGGAAGAGGCGCCCAAGGAGCCGGAGAAGCCCTTCCAGCACTACTCGTACAAGTACAGGAGATAAGTTTCTCCCAATCTTTTATTTTTTCCAGCTCTTTTTCTAATGTTTTTATCGCCTAGCTTTGAGCTTGCGCTATTGGTTGTAGTTTTACAGCGCCGCAACCGGGTCTATTTCTTGCCGCGCAAGTCTTTAGCCGCCATCTTTTCCGCAAGGCGTTGCAGTATCGCTTTTTCAAGCTCCGGCGTGACTGGGTTTTTACTTTCCAAAAGCGTCGGGTGGCCGCTGCCAAGGCCGGTGATGACTTTTCTTGCGGCCGGTTCCTTTCCAAAAAGAAGCGTGGGCCGTGCCGGATCCACGTATTTTTTTGCGGCAGTTGAAACGTCAACCACCCTGTGGGAAACGCCAACGGTGCCTTTCGGGACGCCTTTTCTGTTCAACGGTTCGGGCCTGTTGCGCTCTACCACGGGAAAACCCCCAGTAAATGTTAAAGACGTTTAGCAGTTCTGGGATTTAAAAAATCCGAGCAGGTTCGCGTTTGTCGTAGTGCCTAACTTTTGCCAGGCTGAGCAAAGAGAAAATAGCGGGGAGAGGATTTGAACCTCCGATCTCCGGGTTATGAGCCCAGCGGGCACTCCTGGCTACCCTACCCCGCTTCAAAAACAGAAGCGTGCGGCTGCGGTTGTTGCAGCGCAAAAACCTAATTAGGCCTTGTTAGATTGTCTTGCCTGTCAAGCAATATAATACGAGTGGGAGCTTTGGGTTGTGGTGTGGGCGTTCAGGTTGCGGCGTGCCCTGGGGTTTCGAAGCAATTTGGCAGAGTGCGCTTACTTCTTGGTTTCCGCAACCAGCGTCTCGCCGGCGTCGGCCTGGAGCTGCGTTGCGGGCGAGGAGAAGGAGCCGATGAACTTTTCCATTGTCTTGATGCGCTCGACGATTTTTCGCGTGTCTGTCTCGCTGTTTTCGTAGCGGAGCATCCCCTTGCACTTGGGGCAGCGGAACTGGTTCTCCATCGCGTCGTCGAACTCGCAGCGCACGCACCCCTTGCGGCACTTGTACACGCACGCGCTCTCGGCGTACGCCACGCGCGCCCGCAGGTCGTCGTACTCGCGCTTCTTCATGGAAAGGTAGTTGGAAAGGGCGCGTTCGCGGTTGAGGTTCCAGGTATAGGTGAACCAGCCGTTCTGCATGTTCTTCTCGCGCCTGTATTCGACCACGCCGTAGGAGTGGAGGTGGTTGAGTATGCAGCGCACTTCGGCGATCTTGATTTCGGTCTTCTGTTCGATGGCCTCGTCGGTGCATCCCTCGTCGCCGATGGTCTCGATGATGCGCATGCCTTCCTTGCCTGCTATTTCCTTGATGAACGCCTCGAGGTGCTCGCCAACAGGCTGGAAGTCCTTGGGCAGGACTGGCGCCTGCGGCATTTCAACAACCGGCTTTGCGGTTTTTTTTGCAGAAGAAGTTTTTGCCCCCGCGGTATTACTCGCCTTTTTGGAAGCGAGTTTGAGAGACTTCTTGGCGGGCATGAATAGTTTTGCAGTATTTTAGTTTAAATACCTTATTTCGAAAACGGCCTTTTTTAGAGGAAAAAACGGTTTTTTCAGTCGCAAACGCGGGGTTTCCTATTTTTTCTTGGGTGTTTTGCGTTTATGGTTGCGTGTTTTTTCCTGGCAACAGCGGCCGGCCGCGTTTTTTCCAACACTTTTTTCCCGTTTGCTTTCGTGTTCTTCCTGCTCGTGTCAACAACCGTCTTTTTCCTTGCAGAAGGCGTAATCTGGATCTTTGCGTCCGAAAACACCTTCGGTGTCCTGCCTGAAAGCTCGTACAAAAACAGGCCCAGCGCGGCGACTTCGGAGTGCGGCTGGTTTCCAACCGCGGAGTTCACATCCACCATCCCATAAATTTCAGGCGGCACTTTTCCCGCGCCGACTATGAGCATCACTTTCTTTTCCCTAGCGTTTCTCAGGTCCTGTGCGGTTTTTCGGAAGTCCTCGCCGTACATCGTCAGGTGGATTTTCTTTCCAGAAAACGCACGCAGTGCTTTCTTCCAGTCCTTCTCATACCGCGCCTTGAACTTGCCGCCCCATTTCTTCGAAAGCCCCGACAGCCGCTCCACAAGCTCGTCGTCCTCGTCGCCGCTGATTATCATTTCGTTTGCGCCAAACGCTCGCGCAGCCAGGCCGCAGTGCGTGGTTATCCGCTTGTCGCGGCTTGGCCTGTGGCCCAGTCGCAGTATCGTGATTTCAGTTTCCATTTTTTTTACCTCTTTGAATCCTTGCAAGGTTAGCGTTCGCTTTTTTCATCCAGGAAAAGACAACTTCCCGCCTAAATGCGATTACGTATGCCGCGCCAACAATCGCGCCTACCAAGTGCGCGGCTTCCGCAGGCCCTGCGGCGTCCTCGCTTTTTTTCGTCCTGGCCTGCTGTTCGATGAGCCCCTGTTTTTCCTGTGCGACCAAAACCTGCTGCTGTGCCTCTGCGGGTTTTTGCTGTGCGAGCAGTTCCTGCGCCTTTTGCTGTGCCAATTCTTTTTGCTGCTCAAGGCTTTTGTAGCTCTCGGAGGAAGCCCAGTCAGCGGCTGCCGGGGCAGCGAAGTTAACAAGCAGAGCAACAAACGCAAGTGCAAGCACACCTCGCTTGGGGTCGGAAAGAACCCCCGCAACCGCAAGCCCGACGATTCCTGCGCTTGCGCCGATGATTTTTACCTGCGGTTCCGCGGCAAGGCAGGCAAGCCCGCCAACAACCCCGGACAGGAAGAATATCGCAAGGGCGTCCCTGTACGAAAGCGCCGCTTCCACAACCAGGCAGAATATGACAAGGCCCGCAAGGTTCTCGATAAGGTGGCCAAGTCCCGCGTGGTCAAACAGGTACGTCACGGCGCCGAACGGAAGGTTCTCAGCAGAAAGCGAGCCTGCTGTTATCATGCGCACCGTCGGATAGGCCGCGCCGTTTGACAGGGCAAAGTACATTATTGCGATCGAGAACGTAAGCACAAGCGTCGCAGTGCCAAAGGGCATCCGGAGCGCCTTCGGGAATTTTTCCTTCTTCTTCACCCTGCCCGGGCTGTTTGCAGCAGCAACAGGCTTTGCTTTCGCGCGCTTTTTTTGCATCATAACGAATAAGCGTTACGCTAAAGTTGCATAATAAGAACTGGGTCGCAAGACCATAACAAGACCCGCCGTTATGCGGGCATGGCGACCAGTTCAACCCACCTTCATAGAATCCGTAAGAT
>Ga0074195_1003508_pt1 | contig 14598 bp, 16 predicted proteins | sample EPASupsiteHSE623_FD_64525 | JGI IMG/M metagenome (GOLD analysis project Ga0074195, IMG submission 64525) | Bioremediated contaminated groundwater from EPA Superfund site, New Mexico - Sample HSE6-23 | ecosystem: Environmental > Aquatic > Deep subsurface > Groundwater > Contaminated ...
ATCAACCAGAGGTTCCAGGAGAACCGTGAGGCAGGCGCTCCCCAGCTCATTATCGAGGATCTCTGGGAGCTTTTGCAGTACCACGTCACCACGTTCCTTGATAACACAGTATCGGGAGTTCCCCCGGCACGCCACAGAAGCGGAAGGCCCTTGAAGACTCTGTCTCAGAGGCTGAAGGGCAAAGAGGGCAGGTTCCGCGGCAGCCTTTCAGGAAAAAGAGTTAACTTCAGCGCCAGGACAGTGATATCGCCCGACCCCAACCTGAGCATAAACGAGGTGGGAGTCCCAATGGACATAGCCATGGAGCTCTCGGTTCCAATGATTGCCAACTCCAGGAACAAAGAGGTTGTCAAGGCCTTTGTACGCAGAGGCCCTGATAGGCATCCCGGAGTGAACTACGTTACCAGGGCTGACGGCAGAAGAGTGAAGGTCACAGATAAAAACTGCGAGGAAGTTGCAGAGCAGATCGATACAGGATGGAAGGTGGACAGGCAGCTGGCGGACGGCGACATAGTCCTCTTCAACCGGCAGCCTTCGCTGCACAGGATGTCCATCATGTCCCATCGCGTCAAGGTGATGCCTTACAAGACCTTCCGCCTAAATCCAGCAGTATGTCCTCCTTACAACGCAGATTTCGACGGGGATGAGATGAACCTGCACGTCCCCCAGACAGAGGAGGCAAGAGCTGAAGCACAGATACTGATGAGGGTTCAGGAGAACATTCTATCTCCTCGCTTCGGTGGCCCAATCATCGGCGGCATTCACGATTACGTCACCGGCTCCTTCCTGCTGACTCACGGCTATAAGCCTATAGACCGCAGGGGCACTATGGAGCTGCTCAAGAAGTTCGACATCGCTGAGCTGCCAGAGCCTGCCGGCTCTATAGATGAAGAGCCCTACTGGACCGGAAAGCAGGTCTTCAGCCTGGTCCTTCCCAAAGGACTTGACCTCACCTTCAAGGCGGACTTCTGCTATAACTGCGATGTCTGCAAAGGCGAAGACTGCGAGAATGACGCATTCGTTGTCATAAGAGACGGCCAGCTGCTCAAGGGAACAATTGATGCAGAGGCTGTAGGCGCCTTCAAGGGCAAGATAACTGACCGCGTCATAAAGGAGTACAGCCCGTCTGTTGCCAGCCAGTTCCTGGATAGGATGACGCTTCTCGCTCTTAGGGGCATCATGCATGCTGGTTTTAGCTTCGGTATAGACGACGAGGACATCCCCCAGGATGCCGCAGACCAGATAGAGGAGACAACGCGGACCGCCAGGGAGAAGGTAACGCAGCTCATAGAAGCCTACAATGCCGGAGAGCTGGAGCCGTTGCCTGGTCGTACACTGGACGAGACGCTGGAGATGAGGATCATGCAGACCCTGGGCAAGGCCAGGGACAGCGCCGGCAAGATTGCAGGCAGATACTTGGGTCTGGACAACGCCGGGGTGGTCATGGCCGTTTCAGGAGCCAGAGGAAGCATGCTCAACCTGACTCAGATGGCGGCATGTGTCGGCCAGCAGTCGGTTCGTGGCGAACGCATCAAACGCGGCTACGCCGGCCGGACGCTGCCCCACTTCAAGACGGGCGACCTTGGTGCTGAAGCTCATGGATTCGTGGAATCGAGCTACAAGGACGGGCTGTCGCCCACCGAGTTCTTCTTCCATGCCATAGGCGGAAGAGAAGGCCTGGTGGATACTGCCATCAGGACGTCTCAGAGCGGTTATCTCCAGCGCAGATTGGTAAACGCGCTCCAGGACCTAGAGGTAAAGTACGACGGAACCGTCAAGGAGACAAGAGGCATGATAGTTCAGTTCCAGTACGGCGAGGACGGAGTAGACGCCTCCAGGCGAGATTATGCCAGTGCCGATAATGTCAAGCGCATAATCAAGAATGTCCTTAAAAAGGAGGAGCCATGAGCCTGACACAAAAGGAGATCAATGAGAGGCTGGAGGCGCTCGATCTTCCCCTGAGCATCAGAGAGGCTCTGCGTGCAGAGCTTAGTGGGGTCGAGGCAACCGTTGAGCAGCTTGAGGAGATCATTGCCCAGGTGATCTCAGACTACAAACACTCTCAGGTTGAGCCCTGTGAAGCTGTGGGCGTGGTCGCGGCCCAGTCGATTGGTGAACCAGGAACGCAGATGACGATGCGTACCTTCCACTATGCAGGAGTGGCTGAGATCAACGTTACCTTGGGTCTGCCGAGGTTGATTGAGATCGTGGATGCCAGAAAGATTCCATCTACTCCCACTATGACCATAAGGCTTACAGAGGAGTACGCCCACGACAGAGATCTGGCCAGGGAGGTTGCATGGGCCATTGAGTCCACATCCATCCTCCACCTGGGGTCCATTGCCACGGATCTGGCGGAGATGAACGTGATCATTGAGCTAAACCCAGCAGCCATGGAGCAGCGGAAGATTACACCTTCAGAGGTTGCAGATAGTCTCAAAGAGGAGATGGGCTTAAATGTGGAGCAGAGGGAGAATGTCCTCGTAATGGCTCCTGAAGAGCCATCCTACCGCGAGCTACTGCAGCTCGTTGAGAAGATCAAGAAGATCTCCCTCAAGGGCGTTGAAGGGATAAAGCGCGTCGTGATCCGCAAGGAAGGCGACGAGTATGTCCTCTACACAGAGGGCTCGTCTCTAAGGAAGGTAATGCAGTTCGATGGCGTTGATGCCACAAGGACCAAGACCAACAACATAAACGAGATCGGCGAAGTCCTGGGGATTGAGGCGGCACGTAACGCCATCATAAACGAGGCTACAGATACGCTGCGCGAACAGGGCCTCTCAGTGGACGTGAGGCACATAATGCTTGTGTCGGATATCATGACTGTTGACGGAGAGGTCAAGCAGATAGGAAGGCACGGCGTCTCAGGCGAGAAGGCCTCTGTCCTGGCGCGTGCAGCCTTCGAGGTGACCGTCAACCACATCCTCGATGCTGCTATTAGGGGCGATGTGGATGACCTCAAAGGCGTCACGGAGAACGTCATAGTAGGACAGCCGATACAGCTTGGCACTGGTGACGTGAAGCTGGTTGCAAGTAGAAGATGAGGTAATACGATGATAAACATAGACAGAGCGCTTAGAAGTTCCATCAGAACGGGAAGAGTGGTGCTTGGATCGAACAGGACAGTTGAAGCTGGATTAAATGGGCAGGCGAAGCTTATAATATATGCAGAGGACTGCCCCCAGAGTGTGCGTTCGCAGCTAGATTCCATGGACCTTCCACTATACAGCTATCAGGGTATGGGCAAAGACCTCGGATCTGCCTGTGGAAAACCCTTCTCCGTTGCAGCCCTGGCCATAATTGAGCCGGGAGATTCGGAGATCATGGCACTACTGCGGGAGATCCGGGGTGTTGAGGCATGAGTGAGTTCAAGCTCACAACAGAAGGAATAAGATACATCGCCCTGTTCGAGAGCCTGACCGGGGGCATAGCCCGGGACTGTGTCGTGGACGAAGATAACGATCGAATAATCTTCGTCATCAAGAAAGGGGATATGGGAGCAGCGATAGGCAGAAAGGGCTCGAACATAAACCGGGTAAAGAAGTCTATTGGAAAGCAAATTGAGATCGTCGAGCACAGCGACGATGTTAAGGAGTTTCTGGAAAACCTCTTCCAGCCCGCTTCAATCAAGAACGTTATGGTCGTAAACAAGAATAATAAGCGATTGGCTTATGTAGAGGTAGCAAATAAGGACAAAGGCATTGCCATAGGTCGGGACGGCCGAAACATACTTAAAGCCAAGATGCTGGCTCAAAGGCATCACGGCGTAGACGATATCATAATTCAATAGCTGTCTCCGATAGTCATGATTACTAAGGTGAAATGAATGGGAAAGGGAATTTATGCAGCCAGGAAACTGGAGAGTGATCGGAAAAACCTGAGGTGGAGCGATCCTCATTACATCAGGCGTGCATCCGGAACGAAGATCAAGGCAGACCCCTTGGGCGGGGCTCCAATGGCCAGGGGAATCGTTCTGGAGAAGGTGGGCATCGAGGCCAAGCAGCCCAATTCGGCTATAAGAAAGGCTGTACGAATACAGCTCATCAAGAACGGCCGTCAGGTAACGGCCTTCTGTCCTGGCGACGGAGCCATAGGCTTCATAGACGAGCACGATGAAGTGGTAATCGATCGCATCGGCGGACGCATGGGCAGGTCCATGGGCGACATTCCCGGAGTCAGGTTCAAGGTCATAGCCGTCAACAATGTTTCTCTGCTCGAGCTGGTGCGCGGAAGAAAGGAGAAGCCCGTAAGATAAGGCTGTAAGGTGATTTTGATGAAGGTATTTGGCAAATGGGACCCATCTGAGGTTGAGGTTGCAGATCTCAGCATCAAGGGCTACATGAACCTGGCCCCAAAGGCTGTCATGCACTCCGGAGGCAGGCACGCCAAGCAGCAGTTCAAGAAGTCCGAGCAGCACATAGTCGAGCGGCTCGTGAACAAGATGATGAGAAAGGAGAAGAACACCGGCAAGAAGCTGAAGGCCTACGGCATTGTCGAAGGCGCTTTCGACATAGTCGCCAAGAGGACCAAGGAGAACCCGCTTACCGTTCTGGCAAAGGCCATAGCCAACGCCGGCCCCCGCGAAGAGGTCGTCAGGCTCAAGTACGGCGGCATAACAGTGCCAAAGGCCGTTGATACCTCTCCTCAGAGAAGGGTGGACACTGCCCTCATGTTCATATCCAAGGGCGCTCATCAGGCTTCTTTCAAGAAGACCAAGTCAGCAGAAGTTGCCCTCGCGGAAGAGATCATCGCAGCTGCGAACTACGACGTCAAGAGCTATGCGATAAACCACAAGGACAGCGTGGAGCGCGTGGCCAAGGCAGCTAGATAAGCCCACTCTGGCTTATCAGCTCCTACAATTCTTTTTTGACATTATTCAATTTTCATGAATCTTGCGGGTTCTGGCTAGGCGGAATGAAATCCATCCCATGCCGGGTAGCATATAATTGGGTCAAGCTTGGCTTCGATTTACTGTTAAAACCTTCATAAGCCTCAGGATGGGTCTCGTGCCCGATGGATGTAAATCAACACGCCATGCGGGATTTATATGGGAAACGTGGTGTATCTTATCCCCACACCGACCTCAGTTGATCCAATTAGCTCATTCAAGACCAGTTAAGGGTATGAGATTTCTATCGATCCGGAACCAAATAAAGAAGCAATACTCTCACGCCTCTTGATGTAGAATCCCACTTTCTCTAGAGCCGCTATGCACTCTCGGCCTGAGATCATGGGCAGCTTATTCATACTACCGCCACAAGAACTTGGAAATGCTCTTCGGGAACGGGAAGCCCATCCTCCTTCAAGGCTGCAATGTACCCTTCAATTGCCTCTTTGATATTCGTAAGGGCTTCCTCTCTTGTCTTTCCCTGGCTGATGCAGCCTGGAAGACTTGGAACTTCTGCTACCCCGTAGCCATCTTCTCCTGGGGTGAGAATCACCTGTCGCATAGTCAACCTGATGTCAGTATCGAATAAATAATTGCGCCCGGGTTTCCGGCCCACCTGGAATGGCAGCAGAATCCAGTCAAGGCGATGTCCTTTTGTTAACCAGCCTTATTCCTAGTGAATTTTGGCTGCGCCTGCCCAAATTCTGATGAGGTTCTAGCGTCACAGCTCATTTAAATCGCTGGACAAATGACTTGTCTATCCAGTCCATCAGTGCGTGTATCAGCAACGAAGGCATGGTTACGCACAAGCTTCCGTATACTCCGACGGCACTGCTGCAGCCCAAGGAGATTAGCGCCACCTGGGTGTCTGTAGATGCCACAACTTTGTAGCTCTCCAGGGGCTTCCTCTTCGCCCACCTGCTCAGGTTTCCGGCCATATGGGCTGCCTGGTGCTCTGCCTCTATTGCAGTCTTGCTCGCCACCCGGCCACCGATCTCAACCCATGCACAGTCGCCGATGGCAAAGATGCTTCCTGACGAAAGCAAGCATGAGTTTGTCAAAACCCACTCTCCATTCTTCTTTGGCAAATCGAGCTTCTTCACGAACTCAAGTGGGCTTTATCCCTGCAGTCCAGATGGCCATGTCGCAGCCCAAGTTGGGCCCATCTGAGAGCGTTATGCCATCCTCTTTGAGCTCTTTCACGCGGGCTGAGGAAAGAAGATTGATGCCCATCTCTGCAAGAGCTTTCTCCATGATGGTTGAGACGTTCTCAGAGAACTGAGGAAGAATCCTGCTCTTGGCCTCGATGATGTGTATCTCGGCCTCGATGCTCTCTCTTAATGCACAGGCAGTCTCTACGCCTGTGAGGCCGGAGCCAATAATTGCAATCCTCTTCGGCTCTTCTTTTTCCAGAAACTTTTTGGCCCTTTCTGTCTCATCAAGTGTATTGACTGAGAATGTACTCTCTATGCCCTTGATGCCAAAATAGTTCTGAGAGGCGCCTGTGGCAATGACCGCAACATCGAAGTCTACCTGACTCTTGTCGCATAACACTCGGGTCCTCTCCAGGCATAAGGCCTTCTCATTTAGAAGCTCTGCTCCTACCCTATCGCAGAAAGGCTTTAGAGGTGCTGTGAGATCTTCCAGGCTGGCCTTGCCCGCCAGATACTCTGGATAGAGGGCCTGGCATTCGATCTGGCTTTTAGGCTCTATCAGCGTTATATCGTAGGGACCGGGCAGTGCGTTTCTCACAACTTCGGCCCCTGCAATGCCACCGCCGATGATGGCAACTTTGAGTCTTTGAGGAGATTTCATGGCTTGTGTGCTTTTAGCTACAGTACCAAACCCTATCTTACTGGTTACTACTATAAATAGCTTAGATAGTCCTTTGAATCATCACTTACATTTAAAGCGCTTAATGAAGGACTTATCTATCCAGCTCTTAAGAGAATATATGAGCCTTGTAGGCGCTCCAATGCACATCTTCCCGTAGACGCCAACAGCGCAGTCGCAGCCCAATGAAATCAACGCAACCTGGCTGTCTGTGCTGGCCCGAACCGAATACTTCTCTAAGGGCTTGCCCTCTGCAAGCTTAATCAGATTCTTGGCCAGATGCTTTGCCTGCCGCTCTGCCTCAAGGCCAGTCTTTGTGGCCAGCTTTCCATCTATCTCCACCCAGGCAGAGTCGCCGATGGCGAAGACATCCTCTTTGGCGCGCAGGTATGGGTCTACCAGTATCCAGCCGTTCTTCTTTGGCAACTCAAGCTTCTGGACGAACTCAGTGGGCTTTATTCCTGCAGTCCATATGGCCATGTCGCAGTCCAGGCTTGAGCCGTCTTGGAATACGATGCTATCCTCTTTTACCTCGCTTACGGCAGAGTTGGTGAGGATATTCACCCCTTTCTTGGACAGGGCCTTCTCTATGAGGGCGGATGTGACTGCAGAGAACTGAGGCAGGACTCTGTCTTTAGCCTCGATGACGTAGATGCTGGCATCCAGGCCCTCTGCCAGGACGCAGGCAGTCTCCACTCCGGTCAGGCCCGATCCCATGATCATAATCCTCTCTGGATTTCTGTCCTCCACGAACCTCCTGGCTTTTACGGTCTCTTCCAGGGTGTTTATGGAGAACGCGTGCTCTACGCCTTTGATCCCGAAATAATTCTGGGCGGCGCCTGTTGCAATTACTGCATAATCGAACTCTACTTGGCTTCTCTCGCAGATCACTGCTCCCTTCTCCAGGCCTAGCGCTCTTTCGCTGATATGCACTGCTCCGACGCGCTCGCAGAAGGGCTTGAGGGGTGCGGTCAGCTCTTTGAGCCTCGTCAGTCCGCCTATATATTCAGGATATAACGCCTGCAGCTCGATCTGCTTCTTGGGCTCGATAAGGGTGAACTCCAGGGGGCCAGGCGTTGCTACTCTTATCAGTTCCGCGCCTGCAACTCCCCCACCGATGACGACGACCTTCATGCAATAATCATAAGAAATGGAGGCCAGGGTGCCTTAAACTTATTCCCTAATGATTGAAAATTAAGCTTGGAGACATAAGCCCGCATTATGTGCTAAATTTCTTTTTCAGGCCGGGTTAGGCGGCTGCAGAGCGGTTGTATCTGGAATATTCCGGGAGCGCTCCATCGTAGACGTAATACCACACATGGTTGCTCTCCTTTCCATCTACTCCGTACCACAGCTCGTTATACCAGGGCTCTTCATCCTTCGGTTGATCTGCGCGAACCAAGAATGAGTATCTTTTGTTGGCCTCAACGTGTCCCATACTTTGGGCTCCCGCCTTACCGGAAATGTGTTTCCTGTAGACTGTGAGGTTGCCGCCAACTGCAGGCATCAGTTCGGCCTTAATCTGTTCTCCCGATTGCAAGCTGGCACAGAACATGCGGCAGTAACCTCCATAGGGGTCAAGCCAGCCAGAGGGTGTTGCTGTTCGTCTCTGTGGATGGAGGCATACCCTCATCTGTTTGAAGGGGCGAACAACGGGGCTTCGGCTCTGCAAAAGACGTATTGTTCGAGTTCTCTGTCAACTGTCCCTGAGATGATGAGCCGATCAGCCCAAGGACGATGACTATAGAGATAATGTCAATAGATCTCATGGCAGATCCTAAATAGTAATGTTGTTCTCTCTTCGTTTAAAAATATTTCTTGATGTTTCTGAACAGAGAACAATACAGGTGATCGTATTGAAAATACTGATTTATCCAGTTATGGTTTTATTAACCACTGGGATAGAATATAAGATAGAAAATAAAGGCGAAAGCAATGATCACGATTTACTTCGACGGCCTCTGCTATCCTAAAAACCCTTGCGGGGTGGCGGCTTATGGCTATCTGATATGCCGTGACGGAGAGATGATTCACCGGGGCTTTGGAGCAGTTGGCGAGGGCAGGGGAATGACCAGCAATGTGGCAGAGTACGAGGGTCTAAAAGCTGCTGTTCAGTGGCTGAATGACCATGGGATAGTGGATAGTATAACGATAAACGGCGACTCTCAGCTGGTGATAAAGCAGATGAAAGGGGAATGGGAGGTCAGGTCTAAGACCTCCCGGAAGTATGTGCCTGAGATAAAGCGGCTGCTGGAGGGTAGAGATGTGCGCTTTGTCTGGGTTCCAAGAGAGATGAACGAAGAGGCTGATAGGCTCTCCCGCACAGCTTATGAAGCTTACAAAAGGCGAAAGCGAGATGATCAGAACCGTGCTTAGGCCCAAATAAGTTATTGAATTGTCTAAGGTAAGTGCGACACCTGTAGTGAGAGGCGGAGGGAGGAAGTCCCTCCCACTACGAGGGTGATTTACCTGGAAAAAGTTCCAAGTACATTTGACTATAAACAAGTAATGTTTACTTAAAGCTTTTGGTTTCCTCTGTCTCCATGATCTGCACGGCTGCATAGGGATGTTCGCTACGAGCGTTTGGGATGCGACGTTTAAAAACAGTATAGACGGCCCTGGGAGATCCCCAGGGTCTGATTGCTATTTTATTATCTAGGCGTGGAGCCGCTCAGGCGGTTGTGTTCTCGGGAACCGTTACGTTCTCCGGGGGAGCCTCGACTGGCAGCATCTGGTTTGCGAAGTCCAGGTTGGCAATTGTCATATTGGTGATGGTGACAACGTACCTGCCATCGGCTGGTGATACAAGCGTCCAGCCCATCTGCACGACCTCGGATACTGCATAGTCGCCAGCTGATAGGCCCATGAAGGCGTAAGAGCCGTCCTCTGCGGTGGTCTGGTTGGCAATGACAGTGCCTACAGGCTGCTCAAGGTTTACTGTCCAGCCGGCGAGACCCGTCTCGTTCTCATCTACTGCACCATTGCCGTTTGCATCGTCAAATACTCTGCCCATAATGGAGAACGCAGGCTCTTCGACGGGTGCTGCAGGGGTCTCATTGACCGGGGCTTCCACTGGGGCCTCTACAACAGGTGTCTCATTAACTGGAGCCTCTACAACAGGGGTCTCTGTGACTGCGGGCTGTGCAACCGTGGGCTGTGCGGCTACGGGCTGAGTAGCTGCAGGTAAGCTCACTCCTGCGGTAGCTGCTGCCTGGACGCCGCCCTCAAGCTGCACTGAGTAGGGAACGGCCCCGCCTGGCTTGAATGAGTAAGGTACCCTTGTTACCTGGACCGCGGCGCTTGGGCTGGTCTTTCCTGGGATCATGTCAAGAGTCAGCGCGTGACCCGGGGTTCCCGCGGTGATTGTGTAGTTGACCTTCTCTGATTGTACTGTGTAGGACTGATTGCCTGCAGACTGAATGGTGTACCCCATGGCAGGCGATAAAACGACTGCTGCTATCATGAGGGCCACAGTGATAGCCAAAACTTTCCTCATAGTAAATACCTCCTATTCCTCTAGCGCATTGCATTTATGACTGTAGTTGAACATCCTCCCTTTTGAGAAGAACTTCGGTTTTGTCTAGTTATTCTTTGTATATATAGACTTTCATGGACAAAGGCTTTTAAGGGGAAGCCGCATTGCATTTATGCCTTTTGCTTGTCATCTCTTGGCCATTTCACCGGAGCACAAGGGATAGCAGTATCGGCATCTCATCATTAGATAAAATGCAATTTTGCTGCATTTCTTCATAGGATCCGTATATTTCTGCCTTCTTCTTGGATTAAATCTTGCCGCCAATCAGGTGAGATCCGTCGCAGAGCACACCGCTTTGCATTGCCAGGCCCTCTCTGCAGGAGGCAAAAGTAATGCCGTTTTTATGAGCAGCCGTCTCTACCTTGAGCATTAAGGATTCTCTGACTTCCTTTGGCATATACCAGCTTCCTCCCACGCGGTAGCCACTCTCGAATATGGCCTTCAGGCTTTTTGCCTGCGATGGAAATGCAAAGCTGATCCTCTTCCAGCTGTCCGGACGGGCCTTGTAAGTGGAAGAGATTATGTGCTGGGCTCCTGCATTGCAGGTGGCATTGACCAGATCTTCGATCTCAGAGTCGTTTATGCCTGGGATGATGGGATCAATCCTTGCAAAGACAGGGACGCCAATGTGGCGCAGAATGCGAATAGCCTCCAGCCTCCTCTTTATCGAGGGCGCTCCCGGCTCGAGAATTCTGGCGAGATCCTCCCTGATGGTAGTAATCGTGATGCCCACTGCCGATTCCATCTCTCTTAGAAGATCTGCATCTCTGCATACGAGGTCCGATTTTGTGACAACCTGCACTTTTTGGCCTCTGCTTTTCAGAATCTCCAGGCAGCCCCTTGTGATCTGCAGGTCTCTCTCAAGGTAAGGATAAGGATCTGAGCTGCTGGACATCGTCACAATGCTGCCGGGCTTTACCTTCATCATCTCGCGCCTCAGGCGCTTTTCCAGGTCTGCCTTTGGCTTTGTATCCTGAAAATGTGGGATGTAGGATGTGGCGTAGCAGTACAGGCAACCGTGAGGGCAGCCTGTGTAAGGATTGAGGCTAAGCTTTGGGGGACAGGTGCATAAGATGCTTTTCCAGGGGTCGAAAGGCTTGAGAATCATCTTTTTAAAGCTCTTCCAGTCTCTCTATGCTGTCCACCTCTTCAAAAGAGGCATCGAACCAGACCTCCTCAATCCTCGGGCTAAGGAGCCTGTATCCGCTCTCGTCACGGCTCGCTCCAGCGATTCTCAGGGATAGCACCACCTGCGGCCTGACCTCCACGCTCTCGTCGGACCCCGCCAGGATCAGGCTTTTTAGCCGATCGCTGAGGCTTTCGGCATCATCTCTATGAAGACCTGCAGAGGCCCAGCCCACGGGAACGAGGCCGTCGCCGCTTCGAAGTGCTACCTGATACCGGGCCAGAATTCCTTCTCTTCGTCCGCGTCCGAGCTTAGCCCTGATTATGGCTGCAGTTATATTCGCCTCCTCTCTTAGAAGAAAATCAGAGCTGCTGTAGCTCCCTGGGATGTAAGGAGCTTTCAAGTCCCTGGCCATGAGGCCACTGCAGCCTGCCTTTAGAACCTGGTCGAAGTAGCTTTTCGCCTCTTCAGGGTCTTTTAGGACCTGCTCTCTTACAGAGGATATGCCCTTGAAGGGAAGGCTTTTAGGCTCCCCCAGGGTTTCTATGAGCCTCTTTCGCCTCTTTTCGTATGCCAGGTCTGTCAGGTCAGCTCCCTCCAGATAAAGCATATCGTAAGCCGTCAGGGCGGGCGATACTCTGCTCCGCCTGGAGAATTGCCTGCGGTTGATGTACCTCACTATCTCTGCCTGGCTGACGGCCCTGCCGTCCTGAAAGCCCACAAGCTGTGCATCCAGTATCATCTCGTGCTTGTAATCCAAAAGATCCCTGGAAAGGCCGAAAAGAGCCGCTGTGATGTTCTTCAGCCTGGATGTATAGACGTTAACCTTGCCCTCTGATACGTGGACCTGTACTCTCAGTCCGGGATATAAGGGCAGATGGGCTGCAGGGAGGATCGCCTCTCCCGTCCGCATGAGCATGGGCTTAACGGGTCTACGAGGTTGGATTTTGATTTCGTCCAGACTGTCCTGCCCGGCTGACATAGCCAGCATTCCTAAGTCTGGCATGCGGTTGTAGGCACTTCTAACATCTTCCACACTATGCCCAAAGGACTGGGAGATGGCAGCAATCATAGTCTGTGGTCCAAGGCCTGCGAGCATATTTCCGATGACCGTACGGGCGATGTATTTTCCTTCCAGGGGCGTGGCATCAAGCAGCAGCCCTCTGATAATGGCAATCTTTCTGTGATCCGACTCCGGGCCGCAAAGCCTAGATGTTCGCCGAAGAGAATCGTAAACCGTCAGGGCATCTAAAGGCGAAACAGAAAGAGAATGCTGGATCTTATGCTGCAAAGCTGACATTGATACATCCCCCATCTCCCCCAGACTGCTCCTAAGAGCTGCTACATCCTCCTTGGAGATCTCCTTCAAGGCAGCCGTTATGGCTTCAGGGCCAATGCCAAGCTCTCGTGGCTCCCACTTTGGCCAGAGATTGCCCATCAGGAGCCTTACAACAGGACAGAGAGTCTCGTATGGAAGCTCAGCCAGCAGGCCTGCAGCGAGATCTGCTTTATTTCCTCTGGGGGCCTGGCCTATCTCTTCGAGAGCTGATGCGATCCTGTCGTAGGGCAGCATCTACCTCGCAATCTTGATGTTCTTTAAGTCTGTAGCATCGGCCACAAGCTTCTCTATCAAGGAGTCCAGATCGTCCAGGAAGGGTTTGGTGCGCTGCGTGGTTATGGCTCCAGGGGCAGAGGCTGCAATCAGCCCTTCATGCTCAAGAACCCGGAGAGAGTAACGCACCTTGTGGCTTGGAATCTTCGTCTCCTCCGCCAGCTTGAGGATGCCTATGGGCTCGTTCTCCACGACCTGCTTGAGGATGATTAAGTGCCTTCGCAGCATCTCAAGCTCCCCGCTCACCTTCTCCGTCAGAATAGCAATCACCCGGTTAAAGGATTAACGGATATTAATCGATGGATGGCCTTATAATTCCATCGATTGACATGGCATATGCTAACATGTGTGATCGAGAGAAGATATCAGCGGATGTTCAAGCCAGAGGACGGCTGACATTGCCGCCGTGAAACGGATCAAAAGAACCGAGGAGAACGACGCGATTTTTAGGATAAATCCAAGCTGTTTTGGCTTTGAGGGAAGGAATGGAGTACCGGCCTGATTTCGGCGTGGCCGGGCTATGGATGTCTATCGTCTCCTTTAGTATCGGTTTCTCCGGGAGAGGAAATCTATGCCGTGCTTCGACGTTACCCTCCTCCCCAAGTCCTTTCCCAGGATCTGGGGAGAAGAGACACCAGTTACCACAAGCATTGTCCTTAAGGTATGCTCCAGGTTGGGGTCTATTTGAGCGCCCCATATGATCCGGGCATCCGGGTTTATCTTCTGGTAGACCTCTTCCACAACGGTCTCTGCATCGGTGATCGTCATATCCGGCCCGCCCACCACGTTTACCAGGGCAGAGGTCGCTCCTGAGACGTCCACGTCCAGCAGAGGGCTTCGAAGAGCCTTCATAACCGAGTCCTTGGCCTTCTCCTCGCCTTCGGCCTCACCCATGCCGATCATGGCAACGCCGCCGTTGGTCATGACGGTTCTCACATCTGCGAAGTCGAGGTTGATAAGGCCCGGCCTGGTTATAAGCTCAGTTATGCCCTTCACTGAGCGCATTAAAACCTCGTCTGCCACCTTGAAAGCCGCCTGCAGGGGCAGGTTTGGAACGACATCCAGAAGCTTATCGTTGGGAACTACTATGACTGTATCAGCGACCTCTCGCAGACGCTTCAGGCCAGCCTCTGCGTTGGCCATTCGTATGGCACCTTCGGCGCTAAAAGGAAGTGTGACGATGGCGATTGTCAGAGCGCCCGCCTCCTTGGCAGCCTCTGCAACCACAGGCGAGGCCCCTGTGCCCGTGCCGCCTCCGAGGCCGCAGGTAACGAAGACCATATCGGCGCTGTCCACTGCTGCCTTGATCTCGTCTATGTTCTCAACAGCCGCCTCCTCGCCAATGGCCGGCAGGCTTCCTGCACCTAAACCTCTGGTGGTGCGGCGGCCTATCAGAAACCTTCTATCGGCGTTGATGTGAAGCAGGTGCTGGGCATCTGTGTTGATGGCATACAGCTCGGCTCCCTGGATGCCGCACTCCGCCAGCCGATCTATCGTATTGGAGCCTCCACCGCCGCATCCTATAACCCTGATTACAGTGGTAAGCTCCTCAAGGACCGATACCAGCTCCTCATCGCTCTGGATCATGCCTGAACGCAAGGAAC
>Ga0074195_1003509_pt1 | contig 14591 bp, 20 predicted proteins | sample EPASupsiteHSE623_FD_64525 | JGI IMG/M metagenome (GOLD analysis project Ga0074195, IMG submission 64525) | Bioremediated contaminated groundwater from EPA Superfund site, New Mexico - Sample HSE6-23 | ecosystem: Environmental > Aquatic > Deep subsurface > Groundwater > Contaminated ...
CCGAATGGCGTCGAAGTCCACAGGCAACCAGCGCCTGGCCTGGATATCTGCGTCAGATGTGGTTACTATGCTCTCTCGAGGGGCCGAGAGCCTATCAGGCGAACGGGCATAGAGGGCCGGATTAATTTTATTGAGCACGATATAGATGCCCTTGTGCTCGCCCGTGGTATCGAGAATCCTGATGGTCTCGGCAAGCTTGCCAAAATCCTTGAAGTAGCCGCTCTGCACGGCATTCTTCATCTTTCCCAATGCCCGGAGCTCAACCACATCACCCGGTCGGAAAAAGAGATTGAGAAAATCTCTCATGAGCCCTCCGCGGTCAACGCGCCATTTGGTTGGAGAGGCGTGATGCTATTATTTCCTTCAAACTCGGTGGTGGGTCCTGAGACCGGGCAGTTCAAGCGGAGGCTCTCTGCATCTCCATAATCTGCATTTGATTCACATCGGACTGCAGCAGATCTCCTCACTGGCGCGCCCTCCAGTACCTATATTCCCGCCAGTTCCCCATCTGATCGATTGACCGCTCCACAGCCCTGAATTTGTGGAGCATGGTCAGGGCGTTCTTAATCGAGCTCAAGTGGGTCTTTGAGAAGTGCCGGCGATGGAGATCCGCTGCAGTCACTGATTCGGGCGCAGATGGCACCTTTTCAAGAATTAATTCCTTGAGCTGGGGGGCGAAGACAATGGTGCTCATAGCGCCCAGGCCTCCAGCGAATTTTCCTGATACCTCTTGAGGCTCGTCACGAACCAGGGCTGCATGAGCCGCTTGCAGCGGTTATAGAAGCCCTGCCAAGAACTGTCGAGAATGAACGTCTGGCTGAAGTCGTCCACCGAGCGTGTGCATCTGCCGGCAGCCTGCATCACGGCGACTGCCGCATGCATATTGTAGCGCTTGTAGTTGTCCCGTTCATTCCGGGCCTTGACAAACTCATCGCCGATGTTCTCGAAAGGAACCTTGGCGATGATGTTCAGAGGATAATCCGGGCCCTTCAGGTCTAGCCCTTCCTCGAAATTGACGCTTAAGAATATGGCCTGGCTTGCCTGCAGGAACTGGTTCTTGCTGCCTTCTCGATCGGCCTTCTCCTGCAGGATGCACCAGCGCTTCGCCGCAGCTGGCATCCTCTCATAGAGCATCTGGGCGATCACGTAGGCCCCACAGTGTACCATGGTTTTCTTGCCGTGCCTGGCGTGCAGCTTGGCGATAGCCTCGGCCATCTTCGGGGCAGTGGCCTGTCGCTCCTTGAAGTTCATCGAACCAATCGGCCAGTAGTAGCAGATCCGGCGCTCTACGGGAATGGGATGCTGGATCACCACGGGCGCGAAATCCTCGGTCAAAATGGATGTCGCGGGAGTTCCTGACGCCAGCACAACGAGATCCAGGTGCTCAACGAGATTGCGGAACTCCGAGCGGCCATTGAGCAGCCGGAACTTTCGTTCTTTGTCGATAATGTAGGGATGCTCATGCTCGATATGGGCGAGGACCTTCGCCGTCTTCTTGGCCTCGCGCTCCGCTTTAGTGCGGAGCTTCACCAGCTCCGAGACCTTGCGCAGGTTGCCCTTGGCCGCAGTGATCTCCTTTTCTAGCTCCGAGGCCTCCTTTTCCAGCTCATGATAGTACACTGTGAGGCTCGGGACAAGATGGTCCAGGTCTATTCGGTCCGTTAGCGTCAGGGTGGCGCGGTCGATGAGCGTCTTCTCCAGGCCTGCGCTCTCATCCACCAGCAGCACCGTTGTCTCATCGTGAATGGCCCCGCCCATCTGGAAGCGTGCGAGCGTGGTGGCTCCAAAATCCGCGGCTAGGAACTTCGCATAGGCCTTGTGGTATCCACAGGCATGGCAGTGCAGGCCCTCTGAGTTCTGCACGGCGTCGCTCCAATTCTGGAAGGGGCAGTCCTCCGCCGTCTGCCAGCCGCCGAGGGACTCACGCAGCAAGCCGCAGGGATAGTTGCGCTTGCCCTTGAGGACCGGCATTTTTTCGAATGCCTTTGTTTCCTGGAGCTGGTTGACGAGGGCCACCAGGGGCGTGGTGTAGACGACCCGGCCCACGGCGAGTTCTTCCGTGAGCACCCGGCCCAAGACGAATAGGTCCAAGGACTTGCCGGCTGCTGTAGGCGCATTTAGCTCAATGACTTTCTGTCCCGCTTTATGCAGCTCCAGGATTTGATTGATTGCTTCGGCCTGGCCGGGCTGGAAGGAGGGATAGGGATTATACTTGTCTATGTCGATATTCTCACCTCCTTCTCTTTCCAATTCTGGCGGCAGTTGGGAGGAGCTTCCAGCAGCATCTTTCGGCGAATGTGCTCACAATAGCCGGGACATTTCGAGAAATCAAACGGCATGCTCCTCCTCGAAGTCCCTGAGGTGCTGCTGGCCTCTGTTCGCGGTGACTCGGCCCGCTCTGGTGTAGATGTAATTGAGGACCTCCGATCTTTCCCGCGCAGTCTCCCCACGTTGCGATGGAGTCATAGGGCACGCACCGCCCCGTCCGGTCTTTTCTCACTCAGACACTCGATCATGCAGAGAGCCGCTGCCTTGAAGCGCCGGAGCTCGGCGATCTCGTTGAGCTGCTCGTCGAGGCGAGTCTCATAGATCTGGATGAGTTGGGCGGCAGAGAGAATTGGCGTCATCCCAGCACCTCCAATCCCTCGATATCACATAGCGTAAGGTCCACGCTATTATCCCGCGCCCGCTCATAGGCGCGTACGCTAGCAGAAAATGCAATCTCCGAACCCGGCAGCAGCATTTGTCCAGGCCAGGCCTCGAATCTAACCCACAGATGCTCACTCCGGCCCCGTGGGCTGCGGATATCCTGCAGAATGATGTCGCCTCGTGGAGAGACGCCGGCGAAAGTTGCCCTGAAACGGGAGCGCTTGATGCCCGTGAGTGCGGCTCTCATGCTCTCACCCGCGGCACGAAGTCATAACAGGAAGACTCGAAGCACCGTCTATCACAGAACCGCTCATTGATGCAGCGTTCGCAAGACGGCTCGATGACCTTGGCCTTCGCCGAGCAAGATTCAATCATGGCTTCCCGCTCCTGCGAATATTCCTTAATGTAATCCCGGGCTCTCGCTTCCAGATCGCCCCGTAACGGGCCAGGAGCCGCTTGGAATCAGGCCGTAGGCGGATAAGGACGGGAAGCCTCATTGCGATCCCTTCCAGGCCGGGCATTGTTCGCGGGCGGTCGATGTACAATCACCAAATAGAACGAGTTCTTCGTCCTTGGAATCTATGCAGCCGGTCAATTTTCCATCGTTGGATTTGGGCCAACCTCCGAAAATTGAGTCACACTGTCCGATTTTCGGGTCTGGATGAAAAAATAACATCTATCCCACCATCCTGCATAGCGCATCGGTGGCCTTCTTCGCCTGCAGGGCCCGGTCGATCACAGCTATCATTTCTGCCGCGGCCTTCCTCTGGATCTGCTGTTCGTTTGGCAGCCTGGCGAGATCTCGGCAGAAAGCTTGGCGTAACCTGAGAAGATGCATTTACACCAACTCCGATGCGCGCAAGAGTCCGGCTGCGGTGATGCCCCGCTGCGTAGTGAACCAGAAATTTCCGCGCCTCAATGGCCTCGTGAACGGGCTGGACTGACTCAAGAATCCCTCATTGACCAGTTCGTCCAGATAGGGCCGGACGGTGCGGAAGTTCAAGTTTGCACCGTACACAATCTTGGTGACGTTCGCGCCTTCATCGCCCTGGCAGATCTGGAGGATTTCGGCTTTGATTTTGGGTCGGCTGCGCTTCACAGTGCACCACCCCGGAACTCCCCGAAATGCCTCCCTATAGCCACCCGCTGCCCAACGAGGCTTGCCAGCTTCTCATGCAGATCCTCTGGCATGCAGTATTTGCGGCCCGAAACAGAGACACGAATTAGACCATCTCCAACAGGCTCGATGGCCTCCAGGATGCCGCCGAGAGAGCGACCTTCTGGGAGCATCTGCCGGACTAGCGCGAATGAATTGGCATCAGCAGAAACAGAGCCGCTCATGCGATCTTCCTCCGGCCCTTCCTCGTAATCCTCACAAAAACGCGCTGGGCAACTTTGGCCCTGTCCAGCTCCAGAAATCCGGCATCGGCAAGCGACGTAATATAATGCCGCATTTTTTCATTGGTGTACTTTGTCTTAAGGGGCCGGATGACATCGGCGATGATCTTGCCGTTCCGCTCGACGGCGGCTGCCAAAATATCTTTCTCAATTTCCTTCAACACCAATTCCATATGCCCGTCCTCCGTCGCCAGAACGGGCATTTTCCAAAACAGTTTCCGAAATGCTTATATTCGCGCAACTGCTATGGAATACTTAACATCATGCGGCAGGAAACCTCATGATGCCCATATGCCCTTGGGGTCGGCCCTTGGTGGCAACCTGAAGCTGGCCCCATCTGGCTTTCATACTTAGCTTTGCTTTTCTATGTGTGTTGGATCATATATATCTTTTGATATTCTTTCCATTAATGGTGTTATTGGTCTTGATTTTTGCGTCAATCGCCGAACGAGTTTGGACGAGTTGACGAATTTCTGATGTCCGAATTTATGACTTATTTTTAATACCTCCTCGCGATTCTGATGTTTGCTATCCTCATCTACCTTTGCCATGCGGGGCGAAAGTAATCTCAAAGGTCCATTCGCTCCACACCGAGCACTTCGCCCGCGATTGCAGCTCTCGCCCCTGCATCCTCTGCGGATGCCGCCAGGACGCGGCCATGCGTGGTTACGCCGTTCTTTCGTACAGTTGCCATCCAGAAGTGCCAAGGTTTGAATAGCTCAGCGAAGATGCAGGACCGTGAGCGGTTTCCAGATTGCGATTCCATTGTAGTTTGCATATTTCTATTTCCTCCATTTTCTAGATTATAATAGGGATGATCTCCAGCCGGGAGTAGTAGCAGCATTAGGTGGCCGGAGATCGCATTGATGATCAGATTTCTTCTTCTCGCTCCTTTTCGCGCTGCAGCATGTAGAGCGACATCTTCTTGGTCAGCTCACTGACAATGTAGAGGGCCTCGCACGGCTGGTAAAACTCGTCGAGATGCTGGAATATGTCGGCAGCTTTTTGCTCCAATTCACTCCTGCTTTTCGGTTTCATCTTTTACACCTCGATTATTTTTGCGCATTCGGTTATCACGCCAAGCCGGTAGAGTTCCCGGGTTTCGGCATAGTCGGCGGCGATGCGATCTTGCCTCTCGATGATCTCATCCTCGGAGTACTTGATGCCAGACTTGAGGAGCGGATGCTCCAGACGCCAGTTCTTGAACGCGATCCTAGACAGATTTTCGTATGTCACGGGCCGCCAGGGATGCTCTGCAAGCTCTTTCTCGGCCCTCTGGCGCTCGGCATTCGTCAGCTGCTCCCAATCCCACCGGGCGCAGTTGCCTTTCTGCCAGCAGTCGGCGCAGAGGGCCTTCTGCCAGGCATCGGTTTCCTTGACGCTGGTGCGTGTTTTGATGACCATTCGTTCGCACCAGGATTCGATATGACTCATCCTCAGACCACCTTTGGATTGAGGAGCATCTGCACGCCTGCCAAGCAGTCTTCGGCCAGCTCGAGCTCCTTATCGGCATCCTGCGCTGCGCGGAACTCGGCGGTCAATTCCAGGGCCTTGTGGGCCTGGTATGCGGCGGCCTTGGCCTGGGCAACGCGGTCATATGCGGTCTTCACGACTGATGCATCCACTTTGGCCATTTTACCAACTCCATGCAATAGTAGGACTCATTGGTATTTATAACTTATGCATGTGCTTGTACAAGAGCTTATGCAAGCATATCCTTAAATAGATGTGCGGTACAATATTATGCTATGTCAGCGATACGAGTGAGCCTAAGCCTGCCCGATGACCTTAAGGAATGGTGGGATGCACTTCCTGACCAGACCCGCGCGAAGACAATCCAGGAGATAATCAGAAGGAGTAAGATGTATAGAGACTGGAAGGCAAACAGTGAAGAAAATAATATAAATCTCGGTCAATCCCATGTTAGAGCCTCTGATTCATAATAATGTGGTATGCCACGCCCTGGAAGCGATGATCTTCGCCTCCATCGCTTGCAGCATCCTCGGCGTCATCATATCCCGCATGAACCTCTCGTCCATCGGATTCACCATGTCGCACGCGGCATTCGCCGGTGCTTCCATCGGCATGTTCCTGGAGACGAGCGCACAGCTCGCGGCCATCGCATTCAGCATGGCGGTGGCGGCCCTCATCGGACCCGTGAGCGACAAAGCCAAGATGGCCGCAGATGCGACGCTTGGCGTCATCTTCGCCATGAGCATGGCTGTGGCCATCTTTCTCATCTCCTACATGCAGTATTTGGGCCGGGGCCTTTCTGCAGGCAGCCTGCTCTTCGGCGATGTCGTCTCTCTCTACCGGGAGGAGATCTATGCCCTGGCCGCCGTCTCGCTGCTCTCCGTCCTCTTCGTGCTGCTCTTTTACAAAGAGATCTGCGCCATCATGTTCAACATGAAGATCGCTCAAGCATCCGGAATGCAGGTTAAGGTCGTCTACTACATGCTGCTCTTCATCATTGCGCTGTCTGTGGCCCTCTGCCTGAACATCGTGGGCGGTCTTCTCATATTCGTCTGGCTGGTCACGCCAGCCTCCATCGCCAGCCAGTTTTGCTTTAATGTGAAGAGCATGTTCATCGTCGCGCCGCTGGTAGCCCTGCTGGTGAGCGCAATCGGGGTTTGGGCGGGATTTGAGTACACGCTTCCGGTAGCGCCGCTGGTGGCATTGCTGCTCACCTGCACCTTCGGGCTGGCTGTGACCATATCGCCAAAAAGAAAGGTCACTGCCCGAATGCATTGATTTTGATCCGGCGAGAATGCATTTTCGTCCAGCGAGAATCAAACTAAATAATTAAAATTTTATAAATATTTGGATCAGCACGATGGGCTCAGATAGATCTTAATTCACCGGCGTTTTTTTTTTTACCGAAGCTATTACATGATTATCGCAATCAGTAGTATTAAATGATAACTCTTAAATAGTTCGTAATACTCATCGGCCATCATGTCACACAATAGACTTTACAGCATAATCCTGCTGGCGCTGGCCGTCTTGCTGGCGTTTCCGGCAGTCTCCGCAAGCCCGGCGTTCAGGGTCGTGTGCACCACCAGCGTCATTATGGACCCAATAACCTACATCGGCGGCGAAAATGTTGAAGCGATATCAATCGCCGATCCAACATTGTGCCCCCACCTGCAGTCGGACATAATTCCCAACCGCATTCAACTCAACAAGGACTTCATCAAGAGCGCAAATATGTTCGCAGCATACAACGACAGCAACGATCGACAGTACAATATGCCTGCGGTGAACGATTTCATGAAGGCCAACGACTACGGGAGCGTTGAGTGGCTGACTGTCTCCAAGCTGCCGGGATGGAACACCCCCACGAACTCCAGGCTATTGGCGGGACAGGTCGAGGGATGGCTGGCCGAGAGAGACCCCACAAACAAGACCTACTACGAGGAGCGGTTGAATAATTATACCGGGACCTTCGATGCCGTAGAGCCTACAGCCGACGAGAAGAAGCAGTTGAACGAGACCAGGGTAGTTGTCATGGTCTGGCAGCAGGACCCGGTCAAGAACTGGCTGGGCATGGATGTGGTGAACATCTTCGCCCCCGAGTTCTACATGAACGGCACCAAAACCCCGGCTAAGGTCGTGGACGACATAAACGCCGATCCGGAAAAGTACAGGGGCGTAGCCTATGTCATCGAGAACATGCAGTCAGGCGAGCTTGCCAAAGGCATCGAGGAAGCCCTCAAGGACAAGGGCATCAATGCCAAGCGCGTCATCTTCACCAACTTTCCCGGCTCCGTGAAGGGAACGGATACGATGGCGGATGTGCTGAGCTACAACAAGCACCTGGTGCTCTCATAGATCGCGGCCTGAAAAGATCAAATGCCAATCTAATTTTGAGAGGGAGGCAAGAGAAATGATCACAGATGCGTTCTCCGCCTCCCCATATGTTTTATTTAAACCGCTTGATAAATGACTTGTCTATCCAGCTCTTGACTGAGTAGATCAATCGGGTGGGAACGCCGATGCACATCTTCCCCACCACGCCCACGGCGCAGTCGCAGCCCAGCGAGATCAGGGCCACCTGATTGTCCGTGCTGGCGCGAATCGCGTACTTCTCCAGCGGCCTGTCCTCGGTCAGGTGGAGCAGATTTTGCGCCGTGTGCTTGGCGTGCCGCTCCGCCTCAAGGCCGGTCTTGGTGGCAAGCTTTCCGTCGATCTCGATCCATGCTGCGTCGCCGATGACGAAGATGTTGTCTTTGGCGCGCAGGTAGTCATCAACGAGAATCCAGCCGTTCTTCTTGGGCAGGTCCAGGTCGGCTACGAACTGAGAGGGCTTGACCCCTGCCGTCCAGATGGCCATGTCGCAGTCCAGACAGGAGCCGTCGGCGAACATGATGCAGTCCTTCTTGACCTCGGTGACCATCGTCGAGGTGAGGATGCTGACGCCTCTTTTGGAGAGTTCCTTTTCCACGAGTTGCGAGGTTTGCAGCGAGAACGGCGGAAGGATGCGGTCCTTGGCTTCGACGACGTAAATGCTGGCGTCCATGCTTTCCGCCAGGATGGCCGCCGCCTCAACGCCGGTAAGCCCGGAGCCCATGATCATAATGCGCTCCGGATTCTCGTCTTCCACGAACCTGCGCGCTCTCTTGGTCTCCTCCAGAGTATTGATGGAGAATGTGTTCTCGACGCCCTTAATCCCGAAGTAGTTTTGCGCCGCGCCCGTCGCTATCACGCAATAGTCGAACTCGACGGTGCTGTGCTCGCAGACCACCGTATTGCCCTCCAGGCGCAATGCCTTCTCCTGAATGTGCTTGGTTCCCGTGCGCTCGCAAAACGGTTTGAGGGGCGCGGCCAGATCCTGCAGCCTGGCCACTCCGCCCAGGTACTCCGGGTACAGTGCCTGCATCTCAATCTGCCTTTTGGGCTCGATCAGGGTAAACTCCAACGGGCCTGGGGCGGCCACTCTTATCAGCTCGGCTCCCCCCACGCCACCTCCGATGACGGCAACTCTCATGCTAAATGCTCAACCTCTTGTGCCTCTCTTAGTGCCAATATGTCCTCAGACTCATTGCAGAGCCATCTATATAAAATGATGATTTCCTGCTCTTTTGTCCTGCCGCAAGACCGCGGACGAAGGCTGATAATTATTATAGCAGCAGTAAGGAAATAGTTTTCCGGTCGGAGGACTTACTGGAAATATAATCGCAGTGATGAGAGAGGTGCGCGACAGGCACACTGCAGGTTGCACGTTCCAGTCCTCTGCAATGCATGGAAAAATATTTGTGCATAAATAGTATCAATGAAAATAGATGGATGATGATCGATGAAGATGGATGAAGATGGGTTGAGGTGGAATGCGAAAGGTGGATGAACGGTGATGATCACAATTCACTTTGATGGGCTATGTTACCCAAAGAATCCCGGCGGCGTGGCCGCTTACGGCTACCTGGCCCACCGGGACGGAAAGCTCATTCACCAGGGCTTTCGCGCCGTAGGCGAGGGAAAAGGCATGACCAACAACGTGGCGGAATACGAGGGGCTGATGGCCGCCGCCCAGTGGATCGCGGATGAGGAGATCACAGAGAAGATCGTGATCAAAGGCGATTCGGAGCTGGTGATCAAGCAGATGAACGGCCAGTACCGGGTCAACTCCGCCACCTCCAAGAAGTATGTGCCAGAGATCAAGAAGCTGCTGCAGGGAAAGGATGTGAGTCTCGTGTGGGTGCCGCGGGAAGAGAATGAAGAAGCGGATAAGCTATCCAGGGTGGCTTATGAGAGACATAAGCAATATAAAAAGAATGGAAAATTATAATTTATCTTGAGTCTCATTTTTTGGCGATCTTCTGTTCAATAAATTTAAAAATACAAAAATGGCCTGGCTGCGGCATAGCGCCGCAGCTTTGGTTTTGGTTGAATGCAGATCGCCGGTCGGGCCGATTCAGATGCTGAAGTAATCGGCCAGGTCCTTGAGTTTTATATCCTTCAGCGCGCTTTGCTGTTCCGAAGTCAGTTCATATACCACCTTTAGGAATTTCAGCACATCGCTGCTGAGTACATCCCTGAATTCATTGATGTTCATATCCTTCAGTTCATCAGCAGGGAAGCCGCTTGATTTTTCGGCGATCTTCTTCAATGTTGCTCTGCAGAGATCGATATCCGCTATAGCTATTTTCCCTATGCCTTTCTTGGTCGCCGGCTCAAGCGCGTTTACGTTCATAATAAATGAAAAGACATCCTTATCATCATCCGTCCTGTATTTATCCAGGGCGCAGCCTGAAATCGACATTGCATCATCAAATGTGAGAATGCCAGCTCTGGCAATTTTGTCGAATGGAATCGGCGTCTTCAGTTTTTCCAGGTCTGTCGCAATTGATGCAGCATCCTTTATGGGCAAAGGAGATACAACTGCCGACTCTCTATCAGATAGGACGTCGATTGCCTCCAGGAATTCGTATGCCTTTGATTTTTTGAACTCGACATGTTCTCCTTGCGGTTTGGTGGATTTATCTTCGGTTATTAGCTTGGTGTGGATGTCGTCGAAGGATGTAATGTTCCTCCTGATCAGCTCATCTGTGATTTTCGATATTTTTGGATCTGATTTCGATGGATTTATGAGGTCGTCTACTCTCAATTCATCGTAAAGACAGGATATAGCCTTCGCTTTTTCTATTACATCCGAAGCACTGACATCATCCGATATGGCAAGGTCCATGCAGCTTTTCAATTTGGCTTCTGTCAAAGTGGATATGCGCCGTATGCATGCTGCTTGATTCGACTTCAAGTCATCGATTTGCTCAGGCTTCAGTTTCAGTAAATTTTTCAGAGCGCGAATTTCTTTTATATACAATTTGGCCATATAGCGTCCGCCGAGCAATTGACTGAGGGATACCGTCTCGAATTTGCCGAATATCTTTTTAATGTCCGCATCTGTCAGGTCCATTAAGGACTCAATCTTGGAGATCTTATGCTCTTGCAGCTCCAACGCCAGCGTGTCGCTGAGGCCCAGCATATCGGTGAGATCCTCGTTGGCCTTATCCCTCTCCTTCAGCTCGATCTGATCGCTCTGCGGAAGCATTTTTACTGCAATCTTTTCCAGATAGCTCAATACCGGCTTGACGAAGAGGCCGGTGAAGAAAGCAAGGGACAGTGCCGCGACCAGTGCACCGTAGCCGGTCGAGATGGGCTTCACCTGGTCTGAGACTAACCGGAAGAGCATCAAATAGGCCAAAATGGCGATGTATGGGCCTATGAGAACGCGCTCACCCAGAGCCAGTTGCTTGTTTCGGTATACGGACGTATAATCTCCAAATGCGAAGCTCTCTTTTATATTTGTGGCTGCATAGACCAGAATTCCCAGGAAGGCTGCAATGGGGATGTAGAATGGAATATACAAACCGGGATTAAATATGGTGACTCCGCAAGCCCCATAGCGGAAGTTGGCATAAAACATGCCTGCGATGGTTAAGACCCAGAGGGCCGTGACTGTGGCCACAAGTCCGGTTGCATTCAATCGACGGGATTCGCCACAGGTTTCTCCATCTTGTCCATCTAAATCCTTGATGCCGAGCGGTCCCTTCAGGTGAGGCCAGACTTTTGGCCAGAGGGCTATAAAAAGCATTTCCAATAAAAGAATGATAAGAACATATAAAAATAGCCATTTTATTCCCAGACTAATATTATGAAAATATACATCATCCCAAATATTGGCCGTGCCTTTGCTGGAGGTTACCCAGATCAAGAGAGCGATTAGATAATTGGCGATCACGAAGACTGAGATGGTTCGACCGAATCTTCTCGATCCTCGGATGGCGATCCAGGCGATGAGGCCCAGGATGGCGGGCACCATAAATATTATAAAAAGTAAATCATTAGTTGGTACAAGGGTAATATAGACGTCGTAGTTCCTGCTGTAGGTTGGTGAAAAGTTCAAACTCCAGTTGCTGTAGCCGCTGGCCTTTGCCTCCAGTGTGAAGTTGCTGTTTCCCCGCTTGAGGGCGAACGGACTGAATTTGAAGCTGCCGTTGCTCTTACTTGAAACGGTGTATTCTGCGATGTTGCCCGGCTTCTTCAGGTATATTTCTGCGTTGAGATTGGGAGCTATCGTGCCGTTGGCATCGGCGCTTGGAAGCAGGATTCGACCTGATAGATTGATATTGATGTCAGATGACGGCACGCCGCCCGTTGCATTTTTCCCTTTTTCCGAGACCGCTGCGGCATATGATAGTCCGAAGCAAAGCAAAATAAAAAGTAGGATTATAATCGTTATCTTGCCTTTAATGCTGGCATGTTTCATAATCTACCCCTCCCTGAATCCATTACTTTTGAATTTTAATGAGTATGATTGCTATTTTAACACTATTTTGACACAATTCTAATTAACATAAATATTTTCTACGATCCATTCCATTATTATAAACTTTTCGAGAGATTTATTTGGAACTATAATAGTATTAATTTCATAAACATCAGTAAATCATTTACTAGCGATTATAGTGCGCCGCCTGCAAAATTTTGCTTAAAAATCGCAGTGAAGGGATTCATTGATTGGTTTGGATCATTTTAGCCAATCAGGTAAAGCTTTTGGAAAAATCATAGCACGGAACTGCTTCAAGCGAACAAAAACGGTCCATTGAAAGGCAGAGAGTGATCAAAAAATATGGTCGAAAGTCTCTGCCGGACCTTTGCAGCCCCGGGAAGCGGTCAATGCAAAAAAATGAATTGCCCCTATTCTCACTCTATTCTCACCATTCTCAGGGCATCCTGATGGCCTTTGCCGTTCCTGACGCGGGCTGCGCTCCTGCCCTGTAGACCGTGTAAGCCGAGGAGAGATGTAGCCTTAACAGATCGAATTTCATCGAGTACAGATCCGTTCCCGTCTCAGGGACAACATCCAAAACCACTGACGATCCGGATTCTGTGCCGCTGGCCAGGGCTCCGTAAGTAGTCCGGCCCTGGGTCTGCCCTCCGGTCATGCTGCCGCGCCCGAAGATTCTCGATCCTGACTGGTACAGCTCCAGGTATATTGTCTTGCCCTCGGAGAGCGTAAAGCTCCAGCTACCGGCGGCGCTTGTCATTTGAGCGGTTGTCTGGGTGGTTGCCGCCGTCTTTTTGCTGGAGACGGCCCTCGACGTCACCGATCCCACGGTTAAGGGGCGATCCATTGATACCTGCATCTCTCTCAGAGCAGGATCTGAAGACAGATAGCTTCCGGCGGGGGATGTGAAAATGGGATCGCCGAAATACTGCGCCATCTCGCTGCTGCCGCTGCTGACATATCCTCCTTCCAACCAGTCTGCGCCTGCGATGCCGGTTAGCAGGACGGCCATTACGACAAAAATGCTGCAAGCTTTGAACATGAGCCAAACCTCAAAGCTATGTTTTCGTCAATTGACTTAAAGCTAACCGTCAAAATAAGAAAACAATTGAGAACTATTTCATTCCAAAGCATTCCAAAGCATTCCAAAGATTGATTACTTGGTAATAGTAACCTTTAATTACTGGAACGCCCAAAATAGATCCGGCAATTTTTTGCAGCAGATTCGCGGCTGACTAGATAAACCACTTAAAATTAATCAGAGGCAAAAATATGTGTATGATGGAAATGCAACAGGGAAAGCACAAGGGTATCGGCGGCATGGGAATGGGTCATATGGGCACGGGCATGGGCATGGGCCACATGGGAATGCATCACGGCATGGGCGGAGCGGGCGGTTTTCCGCTCATCGGCGACAAAATGCCGGAGATGGAGGTCAAGACCACGCACGGCATGATGAAGCTGCCCGATGCCTTTGCCGGAAAGTGGTTCGTTCTCTTCAGCCACCCTGCGGACTTCACGCCCGTCTGCACCACGGAGTTTGTGGCCTTCGAGAAGAGGCGGGAGGATTTTGACAAGCTGAACTGCGGCCTCATCGGCCTGTCCATCGATCAGGTCTTCTCCCACATGAAGTGGACAGAGTGGATCAAAGAGAACCTGCATGTCGAGATCAAGTTCCCCATCATCGCCGACGACCAGGGAAAGATCGCCGCCAGGATGGGCATGATTCACCCAGGCAAAGGAACCAACACAGTCAGGGCCGTTTTCCTGGTGGACCCGGAGGCGACCGTTCGGCTGATTCTCTTCTACCCGCAGGAGGTAGGCCGCAACATGGATGAGATCTTGAGGGCCCTGAAGGCTTTGCAGACCGCGGATAAACACAAGGTGGCAGCTCCCGCCAACTGGCCGAACAACGAGCTGATCGGCGACCAGGTTATCATTCCGCCACCGGCGGACGAGAAGACGGCAGCTACGAGAAAGACGGGCGGGGACATGGTCTGCGAGGACTGGTGGTTCTGTCATAAAAAAATTTAAATCCCGGCACTACACTTTTTAGATATAGTCGCAAGAACCATTTTTTGAGAATGCGTGCCATTGGCCGGGACATCCGACGGGAATGAATTTATAAAGGATTCAATAAATTCTACTCATGCTGTGCGGAGGGTTTGAAAAGGCCGGTTTGACACTGAGAAACGAGGAAAAGGACGAAAAAACGGCGCTGTCCGAGAGCGAGTTCCACGAAAACAAGGATTGAAAC
>Ga0074195_1003510_pt1 | contig 14584 bp, 15 predicted proteins | sample EPASupsiteHSE623_FD_64525 | JGI IMG/M metagenome (GOLD analysis project Ga0074195, IMG submission 64525) | Bioremediated contaminated groundwater from EPA Superfund site, New Mexico - Sample HSE6-23 | ecosystem: Environmental > Aquatic > Deep subsurface > Groundwater > Contaminated ...
GTCCCCCGATCACACGTCGCCGACCCCCGGAGGCCCCCTTCACCGTTCCTCGCTTGACTGCGAATCGATCGCATTGATGCTGGTCCGGAGCTTCTCCCTCCTGAGGCTCGAAATCCTTCGTGCAACACCAGAGTGGCGTTGCACACTTCCCGCGGATCGTCAATTTCTCCGCGGGAACGCTGCTCGGAGCCGCACTGCTGGGAATGATCCCCCTCGGCGCCGTAGAATGAGCCTGCGCCTCATGGTGTTCGACTCTGTCCTCTCGGTCGGCGGGATCGCTCTGAATCGTGCACGGTCATTGAGTGGTGGGGCGACGGGAGTTCGTACAGTCGAGATGGGCAAACGTGGCAAGACATCGACAGCTCCAAGGCTTCCTGGGATCGCCACCGATTCGATCCGCACCGGTTGAGGTGATGCCCAATGTTTCGGGAGCGGGTCTCTTTGTGGGCTGGATCGTTTTGAGCCAGCGATGGGGCAGAATGAGTCAGTTTCGCTGGCCCGCCTGCGGAGCAGATGCGCCCGCGGGTCTCTTTGTGGGCTGGATCGTTTTAAGCCAGCGATGGGGCAGAATGAGTCAGTTTCGCTGGCCCGCTTGCGGAGCAGATGCGCCCGCGTCTCTCTGCGTGTCGAGGTCTGGCCTTGATTGGCACGATTCTGGCATGTTGTTATTTCCTCGCAGAGCCCCGCCCCGCGGGCTTGGAGTATTGCATGCACTGGAAGGTGGAACCATTATGATTCGGACCTGTCTGTCGATCTTCGCTCTCTCTTGGTTCTTGACGGTCGCATCGGGACCAGCCCGGGCCGACGAAACCTCGGCCACCCAGCGTGTCTGGGACCATCACATCGTGGCTTGGAAATCTCGTGACGTCGAAGCCATCCTCTCGGATTACACCGAGGAGTCCGCGATCATCGTCGTGAACAAGGTGATCCGTGGCCGCAAGGCCATCGGTGACCTCTTCCGACAGCTGTTTGACATCTTCGACAAGGTAGACAAGCCCGACGACCACCAGATCGACCCGGCTACGGTCGTCGGCAAAGTCGTGTACATCACGTGGCGCGTCAAGATCGGTGGTGTGGACTATCCGTTCGGCACGGACACCTTCGTCATCGACAAGGGCAAGATCGAGTATCAGACCATCACTTCGGACCCGCGCCTCTTCGCCGTCTCGGGCTCGAAGCGCTGATCGGCTAACACACGGTCGGCCCTGGCCGGCACGCAACACGACAACAAAACATCACGTCGACGGGAACACGCAGAACCGGTATCTTGCTTTTACTGTGCATGGTGCGTAGACCGCGTTGTCACCACCCCGGCCTGAGCCGCTCCGCTTTTGGCAGCAGGGACACCTCCCGCACGACCTGGGCACGACCTGGGCACGTTCCGGCGCGGCAGCAAACTGATCGCCGGGCCGGAGCACGCCACGGACGCTTCGTCGCGAGAGCGCCACTCACTCATCGACCGCATGGTGGCCTGGACATCAGAGTACCTCATCCGATATCGTGAGCCTACACTCACGCTATGAGCCACTCTGTCGCGAAAGCCATACGACAACGGTTTCTCGAGGTCCCTTGACTGACAAGACACGTATCCCGCCCCGATACTCCTTGGGATTCCTTATCTTGCTGTTCGTTCTCACCTCCCGATCGTGGGCCGATTCCGCTGCATCGGATTTCCCGGTCCTGGTTTCCACGGACTGGGTGGCCCAAAACCTTGATTCCCCCGTAAGAACCCCTTATTTTCCTCCCCTGGTAGGGTGAGTGCTGTCTTCACCACCTTCTACGAGTTGGACGCCCGTTTTTCTTCTCATGACACCGGTTTTGCCGAAAACCGCGACTCGACCCACCTTGACTATTATGAACGTATGCCCGTAAAATGGCCGGTAGTTGCCGGCTTTCTCCCTTCGGAACCCGCTTTCGGCTTTCTCAAAAAATCATGCTGCGGTCGACAGGTCCAAGCCCTATCCGGACTGAGTGTGTCAAATACTGTGTCCTCGGTGGACTCACTCCCGACCTTCATGAACGCGTCCGACAGGAGGTGGTCGTGGCTCCGTTCCCGACAGGAGCTCTCCTGTACAACGCAGGCGATCCCGCAGACTCGGTCCTCATTGTTCGCACCGGTCAGGTCAAAGTTTCACGGAGAAAGGCGGACGGTCGATCGGTCATTCTGTGGCTCGCCGGTCCAGGTGATATCGTCGGGGCCGAGCTGTTCTCAGGTTCCACATACACCACCACAGCCCGTGCTGTGGCGGAGACAGCGATCTGCTCGATCAAGCGAGATCGCTTTCTCGAGACCCTGGAAAACGCATCGGGTCTGACAAGCGCATTCGCTTCTCACATGGCGATTCTGCTCAGACGCATGGAAGAACGACTGCTCCACGTGGGGCTGAAAGGGGCATCCCGCCGACTGGCAGTTTTACTCACTCAGTTGGCTCGATTGGACCTTCGGACCGTCGTGGAGCCTCACCGTTTCCAGCTTTTTCTCAAACGCCAGGAGATTGCCGCGATGATTGGCGTCGTTCCGGAGACGACCAGTCGACTCCTGGCGACTTTCGTTCGCGCCGGTGTCCTCTCTCTGTCGGGTCGATGGATCGATATCGTGGACCCTGTACGACTGGTGGAATTCGCTGCCACCGGCCGCTGGACTTCCCACGACAAAGGCCGACCGAAACCCGAACAAGGCGAGTGAGCGAGGAACAGCCGGTCATCCGAGCACATGCCGACCGCGATCCTTGACGAATGTCAAGGACTTATACAAATCGCGCATAGACACCGTGTCCTGGGGTTCTGTCTTTTCGTCTTACAGAACCGAGGTAGAGCCATGGGCATTGCGCCGGACAGTACGAGTGATCATCAACGCGACAACCAGGGGTTCTCATTCACCGAGATCCTGGTGGCGGTCGCGCTGCTCGCGCTTTGCCTTTTGCCCGTGATGAACCTGTCCACCTCCACGGTTCGCGAGAGCTCTCTCTCCAGAGAGGACATCCTCGCGCGGCATCTTCTGATGGACTTGGTGGAACGGTATCGGGACAGTGACCTCGACGAGCTCGAGAGGCTTCCCGTCTCCACGACGCTCTCGCAGGTTCCACCGGGCCAAGACGATCCGGAGATCGCTCGTGATCCTATTCTCAAGGAGCGTACGGCCAGACTTCTGGCCTCTGTGCACGGGGCATCCGGGACCTCGGAAGGTCTTTCCGCCTATCGGGGGATCTACGGAGAGATTCTCGTCTCACGCTCGGTGGGCTTCGAGAAGAACTCTCTAGGTCCTGGACGGCACTTGCTGACCTGTGCCGTTCGCTGGTCGGCCAAATCCGGGAAGAACAAATACCTGGAGTTTGGCCGACTTCTGGTGCGTCAATAGGGCTGTTTCGGACTCCATCACCCACGGCTCGTGGGTCGACCGCTGAAAGAGAAGGATGTGTCGAAATGCTCAACAGACTGTGTCGGGTGATCAGCTACCTTGGCGTGTGGAGTATCGTCTGTTCTGCCGCAACGGCCCAGCTCATCGATGAGACCTTCGGCAACTCATCGCCGCAGCACGTCTGTTCGTGCATGCAGGGTGGTCGGGAGAGGGGAATCGACACATCATCCGGGATCTTCTCCGGAGCGCGCTCGTCATCCTCCAGTGGACGAGGCTCCACGGGGAGCTCTGGAGGAACCGGGGGTTCACCCTACGACGAGTTGATCAGCGCCGCCGGACAGATCTTCGTCTCCGGAAGCTCATCAGCCATCACCGGCTCGGGTTCCGGAGGCTCTCAGTCTTCAGCCACGGGTGCGAGCAGCGGGTCGAGCGGTCTGTCTGGTGGCGTGGGCTCCGGCAGCGATGGAGCTCAGACGGGATCTTCCGGCGCCACCGGCGGCAATGATTCACTGCCGACGCCCGAGATCCTCGTCGGACCGGATGGATCCTCGACCTCCACCACGGCCGGGCATGTCGGTGGAGACCCTCTCAATTTCAAGCTCCAGGGCGAGGCAGGGGTCAAGACCGCGAACAGCAAATACTGATCACTTGGTCGGCACCGTGGATACAAGACGACGCCAGAAAGTGCTCTCTTTTCGCGCAGACAGCGGCACCGCACTTCCGTTGGTCCTCGTGTTCATCCTGATCATGTTCATCCTGGCGGGCGCCGCGAGCTTCCAGACTTCGGGGGTACGCCGGATCCAGTCAAAGGCCCACCTCGGATTTCTCGCTCTGGAGGTGGCCTTGTCCGCCATGGACGAGGCTGCGGCGATCGTAGCGCCACCCGCGACAGACGCGGCGACAGGAAAAGCAGCAACCGATCGACTGTTTGTCCCGGGGGTCTTTGGTACCGTCGAGGAGTTCCTGGCCAGTATCAGGGACAACAAAGTGCCAAGGGGAGTCGCGCCCGACAAGGTGGAATTCCGCGAAATCACCTACGGCTCGAGCAAGTCCGAAAAGCTTTTCTCAGCATTGACTTTTGATCCTTCCCCCCTCGTCATCCCGATGGAGAGCAGCCTTTCGTTCACTCACTACAAATCTCGAGTTCCCTTGAAGCGTCTCTCCAGCGTGGTGGTCACTCCTCTGAGATTTCGCAGGGAGCACTACACCCAGTCGCCTCGATGGGTCAACTGGGGTGTCGTCCAACTCAAGGTTGCAGTAGAACTCGAAGAAGCTGGGGCCTCTGTCTGCCGCGTGGTGACCGCCGACCGACTCTTCCGGCTCAGAGCTCGAAAGCCGGACACCGGATCATCCGTGTTCTGGAGCCTGGAAATATCCAGAGACTCTCAGAAGACGGTCATCCGTGGATCCAGAAATAAGGAGGATCCTGTCTGATGCACCTGGGTTCCCAGAGAGGCTTTACAGTCGTCGAGACCCTCGTGGGGGTCGTCATTCTCTCCGTGCTGTTCTACGTCGTCGCGGACATGGTTCATGTCTCCGGACGCCAGACGAACCAGGTCCAGCGGCACTCCGCCGCGATGCAGAACGCCTACATTCTGATGGAAACGCTCCAGCACGATCTCAAGCAGCTTGCCATCCTTCCGGGCCGGGGGTTTCCCTTATTCCATTACTCTCTGGTACTGTCCACCCACGGCAAGAGCCTGAGGATGCGTCGTTCTTCCGAAGCGTCGAATCTCGGGTCGACCTTCACTATCGTGACCTATCAACTCACGGAACGCGTGGGAGAACCCGGTTTCTACTCCTTCGTTCGAAGCGAAAAGACTCCGGAAGGGGTCCGACTCCCCAACGAGAAGGATGAGCCGGATCGTGAGCTGGCCCTCGCGAGTCTCGTTCTCAAAAGCCTCAGGACGGAGTTCGTCACCCGAATCGAGAAGGACGGGCGAATGCGCCACTATCTCGAACTGACCCTCGTGGCTGTGGAGAGCGGCTGCTCCGGGGGCCGAAGTCCGGTCGTCTATCCGATCTCCAACCTTTTCCAGATCCCTTCTCCGGAACGTCCCGAGGATTTCGCTCGGGAAGCCTACCTGGAGCCCCCCCGGAACATCACAGCCCGACTCGACCAGATTCTCGTGGTCAGGGGGCCCGGCAACGAGGATCCCCTCGAGCCACCGTCGGATCTGGACGGGGAGACAGGTGGCAAATCACTTGCAGACGCCGGCGACTACGACGCGAACGTCGTGTCGGCCAATCCGTTCACCTCGGGAGTCGCGTCGGTTCCGGCCGTGAGGAGATCGTGGGTGGCCACGATCCTTCTCGACCTTGTCAGCACCGTGGGTCCGGCCTTCAGAGGGCGTATGGTCGGCGAGGTCACACAGCAGCAAGGCCCCGGCTCGGGATCCGGTGACAGTGAGTCGTTCGTCATCCACGTCGGCTCGACCGGTTCGACGACCGTTGCCCAGCAGGTCGACCAAATTCTCGCTCGAATGGCCGCTCGCGGCACGGAAACCTTGGTCCGGTTTCTCAGGATGTTTCACCAGAATCCTTCCGAGAATGAACTGTCGGGCCTGATTTGACCCGGCACTCATCCGGAGCCCACCATCCGAAACAAGCAAGGCAGTCGTGGTGGATGACAAAGAGGCTCTTCACGGATCATCTCGAACGCTCGAAAAATTTGGCTTGGGCGGTGGCGACTACGGCATTGTTCTGAAGGAGCTCAGCCTCCAGACAATGAAGGGGACGATAAGAGTCCGTCAACCTGGCTCTCACGGTCGCGGTGTGGTCGGTCGCCACGGGCAGTCTGTATTGAATGGTCAACTCCGCGGTCACAGCGGTGATCCCGTGAGCGAAGAGACAGTTGCACATCGCTGCGTCCATGACGGCCGAGATCAAACCTCCGTGTAGCTGTCCGGCATAGCCTTCAAAGAGGCGATTGGACGGACACTGTGCCTCCACTCCTCCGTCGGAACAGACATGAAAACCGAGCTGCAGGCCCACCGGATTCGTCGGTGAGCAGACCATGCAGCGCGGATGTTCACGTTTCCGGGTGTCGGACAAGAATTGCTGGGATGGTCGAGGGACGAGTGGTGCCTCTCCCTGTTGCATGGTGGACCTCCTTGAATGACTCGATGAGGCGGCGCATCGAAGGGCCGGAGGCGACGGTTCAAGGGGCTTGGCTGCCACAGGGTCCGTGAGCGTGGCCTCCGCAGGCCATGGCTGGTGTCATCTCCTTGAGAAGGCCATGTTTGAACGCAACCACGATCTCCTCGACGGTTCCGAGCTCGGCCAGAAACACCCGGAGGCTGGCAGCAGAGAGCCTCTGGAGAGCTCCCATCCCGATCCCTCGAACGACCATTCCGTCGATCGATTCCCCCCGTAAGGCCAGGAGCGGCTGGCACATCCCATGAGCGTGGTGCTGGTTTTTGTTCGGAATCGCGTGACATTCGAGGCTTTCCGTATCGACGATCATAAAGAATGGTGTCGATCCGAAGTGATCGCAGACCGCGCTCACAAGTCCTTGGTCTTCGTTCACGGGGATGCAGATTCTCATTTCTTCTTCCTTTCGCGAGGAGGGTTCGTCACATCGAGCACTCGCGTCCCGGACCCGGTCTGGACCCAGTAGATGCGAGCATATCGACTGGCGCTACCTGGGCAGGTTCCTGCGCGGCAGCAATCGGGACGCCGATTCGTCCCGGGAACACACCAGGGACAAGGTGGGTTTTCCGGTTGATCGAGCCGCACCGCTCCCCCTTCGATCTTCAGCATTCTTCCGTGCACCAAGGCCTCCGCAACCTTCCGATGAGCCGATTCGATGATCCGTCCGAAGGTCGGCCGCGATACATCCATCTGGGCCGCGGCCTTCTCGTAGTAGAGTTGCTCGAGATGGGCCAAACGGAGAGCCTCGAATTCATCGAGAGTCATCACGATGGGAACGGATCGCCGGGCTCGAGCACACTGCGGTCCGTAGACGATCGTCGCGGGAGCGCCTCTCACTCGTCGACAGCATGGTGGCCTGGACATCAGAATACCTCACCCTTTATTATGAGCATACGCTCACCAAAGGAGTCAACAACTAGCTTCATGATTTGTGGGAGACTCTTGTTCACAGAGGCTATACCACAGATGTGGGAATGGGCGACACGCAAGGATTCTTCTTTCGAAAAATGACCTTGCCGTCTCAAGAGGCTGGACGGCCTCAGAACGACGCGGAGATCTTGCTGCCTTGAATCAGGGTTCAGACTCGACACTTGCCGATTCGGCAATCGTGGGAGGCAAGATCGCGTAGAAGACGGGCATCAGGAACAAAGTCTTGATCGTGGAACTGAGCAAACCCCAGACGATTACCGTGGCCAGCGGCCGCTGCACGTCCGATCCCAGTCCGACAGCCAACGAGGCTGGCAGCAAGCCGAAAATCGCAACGATCGCGGTGATCAAAATGGGTCGCAGCCGCAAGAGGGCTCCCTGTACGATCGCCTCGCCCAGAGACATTCCCTCTTCTCGCAGAGCCGTGATCCCCCGGACGATCAACACTCCGTCCAGGATCGAGAGGCCGAAAAGGGCCGAGAAGCCCACCCCCGTGGACACGTTCATGTGCATGTCGCGAATGTGAAGGGCCAGGATGCCGCCAAGACAGGCGACCGGAATGCCAGCGAGCACGAGAAACGCGGACCTGAGCGACTTGAGAGTTGCCCAGAGCAACAGGAAGACCAGAACAACGGTCGCCGGGATGAGCAGTCGAAAGTGCTCCCGGGCGCGATTCAGGTTCTCGAACATCCCCAGCCATCCGGCCCGGTAGCCGCCAGGCATCGTGGGGCGTATCTCCGCGTCGAATCTCCTTTGGGCTTCCGCCACGAAGCCCCCCTCATCACGTCCGGCGATGTCGCACCGCACGGTCAGTCGCCGTCGACCGCTCTCACGGGCGATCGTCGTTTGCCCATCGGCCAGCTCGATCTTCGCGACCTGGGCGAGAGGAACCGGCAAGCCGCCAGCCGTGTATACGGGAATCCTTCCGACGGCCTGGGGCGAGGTGACGGCCGCTCGGTCGAGTTTGACCACGATATCGAACCGACGGTCTCCCTCATGGAGGGTTCCAACGGGCTCTTCTCCCAGCGCGGTGTCGATGAGCTTCGTCACATCCTCGATGCGCACGTTGTACCGCGCGCACAGTCGTCGATCCGGCACGATCCGGAGCTGTGCCTGCGGTCCCTCCTGCTCGACGTTCACGTCCTGGGCGCCCGGAATCGTCCTGAGCATGTCCAGCGTGCGACCCGCGAGGTCCCCAAGCACTTCTGACTCCGGACCTGAAAGCTCCACCGCCAGGTTTGCCGAGGTCCCGTTGGTGTCCTGCGTCACCATGTCGATCATCGGTTGGGTGAAGACGAAACGGGTGGTTGGAAACTCCTCCCGAAGCCTATTTCCCAAGACCGCCACGAGTTCATGCTTCGTCTTGACCTTCGTCCATTCTTCCCTTGATTTCGGGTTGATCATCAGCTCGATCCGGCTGGGGGGGAACGGTTCGGTCCAGGCCTCGGTCCGGCCAATCTGCGCCGAGACGAACTCGACATCCGGAAGCTCCAGGGCAACCTCGCGGATACGCTTGCCGAAGTCGGCCGTTTGCCGCAGAGAAGTCCCCTCCGGGAAGTTCGCCTTGACCCAAATCGAACCCTCGTCCAGATACGGCAGAAACTCGATTCCCAGCTTCGGCACCACATGGACCCCGACAAACGCGACCACACAGACCGTCGACGAGACCACCAACCATCGGCAGGCGAGCAGTCCGCTAAGAACGGCCGAGTAGACCGGTCGGGCCAAAGCAAGGAGAGGATTCTCCCATTCGTCGTAACCCCGCCGGAATATGATGACCGCCAGAACCGGCACGGCAAACAGGGAAAACAGGAGCGACCCGACCAGGGCATAGACCATTGTCAGGGCCATCGGCCGGAACAAGAGCCCCTCGATGCTCGTGAGCGACAGCAGCGGCAGGTAGGCCGCGATCACCATCAGCATCGAATAGAACACCAGCCGCTCGACTTCCAGCGAGGCTGCGAGCACGACCGACAGAACACGAGGGTGCCTCTCCTTGCGCGTGGCCTCGCCAAGCCGACGGGCTATGTTTTCCGCCATGATCACCGCCCCATCCACGATGATGCCGAAGTCGATGGCGCCGATCGACAGCAGTCCTATGGGGATGCTCGTCAGATACATCAGGACCAAGGCGAACAGCAGCGAAAACGGGATGGTCGCCGCGACCAGAGCGGCCGTTGCCGGGCGACCCAGAAGCAGCAGCAAGACCAGAACCACGAGAGTGATCCCCAGCGACACACTGTGAGTCACCGTGTTCATGGTTCTGTCGACGAGCTGCTGGCGGTCGTAGAAGGGCGAGATCCTCACGCCTTTGGGCAGGTCCGCCTCGTTCAACTCGTTGACGGCCTGCTTGAGCCTGTTCAGCACGAACGAGGGGTTCTCACCTCGACGCAAGAGTACGATCCCTTCGATCGACTCGTCGGTACGGTCCTTGCTGTAGATACATGAAGGCGTCTTGGCATCGACGGCGACCGTGGCCACATCCTTGAGATAGATGGGCGTGCCGTCGATCGACTTGACGAAGATGTTCTCAAGCTGTCGAATGCTTTCCACGACACCGGCACTGCGTATCACCAGCGACATGCTGCCTCGAACGAGCATGCTGCCGCCTGCAGAGGCGCTGTTGGTCCGGATCGCTTCTACGAGATCACTCAGAGTCAACCCGTAACGGTCGAGCTGGGCCGGCCGAAATGTGACCGCGTACTGTTTGGCCAGTCCGCCGAAGTTGGAGACATCGGCCACGCCCGGCACCCGCAAAAGCTTCGGAATGATCACCCATTCGTTGAGAGTCCGCAGGTCCATGAGATCGCAGGTTCCGTCCGACGTCAGCTCGTAGCGGTAGATCTCTCCGCATGACGACGTCAGCGGCCCCAACTCCGGTGTCACCCCGGGGGGGAGATCCACGGCAGCCAGCTTCTCCTGGACGCGCTGTCGGGCCCAGTAGGTCTCGGTCCCCTCCTCGAAGTTGAGCTGCACCACCGACAGCCCGAAGATCGTCTGAGACCGCACAACGTCGACCTTAGGGACGTTCCGCATGGCGATCTCGATCGGGATCGTCACCTGTCGTTCGACTTCTTCAGGAGCGCGACCCGCATACACCGAAACGACCGACACCACCTGACCGGAGATGTCCGGAAAGGCATCGATCGGCAGCTTCCGGAAGGCGTGAACTCCGAATCCCGTGATCAACGCCACTGCGATCAGAACCTGCCAGCGCTGTCGGATCGCGTACTCGATCAACGCCGCGATCATGAGTGGCCTCCTGTGGATTCACCGTTCCACTGAAGGGCTTGGATGATCTGCGGTTTCAGGAGAATCGTTCCCTTTCCCGAAACCTGATCGCCGGCCCGCAAGCCACCGAGCACCTCCACCAAGGTGTCGTGAAGCTCACCGACCCGGACCTCGACCACTTTGAAAACATCCGCGGTGCTCTTGACGAGGACATAGTCGGACCGGCCCACGTGGATGACGCCCTCGGCGGGAATCAGGAGGGCGTCACGGGGATCGGTTCCCAGGCCGATGTCCGCGAACAGACCCGGGCGAAGCTGGTCCCTTGGGTCGCTGATGGCGAACAGCGCCCGCAGTGAGCGACGCTCCCTGGATACGACGGGTGAGAGCGTGCGGACCTTGCCAGAAAACGACAGGTCCGGAAGGCCGAAGAAGCTCGCTTCACAAGACTGGCCGACCTTCACTCGAGAGATGAATCCCTCGGGGACTTCGGCCGTCACGATGTCCAGATCCGAGGCCGTTGTCAGGAGCAGTTCCGGCTCGACGCCTGCCTGCTGGAGTTGGCGCGCCAGGGCGCCTTCTGTCCGCCTTGCAAGACGAACCGCGGACTGGGCTTCGTGGATCTCCTTGCGCCCCTGGATTTGAGACTGGATCAACTCGGCCTGGGCCGCGGCAAGGTCCTTTTCCGCATCCGTGCCCGCCGCTACGAGTCTCTTCATCCTGTCCACCAGCTTCTGCTGCGAGGCGATCCGGGTGTCGGCCAGCTGCTTGATCGCGATGAGTTGAGTGTCCGCGAACGCGATGTCCGTGGTCGTCTTTTGCCAGTCGGTGAAGGTGGTCAGAAGTTCCGGGGAGTTGAACTGCCAGTAGTCCAACCCCTTCCCGCGCCCCGGCCTGAGACTGGCAAGCACGGTGCCCGTGACCATCAGGACCGGAGTCTTGATCTTCGTCGGTCGGATCGTGACGACCTGGAGCTTACGCGCCAAAGGAGAGTCCGACCGGATCGCGATCGAACGTGGTCCGACGATACGAACGGCCAGGGAGCCCGATGTCAGTCGATGACCTTCCGCCGAGGCTCGCTCACGATGGTCCGATGCGGTCAGCAGATGAGCCAGCACACCTCCGGTCAGGACGAGACAGATAACCAGCTCGGTAACAGCCCAGATCCGGGACCGGATCGAACCGGCTGAAACGGTCAGCGGCACATTTCCGTCATGAGCTCTCGGGTTCGTACACGGCATGGCTTTGTTCATTGAGTGACCTGCTTTCCGATGGCGGAGTTGTATCTGTGGAGGCAACGCCAGTAGTCGGCCCGGGTGGTGACATAAGTTCGGAAGGTCTCGCGATAATTACGCTGCGCATCCAGAAGATCGATCAGAGGCCGTCCCCCGGCCTCATAGGCCTTGCAGATACTGTCACGAACCTCGGCGGCCAGACGCAGTTCGTCCTGAGCGACCGCGGTCGCATTCTGCTTGGCCGTAAGGAACGACTGCACCACCTGCTCGATCTCAGCGCGCAACTCGAGCAAGGCGGTCTGCAAGTCGTGGTTGCTCTGACGAACCACGGAGGCAGCCTTGGCCCTGTTCCCCTGATTGCGGTTGAAGAGAGGGACCGTCACGGCAATCCCCGTACCCCAGGCGGAAATGTCCGGAGAGCCGATGCTGGTCTGATACTGGTGCGCCACCCCGAATTCCGGGGTGACTTCCGGAAGGGCGTTGCGCCGCTCCACGACGACGTCCCTTTGGACCTTGGTCACTTTCCTCCGCAAAGCCAGGATGTCCGGGCGGTTCGTGGCGGCAATTGAATAGGCGTCACTGGCATTGAGTGGACTGGCCGTGAGTGGACCCTCCAGCGTTCCGATCGGTTCCGAAGCGGGCGCCATCGCGCTTGCTCCGAGCATGGCCTGCAGCGAGGTCCGCGCTCGTACCAGATTCAGCTTGGCATCGCGAGCCTGTCGGCGGGCGCCGAGAAGCTCCAGGCGGACCCGGTTCAATTCCACCAGAGCGCGACCGCCGTTATCCACGCCCTTCCGGGTGACCGCCTCGACGCGGGTGAGGTTCTCCAGATCCTCGTGGGCGACAGCCAGGAGGGTCCGGGCTTCCAGAACGTCGTGGAAGCCCACGGAGACCTCCATCACGCGCTTTCGCACGAGGTCCGCATACTCGGCCTCCGAGACGTGAAGACCAGCCTTCGCGCTCGCCAGCGCCGCCGCCCGCTTCCCGAACAGGAACCAATCGATGGGATAGCTCAGACCCACGTCGAATTCCGGCGGTCCTCCCGGCTCCTCGGGTGTGTACGGGCGGCCCAGGGGCAACAAAGAGGCGCCGATCGAAAGTTCGGGGTTCGGGCGCAGAGAGGCCGTACACCTTTCCGCGCGAGCTTGGTGAATCAGCTCCAGTCCCGCGCGGAGCTTCGGATCGTTCGCCAGGCAAAGCCGGATCGACTGATCCAGGGTCAACCCCGACGATTGTGGCAGGGCCTTCTGTGCCAATGCACACTTGGGTGCAAGGACAGTGATGAGGCAGACAGCAGCCGCAGCTATGAACAGGCCCCTCAAGCAGGACCGAGTAACAGCGAATCGCATGGGATACTTCAGGACCATCACATCACAAGAGTTGACCAATCGAGACAAACAGCACCCCCAAGCCCGAGCAGGGTGCCCGGGACTTTGGCATCATCATTCAGGAATGGAGGCCGGCTATTGAGGCATGTCCGAGAGGACCAGACCGGACTTCTCTGGTGTGAGATCCTGAGGGCCTACGGTACTCTTGGACGTCGCAGCAGAGAAACGTGCGGACGGATACGAGTCGCAGAGCCCAGGATCCGACGCCTCCTACGGAAGAAGATGGAGATGACGGCGTCAAACAAGGCCAGGAAAGCAGGGAGGAGCGCGACTGTGATGGAGTACTTCCTGGGAACGGCCGAAAGACGAGCGCCCCAAAGACCCGACGATCTCAACGGGGACCGCAGAGATTCCCAGGACGACAGAGCGTAAGATGGGGGTGCCGAAGCCGTGTCCGTTACAGAGGGAACAACGCTCTTTCCACTCGCTCTCGCGGACGAGACATCCGCTGCCTTGGCCGTCGCAGGGTGAATCGTACGTACAAATCGGCCTGTAGAAGCCGATCTGAAAGGGGAGGACATCGAGAACGATGTGCTCGAAAACCGGAGAGACAGGCAACCAGACTGCGATCGCCACAAAAGCGAACGCGATGAGCCGTCTCAATCGTGGATATCGATGACGGTTCGCGAGGGAAGGTTCCTTGTCTGGTCTCATCACACCTCGATGTTACTGAACCATTATCCGAGAATGCAACATCTTTTGGATCTTTGGCGCAGCGCTGACCTTGCGCGGGTGATGGCAGTCCGTCAGTCACTTCGCTCCTGGATCATTATTCGAAGTCCACGGGAATTGCGGCCCCTGCCCTCAGTCGACCCCGAATCTTGACAAAGTGAGCGTATGTTCATAACATAGTCCTGATCGCACCTCCTGGTTCGTGTGACTGCCCGATGGGGCGCTTCCAGGGCTTCCTTCTGATTGCGGAGCCCTGGAAGGATTCTCTTGTCTCGACAAAGCTTCCGGAATGGAGGTGCCCATGAACATCAGCATTCCAGTCGACCAGGACCTCTTGCGTAGAAATCGAGTTGGTGCCCACCATGGAAAGTGACAAGGCCGACTCCGGCGATAGCGTCAATCTCCGAATCATCGGGCACGTCCGGACACCCTTTGTCGAGGCGAAGGGAACCCCTATCCAGTCGATCTACGCCCGAGACATCGAGGGGCAGGTTCTCATAGGGTGCGGCTCGGCAGGAACGACAGCGTTTTTCTTGACGCCGAAGGGTTCTTCGGAGGGGTAGGGTCTGTTTTTGAGGGGCCGTCCATGGTACGTATGCGTCAGCAACAACCATACGTGCGAC
>Ga0074195_1003511_pt1 | contig 14581 bp, 20 predicted proteins | sample EPASupsiteHSE623_FD_64525 | JGI IMG/M metagenome (GOLD analysis project Ga0074195, IMG submission 64525) | Bioremediated contaminated groundwater from EPA Superfund site, New Mexico - Sample HSE6-23 | ecosystem: Environmental > Aquatic > Deep subsurface > Groundwater > Contaminated ...
CGCCGCCCGGGATCTCGGACATATAGCCCCGCCGGGCGATCCGCCCCCCGGCTGAGCACCGGATCCGGGTGGACCCGACGGGGGCGGCGGCCCTCATCGGCCGGCGGCGGGGGGCGGGGATCGCGCCGCTCTGCCGATCACGGCCTCCCCTTTCCCCGTGACGACAAAGAGGAGCTCGTCCTCCGCCGGCGTCGCGCACTCTTTATGGCAGGCACAGCCCCAGCAGGGGCCCGACGGGGCGCACTCCGCCGCCTTCGGGGAGACGCGGGCGACGTACCCCATCCGCTCCATCATCAGGAGCCGCTGGACCAGGGTCGACCGGTCGACCCCGAGCTCCCCGGCGAGGAGGGCGATGGTCGTGCCCCCCGACGCGATCCCTCTCAGGAGATCGGCGATCATCCCCTCAGACCTCCTGCCGGAACCGCTTGCCCACCGCGAGGTAGGTGGGCAGTACCAGCACGGCGAGGTAGAGCGCGGGGCCGATGCTCTCGACGAGGGCCGGCACCTCCTCTCCGCCGGCAATGAGGAGGTCCGCCGCCCCCGCGAGCAGGACGAGCAGGGAGAGGAGGCCGTAGGCGCACGCGAAGACCGCGGCGACATAGGTGTAGGCGACCCCTGTCTCCTCGTCGGACGGGAACACCCTGGCCCCCGTGAGGAAGAGCGCCCCGATCACGGCCAGCACGTACCCGTCCAGGAGGCTCGGCGGCAGCACGAACGCCCACGCCTCCGGAAGCGTGAAGAGTGCGAGCCCGAGGCCGGCCTGCACGACCCCGAACCCTCCGAAGAGCACGCCCAGGAGGGCGGCGACCGATCTCGTGGTCACGGACCGCATGATCAGGCCCCCCCGAGGACGATTCGGCCGATCCGGTAGACGACGAACGAGAGGACCCAGGCGATCGAGAGGCCGAAGACCACCGAGAACCCGGTCCATCGCCAGGAGCCGGTCTCCTTCCGGATGGTCGCGAGGGCGGCGAGGCAGGGCGTGTACAGGAGCACGAAGACCATCAGGGAGAGGGCCACGGGTGCCGAGAGCGCGCCGTCTGCGGCGAGGGCGCCCGCGAGGGCCCCGGGGTCGTTCCCGGCACCGTAGAGGACGCCGAGGGACCCGATCACGACCTCCTTTGCCACGAACCCGAAGATCAGGGCGATCGTGACCCTCCAGTCGAACCCGAGGGGGGCCACGAGCGGCTCGAGCGCGTGCCCGATGAGGCCGGCCAGGCTCGCCTCCGAGCCGTACTCGACCCCGACGGGAAACGACGCGAGGAACCAGACGACCAGCGAACCGATCAGGATGACCCCGGTCGCCTTCTTCAGGTACATCGAGGACCGGCTCCACATGTGGAGCAGGGTCGTTCTCGCGCTCGGGAGGCGATACGGCGGCATCTCCATGATGAACGGCGCGGACGAGCCCGGGAGGACGGTGGCCCGCAGGAGCTTTGCCGCGACGATCGCGACGACGATCCCGAGGACGTACAGGAAGAATACCACGGTGCCGGCATGGGCCGTGAAGAAGACGCCCGCAAAGAGCACGAAGACCGGGAGCCGGGCCCCGCACGACATGAACGGGTTCAGGAGGATCGCGATCAGCCGGTCCTTCGGGTCCTCGATCGTCCGCGTGGCCATGATTCCGGCCACGTTGCACCCGAACCCGACCAGCATGGGGATGAAGGACTTGCCCGGCAGCCCGATGGCGTGCATGAGCCGGTCCATGATGAACGCCGCGCGGGCCATGTACCCCGAGTCCTCCAGCACCGAGAGGACCAGCAGGAGGATGAAGATGCTCGGGACGAAGACCAGGACCGAGCCGACGCCGCCGACGGCCCCGTCGCCGACCAGCGAGGCGAGCCAGGGGTCCGCGATCGCGCCGCGCACCTGCTCGCCGAGCCACCCGAAGACGAGCTCGATCAGGGTGCCGAAGGGCGCGGACGCGGCAAAGGTCAGCTCGAACGCCCCCCACATGAAGGCGAGGAAGATCGGGATGCCCAGGTACCGGTCCGTGACCACCCGGTCGATCAGGTCGGACGGGCTGGTCCTCCGTGCACAGGTCGTGTGGACGCGCGGGAGGAGGTCCGCGATCGTCGAGTACCGGAGGTCGGCGAAGCGGGCCTCGTTCTCGATGGCGTCGACCCCGGCGAGCTGCTCCTTCACTGCCGGCGCGACCGGGCTGCCGGCGATGGACGCGAGGACGTGCTCGTCGCCCTCGAGCAGGCGGACGGCCGTCCAGCGCGGAGGATGGCGGCGGGCCAGAGCCGGGTCGCGCTCGATGACGGCGACGAGACCGGCGATCGCCGCCTCGCTCTCCGCCGGATACTCCATGGGGACGCGGGGCGGCCTGCCGGCCCTGGAGACGGCGACGACCTCGTCGAGCAGCTCGGCGAGGCCCTCCCCCGTGCTCCCGACAGTCCGGACCGCCGGGAGACCGAAGAGCCCGGCGAACCGCCCGTAATCGAGACAGTCCCCCTGCTCCTCGGCCAGGTCGGCCATGTTCACGGCGAGGAGCAGGGGTACCCCGAGCTCGGCGAGCTGCGTGGAGAGGTAGAGGTTCCGCTCGAGGTTGGTCGCATCCACGACCTGGACGATTATGTCCGACCGCTCGTCGAGGAGGAAGTCCCGCGAGACCTGCTCGTCGACCGAGTAGGCCGTGAGGCTGTAGATGCCGGGGAGGTCGATCACCTCGATCGCGACTCCCTGGTGCGTCAGCTCTCCGGACTTCCTCTCGACCGTGACGCCCGGCCAGTTCCCCACGTGCTGCCGGGCCCCGGTCAGGGCGTTGAAGAGGGTGGTCTTCCCGACGTTCGGGTTCCCGACGAGCCCGATCCGGATCGGGGCCGTCATGCGGGCCGGTCCCCCTCGCTCACCAGCACCTGTGCCGCGATCCCTCGCGAGAGCGCGTACCGGCTCCCGGCGACGGAGACGATCAGGGAGCCGTGGCCGGCCGAGACGACCGTTATCTCGGCCTGCGGGAGGAGCCCGAGGACGGTCAGGCGTCCCTTCAGTTCGTCCCCGGCACGGATCTCCCGTACCCTCCCCGGAGTTCCCGGGGTCAGCAGGGTCAGGGGAGCGAGGGCCATCAGGTCGCCTCCGGGACCACGTCGATGGTCCTCGCCTCCGCCCTTCGAAGGGAGAGGCAGTAGCCCCGCACCCGGAACTCGAGGGGGTCCCCGAGCGGGGCGGCACGGATCGTCTCGACGACCGTGCCCGGCACGCACCCCATGGCGAGGAGCCTCCGGCGCAGGTCCCCCGACGCACGGACGCCGGCGATGCGGCAGGTCATCTTCGGCCCGATCATGTCGAGGGTGGTGGTCCGCGAGTCCGGCTGGTGGCTGTCTGGCTGCGATGTGGACATACTGTGGCAGATAGATCTCGGATTAGGTCGGGATAACAGCGGACCGAAGAAGATTCGGTCCGGGATTTTTGTCCCGAAATCGATTCGGGTTCCGGGAGGGAACCGAATTTCTCGCGCTTGTGGCGAACCGGAACTCACGATCCCAGCACGTAAGGGCCGCACCCTCGTCGCTCGCGGCTTTCCCTTGCTCCAGCCCCCGAAGAGGACGGCGGGGGTACGGCCGACGTTTTTTCGGTTGCCCTAAAATTCATATCCGAGAATCGCCGACTCAGTACCGATGATGCTCTCCCGTAAAGCGGAGGACTACCTGGAGGCGATCCTGAACGTCACCCTTGAGAAGGGATACGCGAAGACGAAGGACATCGCGGAGAGGCTCGGCGTGCAGCCGCCCACGGTGGTGGAGATGGTCCAGAAGCTCGACAGGAAGGGCATGCTCGTCTACCGGCGGTACGAGGGCGTGGTCCTCACGCCGCAGGGCCGGAGCATCGCGGAGGTGATCAAGCACCGCCACGATACCCTGACGGCGTTCCTCACGGCCATCGGGGTGTCGCGCTCGACCGCGGATCGCGATGCCTGCATCATCGAACACGAGCTGAGCCAGGAGTCGGTCGAGCAGATCCGGCAGTACGTGGAGTTCCTCAAGACGCCCCGGCCCCGGCAGCTGCTCACCGCCGAGTTCGAGCGGTTCTGTCGGTCGACGGAGTCGGGTCCGGACTGATCCGACCTCCCCCTACTCCCGTGCCGCGGCCGTGGCGGAGAGGGCCTCCTCTCCCGGCGACGCGGAGAGGTGGGCCCCGCCCCACTCGAGCATGGCCTCGATGATCGGGAGGAGGGCTTCGCCGCGCCCGGTCAGGGCGTATTCGACCCGGGGGGGGACCTCCGCATAGACCCTCCGCGTGATGACCGCGTGCCCCTCGAGGTCCCGCAGGTGCTTGGTGATGGTCTTCGAGTTCACGTTGCAGATCCGCTGCTGGAGCTCGGTGAACCGGAGGCAGCCGTCCCGGAGGTGCCAGATGATCAGGAGGTTCCACTTCTTCCCGATGATGTCGACGATGCTCTCGATCGTGCATCTGGGTTTCTTTTCACATTTCACGGTGTTCTCCTCGATACTTACTTTTAAGAAATAATATTACAAAATGCCCTCTGGTCCATTTAAACGACATGAGGGAATACAGTTCTGGCGAGAACCCATGACCGTCAATATCGATGAGGAGGCCTGCACCGGGTGCGGGGTCTGCGCCGAGGTCTGCATCCAGGGGCTCATCGCCCCGCCCGAGGGGGGGACGCCACCCCGCATCCCGGACGAGGAGTGCATCGGCTGCGGCCAGTGCGAGGCCTTCTGCCCGACCGGAGCCCTCGTCCGCCGGCCGGACGGCATGGAGCGCGCCGTTCCGGCGATCGACCCGGCCGTCCTCGGGCAGTACATGAAGAGCCGCCGATCCGTCCGGCAGTACCTCCCCGAGCCCGTGCCGCGCGAGACGATCGAGGCCGTGCTCGAGATCGCCCGGTACGCCGCCTCGGCCGGGAACGGCCAGCCCGTCGAGTGGCTCGTGATCCACGACCCCGGCCAGGTGCGGACGGTGGCCGGGCTGGTCGTCGACTGGATGCGGGGGCTGGCCGGGAGCGACCACCCCATGAGCGCGTACGTCCCGCACCTGGTCGCCGCCTGGGACGATGGGGTCGACATGATCTGCCGGGGCGCGCCCCATCTCCTGGTCCCCCACGTGCCCGAGGGGAACCCGATGGCCTCGACCGACGCGATCATCGCCCTGACCCACGTGGACGTCGCTGCTCCCGCCTTCGGCCTCGGCACCTGCTGGGCCGGGTTCGTGGCGATGTCCCGGGAGTACGCGCCCCTGCGGGAGTTCTACGGGCTCCCCGAGGGGCGGGTGCCGGCGTACGCCATGATGTTCGGCTACCCCCGGTACCGGCCGCAGCAGGTCCCCGGCCGGAAGCCGCTGCGGGTGACCTGGCGAGGGGAGCGCCGATGACCGGCGTGCTCGCCATCAACGGGAGCCCGAGGAAGGAGTGGAATACCGCGCTGCTGCTGGAGAGCGCCCTCGAGGGGGCCGCCTCGGCAGGCGCCCGGACCGAGATGGTCCACCTCGGCGACCTGGAGTTCACGGGCTGCACGAGCTGCTTCGCCTGCAAGCTGAAGGGGGGTAAGAGTTACGGCCGCTGCGCGGTCCGCGACGAGCTCTCGCCCGTGCTCGACCGGGTGCGCGAGGCCGATGTCCTGATCCTCGGCTCGCCTATCTACTTCGGCACCGTGACCGGAATGATGCGGTGCTGCATGGAGCGGCTCCTCTTCCCGTACCTGGTGTACACGCGGCCGCCGGCCTCGCTCTTCGGGCGGACCATGCCGACCGCGTTCCTCTACACCATGAACGTCTCCGAGGAGCAGATGCGAGAGAACGCCTACACTGTGCACATCGGCCTGAACGAAAATGTCCTTGGCCGGACCTTCGGCCGGGCCGAGACCCTCTGCTCCTTCGAGACGCTCCAGTTCGAGGACTACTCGAAGTACGTCTTCAACTACGTGGACCCGGAGGAGCGGCGGGAGCGCCGCAGGACCGTCTTCCCGCAGGACCGCGAGAGGGCCTTTGCGCTCGGAGCGAGGCTCGGCGGAGGCGCCGCCGGGACCGGTTGAACCCCCGCCCCGGGGGAGGGAGACCCTATCGTCGTCCGACCCTGCTCTCGGCGAACCGGATCGCCTCCCCGGCGATCATCACGGCCTCGTAGTACTTCCCGACATGGATCGGACCCCCGTCCTCCGCGCAGGCGTCGGCCGCGCGCGCGATCCTCTCGGGGACCGGGATCCCGTGGAGATCGAGCGCGGCCAGCATGGCGCGCACGCTCTCCTCTTCGGGAACGGGTATGCCCTCCACGATCAGGACGGCGCGCACGGCCCGTTCGACCGCCTGGGTGGCGAGCCCGCAGAGGTCCTCGACCCGGACGCCCTGCCCGGTCGAGCGTGCGAGGGCCTGGCTCGACCTGGCCTGCGCGATCCACTCCCGTGCCTCGTCGGCGGGCCACGGTCCTCCCGACCGTGCCCGGCCCGCCTGGTATGCGACACTCCCGGCCATATGGGGCCGATATGGATGCTCCTCCTATATCAGATTGGTGATGGCTCGCCCCTCACGACGACGACCGGAGCTGGCCGACGAGGACACGGGCGAGCCGGTGCATCCCCTCCTCGAGCGAGGCCTCGCTCGCATTCGAGAAGTTGAGCCTGACCGTCCGGTCCCCTCCGCCGTCCGTGTAGAACGGGAGCCCGGGGAGGATCGCCAGCCCGTCCCTGAGCGCCTCCTCGAAGAGCCGCATGGAGGAGCAGCCCTCGGGCAGGGTCAGCCAGACGAACATCCCCCCGTCGGGGCGCGTCCAGGCGACTCCCTCGGGAAGGAGGTCCGCAGCCAGGGCGAGCATCAGGTCCCGGTGCCGCCGGTACACGGCCGTGATCCGGCCGATGTGCTCGTCGATCGGTGCCGCGGCCAGGTACCGGGCCGCCACCTGCTGGGCGAAGGCGTTCGAGTGGAGGTCCGAGGCCTGCTTGGCCGTGACCAGGTGGTGCATGACCTCGGGGGGCGCCACGCACCAGCCCAGCCGGAGCCCCGGGGCGAGAACCTTGGAGAAGGAGCCGGTCATCAGCGTCCGTTCGGGCGCCAGCGACCGCAAGGGAGCCAGGGCCGGTCCGTCGAACCGGAGTTCGCCGTAGGCGTCGTCCTCGACGATGAGGGTCCGGGTCCCCTCGAGCGCGCGGGCGACCGCCCGCCGGCGCTCCCCGGACCAGGTGATCCCCGACGGGTTCTGCGAGTTCGGCACGCCGTAGAAGAGCCGGGCCCCGGCCTCCGCCGCCGTTCGGAGTGCGTCCGGCGCGGGCCCCTCGTCGTCGAGCGGGACGGGCACGAAGGCCGGCTCGTACAGGCTGAACGCCTGGATCGCGCCGAGGTACCCCGGCCGCTCGATCGCGCAGGCGTCCCCGGCGCCGAGGAGGACCTTGCCGATCAGGTCCAGGCACTGCTGCGAGCCGTTCGTAATCAGGATCTCGTCGGGAGAGACCCCGAGCCCGAGGCGGCGCCGATAGCGGTCCGCGATCCATTCGCGGAGGGGCAAAAAGCCCTCGGTCGTCGCATACTGGAGCGCGGCCGCCCCCTCCTCGTCGAGGACCGCGACGGCCGCATCCCGGATCCCGGCCGTGTCGAAGCAGTCGGGGTTCGGCAGGCCGCCGGCGAACGAGATCACGTCGGACTGCCCGGTCACCTTCAGTATCTCGCGGATGAACGAGCGGGGTGTCCGCTCCATGCGGGGCGCGTATCGATACTCCATGGTCGCTCCAATGCGTATCCGTTGGCGCCGAGGTCTCATAGGCCTGCCCTCGGCCGGCGCCAAACCTTTTTCTCGTACGGCTCCGAGGGTTCGTCGATCCCGTGACCGACGAACCCTGTATCTTCTGCAACCCCGACCGGGGCGACATCCTCTTTGCCGACGACCTCTGGTACGCCCGCGCGGACAAGTACCCGGTCGCCGAGGGCCACATCCTCCTGATCCCGTTCCGCCACGCGCCGACCTTCTTCGACCTCTCCGACGACGAGAAGGCCTCGTTCTTCGGCTTCGTCGACCGGGCGAGGGCCTGGCTCGACGACCGGTATGCGCCCGACGGGTTCAATATCGGAGCAAACGTGGGTGCGGCGGCCGGTCAGGCGGTGATGCACTGCCATGTCCACATGATCCCCCGCAGGCACGGCGACGGCGACGAGGACGGATGGCGGGGCGGGATGCGGCGCACCATCCCCCAGGGCGACTACCGCGACCACATGTGATCGGCGATGAACAGAAGGGCCGGGATCAGCAGGTAGGCCGCCGAGGCGAAGCGCGGCGCCGGGAGCGAGATCAGGACGGCGAGCAGGGCCGCCGCCGGCGTGCAGAACGACCGGGCCAGTCCGCGCCGGCCCTCCGGGGGCGCGATCGGCTCCTGGAGGAGGGTCGGATGCCGCATGAGATAGAGCCACTGCACGGCGTGGACGAGGCCGATCGCACCGAGGTTCAGGGCGAAGCTCCAGACCGCGATCCGGGCGCCCGGATAGTCGGTCGAGAACATGGTCGTGAAGGGGACGAAGACGATCCCCAGGAGCGTGAGCAGGACGAGGTTGGTGAAGGCCCGGTCCAGCAGGACCAGGCGGCGGAAGATCCGTTCGTGGGCCAGCCAGAAGCCCAGGAGGATCAGGAACGCGATCGTGCAGGCCATGACCGACTCCACGACCCCGCCCATGAGCCCGGGCAGCACGGCCTCGGCCGACTCGCCGGAGGGCACCACGGGCACGTTGATGGCCAGGACGAGGAGGGTCATCGCGATCGCGTAGATCCCGTCCGTCAGGGTCTCGACCCGCGCCTTCGAGATCCCCGTATCGATCTCCATTGCAGCAGAGCTCGGCCGGAAGGAAGAAAAAAGTGAAGGTGACCGGTTACCGCTCTTCGCGGACCATCGCGATCGACTTCTTGGGGCACTCGTTGGCACAGATCCCGCAGCCCTTGCAGTACTCGAGATCGACGTTCAGGTCGGCATCGATCGCCCCGTCGGGGCAGTAGAGTCCGCAGAGTCCGCAGGCGTTGCACCTCTCGCGGTCCACGACGGGCCTGAAGACCCGCCAGGATCCGGTCTTTCCTGCCGCGCCCTCGCCGGGCACGGACATCGCGAGCCGTTCCTTCGAGATGTCGATCATAGCTGCATCTCCTCGTACGCGGCCTTCGCCACTGCGACGTTCCGCGGGTCGTCGAAGGTCTCGGCGATCGCGGCGAGGGCCGACTCCTTCGAGACGAGCCCGAGCCGGGCAAGTGCGCCGAGCACGGGGGTGTTCAGGATCGGCGAGCCCGCGACCACGAGGTCCTGGGCGAGCGCGATCCCGGTCAGGTCCACCGCGTGGACCGGGTGCCCCTCGATCGCCGGGGGCTCGGCCGTATTGATCAGGACCGGCCCGCTCTCCTTCAGCCCGGCCAGCACGTCGGTCGAGTCCATGACCGAGGCGTCGAGCACGACCACCATGTCGGGGTTGCGGATCTGCGAGTAGACCTTGATCGGCTCGTCGCTGATCCGTACGAACGAGACGACCGGGGCCCCGCGCCGCTCGGCCCCGTAGAAGGGGAACGCGGTCGCGCACTTGCCGTCGTGGAAGGCGGCCTGGGCGATCAGCTTGGCCGCGGTCACGCCCCCCTGCCCGCCCCGTGAGTGGATGCGGATCTCGAACATCAGTCGCTCACCCCGAACCAGAACTCCTTTCCCGCCTCGCGCTGCCGCACGAATTGGGCGATGTCATCGTAGGTGACCTCCTGGCCGCCGAGGCCGGCGATCACCGAGTAGGGCTCGACACCGGTGGTCGAGCGGATCGAGTGCGTGATCACGCCGCCGAAGCCGAACGAGTAGTCGCGGTCGATCACCACGACCTCCCGGCCGGCGAGGTCGAGTGCCGGGAAGGGCCGGAACCAGCGCAGGCGCATGGACCCGGCCTTCACCCCTTCGTTCCTGAGGATATCGACCGCGACCTCGGCCTCCTTGCCGAGGGTGCCGAGGGCGACCACGACCACGTCCGCATCCTCGCACCGGTAGTCCTCGGTCGGACCGTAGCGCCGGCCGAACCGGCGGGCGAACTCGGCCTCGGTCTCGGCGATCACCTCGCGCGAGGCCCGCATGGACCGCTCCATGTCCCAGCGGAACCTGAAGTAGATGTCCGGCGGGGTCAGGGTCCCGTACCCGCGCGGGTGGGCGATGTCGATCGCGTGCGGCAGGCGGAACGGGGGGATGAAGTCGCCGACCTCGACCGTCTCGAGCGACTGCGTGATGTGCGAGAGGGAGAAGCCGTCGAGGTTCACCATCACGGGCAGGAGCACGCGCTCGTCCTCGGCGATCCGGAAGGCCATCAGGGTCACGTCGTAGGCCTCCTGGACCGTGGCGACGAAGACCTGGAGCCAGCCCGTGTCGCGCTGCGAGAATGCGTCCGTGTGCTCGGCCCAGGTGTTCCATCCGGGACCAAGCGCCCGGTTCACGTTCGCCATCACGACCGGCGTCCGGGCGCCGGCCGCCCAGTGGAGCATCTCGTGCATGTAGAGGAGCCCGTGGGACGATGTCGCCGTGAAGGTCCGGGCTCCGGCCGCGGACGCCCCGATGCAGGCGGCCATGGCCGAGTGCTCGGACTCGACCGGGATGTAGTCCGCATCGAGCGAGCCCTCCGCCACGTAGGTCGCGAGCTGCTCGACGATCTCGGTCTGGGGCGTGATCGGGTACGCGGCGACCACGCCGGGCCGGGCCTCCCTCGCCGCGGCCGCGACCGCCTTGTTGCCGGTCGCGATCGTCAGCATGTGCCGGCCTCCTCGGCGAGCAGGCGCCGGTGGTGCCGCTCCATCGCCGCCACGAGCATGCCCTTCGCCTCGTCCGAGATCCCTTTGAAGCGCCCCTGGACCTTCAGGTACTCCTCGACCGGGGCCGGGCGCTTCATCGCGGCCTTCGAGGCCGGGTTGATCCGGAGCTCGCCGCGCTCGCGCTCGTACAGCACCCAGAGCCCGGTCTTCACCGCGAGCTTGCCGACCTCGACCGAGCGCTCGGACGAGTACCGCCAGCCCGGCGGGCAGGGGCTGAGCAGGTGGATGAACTTCGGGCCCGGGATCGAGAGGGCCTTCTTCACCTTGGCGTAGAGGTCCTGGGGGTACGCGGCGCAGGCCGTCGCCATGTACGGGATGTTGTGTGCGGCCACGATCCGGTCGATGTCCTTCTTCTCGTCGGTCTTGCCGCCCGGCGTCGTGGTCGTGACCGCGCCGATCGGGGTCGCTCCCGAGCGCTGCATGCCCGTGTTGCCGTAGGCCTCGTTGTCGTAGCAGATGTAGAGGAAGTCGGTGCCCCGCTCGAGCGCGCCCGACAGGGCCTGGATCCCGATGTCGACCGTGCCGCCGTCGCCGGCGTAGCAGATCACGTTCGTCGACCGGCCGGAGCGCCGGAAGGCCGCGGCCATCCCGGATGCGGTCGCGGCGGCTGCGGCGAACGCGATGTTGTACACGTTCACGTTCATCGCGGTGGCGGGGTAGACCCCCTGGAGCACGGCCGTGCAGCAGGCCGGGACCACGAGGACCGTATCGGGTCCCGCCGCCTTCAGGATGTATCGCAAGGAGAGCGAGGAGGTGCAGCCGGCGCACGCGGTCGTGCACTTGTGGACGTACTCCTCGGCGGGGAGTGGATTCATCACGATTCATCACTAGTTTGGGTCCCCCCGGTCTTAAACGTGCGGCCCCGGCACAACCCTTATGGCCGGCCGTTCCGAGATCTCCCGTATGCCCGACGAGGACCTGTACTACGAGATCCCCGAAGAGAAAGCGCCCCCCGTCTCCCCGGCTCCGCCCACGTCGACGCCGCCGATACGGGACCGGCCCCTCCCACCGTCCGCATCCCCGACCCGGGTCCAGAGAAACCGGCGTCCGATCCTCGCGCTCGCTGCGATCGGTGTCGTGCTCGTCGTCGCGATCGTCGCCGTCCTGACCTTCTCGGTCACGATCGGGCCCTCGACCAACGCCACGAGCTACCCGTACACGGTCACCTACGACGTGATCTTTCCGAACGCGGTCCCGGTCCAGATCGGAAACATCGCGATCGTCGCGATCCCCTATCCCGACCGCGTCAGCCTCTCGGTCGACAAGGTCCCGTACGACATTCCCCTTGGAGAAAAACGGCAGATCACGGCTAAACACGCGAACGTCACCCTTATCGGCCTCCCCCTCCTCTCGTTCGACTTCACGCTCGAGGCCGAGTACAAGGGCATGATCGGGAACGACGCCAACTTCGGCCTCGCCGTTCGGACCTCGGACCAGATCCCGAAGTTCATGATCGACCGGCTCCTCCCGCGCGAGGTCCAGGCCCGGCCGGCCTGATCACTCCCGTCGAAGGCGCTCCGCGAGCCCGACCTGGACCCGGTGGGCGAGCGCCGTCTCGGCGAGAAAGTCGTCGTGGCGCTCCCCCTTCTCCACCGGGGTGAAGGGAAAGCCGGTCTCGACCTCCCAGAGCACGAGTCCTGCGGCGGGGGCCGCCGGGGGGTTGCGCCGGCACGCTCCCGTGAGGAGCCGTTCGACCGTCCCCTCGTCCTCCTCGTGTCGTCCGATCGCCTCGAGCACGGCGGCCATGCACCGGACCTGGTGCCAGAGATAACTCCAGGCCGTTATCTCGAAGACGGGCCCCCGATCGCCGTCGAAGACCTGCGAGGAGAAGACCCGGCGGACCGGGTACTTCGAGCGGGCCCGGCAGAGGCGAGCGAAGTCGTGCTCGCCCACGAACTGTGCCGCGGCCCGGTCCATCGCCGATCGGTCGAGGGACGGGTCGGCGAAGAAGTATCGGTAGGTCCGTCGGCGGACGTCGTGCCGGGGGTGCCAGAGCTCGTGGACGGGCGCCACGCCCGTGAGCCAGATCTCGGGCGGCAGGGCCCGGTTCAGGATCGCCCCGACCCGCTCGGGGTGGTCGGTCGTGAGCGCCCCGACCTGGGCGCGGGCGTGGACCCCACGATCGGTCCGTCCCGAGAGCGAGAACCCGGCCCTGATCGGGTCGGCAAAGACCTTCGTCTGCTGGCAGGCGCGGATGAACTCGCCCTCGACCGTGCAGAAGCCGGGCTGGCGCTGGGACCCCGCGAAGCCCGCGCCCCACCAACCGAGCCGAAACGCGACCCTCATACCCGGACGCGTCGGCGGACCCGACGCCAGGTCGAGCGGAGAGACTGGCCCGTGTAGCTCCGGAGCGGCGTCATCCGCCCGGAGGGGTAACAGCGCCCCGCGCGGATCGCCTCCAGGATCGCCTGCACCTCGGGCTCGGCGTCCACGATCGTCCGGCCGTACCCGACCCAGCGGGCGTGGTGCGAGTCCGAGCCCCCGACCGCGGGCTTGCCGATCCGTGCGGCCCGGCGCGCCGCCTTGCGGTTGGCCGAGCCGACGATATAGCGGCTGTTGAAGACCTCGACCGCGTCGGCAGCGCCGAGGGCCTCCCTCTCGCGGAAGCCGACCGCGTGGCGGAGCCGGTGGAACGGGTGGGGCAGGATGGCGATCCCGCCCAGCCTGTGGACGTAGTCGATCGTCTCGAGCACGCCTCGCCCGACCGGGATCGGCTCGGTCACGCCGAGCGCGAGCAGGTGGCCCTGCGCGGTCGTGACCTCGACCCCGGGGATCACCAGTACGGGCGGGTCGACGAGCCCGGCCGCATACCGGGCGCCCTCGAGGGTGTCGTGATCGGTCAGAGCGACCGCGTCGAGACCGACCGCGGCCGCGCGCTCGAGGACCGCCTCGACCGACGATTCACCGTCCTTCGAGAAGCGGGTATGTACGTGCAGGTCGCAGGCAAGCATGACCAGGTTACTTTATCTCCTGCGGCCTATTAAGGAGCACTGATGGCGATCCTCTTTCCGACCGGGGCCGCGACCGAGGCGGCCGTGCGCGCGGCCGTGGCCGGTCTCGAGGCCGAGGTGGTCGTGACCGGCGAGATCGCATCGTTCCTGACCCCGCGCCAGCTCCGCGACCTCCTGGCCCGTGGGAAGTACGACTACGCGGTGGTCTCCGGGATGTGCACGGCCTCGTTCGCCGCCGTCGAGAAGGAGACGGGGGTGCCCGTGCTGCGGGGCCCGCGCCACGCGGCCGACCTCCCCCTCATGATCGGGCTCCTCGGCCGGGTCGAGTTCTCGCGCGACGTGCCGGCCGACGACCTCCTGCGCGACATGCGCCGCGAGGACGCCTGCCGCAAGGTCCGGTCGATCGAGAAGAACGCGGACTGGGACCTGCTGCTCCGGGGCGTGAAGGTCGGCGGGACCTCGCGGATCAAGGTGCTCGCCGAGCTGATGGACGCGCACCGCCGGCCCGACCTCCGCGGAGACGTGGAGCGGGCGTTCCGGGAGGGCGCCGACATCGTCGACCTCGGTTTCGGCTTCGATGCGGACGCGAAAGACGTCGTGCGTTGCTTCGCCGCACTCGAGGGGATCGACGGCCCGCTCGCGATCGATACCCAGGACCCGGCCCTGATCGCGGCCGCGCTCTTCCGCGCGGACCTGGTCCTCTCGCTCCAGGAGGAGAACATCCCCGTGATCGGTCGGGCGGTCGCCGAGTCGGGGGCGGCGGCCGTGGTCGTGCCCCGGTATCGCCCGCTCGCGGAGAACCTCGAGGCCGCCCCCGGGGCCGGGGGCGGTGCCCCCATCCCCCACCCCCCCCCCCCCCCCCCCCGCCCCCCGC
>Ga0074195_1003513_pt1 | contig 14569 bp, 15 predicted proteins | sample EPASupsiteHSE623_FD_64525 | JGI IMG/M metagenome (GOLD analysis project Ga0074195, IMG submission 64525) | Bioremediated contaminated groundwater from EPA Superfund site, New Mexico - Sample HSE6-23 | ecosystem: Environmental > Aquatic > Deep subsurface > Groundwater > Contaminated ...
GGGGGGGGATGGGGGGGGGGGAGTGGGGGTAAGGAGGGTTGCGGGAGAACAGGGTGTTTCGGGCCTCTATGAAGTAAGCCGGGCCGCCGGAATCTCCTTTGCACAGTCCGACTTCAAGGTACGGATGCTTAAGAACGAACATGCCCTCGTTCAGGTCCGTTATATCCATGGAGCCGAACCGCAGGTAGTCTATATTGGAGTCTCCGCCGTTCACACGCCCCGTGCCGACAACTTTCAATGTGACCCCGACCGCAAGCCGCGAGTCATCTTCAAGTATCGCGGCCGGCTCGTATTCCGGAGGCGCCTCGTTCTCTAGCAGAAGAAGGGCAATATCTACGCAGCCGGGGTCGCTCGACGCTTTCGACCACGAAAAAGACGGATGGGATTCTGCGTCCAGGACACGCACTTTCCTCATGTCCGAATCATAGGCCCCGAAGAACACGACATGTTTCGGCAGCGTCATTTTCCCCGCGGTATTCACGACACAATGCGCGGCTGTCCATACCACCCGCGGCGCTATCAGGCTACCTGTACAGTAATCGCCGATTCTGACCGTCGATTTCCAGAACGAATAGTCGGGTCCGGCCGATACACCGCCGTAAACCGTTCGCATGATACCCGGCATTTGTTCTTCTGCCGCTGCCGATGAGGTGACCCCGGAAAGGAGCAGAATCAGAATCAGTGAGCGGTTCAGAATATTCATAAAATCCTTCCGCACTGTAACCCCAAAAACCACGCACTATTCCCGCTTTCTATTTAGCGCGCGTATAGACCTCTTTTTCCACATAATCGCCGTATCGCAGGGAACTCTGCGGAGGACAGCCGCTATAAGAACCGGGGAGGCAGGAAGGACCGCGCTCGGAGAGCCATATCTTCCCGTCCTTGTAGGACAAATGCATCGAAAAGGGATACTTGCAATCGTATGAGCCGTAACCGGCATATATAGAGCCCTTTATAGAATCATACGAACCCTCTCCGGAAGCGCGTATGATAGCGTCCGCCGGAATGGTCATGTTACTGTACGCCACGCGCGTAGTCACCAGGTACTCCCCGCCGCGCGATGTTATTACCACATCCGTGTAATGTCCCTTGCCTTTATAGGTTCCGCTTATGTCTTCCGCCTTGCCACTCAGCGCAACCGGCGTGCCGGGCTCGGGAATCCGGTTTTCTAAAGAAGTCTTGATAACAGGTTTCTTGCCTTTCTTCGGATAATAAAGAGGCACATCGGTACCGAACGGACACCACTCATACATCAACTGAGGATGGCAGGGAATATGCTGCCCCATGGCCGGAGCAGAAAACATGAGCGCTGCTATAAAAAGGAACAATAGTTTTCTCACATTAACCTCCAACAGACCGCGGCATTGTACTACATGTGAATTCTAACAAAGGCCGGTGCCCGCTCAAAGGGACAAAAGGGCAGGGATTCACGGTCTTGCGACCTACACTTTTAATAGGACTTTTCAACCTGTACGGATAAAAAATCAGGTATTTATTTTTGACCTATTGGTAAAAAGTAAAGACCTGACCCCTTTAATCCGGTGACATTGCCCCCCAATCGCGCCCGGCGACAAGGCGTCACATCACCGGAAAACCAAGATCAAAGCTCTGCGCCGCTCAGTTCACAGCATTGGGCCCCGGAATAGTCACGCGGCAATCGATGCCTACGGAATTAAGCTTGCCCGCGCCGGTTTCCTTTACATATATGCTCGCCGAACCGCCGGCCGACCCGGGCTTAATTTCCGACGCATCGACGAAGATGATGGCGCCAGCCGAATACTTGTGATTTCCGAAATTCCAGGCACATCCCCAGGATGTCATTTCCGCTGTCAGGGTCGGACCGCTAAAAGAAAGAACGGGACGGTTGTCGCGGGATATCCGCCACCGCACCGACAGGTTTTCAAACTCGGGCTTGATCATCGACAGCGTGACTTCCCAGCCTTGGTTCGTATCCACGCAGAACACCTCGGTTCCCTGGGGCGGAACGCAAAGCTGCTCGCCCTCAGGTTTCCCGGCGTTCCCCGCCATGGAGGCCGGCACGCACACGGCACAAAGGCCGAACATTATCGCTGTCAGACATATCTTCATAAGACTCCTCCGGAATTCTCAGGATCGTTTATGTAGTTTCGCACATTTCCATAGCCCGCGTTAAGCGCCATAGGTCCCTTTGATTGACATTTTTAGACCCAACTATTACTGGGTCCAAAGTCCCCCGGCTGTCCAAGGAAAGTCAGGGAATGTCAATAGTTGGGCGCAGGACCTGCCGGCGGGGCCTGGGTCGGGATCCGGCAAGGTTTTACCGTCTCACCCGGGACAGGTTCCACACGCAGCGACCGCGGCTCTTCCGCCGGCTCCGGAACGCGCCGTCGCGCATAGGCCGCTTGGGGCACACCGTGCCTGTTGCGGCACCTGCGCAGGCATTGGCATGCGCTCCAGAGCCTTCGTCGGGAACCTGAAGTCGTTCACCGGCAAAACCTTGCCGAATCCCTCGGTTTACGGGTCCCCATCATAAATTCCAGGACACTATCTGAACTATATATAATCCGGTGACATAATACTTATTTCCTGGAGGAAATAAGTATTATGTCACCGGATTAAGCGCGGAGCTTGGCGTTGAAGTTGAGGGAGAGTTTGGCCAGGATGGCGGTCATGCGTGCGTTTATCTCGGCGTCGGTAAGGGTCTTTTCCATCGAGGAAAAAGAGAACCTTATGGTCACGCTCTTAAGGTTCTCGCCGATGTTCTTTCCCTTATAGACATCGATAAGGGCCACCGAGGCCAGGTCGGGGGCTTTCGCTATTTCCTTTTCCACCTCGCCCCATTCGAATTTATCGTCCATTACCACCGACAGATCGCGCCACACCCCGGGGAAAGCCGACACCGGCTTCGCCTTCGGCAGACCGGCCCAGAATTCCGGCTTACGGGCGGCGACAAGCGCTTTCACCGGAAATTCAAAGTAATAGATCTTGTCGTCCTTAAAATCGTTGTTCCGGGCCGCATCCGGATTCAGCATGCCGGCATAGCCCGCCCGGGACCCGCCCAGTTTCATCTCCAAACAGACTCCGGGGTGGAGATAAGGCGGCGGCGTTTTCGTTTTTTCGAACCGGAAGCCGCCGCAGCCGGAGAACAAACCGCTCATCACGCCCTTAAGATGATAAAAATCCGCCGGGACCGAACCGCCGCGCCAGAATTCCGCGGCCGGGAAAGCCCCGACCATAAGACCGGCGCACATTACATCCTCGGAATGCCCCTTTTCCGTCCTGGCATAAACGCTGCCCAGCTCAAAAATAGAGACCGAGGTCCTGCCGCGGTTCAAATTATACTTCAGCGTCTTCAGCAGACCGGGGACCATGGCCCGGCGCAGGAACTGAAAATCGCTTGAAAGCGGATTTTTCAAAGCGACGGCGCGCTTTTCCGCCGGACCGTCCTCCTCGCAAAGCATACAGGCTTTCATCTCCTTCAGGGAAACGAAATCATAGTTGTAGACCTCGGAAAAACCAAGGGCCGCCAGCCGCTCCCGCGCTTGGGAAGCCGCTGAAAAGGACGGCGCGGCGGTGGCGCGCATAAGCCGCATACCGGTCCTGGCGGGAATTACATCGTATCCGATATACCGGGCCGCTTCTTCCGCAAGGTCCCAGACGCTCTCTATATCCCGGCGATAGCTTGGCACGGAAAAACTCCACGGCTTGGCCTCGCTCATCCCGGGCTGTATGGCCTTGAGACAGGCGAGGAGGTCCTTCTCCGGGATCTCCGTGCCCAGAACGGCGTTTATCTTGTCGGGGGTAACGGCTATGACGGCTGGAATGTATCCGGCCGGATAATTGTCCGCCACCTGCGCGACCTTCGCGCCTGGAGCGGCCTGCGCTATCAGCTGCGCCATTCTATACGCCGCGAAAACGGTCAGCTCCGGGTCGGTCCCGCGCTCGAAGCGGTAGGACGACTCCGTCTTTACCCCGGTTCTCTTAGAGGAGAGCCGGACCGCCGAGGGACTGAAAGAAGCGGATTCTATAAGGACGGCTTTCGTGGAATCAGAAACCGCGGAGGCCGCCCCGCCGATGACCCCGGCCAGGGCCGCGGGCTTGTCCTTATCGGCTATGACCAGCATGGCCGGGTCCAACTTAAGGTCCTGGTTGTCCAGCGAGCGCAGGGTTTCGCCGGTTCTGGCCGGTCTCGCGTTTATCTCCGGCCCGGCGAGCCTGGCCAGGTCGAAGCAATGCGTCGGCTGGCCCAGTTCGTACATGACATAATTGGAAACATCGATAAGGATATTGTTCTTGGGATTGGTTCCCATGGCCCGCAGGCGGTCCGCCATCCAGCCGGGGGTCGGCGCCGCGAAGACATTCTCCATGACTATGCCCGTATACCTGCGGCAAAGGCCGGGATCCGCGATATTGACCGGGACATGATTTCCGGACGGAGCGAACTCCGGCGCCTCCGGTTTTTTGAAAGGCAGGTTATAGAAGACGCAAAGCTCCCTGGCCAGGGCGTAATGCGACAGGCAATAGCCCAGGTTCGGAGTGATCTCCACTTCGAGTATATGGTCGGTTTTGCCGAAAAGCGCCGCGGCGTCCGCGCCGGCCGGAGTCTCCTCCGGCAGCACCAGAATGCCGGAGTTATCATAGCCCTCCAGCCCCAATTCCGCCGCCGAACAGATCATGCCGGAGGACTCGACTCCGCGAATGACGGCTTTTTTAAGCACGCCCTCGGACAGCGCCGCGCCCACTTTGGCGAAAGGGATCTTCTGGCCCACCGCGATATTCTTGGCTCCGCAAACCACCCTCAGCACCGAAGAGCCGTCCTCCACATCGCACAATGAAAGCTTGTCGGCGTTGGGATGTTTGTTTATGGCCGCGATACGGCCAACGACCACGCCGGAGAAAGCGGCTCCGGTCTTTTTTATCCCCTCTATGTTGAAACCGAGGCGCGTAAGTTTGGCGGCAAGGTCGTCCACGCTCAACGGAGGAGCGTCGATGAACTCCATCAGCCACGAATGCAAGATCTTCATTCTCTATTTCACTCTCTCACTCTCTCGCTACTTCGCTCCCTCGCTCTCTCGCTACTTCGTTCCCTCGCTCTCTCGCTATTTCGCTCCCTCGCTATTTCACTACTACTGTACCTGTTTAAGTATCCTCAGATCATTCTCATACAGCGCGCGCATGTCGCTTATGCCGTACAGCAGCATCGCAAATCGCTCGACACCGGCGCCGAAAGCGAAACCGCTCCACTTTTCCGGATCGTAGCCGCAATTCCTCACCACATTGGGGTGTATCACCCCCGCGCCCAGCATCTCCAGCCAGCCGGTGCCTTTACATACGGGGCATTTGCCGCCGCCCTTCCCGCAGAACACGCAGGAAACGGCCACCTGAGCCCCGGGTTCCACGAACGGGAAAAAAGACGGGGAGAACGCGACGCCGGCCGAGGAACCGAAGAGGTCCTGAATGAAAGCTTCGAGCGTCCATTTCAGGTCCGCCATGGTTATGTTCTTGTCCAGGCAGAACCCCTCCACCTGGTGGAAAGCGAAAGAATGGCTGGCATCCACCGCCTTGGAACGGAACACGCTGCCGGCCGAAACCACGCGCACCGGAGGTTCCGGGCTTTTCATGGAGAGGATCGGCACCGACGAAGTGTGGGTCCTCAAAAGCAGGTCTTTGCCGCCAGCGTCTTTCAGGTCCACATAGAAAGTGTCCTGCATGTCCCGCGCGGGATGGTCGGGAGGAAAGTTAAGCGCCTCAAAATTAAAATAATCCTCCTCTATATGCGGCCCCTCGGCTATGGAGAAGCCGAGCTTCTGGAAGCCCTCGTACATCCTGTTGAGGGTCGCCGTGAGGGGATGAAGCCCCCCTTTCGGAAAAGGATAGCCGGGAAGAGTGAGATCCGCCGCCGCCTTGTCACGAACGGGAAAATCGCCGAGAGTCTGTTTTTTGGCAGCCAGCGCCGCGACGCATTCAATTTTTATATTATTACCCAAAGCTCCGAGCGCCTTCCGTGTTTCTATGGGAAAATCTTTCAGCGCGCGCAGCTCCAGGGAAAGTTCCCCGCTTCTCCCTAGAAAAAGACGGTCCGTTTCCGCCAGCTCCGCGGAGGTATTGGCCGAATTTAGAGCGGAAAGGAAACTGTCCCTTATAAGGGACAGCTTCGCTCTCCATTCATCCGGGGTCATGAGGTCTTGGTGAGAGAGGCCTTGGCCAGAGTTACCAGCTTCGTAAAGGAGGCGGGATCCTTTATGGCGATCTCGGAAAGCATCTTCCTGTTGAGCAGGATATTGGCTTTCTTCAGGCCGTTGATGAATGTGCTGTAGGTCATGCCCTCTTCGCGCGTCGCGGCGTTGAGACGCACTATCCAGAGCTGCCGGATATCGCCTTTCTTATCCTTGCGATGGGCGTAGGCGGCGGTCAGGGATTTTTTCACCTGCTGCGTCGCCATTCTCAGGCGGTTCTTTTTATTGCCGTAATAGCCCTTGGCGAGCTTGAATATCTTTTTCTTTCTCTTGTTCCTTGCTACGCTGTATTTGATTCGCATGATATCTCCAGAAATCCTGCTTTAAGGTCCGGTCTATTTATACGGCAGATAGTTGCTGAGCAGCTTCCCTTCCACGCTGTTGGCTTCCTCCACCTTCGCGGTACGGAGCTGGCGGCCGCGCTTGGCGGACATGCCGGTCAGAAGGTGGCGGAGGCCGGTCTTTCTGTGCAGCCATTTGCCGCTCTTGGTTTTCCTGAATCTCTTTTTCGCACCGCTGTGGCTTTTTAATTTGGGCATTGTAGTCTCTCAGTTCTGACCGCGGATAAGACGGCGGCCGGGGCGACAGCTCGAATGTCCCCCGGACGGCGCTCTTTGCGATATTATATGAAATACCGGCGGTCCGGCGCAAATCGCGGAATTTATAAATCGCGCCGCAACGATCCCCCCGGTCAGGGTTCGCAGGGATGAGGGCCGGGTTTAACCGGCACCTCCTCGCACCGCAATTCCATGGAAACCGCGTTCTTGTTCTCGGTCCCCTGCGGCCCCAATATAATGGTTCCCGGAGAACCATCCAGCGGTATATACGCGTTTACCGTCAGCGCGCCATAGGAGGCTTTGAAATCCCACGCGTCGCCGCCTAACGCCGAGCCCTTGTATCTGCGGCTGCCCATGCACATAAACGACATGTACCCCATATCGCGGGGCAGGCCCCGGTAAAAAAATATCTTGCCGCCCCGCAGCCGCTCGCAGTTTTCCATGGCGAACGATCTGGTATCACGGTTCGCTATGATCGTACAGGGCCCTGAGACGGAGCACGAGTACTTCTGGAGCTGTTTTTCCGGCTCCTGCGTATCGTCCGCGTTGACGGAGGCCGGGCTCTCGGACGGCTTATCCCCGGGCGCGCCGCGGAAATCGGACGGCATCTGCGCCGTTGCCGGCCTATCAAACGAAAGATACAACGCCGGCGCGAGTGTAGCCGCAAAAACCAGAAGCAGTTTCCCCTTCATAAACCCTCCCGACCGGGATATGGAATAGTCTACCCCGACCCCGCAGGTTTGTCAATGGGGAAAGAGGGCTGGCGTTTTTTTACGGCTGGCGCTGCGCGGGAGGCGGAGCGGCGGGCTGGGGTTTGGCCGCGGCCGCGGGTTTGCCCGGAACGGCTGTCAGAGGGGCGAGCATGATGCTCATCCTGTTGCCCACGCGCTGCATGCTGCCCTCCATCACGCCGACCGCGACAAGCGCGGTTTTGACATTCATCAGGATCTCTTCGCCGAGATTCCTGTGCTGGTTCTCGCGGCCATGAAAAACCACGGTGACCCTCACCTTGTTCTGGTCCTTGAGGAACTCCGCTATATGGCGGGTTTTGGTTTCCAGATCGTGCTTGGCTATTCTGGGGTTGAAACGGATCTCTTTCAGGACGCCGGCCTTCTGCTTCTTGCGGTTCTCCCTGGCCTGCTTGTCCAGCTCGTACAGATACTTGGAAAAGTCCATTATCTTGCAGACCGGCGGGTTGGCCATTGGGGCTATTTCCACCAGGTCTAGGCCGGCCGACCTGGCCATGTTCTGCGCCTCCAGGATGGGCTTTACGCCTATCATGGCGCCGTCCGTGTTGATCAGACGGACCTGCGCCACATTTATATATCTGTTTATCCTTATTCTGCGGGAATCGTGATACAAGTACCGCCTCCTAGACTGGAATTTAGACTATAAATCTACAAACTTTGCCCCTTTTAGTCAATGAGATTTGTTCCGCGGCGGAACTCCGGAACGGCCGCGCATACCGCCGGAGGAGCCTACATCGTCAGGCGGTAAAACAGCAGGGCCACGCGCTCCTGCGCGGCCTTGCGCAGCATATCGCAGGAGCCGGGCAGAAAATCCACCCAGTAATACCGGCACTTGACCGAGGACATATAACCGGAGGGCCACGGGGTTATTTCCCTGAAACCCGCGCGCTCGAAACTCCACACCGCCCGGCGCATGTGGTAAGCGGAAGTCAGCAGGATCACGCGCTTAAAGCCTTTCTCCTCGCAAAGTTTTTTGGCGAACAGGGCGTTCTCCCGGGTGTCGCGCGCGCGTTCCTCCGTAATTATCTTTCCGGCCGGGACGCCGAGCCTGACAAGGTAATCCTTGATGACCCCCGACTCCGCCTTATCGGAGAACGCCGCGCCGCCGGTCACCACCAGCGGCAGGGCGTGCTTTTTATAGACCAGCGCCGCCTCGACCGCCCTTTCAAGGGCCGTGGAGGAAAGAGGGGCGCAGCCGAAAGGCGCCGGCACGCCTTCGCGTATCCCGGCGCCCAGGACCACAACGGCGTCCGCTTTCGGAGCGGACGGCGGCAGATAGGAGTATTCCAGGCCGGACAAAGCCAGATTACCTACCGGCCTGGTCCCGGCCGCCCACATCAGGAGACCGAAAACGGCCCAGAGGGCGGCCTGCTTCCGGTCTTTCCTGAATTTCAGCGCGGCGATCAAAAATGCCAGTGAAACAAACGCGCCGGGAGGGATTATAAAAGGCCCGAGCAGTTTCTTGATGATGAACATAGAAACACATCCAAACAAAAGCCCCGCGGACCGGGCGGGGCTCTTGCCAGCGGGAAAGGTTATTTCGCTTCGTCGCTTTTGATGCGCATGCTGTAGAACGAGCGCCACACGAAAACGAGGCTGACCAGGAAGAAGGCCACGGCCAGCATCCGGCTCATGCGGCCGTCCAGCGTGATGGCCAGTTCCACGGCCAGCAGGCCGAACAGCGTGGTGAACTTGATTATCGGGTTCATAGCCACCGAAGAGGTGTCCTTGAACGGGTCGCCTACGGTATCGCCCACCACGCAGGCGTCGTGCAGCGGGGTGCCCTTCATGTTGAGCTCGGTCTCCACCAGCTTCTTCGCGTTATCCCAGGCACCGCCGGCGTCCGCCATGAATATGGCCTGGTACAGGCCGAAGATGGCGATGGAGATAAGGTAGCCGATGAAGAAGTAATGATTCACGCAGGCGAAGGCCAGCGTGGAGAAGAACACGGCCAGGAAGATGTTGAACATGCCTTTCTGCGCGTACTTCGTGCAGATCTCAACCACTTTCTTGGAGTCCGCCACCGAGGCGCGCTCGCCCCCGCCCTCCAGCTTGATGTTCCTCTTGATAAACTCCACAGCCCGGTAGGCGCCGGTGGAGACCGCCTGGATGGAGGCCCCCGTGAACCAGTAGATGACCGCTCCGCCGGTGATAAGCCCCAGCAGGAACAGCGGGTTCATTATTGAAAGGCCCTCGTAGATCCCGGCCGGGCCCGTGGTACCGAACCTGGCCGAAAGCAGCTGGATGATGGAGAAGATAAGCGTGGTAGCGCCCACCACCGCCGTGCCTATAAGCACCGGCTTGGCGGTGGCCTTGAAGGTATTGCCCGCGCCGTCGTTCTCCTCCAGGAACTTCTTGGCGTTCTCGAAATCCGCGTCGAAACCGAATTCCTTCTTTATATCCTCCTTTATCCCTGGCAGGGATTCTATGGCGGAAAGCTCATAGACCGACTGGGCATTGTCGGTGACCGGGCCGTAGGAGTCCACGGCTATAGTCACCGGGCCCATGCCCAGGAAGCCGAAAGCCACCAGACCGAAGGAGAAGATGGCCGGCGCGGCCATCATGGCCCCGAGCCCGAGCGTGGACACCGCGTAGGCGGAGGCCATCAGGGCTATTATGGCCATACCCATCCAGTAGGCGCTGAAGTTGCCGGCCACCAGGCCGGAGAGGATGTTGAGAGAGGGCCCGCCTTCCTGCGAGGCCGTCACCACTTCGCGCACATGGCAGGAGTTGGTCGAAGTGAAGATCTTCACCAGTTCCGGTATAAGCGCGCCCGCGATGGTGCCGCAGGTGATGATGGTGGAAAGTTTCCACCAGATCGTCCCGTCGCCGAGTTCGGGCACCAGCAGATAACTGAGCAGATAGGTCATGCCTATGGAGACCAGCGAGGTGAGCCAGACCAGCATGGTCAGCGGATGCTCGAAGTTGAACTTTTTCTCCCCGCCGTACATGGCCCGTGAAATGAGGCCGTTCACCCAATAGGAGAAGGCGCTGGTGACTATCATGCCTATGCGCATCACAAAGATCCAGACCAGCAGCTTTATCTGAGCCTCGGGGTCCGGCACGGCCAGCAGGATGAAGGTTATAAGCGCCACGCCGGTGACGCCGTAGGTCTCGAAGCCGTCCGCGGTAGGGCCGACGGAGTCCCCGGCGTTGTCGCCGGTGCAGTCGGCGATCACGCCCGGGTTCCGGATGTCGTCCTCTTTTATCTTGAACACTATCTTCATGAGGTCGGAACCGATATCGGCTATCTTGGTGAAAATGCCGCCGGCTATTCTCAGCGCGGCCGCGCCCAGGGATTCGCCGATGGCGAAGCCGAGGAAGCAGAGCCCGGCGTAGTCTCCGGGCACAAAGAGGAGGATGATCAGCATCAGCACCAGTTCCACGCTTATAAGGAGCATGCCTATGCTCATACCGGCCTTGAGCGGAATGGCCATGGTCGGATAAGGCATCCCTTTAAGCCCCGCGAAGGCCGTGCGGGAATTGGCGTAGGTGTTTATCCGTATGCCGAACCAGGCCACCGAGTAGGACCCCAGTATGCCGATGACCGAAAAGATCGTGATTATCAGGATCTTGAAAGCGGTCATCTCCTTCAGATTGAAATACCAGACCATGATGGCCGCGATGAAGACCCACAGGACGGCAAGAAATTTGCCCTGCGTTATAAGATAGGTCTTGCAGGTCTCATAGATGAGGTCCGAAATATCGCGCATGGATTTATGCACCGGCAGCCTGGAGATCTGCACGGACTGCATGACGCCGAACAGGACTCCGAGCACGCACACCACAAGCCCCCAGAGGAGCAAGGCGTGTCCCGTGACGCCCAGAAAAGAAACCGAGGAAAGATCCGGAATACGAAGGTCCGCCTCGCCGGCGAACGCCGTCCCTGCCGAGAAAACCGCATAAGCGGCCAAAGCGGTAAAAGCTTTGAATTTGCGCATTTTTATCCTCTCTTTTATAGTATTTGCACGCCAGCCGCAGGCCCCAAGCCGTACGCCATAGGCCTCCAGAGGATTTCCTTCGGATCTCCTTGAAGGCCTACGGCGTCAGGCATATGGCTTATGGCTGTAATTTGTCCCTGAAACTATCACGCCTTAACTGCGTAATCGACCTGGACCCCCGGGCCCATGGTCGAAGACAGGTACACCGACTGCATATAAACGCCCTTGGAGGAGGAAGGCTTGGCCTTCACCACGGCGTCTATGATGCTCTGCACATTCTCCACCAGATTCTTCTCCGGGAACGAGGCCTTGCCCGCCGGCGCGTGGACTATGCCCTGCGGATCGGCTTTGAACTCTATACGGCCGGCCTTCAGTTCCTTTACCGTCTTGGCCAGGTCGAAAGTGACGGTGCCGCTTTTCGGATTAGGCATCAGTCCCCTGGGGCCGAGTACTTTTCCGAGCTTGGCGGCGTCCTTCATCATATCCGGGGTGATGACCAGAACATCGAAATTTATCTCGCCCTTGAAAATGGTGTCCACCAGCTCCATTCCCCCGGTCTGATCGGCACCGGCGGCTTCCGCTTCTTTTACCTTTTCGCCCTTGGCGATGACGGCCACCTTCTTGGTCTTGCCGGTGCCGTGCGGAAGGCTGACGGTGCTGCGGACCTGCTGATCGGAATGCTTCACATCTATGCCCAGCTTCAAATGCACTTCGACGGTTTCGTCGAATTTGGCGTTGGCGCCCTTCTTGATGATCGCCACCGCTTCCTCCAGCTTATGCTTCTTCGTCAGGTCCAGTCCTTTCTTGACATTCTCTATTCTTTTTCCCATTTTCAGTTTCTCCTTGTGTTTTCCAGGACCGCGCAAACACGGTCCCCGAGGTTCGAACGCGGGAAGGCCCCGCTACCTCGACCGTCGCACCCCGCGCATAATGCGCGGGGCGGATTACCGCCGGGCTTTAAAAGGTGGCGCCCGGTGCTCCACAAGGGGAACCCAGGTTCCCCGTTTCGTCGTCGCTCGCTCACTGCGCTATGCGCGCGCCGTATCGGGCCCGATGGCCCTCAAACGGCCCACGCTAAACTTGTTCGCTCGCTGAACCCCTCCTGCTGAGGAGTTCTTTTTGTCGCACCCTCGCGCTTTGCGCTCGGGCGGTTTTACTCATTCCGCCCGGCCTGTCGTCGGCCGGGTGCTCCCCGAGTGGGATTCCATCCCCCTTCGGCGCTCGCTCGCCGCGCCAGGCTTGCTCGTTCGCTGATTCCCCCTGGCAAGGAACTACCTATTGTCGCACCCTCGCGCTTTGCGCTCGGGCGGTTTTACTCATTCCGCCCGGCCTATCGTCGGCCGGGTGCTCCTTACTCTATCACATCCACGCCCATGGAACGGGCGGTGCCTTTTACCATCTCCATGGCCTGTTTGACATCCTTGGTATTGAGGTCCACCAGCTTCTGCTTGGCGACCTCTTCCACCTGTTTCAGGGTGATCTTGCCGACCTTGGTCTTGTTCGGCTCGCCGGATCCCTTGGCCAGGCCGGCCGCTTTCTTTATCAGCGCGGCCATAGGAGGCATCTTGGTTATAAAGGTGAAGGTCCTGTCCTCGAATACCGTTATGACCACCGGGATCGGAACGCCCTGTTCCAGCTTCCGGGTCTTCTCGTTGAACTGTTTGCAGAAATCCATTATATTCACGCCGTGCTGGCCGAGAGCGGGGCCCACGGGGGGCGCGGGATTGGCGCCTCCGGCCGGGATCTGCAGTTTTATCATCGTTTTTACAACTTTAGCTTTAGCCATAATATTTAGTTTCTCCTGTTATACCGCCTGGCGGTTAAACTTTTTCCACCTGCAGGAAGTCCAGCTCCACGGGCGTGGGCCTGTCGAAGACGGTCACCGTGACCTTTATCTTGGCCTTCTGCTCGTTGACCTCCTCCACGACGCCCATGAAGTGCTTGAAAGGCCCTTCTATGATGCGCACATTTTCGCCCTTTTCGAACTGCACGGCGGGCTTCGGTCTTTCCAGCCCGGCCGTATTGACCAGTTCCAGTATCTGCTGGACCTCGGCCTCGTCCATGGGCGCGGGTTTCGGATCGCCCAGAAAGCCGGAAACTCCCTGTATGCCCCTTATAGCCCAATAGGTCTGGTTATCCAGTTCCAGATTGGCCAGAACATAGCCTGGAAAGAACTTCCGCTTGCTTACTATCTTTTTGTTCTGTTTGACCTGGACGATGTCTTCCGTGGGGATGAGCACCTGGAAAAGCTTGCCGGTGAGCTCATTGGTGTCCAGTTTATGCTGGAGCATTTTGTTGACGCGCTCCTCGAAACCGGTGCGTGTGTGTATGACATACCACCCTTTTGCCATTTAGCGACCTCCAAGAATGCTTCCCAGTATTATGGAAAGCCCGAAATCGACCAGACTGACATAAGCCGCCACCAGTATAACCACCACGCTCACGGCCAGAGTGGAGCGGACCACATCCTTGCGCGCGAGCCAGGTGCATTTTGACAATTCCTGGTACACTTCCTTCAAGAAACTTCCGATTTTATCCATAAGTACACCGCCGTATGACCAGATTACCCGGAGATCGCTTCGGGAGCGGAAGGACTCGAACCTTCAGTTGCGGTTTTGGAGACCGCTGGTTTACCGGTTAACCGACGCTCCCCGACCAAATATCGGACACGCCCCCATCCGCCATAAGCCATACGCTTTAAGCCATACGCAAGAAGGCTCATGGCATACGGCATATGGCCGGGATCAGGCCTTAACTTCCTTGTGAGGTGTCTGCTTCCCGCAGGCCCGGCAAAATTTGGAAAGCTCTATCTTGAACTCCTTTTTTTTGCCGCGCGAGTAGTGGTAATTCTTGTTCTTGCAGACCGTGCAGCCCATTACTATCGTGATTCTGTCAGCCATAATTTCCTCGAAGACCCGCGGATCGTAAGCCGTAAAGCGTAAAAGTTCCGGCTCTCTTCGCCCGCTTTTTACGCTTTACCCTTCGCTCTTTACTCTATGATCTCGGTGACGACGCCGGCGCCCACCGTATGCCCGCCCTCGCGGATCGCGTAGCGCAGACCCTTCGTCATGGCCACCGGCGAGATCAGCTCCACCGTGATCTCCGTA
>Ga0074195_1003514_pt1 | contig 14557 bp, 4 predicted proteins | sample EPASupsiteHSE623_FD_64525 | JGI IMG/M metagenome (GOLD analysis project Ga0074195, IMG submission 64525) | Bioremediated contaminated groundwater from EPA Superfund site, New Mexico - Sample HSE6-23 | ecosystem: Environmental > Aquatic > Deep subsurface > Groundwater > Contaminated ...
AATATCTTGTGCCGGCCCCGGAGTTACGTAAACTAAATTAATGCCCCAATCGGGCACTCCCGACTCCCCTGGGCCCTTGACTTCGTTGTTGTCCTGGTCGTTGAACAACACTCCAGAGATCATGTAGGGCGCAATGGCCGGAATGTTTACTGCCACCCTGCCAGTAGCGGTTACCTGGGTGAGGTCATCCGCTTTGTAAGTTCCAGGAATTAGATTGCGGAAAGTGTATGATCCATCAGCTCCTGTGGTCGTGGTGGCAATATCCATACCTTCCTTTGCCAGCTTGACCTCCAGGCCTGGAAGCCCCGGTTCATCTTGATCGTGCACTCCGTTGCCGTTGAGATCATAGAACTTCATGCCGGTTATAGACATGTTGCCTCTATTGCCGAAGTCTTTGCCAGTCTCGTCTGAATGTTTTAGCTCTACATGGTAGGAGCCCTCTGGTACAGTCTGCTCCCACCCATCCTGAGATACCTCGCTTACAGAATATATGCCAGGCGATAGATCCTCGAACCTGTAGGAACCGTCTTCCCCAGTTATAGCGCTGGCCTCTGAGCCATCGGATTGGTCCAAGTTGATGATCCATCCGGCCAGACCGGGTTCATTGTCATCTTTTACGCCATTTCCGTTTTGGTCATCGAATGCGACTCCCGAGATGATTCTCAAAGGCTCGAATATGGTGAAATATGCCATTTGCTCGTCGTCAAAGCCCTCTGGTCCGGCATGTGCGCCGTCTCGAATCCTTACCCCAATCCGTCTGTCACCCTCATCGGCTTCAGTGGTCGTCCAAGAACATTGGTTATCAGGAAGGATAGACTTCGTCGAGTTCGGAAGCGTCCAGTCAGTTATAGGCTGGCCGTCCAGGAAGAATCTGAACTGTATGAAATCTCCCTCTGGATCAGTGGCCTCTGCGGTCCAGATTACAACAGTCCCTGCTTCTTGTGGGCTCTGTTTATCTGAATTCAATGCAATGAGTTTGGGCGGAAGGTTAAGCGGGAGAAGCTTATAAGTCTCGAACAGGGTGCTATCATAAAGCTCTAAATGGTTTCCGTCTTTAGCATCAACACTTATAGTATAAGTATCACTGTCCTCAGGCCTATTAGCCCAGGTCCAGGTATTTGCAGAAGACCAATCTCGAACAATATTCCATGTACCATTATTAGAATTTTTCAGCCAGAAGCGGTAAAGTATTTGATCACCATCGGGATCATTGGCCGAAGCCGTCCACTTGATCGATGTTCCCGCATACTGTGGGCTCTGCTTATCTGGATTCAGTTCAGTAAGCTTCGGCGGTAGGTTGGGCGTGAGTAGCTCATAAGTTGCTTCCAGGGCGCTGTCATAGCCTCTGGGTCCAACGTGCTTGTCATCCCTGGCGTAGACGTAGACTCTGTAGGCGCCTGCATCTGCAGGGGCATTGGCCCAGACCCACTGATTGGCAGGCGACCAGTCCTGCACGATTCTCCAGGCGTTGCTAGTGCTTGGGCCCTCCAACCAGAACCGATAAAGGATGGGGTCGCTGTCCGGATCATCGGCCGAAGCGGTCCACTCTATCGGTATCCCGCCCTCTTGTGGACTGGACTTATCGGGCACTAGTGCCTTCAATCCCGGCGGTTGATTGATATTGGGCGAGATCATACTGAACTCTTCTGTCTTTTTATCATCGTAATCAAAGAGGCCAGCATGCATACCATCTCTAACCCAAGCCTCTATCTGGCTATCGCCTGTCTCAGAGAGAGCCCATCGACAAGTATTGGATTCCATCCACCCGGTTAAGTCCTGCCATTCATAATTAGTTTCAAGGCTATTTAATCTGAATTTATAATATATTTTATCATTATCGGGATCAAAAGCTGAAACAGTAGAAGTGATCAACATGCTATCACCCTGTGGAGCAGAGTCCAAGGCAATTATTCGTGGCGGCTGATTTAAATATGACCCATTCAAGAAACCCCCCATATTGGGAAATGCCTTATAGGGTACACTTGACTCTTGTGGAGGCTGTGAAACCCATGGCTCGCCAAGCGTCGTCTGTGGAGAAGGCTGTGAACTCCAGGTCTGTTCGAGAGGCGATTGATTTGTGGTTATATTCTCCGTCACGTCCCAAGGAGTATAGGATATATTTATACTTTCGTAATAATAACTAGCTTGTCCTGCGCAGCCCATTACAGCAATATTAGATAATATAACTGCAATAGATATTATATCGAATATGGATAATTCCCGCGAATACTTCATTATCTCCACCTTTAAATAATAGTAGTATGTTCGACAAAGCTACTTCTGGGAACATATGACGTCAAAGAAGTCGATAATTTTTTATTTCTTTGAGTACAGCTTTACTTCTTATCCGCATAATAAATTTAGAATTTGATACTCAATCATCCTCCAGCACTGTTAAAAAGATCAATGCATCCCCTGATAAATAGATCGGGATGCAAAGAACTCTGGCATCTACACCTTGTGCTTAGCTTCCAGCTCTTTATTCTTGGCTCTGAGAAAATTATGGGCAGTTGGTATTCACTGCCCAAACTTGCTGGATTGGCAAATGATACTGAATCAGCGATGGTTCAGACACATATTTGCCGGACTAAGGCTCTAGGTGAGATACAATATCTTGCACCCTGCAGCTCATTGCTAACAATGTTTCCAAGTTAAAGATATAGAGACCCCACTTCTTTCGCATACTGCTATTTACTTTTTTTGCCCGAATCATCTAGTTGTTACCGGTGTTATTCAATGTGTCAACTAGATCAATCCTGCCTCGAAGATGCCCGGGAAGGCGAGGATCAAAATAGTACATTGGTCCCACTGTGATCACGACGTCTCTTGTATCCTTGGCCAGAACCTTTTCCGTGGCTTTTTCACCTTCATTCCAGGCGGTCAACGTGTATGTCGTGGTCTCTTGCGGCTCCACTACTACCTGTCCGCTCATGCCATGTCCATCCAAATCGGCCCATCCAGTTTCCAGAGGCCTCTCGGTTGGTTTAGGCTCGATGGAGATTTCATCCGCATTGCTGACAGACCAGCTTAATGTGGAGTTCCCTCCTCTAAAGATTCCGCTTGGATTCGCCTCAAATCTCCCTATTTTCGCTGGCCTTTTCACAACTACACGAATACTTTGAGTATTAGTTTCTCCCTCACTTGTTGCCTTTAAGGTATAATCTGTGGTTCTTCTTGGTCTAACAGAATAAGTTCCACTCTCAGGATTAACCGAAATTTCTTCGGACGCAGAACCGGCGGATTTGGATTCGATGGATGCAGTTTCTGCATAATCTATATCCCAGCTCAATTTGGAGCTATCTTCAGGAGTGATCGTCTCATAATCGGCTTCAAAGTTGGTGATTTTCGGTTTTTCAACAACTACTCTTACTTTCTTATCAATCTTTTTGTTGCCTCTTTGAGCAGTCAAAGTATATGTTGTGCTCACCTTTGGATATACTGTTTTACTGCCAGAGGTATCAACCTTCTCGTTATTTAGAAGGACGGTCTCTGCATTGGATACGGCCCAACTCAGTGTCAAAACCTCATGACGGCCCATAGTCTCCCGTGATGCTTCGAATTTATCGATCATCATTTCTTTTGGTTTTTCTATAACTACAATTATATTTCTATCGACCTTTTTATCGCCTTTTTGGGCAATCAAGGTATATGTCGTATTCTCCGTTGGATAATACTTTTCATTGCCAGATGAATTAACCTTCTTGCCATTTAGGAGTACGTTTTCTGCATTTGAGACAGCCCAGCTTAATTTGGTCCCTTCGCGAAGGCCTGTAACCGTTATAACATCCGGTGATGCATCAAATTTATCAATTGTCACATCTTTAGGCCAAATAAACCATACTACTACAATTAGTATTACTGCCGCGAGTGCACCAGCCACAATTTTAGGTATTGGATTTGGTGGCGGCGTACTCAGCGTTACCGCCAAGCGTGCACCGCCTTCCTGAACCTTTGCCGACCCCTCTCCGAATTTATATCCTTCTTTTTCCACTTTGTATTTCAAATCCTTTCCTGCATGCTGGCTTCCTTTCTCCTCGTGTTTGAACTCGCCCTTATTGTCGGAGCGAAGCACAGCCAGCTCCTTATCACCTACAATGAGGCTTACCTTAGCGCCAGCAATGGGTTTGCCGGCAGTATCTTCAACAATACCTGAGATTGTGATTGCAGGAAAGCTGATCATTGTAATCTCGCGAGATGTCTCCTTTGCTAGACTGATCTCTCCTGAGGATAACTCAAAGCCTGCGAGCTCAGCCTTGTAGCTTAGACTTTTATCTTTGAAATCAGGGCTGAGGGTGACCTTAAATAGTCCATTTTTATCAGAAACACCGACCTTAACTTGTTTGCCTTCCAGCTCCAAGGTTACTTTAACGTTCTCCAGTGGAGTGCCGGTTTTGTCCTTAAAAGTTAATTCTAAGGATTGGCTTTCTGAAATCAGCTCGATCTCCAGAGGGATCTTCTCGTGCTCGATCTTGCGTGTCCCCTCAGATGTCTCGTATCCTTCCTTCTCTACCTTATATCTTAATGTCTCACCTAAATACTGGACGCCCTTTTTGTCATATCGGAATTTGCCCTGGGCATCGGAACGGATTATCGTCAGTTCCTTATCTCCGATATACAGGATGATCTTCACCCCTGGAATGGGCTCTATCCTGGCACTATCATTGACCGTACCAAATATGCTGATCTCAGGAGACTTTTTCATGGTTATTTCATGGTAGGTATCCTTTTGGAGTGGAACCTTGCCTGAGACAGCCTCGAAGCCTGCAAGATCAGCCTTATAGCTCAGCTCCTTGCCGTTATATTCGGGGCTCAGGGTTGTCTTGAAAAGGCCGTCCTTGTCGGAAGAGCCTTCTCCAACTCTATTGCCGTCTACCTCTAGATAGACCTTGACGCTATCCAACGCGTTCTGGATTTCATCATTCAGCCTCAGTTTTATCTCTATATCTTCCCCAATAAGTTCTTTTTCTAAATTGATCTTTACTCCTTCAAGTTTGATAGAGCCTTCCAGTGGCTTGTATCCATCCTTTTCTATACTGTAGATCAGGGTGTACTCCAGGTATGGAGTTTCCTCTTTATGTGCGAATTTGCCCTCGTCATTCGTGTAACGTACCGCCAGCTCCTTAACTAGTTCCTCAGATGAATCCTTAACTGCTTTCTCATTTCTCACTTTCAGAATTATCTTTGCCCTTTCCACAGGTTTCTTACTGATACTGTCTATGACCCTGCCAAATAGCTCCATTTGCGTCCCCCCTTAATAGCAAAATATTATAACAGACTATATTTAACCATTGCATGTTTATACTTAAATAGTCATATCAACAGCCTTCCAAACTGATCATCAATCTCTTTTTCGATCTTTGGAGATGCTGATACCTTCTTTTTTAAATTGTTAGCTGATCAGCCATTTTTTTCACTTAACTAGCCTCCATACACATCTCTCTCGTAAACGTGTCCTTTCCAGCAAAGTCAACCTTAATTTTAAATGCAGCCTTCTGTGCATGCTAATAGCCTCATTTACATCATCTCTGCAAAATTAATATAAATATTAGCTATATTTGATCATAACACTTTTTGCACATCAAGTGTCTCAAGTCAGTTCCTTTCCAAAATAACCATTGATTTCCGTTACGATCTTCAAAGGAACAGAGGTACTCTATTTCGGAGGGTTCGTTGGTCAACCGTATTTCATTTAACCAATCTCCATTAGCATATCTCTTACACCATAAGTTAGTGCAGTCCGGCTTTTCCAAAACTATCCATAAATCCCCGTTTTTCCGGTTGAAGGTATAAAAAGATGTGTCTTCTGGGGCTTCGGTCAGCTTTATCTTCTCGTTCCATCCCTCTTTATCTAAATTAAATTTTCTATAAAATATATTATTCTCTTGCCACCAGAATAACAAGATATTTTTACAAGAATCCTCAATCGCATCAATATAATTCTTTTTTATTTTAGCATCCTCTGTTATGGCTTTTTCTACCCAGCGGTTTGAGCTATAGCTGTAATTCCAACAGGAAATATTGTTATCTTGCCACAAGAATACCCAAAGGTCGTCCTTGGAATCTCTGAGGATTTTGTGAAATTGTTTCTCTTTCGTTCCAGATGTAAGCTGCGGGCTTTCCGTTTCATTCCAACTCCCAGAGCTGTATCTAGCTTTATGGATATTGTTCTCTTGCAGCCAAAAGGCCCATATATCTCCCTGGGGTCCCTCGATTGTATTGAGATGCTCTTTTTTCGCATCTCCATTGCTTAGCATTCTCTTATCCTGCCATTTGTCCTCGCTATAACGCATGGACCAGATGTTGTTCTCTTGCCTCCAAAATATCCATATGTTCTTCAGGGAGTCCTCAAAGATATCGGGATCTTCATCGACAGGGCCTTCTATCAGCGGCTTATCTTCTTTGATCCAGTTCCCAGAGCTGTTTCTCATATACCAAACGTTCTTATCTTGCTGCCAGAATAGCCATATATCCCCTTGAGAGCCCTCTAAGGCGTTTAGATTACTTTTTTGAATCTTACCCTCTGTAAGCTGGAATCCCTCGCTCCAATCGCCAGAGCTATATCGACTGCACCATATATTTTCCTCCTGGCACCAGAAGATCCATATATTTGATTTCGTGTCTTCAAGTATTGTCGGCGTGCATCTTCTATTAGCTTTGCCGACCAGACGTTTTTCTTCCCAGGAACCCGCTTTATATATTGAGTACCAGATCTCATTTTCGTTTCTTCCAAACAGCCAGATGCTACCCGTAGAATCCTCAAAGGCATCGAGGTAAATCTTACTAGCCAAACCAGCCAATAGCTCAAACTTCGGATCGGAGGGCATATTATCCCTAAGCATGGCGTTTATCGCTTCTCGCAGTCTCTGGTTTGAATCAACTATGGGAAGCGGTTCTTTTCTCGAATCCAGCTCCGTCAATGGCGCGAAATGTTTACGATAGCTCTGGACAACCTTCCAGCTCGAGGCAGAATACTGCAGAATTGCAAGGCGACAATAATGGTGCTTCGTTCCAAATCGCTGCTGGTATTCAGGCATTTCATTCTCATCCACCGGCCATTCGATACTGTGATTGGCCGACCGTGCAGGGATGAGCCAGTAATCGCCGGTTCTATAATGGTTATCCCCCCTCGCAAAGCTGACTTCTATACCCTCCTCCAGCTCAACCCACTCATTCTCCGGGTCGAAGGGAAAAACTCTAGGCTCATTTTGAAGGGGTAAATCAACCTCCAGGAAACGATCCTTAATGCCTTCTGGCTTTAGCATTAGCTCGACCATCGTTTCGTTTATCTTCTGGGATTCCACCCTGGCCAATATACGGACCTTGCCCCTGCGCTCACGCATATTATCTGTAAGCTCTAAATAGCGACCAGGTGCGAAGGATCGTAAGAGCTCCTCTCCAGGATTTTTGATGGTGATGCTGTTCTTTTCAATCTTTTCGACGTTAACCCCCGTTTCATGAGCGCTGGTGTTCATGACCGGCGAGTCCCAGAAACGAGCCTTCGGCCTCCATTTCAACGAAAAGGCATCCTCTGGTATGCCTTTGATCCTATCGGGATCAAGAATCAGGTGGAATCGGTCTGCAGATATCACCTGAGAGAAGATCCCTGGCTTTTCGTCCAGCTCCCATATATCATTTGTGAGCTCTACCCACTGGCCAGGCTTGAAGACGGTTGATGGATTCATCCCACGAGACTCGATGGTCACAACGTTCCCATCAATCCGGCTTATCGGCCACACCATGGAGCCATTATCCCTGGACCATTTGAAGGTGGCCTCTCCAATCTTTCCCTCATCATGTATCTCAATGCGATAGAGATGGTTGCCCAAGCTGCCACAGCCTGCATCAGGAGCTATAACACATGGATCGCCCTGTGCTGTGCTCTTCTTAATCCTCGCAGCGATGCCTGCCGTACGCTTTGGGATAGCAGTTCTCCAAACCTCATCCCAGTTATCAGAAGGACCAAACGGCCCTTTCAGCTTTATCTGCCAGACAGTCTTGATGCGAGTTGTAGTATCTGCCCCACCCAGGGCGATCTCTTGAATATCAGGATCCTCTACCGATGTGATGTGGCGTTCCCAGACTTTTAGATAGATGAGGTAGAATCCCTCTTTTATATCCCCCAATGACGGCAGATAATCGGGTTGCTCTGAATAGGAAACGAATTCTTCATTCTCGCATAGAATGCCATCTGTATAGTAGCATCCCTTACCTATGACGAAATTCCTTTCATCTTTGAGGGCTTCAGTAAGCCGTGCTAGCTCTTTATCAGAGAGGCCCAATCCCACAAGATCCTTGGCCTCAAAAGTGAGGACAAAACCGGGATTTTGAGCGGGCGCACCGCATTTTCCAACGATATCCCTTGCAGCCCGCCTTTCGCGGTGCAGTTCGATATCAACCTGCTCATTCCAGTCCGCGTCTAGCTGAACGCGCCCCTGCTGCATTCTCACGCTGCTGTAATGTTTCTTAGGGTTAAATGTGAGACGTGTGAAATCTCCCTTCATCGTTTATCTCCCAGTTTTGTCTAGTTCATGAAAAAGATGCCTGCTTCCAGTGTAGAGGGCAGATATTCCTCCAATGCCAGGCGCAAGTTGGCCTCGCGCTGAGGATGTTGAAGTGAACAGAATACTCCCATCTCCGAACCATCCTCCGAGCCCATGCGAATTTCCCGAGCACATACCTGGGCGAGCTGTGCATACCCCGGGTCCCCGTAATGAACAGAGGTGAAAACAGGCCTAAGCCGATTTCTCACCATTTCAGTCTCCCACTCTGAAAGGCCACTGGGGGACGAAAAGCTCAACTGCTCTGCTCGATCCCTAAGAGCCATATCAGGCTGGCAACGGTAACGATGTGGAGCTCGGGAACTCAAGGGCAAATAGCAGCATCTTACCAGCCCTCTCTGCTGCTGAGCCACCATTACCATATCCGTGAATAGAGAGTTGCTGGCCTCCAGGCAGAGCACCTCGATCTCGCCAAGAATCGTGCTCTTCTCAAAGCAAACTTCCGATCCACATGCATCAACTACATGTTCTGCATTGGGATGGTCTACGATGCTCTCAGTCACGTGCAAATAGGGCACGCTTCGAGGCAGCTTTATTCCGCCGCAGATGGTCTGCATGATCTCCAGGCTCAAAGCATCGTTGTCTCTTTCATCTTTAGATTCGACCTCGATGCTCAACATCCCCGGCAGGAAGGTACAGTGAGCAACCTTGAGGCCTCCAAGCCTTCCCTCCTCGACGGTCAGTTTGCCCTCTACCAGCAGGCCGTCGATTAAAATCTCGCCAGGTTCAAGGCTTTCAAGGCTTGCAGTTCCTTTAACTTTTATATCCCCTAAGATGTGCGGGCGCCTCATTCTGGCTGCAATATGTCCGTTACGTCGGACCCGCCTTTCCTGCTTCGAGTCATCAGAAGCAAGCCAGTCGGCAGCCACAATTATGAGCAAACTCCCTTCTGGGACTTCTATATCCACACCTTCATTGTAGGTTCTGCTATCCATAATGGCTATAATGCCGGTCGTACCCTTTGGCTGCTTATTCCAATCTCTCACTGCCTCGCCTATAGTTCTGAATATCCTTTTTTCGTATATGTTTAGCTTACCTTTTTCCGTTTTCACTATAAATTCCCTAGTTCTAACGCCGTCGATTTCCAAGGATACTTCATCGTTTTTATCATTAAGCTTTAATGAAAGAGAATTATTTTCAGTAGACACTTTTATAGTCTTGCCGTTATCGATTTTCTCAATTCTTGCAGTTTTTATCCCATCAATAAGAAAGCCTTGGGTTAGAAATTCCCTGAGTCTTTCGTCATCGTTTCCTGGAATTTCATTCCAGCTAAACACATACCTTTCTTCTTTCTCTTTCTCCTCCTGGCTTACTCCTACATGCCATTTAACCTCTCGATCAATAGAATGCCGAATAAAGGCTGAACGATCGTGAGGACCTGCACCTATATCTCCGCTAAAACCATACGAATAGCTGACCACCACTCTTTGAGATAAGGGTTCTCTGCTTTCTGTCAAAATCAGCCTGCCTCTTTTCGGGTCGATTGCAGCTCTTATTTTGCAGCTATGCTCCTTTCCGAAACGATCCTTATGCCTGATCTCAGGAGGGAAGCTCAAGCTCCAATCTGGCAGGTCACAGATAATCATCTCCTCAGGACGTATCTCCTCCATACGACCGTCATCAGATGCTACTCTAATGCTGAAAACAGGCGGTGAACTGAAATAGCCTTCAATGGCAGCTTCGCCTTCGACTGCCGCCCGGCGGATTCTTTCCAGTTCATCCCGAAGAGGGCGTTTTCGGATAGGTCCAGGAAGGTCGATTTCTTCTGATAGATGAGCCATATCTGTGTCTGTTTTTGGTCTATTGAATAGCTGGATATCCTTACCTGTAGGATCGAAACAGTAGCCTTTGCCCACCTTCCTGCGAGCATCAACCATAATCAGCGGATAGCTTTGCAGTTTCCATAGAAAGATGCCTACACCTGGTATGTTATACCCCCGCCTGCAACTATTGCCCGAGCGTACATCTATCGTACGGGTTGTCTTCTCGAAAGGACCTCCCTGCAGCTCCAACTCCGCCGCCTTTCGCAAGTTGGGGCTTTGCCAATTGTCCAATCGCTGATGATCCAGCCTCTGAGTCGTGGCAATCTTTTCATAAAACTCCACCGTATGGGCCGGCCATCCAGTGATGTCGCGGGAGATCTTCTCAATAACTGCGCCGGTACCCTTACGCCTGCGATAGGCTGTTGTATTGGCAACATAGCTTCGCAGGTTACAGCGCTCATTTGACATCGGATGCAAGTTCCGGATGCCCAAAAGATCGCCTATGTAAGGTATGACCCATGGAGCACAAGTTTCGATGAACCAGTCATCATAAAGGCCATCGATGTCTTCTTCCAACGCCAGCATCTCACGCTCGATTATCCTCAGAAGGGATCGTAAGGGTTCTCCCCTCTGGGCATCCAAAATACGGTAGATCGAAGGCAGCAGGCTGTATAGACGATCGCTTACTTCTTTGCTCATGCTCTCAAATCTCTTAAGATAACTCCTCTAGGGCCGGAATTGATTAAAAGCAGTTCAGCAGGAAGGATCTCCTCCGTTTTACCCCTGGTTACCAATCGTGCTGGTTCAGACCTGAGGGTATAATTAATATTAATTTCAGAGCTTCTTGTTATCATCTTTCCTTGTGGTAAATACCGATTTACTGGTGGCAATGATTGCTCTAGCCTTGACTTCAACTGAACATTCTCAAGGGGTGAAGCTCTTTGGATATCACTTGCCATACCCTCTGGATCAAGTTCCAGCCGATCCAGGTCCACAGCTATCACGCCGTCTACTCTGTGCATACAGCTTATAGCTTCAGAGCTGGAGACGTGCTGACCCAAATCACGGTTCTCAAATGAAAACTCATTCTTGAGAAGCGTTTTCACATGATCGTGAACTTTCTGAAGCGAATAACGCTCATCCACAAGCACGCCCGCCTCCATGCTGAAGGTCTTAAGCTGAAAACTGCCGAACCCCACCCTATCCAGGGAATTGCTTGCCTTTTCAATGGCGCCTGAAAGGCTTTTGATCAACTCTGATTGAGGGCCTATAACCGAACCGTCGGAGGAAGCTATTGTTATATGTACCACGCGACCTCTCCTCATAGGGAATGCTTTGACCTGCGCTTTTCCAATGCCTGGAAACGCACTCACAAAGTCCTCGTAATCTTTAAGGGAAACAATCCTCTCCAGGGTTAAGATTGTTCGAGGAGCATTTTGTCGTGCATCGGATATGCTCTCCGGTGACTCAGCACCCGATGCCGGGAGCGGATTGGTTACGCTTCTAATCCCTCGAGGTCGTGCCTGCAGGAGAGTCAGGCTGCCTGCCGGAACTGTGCCTGCCGGTCCAATGCCATAGCGGTACTTTGCCACGACATTTTCTATCCCTGTAGGCAGGCGTGCCCCATTTTTACCATCTCCAAAAATGATAGTAGTCTCTCCATCATCCTCGATCCTCGCTACATAGCTCTGGCCTCTTTCATCCAGATAATGAAAAGATAGAGCTTCCTTCCAAACTACATCGTTTACCTTCACCTCAAGGGTGCAGTTCACGCCGTGATCCTGGGCAGGAATAAATGTGAGCGGCATCTTTTTCAGCGAAAATCGCTGGTTAATATGAGTGCTCTCACCACTACCAAGTACCTCCTGTACCGTCTCGCCGTGGGTTGCACCGACCACGTTAGCATAGACCACAACTGTGGACAGGTCGTAGGTGTTTCTCATGGGACCTTCAAACACCGCAACGGTCCTCCCCTCTTTGTTAAAGACGCCCCTGATGGATACCGCTTCGCTGATTACCTCGTCGTCAGCCTGAGCCCCTATCAGCTCCAGATCCTGGAGACCGCAGTACACTTCCCCGATAAAGCCATCTCCATCCATAAGCCTCCAGAATATGCCTTCGGCCTCACCGGAAATTGATCTTAGGCTCACGACTCTAACAAAGTCCCCCTGATTAAGCCTCCTCTCAACGCCACCCGATAAGGTCATTTTCAGCTCTGACCCTTGAACCTGGCCACGCATGCGCTTTCCGCTGACAATGAGGATATGGCCACTCTCCAGGCCCGACACAAAACTGTCAAACTCAATCTTGTCTCCATCAAACAGGTCCTTCTTCGATACATCTGCCAGGACGAGAGGCTCGCTATGGAGGTAAACGGTAGTCTCTCGAACAGAGAACTTTGAGAGATCCCTTTGAGTATCGGTTTTTATTCGAGTTACCCTTGAGCGTATGGTGAAATCGGATCTGAATATTGTGGAAATTTTGTCAACTCTATATGCCCTTTCCCCTATGTGAGGATCAGAGAGTATAATCCAGCTGCCTTGAAGTAATCTGGGATAAACTGTTTCCAAATCAACGACCCAAGTCTCATCTTTGAAGGGCACCTTTAAATTGGGCCAGTCTTCATCGGTTGAGCTATGATCACCTCTTAGCGCTTGAGGTACAATCCTTAAATCTGGGGCATTATATCCAAAGAGGCATGCAGAATCCCTCAGAGCAAAAACTTTGGGCTCCTTAGTCCCCTTCAGAGGCTCACTCCAGGTCACCAAAGTAGCATCCCACTCTGGGTGAGCCGATACCTTTTCCAGGACTCGAACCTCCCATGAATCGCTCTCAGGGTCTATCTCCCTCTCTTCGCCTACCAAGAGAATGACATCTCCAGGATTGAGACCTATGCCTACACCCTTAACCAGTAGCTGCATTATCCCTGGTGCAATATTTTGCGCCTCCGTCACCCTGGGACGCAGCAGATTCCATTCAACTCTAGCCTGGATAGGGTTCCGGGTTTCAAAGGTCCTGGGCAGATCACCAGGCACTGGTATGCTCTGAACCTTGGTGCTGGCCGGTACTTCCACCATCCGAGGAGACCCTGAAGCACCATCTACATTGAAGACGAGATAGGTGCTTGCAGCCAGGCCAGGCTTCAACTCGTAACCTAGAGATCGTGCCAGTTCTAAAACAGAACGCCTCTCGGTGGCGGTACGCAGGAATCCTTCGTTGGCAATTCGCTCCTGGTAAAATGTGAGCACATCGGCAACCATGGACCATGCATCCAGGATCGCCACGACAGGATCTTTGGAGGATTCAGTATTAAGCGAACGAAGAGGGGCTTCCTGGATACTGCCATCCGAAACTTTCTCTAAGTGAAGCCTGGCCAGCATACGGCGCATGAAGCCAGCATGTGTATCCAGGCGGTAAGCTATCTTGTGCTGGCCAGGCCTGTTGTATCTGGCAGGACGGGGTCCAAGGCCACTGCAACATTCATCGATATTTTTGCAATCTTTCAAAATTCCTGTAGTCCCCCTTGCATGATGAAATCAATCCTTCCGTTCTCAGGAAAACTGGGATCATTGTCCAGCCTGGAGATCTCCAGCCTTTCCATCACGATCATGCCAAGCTCTATCTCCGATCGAGCCGGCCCTCCCCATCGCTGGAACCGCAGCGGTTCTATTCGCTCCACACCCGGCACGCTCATGGCAACATTTACCAGATGGCTGAGATACACAGGCTGCTGGAAGGTGAAGTTGTCAGGGTGAAAGTAGCCCCTCTGCCCTCCTGGAAGATCTGCATTGCTGAAGGTCTCCATCAGCGCTCGCTTGACATCGCTCGCCAAATAACCCGGCTCCACATTTACGGCTAAAGCAATATTCAACGGTACGAGGATGGGATCCTCTATCTCTAAATCATGGCCTGCCATGCGAAATGGTTCCAGAAAATTGCGCAGCTCTTCCTCAAATTTTAAGTCTATGGATTGCCCTCTTTTGCGATCTACGGTAATAAACATGGTAAGCCAGCTTCCCGTCCACCGCAGGGTCGCCTGAGCATTCATTACCTCTGGATGCAGCAATGCTACCCCGGCATAATCCTCCTCGGTAATAGCGCGTAGTTGGCTGCGAAACCGGAGCGGCGCGTGAAGGCTTATTTGAGATGTAGGTTCGGCATCAGTACCCCCATATGCGGGCAGAGGATTTCTTACATTCAATATCTGCTTCGGGTCAATTGGGGCACCGTCCACAG
>Ga0074195_1003516_pt1 | contig 14555 bp, 8 predicted proteins | sample EPASupsiteHSE623_FD_64525 | JGI IMG/M metagenome (GOLD analysis project Ga0074195, IMG submission 64525) | Bioremediated contaminated groundwater from EPA Superfund site, New Mexico - Sample HSE6-23 | ecosystem: Environmental > Aquatic > Deep subsurface > Groundwater > Contaminated ...
AGTGCTCCCCCACTGGGATGGCTGTAGAGGGGGGTGCCCGGGGAGCACACTCGAATAGGGTGTGTAAGCCGAAGCCCGCGAAGCTGCAAGACAAAAGCCGTGATTTTTGCCCATAAAATTATTTGGGGACAAGTCTAATGGACTCAATTCTTTGCCTCGGCCCTGCGCCTGCGCACCAGCGCCAGCAGTTCGGCGTAGTTTTTGCAGTCAAGCATGCCGTTTTCCTTCCAATACTGATAATCGCCTTCGAGAAACTGCGTGGCGATGCCGTCGCGTATCGCGGGAAATATTTTTTCCATCTTCGGCGTGGATTCAACCAGCCGTTCCCCCGTGACATACGGATATATTTTGTCCGCGGTTTCCCGCGCGGCTTTGCGGGCGTCTTTTTCATCCGTCAGGTGGCCAGACATGTAGCCGTAGGCCTCCAGCTTTGCCACGGAGTGCGCGCCGGCTGCGCCCATCAGCATCGCCAGAAGCTCATGCGCTTGCCTGAGTCCCGTGCGGGCGGTAGTGGCTACGGTCAGCCCCGGCTTTCCCGCAAAACGCAGGGTGTGATAGAAAGCGCAAAGCCTGTCCAGAAAAATTTTCATCTGTCCGCTTACGGTCATGGCGTAGACCGGAGAGCCCCATACCAGAAAATCCGCATCGAGCATTTTTTGCCTGAGCAGGCCCATGCCGTCGGTTTTGTCCAGCGGGCAAAACCCTTTTGTCATGCAGTCCCAGCAGCCGTAGCACGGTTTAAGCGGAACGTCGCCCGCCGTAAGGAACTCGCAGGATATTTTCCGGTCCCTGAGGAGAAGCTCTTCCCCCAGCATTTGCGCGACTTTGAGCGTATTGGAATTCGCTTTCGCCGGGCTGCCGATGTAGCCGAACACTTTTCTCATTAATTCTCTCCGCGAAACCAGTCATGGACGCGGACGGCTATTTTTTCCGGGGTGAGGCCCAAATCCTCGTAGAGTTCTCGCGGCTTGGCGTGCATCACGAAAACGTCCGGTATGCCGAGCCGCAAGGTTTTGCAGCTTATGCCGCGCTCGCTGAGAACTTCCAGCACGGCGGAGCCGAAACCTCCTATCAGCGCGTTATCCTCCACGGTGACGATTTTGCCGGTCCCTGCGGCCTCGGCGATGATATCGGCGTCGAGCGGCTTCACAAAGCGCGCGTTTATGACGCCGCAGGAAATGCCTTTCGTTTCCAGCAGGTGCGCCGCCTTGACGGCGGGATGCGCGCGGTTTCCGGCGGCGATAAGCGTCAAATCGCGTCCGCGCTTTAGCCAGACGCCTTTTCCGTAAGGCAGCGCGGCGGGTTCGGCATCAAGCGGCGCGCCAAAGCCGGAGCCTCTGGGATAACGCACCACGCACGGCGCGTTGAGGTCCAGAGCGGTTTTAAGCGCGTGCTGAAGCTCGTTTTCATCCGCCGGAGCGAGCACGGTAAGGCCCGGTATGCTGCGGAAAAGGCTGAGGTCGAAGACGCCGTGGTGCGTGGGGCCGTCCTCGCCGACGACGCCGGCGCGGTCCAGCGCCAGCACGACGGGCAGTTTTTGCAGGCAGACGTCGTGGAAAACCTGGTCCCACGCGCGCTGCGCGAAAGAGGAATAGAGGGCCACCACCGGTTTTAGCCCCTCGCAGGCCAGTCCGGCGGCGAAAGTCACCGCGTGCTCCTCGGCTATGCCCACGTCGTAGAAACGCTCGGGGATGCGGTCGCGGAACGCGTCGAGTCCGGTGCCTTCGGGCATGGCGGCGGTTATGGCCGTTATGCGCGGGTCGGTTTCGGCGAGTTTCACCAGGGTGCTGGAGAAAACCTTCGTGAACGTCGGCGCGGCGTTCGCCGGAGCGGGTTCGGGGCTGCCGGTGATTTTGTCGAATATGCCGAGGCCGTGGTAGGCTATGGGCCGCTGCTCCGCGGGGGGGTAGCCTTTGCCCTTCGTGGTCGCCACGTGCAGCACTACGGGGCCTTCCATCTCTTTTACGCGGGAGAGGATTTCCGCCAGCTTTTTGACGTCGTGTCCGTTCACGGGGCCGAGATAGGCGAACCCCATCTCCTCGAAAAGCATTCCCGGAAACAGCAGCACCTTCGTGCGCTTGGCGACGCGCAGGATGCTCGCTCCCCAGAAGTCGAAGCGGTTGAGGAAATTCTCCACTTTCTGCTCGGCGTTCTTCACCGTGCCCATGGACATGAGCTTGGTCAGGAACGCTCCCAATTGCCCCACACGGTGGGAGATGAACATCTGGTTGTCGTTTAGGATGACCAGCAGGTCGGTGCCCAGATGCCCCGCGTTCTGCAACGCCTCGTAGGCCATGCCGCCGGTCATGCAGCCGTCGGAGACCACGGCCACCACCTTGCGGTTTTCGCGCTTGATATCGCGCGCGGCGGCCATGCCCAGCGCGGCGGAAAGCGCCGTGGAGGCGTGGCCCGCGCCGAAAGCGTCGTACTCCGATTCGTCGCGGCGCAGAAAGCCGGAAATTCCGCCCTTCTGCCGGACGGTCGGAAATTTATCATACCGGCCCGTCAGCAGCTTGTGCGCGTAGGCCTGGTGGCCGGTGTCGAAAACGATGCGGTCTCGCGGCGTGTCGAAAACGTAATGCAGCGCCACTATCAAATCCGTCGCGCCCAGGCTTGAGCCCAGGTGCCCGCCGTTTTTGCTTATCGTGTTGACGATGGTCTCCCGGATTTCCGAGCAGACCTGCGGCAGAGCGTCGGCGCCCAGCCGGCGCAGTTGCGAGGGGGAGGTTATTTTTTCGAGCAGTTGGTGCGTCATGTCAGTAGGTCCTTTCCAGTATGAAACGCGCCAGCGCGCGAAGCGGCTCCAGCCGTTTGGAAGGCAGGCGCGTTTTTTCAAGATGGCGGTTCGCGCGCGTTATGCAGGCGCGCGCCGCCCCGCGTGATTTTTCCAGCCCGTAGAGCGTGACATAAGTCAGTTTATCCGCCGCGGCGTCGCTGCTGCTTTTGCCTAGCTTCCCGCGGTCGGCGGTAACGTCGAGGATATCGTCGGCTATCTGGAAGGCGAGGCCGGTTTCGCGCCCGTAGCCGCGCATCGCCGCCAGCCGCGCGCCTCCGGCGCCCGCCAGCCGCGCGCCCATTTCCACCGCCGCCGCCAGCAGCGCGCCGGTCTTGTTGCGGTGGATGTAGCCGAGCACTTTTTCCTTCGAGGCTTTTCCCCGGCCCGCCGGCAGCAGGAAATATTCCGGCGGCTTGGCCGACAGGACGCGGTTTTGGCGGGCGAGAATTTTCGCCCTGCGGCTTTCGCCTTTCATTATTCCTTCCGCGAAAATGTCCGACATCTGCCCGCCCACCATGCCGCAGGCGCCCGCCGCGTCGGCGAGGACCGCCGCGGCGGCCAGCGCGCGCGCCGGGCCGATTTTTTTATTGGCCGCGTTTTGCGCGCAGACAGAGAATGCCAGCGTCAGCAGCGCGTCGCCCGCCAGCAGCGCGCCCGCTTCGCCGTAAACGCGGTGATTTGTCGGGAGGCCGCGCCGCAGATTGTCATTGTCGAGCGGAGGCAGGTCGTCGTGGATGAGCGAATAGGTGTGAATCAGCTCGATGGCGCAGGCGGCGGGGAGCACGTCCCCGCCGTCCAGGCCGAACGCCTCCGCCGCGGCCATCACCAGCGCGGGGCGCAGCCTTTTGCCGCCGGCGGCGAGGGAATAATTCATGGCGTCCGCCAGCACGGCGGGCGCGCCCGAAAGCGCGGCGGTATAACGCCTCAATCCGCGTTCGGCGAGGGCGGCTTTTGCTTTCAGGTACTTTTCAAACACGGCTGCGGGCGTTGCGGACGTATGCTTTCGCTTCATGCGTTCTCCGTGAACAGTCAGCGGAACAATATCTGAAAACCGAAACGGTGCGAGGCGTTGAAAGTTCCCTCGTTGCTGTAGGCGTAGTCCATGCGCACACCGTTGAAAAAGGAATCCTCCTCGGCGAAGCGGTCCAGCGTTATGCCCGCGCCGAAAGCGAGGCCGGTGCCCAGGTCGCGGTTGGAGCGGTAGCCTATGCGCAGCTGGAACAATTGCAGCATGCTGATTTCAAGGCCGGAGCAATAATAGCCGTCCGCGTCGCTTTCCTTGACGTAATCCGCCGAGGGGCGGAATACTATCAGCCTTTTTCTGCCGACGAAATCCGCCGCCGCTCCCGCCCGCACGGTGCGCGCCAGCGCGAACCCGTCCGAGCCGAAGTCCTGCCTGCCGCTTATGTTGAGCACGGAGGCGCCCAGTTGCAGGCGTTTCACCGGCGAAAGCACTATGCCCGCGTCGCCCGTTACGGCGGAAGCAGAAACGTCGTCGAGGCGTTCCCTGACGTATTTTAAGCTCGCGCCGATGGAGACGCGCATGGTGCCCGGGCGGTAAGCCTCGACATCGGCGATGCGCGACCAGCCGCTCAGCATGAGCCGCTTGTCCTGGGCGTTTTCATCGCGGTTCCAGTGCGGAAAAGATTGCGAAAAGCTCAGCACACCCAGCATATGCCCGGAGCTTGTGGTGCCCGCCGAGGCGCCGTTTTCGTCATAGGCGTCTATGCTGCCGCTCGAAAGCGTGGAGAAGCCCGCGCCGAAAGTGCCTATGGAGGTATGCAGCGCGATTGCCGCGTATTCCTGGGTTATGCCCTCTATATATTGGTTGTGCGCGACAGAGAGCGCGCTGTAGCTCATCAGGCCGAGTCCGGCGGGATTATAGAGTATGCTGTCCGGTCCGGCTATGGCGGTGTATGCCTGCGCCATCCCGGTCGGAATGGGAGCGACTGGAATCTTGAGGAAATTGGCCGCCGTGGTGCCGGTCAAATCCGACGCCCGGCAACGCAAAGCCAAAACCATCATTACCGCGAGCGCGGCAAGAATAAAATTCAGGATTTTACGCATTTCGCCTCTATGGTAATATCAATGAATACTATATCTTCGTGGCAAGGGCTTTGCAATAGCATTCTGGCGTCCGTGCCCACGGGAGCATTGACTAGCGCCTGCTGTACTGTTAGATTAATGGTATGCGTGTTCAGCGCCGTATCGCCGTTTTTTGCGCCGCGCTTTGCGCCGGCTGCGCCGGCGCGGTTTGCGCGCGCATGATTTCCGCGAACTATGCGGTGAGCGCGGACGGTTACACCAGCGCGGGTTCAGGCGTGCAGTTGCAGGCCTCCGATATCGCGCTTGTGGGAACGCTGGGGCAGGCGCTTTATTCCGCTTCGTCGGGCGGCGTCTACGGCGTGCGCAACGGTTTGATTTCCTCCCTCACTCCCGCGGCGGATACGCTGGACTACGCTTATCCCTATCCCAACCCTTTCAAGGCTTCCAGGGGAAGCGTTGCTATAACTTTCGCCAAGCTGACGGCGGCGGCGACGATACGCATCTACACGATTTCCGGCGAACTGGTCCGCACCATAGAGAAGTCAAGCGCCGACGACAAAGCCGGCTGGGACCTGCGCAACGCTGCGGGGATGCGCGTGGCGAGCGGGCTGTATTTGTACGCGATAGAATCGGGTTCCCTGCGCAAGACGGGAAAACTCATAGTCATCTGGTGAAAAAGAGGTCAAGGATATGAAAAAGATTTTACGCATTGCCGCCGCTTCAGCGGCATTTTTGTGCCTTAGCCTCGCTGCGGACGCGGGCGACGCTCCGGGCGGCGCGGTTACGACCGATATCAACTATCAGGGCAAGCTGGAGAAAAACTCCGCGCCGATGTCCGGCAACGCGCACGTGAGCTTCAAGATTTACGACGCCCTGACCGCGGGCAATTGCCTGTGGGGCTGCGTTACTAACACGGAGCAACTGGTCTCTGTCACCCAGGGCATATTCGGCGTTACGCTCAATGTGCCGATGAGCGTGTTTTCCGGGGCCGGAAACAAGTATCTGGAAGTGACGGTGGAAAACCAGGCGCTGGCGCCCAGGCAGCCGGTGCAGTCGGTTCCGTACGCATTAGTGAGCAAGCGGCTGGAAGACGGCAGCAGCGTCGGGCTCGATACACTTTACACGGCTTCCGACGTCACTCTGGCCACGATACCGGCTTCGCACGTGGGCGTTGGTTTTCTCGACCCTGCTTATAAACTCAACGTGCTGGGCGACACCAATATCAACGGTTCGCTCAGCATAAAGGGCGTTCAGTTCAACACCGCGGCCACGTTCAGCGTGGAAAGCATTTTCGCCGGCGGCGACGCCGTCGTAACCTCCGCCACCGGCACGCTGCATACCGGGGATATCATTTTCAAAACCTATGCTTCCGAGCGGGCGCGCATATTGTCTTCAAACGGCAATGTGGGCATCTCCACCGGCACACCCGGCGAACGGCTTGAGGTGAACGGCAATATCTCCAACTCCGCCGGAAATTTCGGACTGCTGCCGCAGACACGGCTGATAATCCGCCCCAAATCCGCCGCGTTCACCGACGATGTGGTGCGGCTATACCCCGGCGATGCAACGGAGCGTTCCTCGCGGCTGGAGCTTTATTCGCTTTCGGACGCGGCGGTATCCGACGCGGACCCCTCAACTTACAACAGGGGCGCGCTGGGCGTCACTTCGTCGGGGTTTCAGATAGCGACCGAAAAAGGCGGTTCCGGCGCGGACCGTCCGATTTATTTCCAGACCGGCGGCGCCGAGCGCGCTAGAATAACCGAAACCGGCAGGGTGGGAATCGGGGTGCCCAGTCCGTCCGCATTGTTGACCGTGGCTTCGGACGGCTATTTCGGCGGCGGGGCGCGCGCCGCCGATATCGGCATGGGCAGTTACACGACAGGCGGCTGGTTCGCGGCTTCCAATGAAATCAGGGCGCGCGACGGCGTCAACCTGCTGCTGATGTACAATACCACAAGCTATATCGGAATAGGCACCGCCGCGCCGCAGGACAAACTGCACGTGCGGGGCAACATCCGTTCCGACTACGGCGTTGCGGCCGCGACGGCGGCTTTCAGCGGCGCGGTGGCGATAGGCGGCAATCTCACCGCCAATCCGGGCACCGGCACCTCGGTCACGCTTTCGTCCACCACCATTTACGGCAACACCACGATTTACGGCTCGCTTTCGGTCTCGCAGGGGTTCGGCTCGCTGTCCTCGTCGGCGGCGCTGCTGACCTCTACGCAGACCTTCAGCGGCGAAAACACTTTCTCCACCGTCTACGTTCCCAACAAGCCGCTGGTGCAGGGCTATGTGGCCGTTCCGAAGTGGCTGCCTTCGCAATACTTGCAGGTGCTGGGCGGCGGCGCGGTGCAGGACGCGCGGGTTTACATAGACGCCGGCGACGTCAGCGGCGATTCGGGCGCGGTAGGCCCGTTCGCCGACGCAAAGCTGTATTTCATGCGCGGCAGCACCGAGTCGGCTCGCATCCAGTCCGCCGGCGACCGCAACCTGCTTTTCGCCGTCAATAATTCCACGCGCGCGGTTTTCGGTCCGGCGGGCGATATCAGCTTCACCGCCGGCCCGGGACAGACCGTCAGCGTTGACGGCGGACTGCGCGTCACCGCCGGAGCGGCGACGGCGCTGCATGTCAGCTCCGCCACCGGCAACATCGGCCTCGGCGCGCAGGCGGGTTCCTCTTATAAAGCGACGCTGGGCGGCTCGCTGAGCATAACCGGCGGCGGAAACGGGATTTCTTTTCCCGACGGCTCTTTCATGACCAGCGCGGGCGTGGGCTCGGTCAGCAGCATTTCGAGCGCGGGCGACGCCAATGTCAATGCCGACAGCGGCGGCACCGGCGCGAGCTGGGTTTCGCTTCAGGCGGGCGGCGCTCCCGGCCTCATCGTCAGGGACAAGAACCAGACCGGCGCGCCCAATGTAGGCATAGGCACGACAGACCCCGCCGAGCGGCTTTCCGTCTCGGTAGGCAATATCCTTATAGGTTCGGCGGTCAATCCGTTTGCCGCCTCTAATCCGGTGAACAACCTGCTGGTCGGCGGCGGCGCGCTGGTGCAGAAAAGCGCGTATCTGGCCACCAATCCCGCGGATAAAGTGGGTATCGGAACGGACGTTCCCGCGGTGAAGCTGGATGTGAACGGCGCGGTAAACATAAGCGGCCTGTTGTCCGCCAACGGCGGAGTTTCCATAACAGGGGCTTTCAGCCTGACCACGCCGCTCGCCGTAACCAGCGGCGGCACGGGAGCTAACACGTTTTCCGCCGGAATAGTGGCCGCCAACGGCACAAACGCTTTCACCACGATAACCGACAACAGCTCCAATTGGAACTCGGCTTACGCGGCTGCGGTTACCAACGCCGCCAGCGCCAACACCGCAAACACCCTCGTAAAACGCGATGCGTCGGGCAATTTTGCGGCGGGCGCGATAACCGCGAACCTTACCGGCAATGTAACCGGGAATGTGTCCGGCACCGCCGCCAATGTTACCGGCACGGTTGCCATAGCCAACGGAGGCACGAATGCCGCGGCGTTTACCGCCGGCCAACTGGTGCGCATGAATGCCGGCGGCACCGCGCTTGAGAGTTCGGGGCAGGCGCTTCCGTCGGGCACGCTGGTGGGCACCACCGATGCCCAGACGCTCGCGAACAAGACGCTCACTGCGCCAGCGATAGCGAGTTTCGCCAATGCCGCCCACAACCATCAGAACGCCGCCGGAGGCGGGCAACTGGATATAAATAATATCGCCAGCACGACGCTGGGCGTTTCTCATGGCGGCACCGGCGCCGGCACGTTTTCCGCCGGAATACTGGCCGCCAACGGCACAAACGCTTTCACCACGATAACCGACAACAGTTCTAACTGGAACTCGGCTTACGCGGCGGCTGTCACTAACGCGACAAGCGCCAATACCATTAACACCGTTGTCAAACGGGACGGGTCGGGCAATTTTGCCGCCGGCACCATAACCGCCAACCTTGTTGGAAGCGTCACCGGCAATGTGTCGGGAACCGCCGCCAACGTGACCGGCACCGTCGCAGTCGCCAACGGCGGCACAGGGGCGGCGACCGCGGCTAACGCGCGCACCAGCCTGGGACTGGCTATCGGCACCGACGTTCCGGGCCTCACAGGCACCGGCGCCAGCGGGACGTGGGGTATCAGTGTAAGCGGCAATGCGTCCAATGTTACCGGCACCGTCGCAGTCGCCAACGGCGGCACGGGGGCGGCGACAGCTGGCGGAGCCAGGACGACTCTCGGACTTGGAAGCGGTTTGAGCCAAACCGTTGTTGTCAAGGGCAGCGCCGGAAGCAACTGCAACTTGATATTCACCAACGGAATACTGACTTCCACGAACTGTCCATAAATCATGTGGATATACCTCGCTCAGTAAATTTGCGCGGCGGTTTTTTATTGGGTATACTGGATATTCGGATTTCAGCGCTGCTTTGCGCCGAGGTAGCTCAACTGGTAGAGCAATCGCTTCGTAAGCGATAGGTTGTGGGTTCAAATCCCATCCTCGGCTTTGTTTTCATCGGCAGGCTTCAGCTATAATGGCGAAAGAAAAAACGGTTTTTCCCGCCCTTCAGACTGTCTCGGCCAATCCGGCGGTGGACTATGCGCGCAAGGCCATACACTGGTGGCTGCCGGTGCTGTACGCGCTCATCTCCAACGCATTCTATCTTCGCACTTACGATTCGGCGCAGGTCAAAATAACGCTGGTCCAGATGGGCGGACTGGTGCTTGTCACGCTGTGGACCTGTCTGCTTTCCCTGGAGGGCAAAAAAGCGTTCCGGCGGGGCGACATGGTGTTTCTGGCACCCTTCCTTATTTATCTGGGGTATATAGTCCTTTCCTTTATAAATGTCCCTTATAAATGGCTTTCGGTGGACGATTTCGTGCGCTATTTCGTCTACATGGCCGTGGCGCTTATCGTAATCCGGGAGTTCGACGAGGCCGCCATAGCGCGCCTTACCAAAATACTGGTAATCGGCGCCGTGATAACCGTCTTGTACGGCGTGGTGCAGATTGCCGACACCCGCCTCTCCTCCCCCGAACTGGGGATAATGTGGGACCCGTTTTTGTGGCGGTCGGCTTTCGGCCCGCGCGTGTTTTCGACTTACGGCAATCCCAACTTCTTCGCTGATTTCACGCTGATATTCTTTTTCATCTTCGTGGCGCAGTACCTCAAGACCCGCAACGTCCTTTATATCCCGATAATAATCGCCGACCTCGCCTGCCTTTATTGCACCGAAACCAAAGGCGCGTGGCTGGGTTTCGCCATCGGTTTCGGCATTTTCATAGCCATCTATTCGGTATTCTTCCTGCGCGATTATTACGAGCGGCATAAATGGAAGATAAACGCCGCGGCGGCGGCCGTAGTCATCGGCTGCCTCATCGCCGTGGCGGTGTTCGCGGCGCGCCGGATGCAGTCCGTGAACTTCCGCGTTTTCACCTGGCTGTCCTCGTGGGAGATGATAGAGTCGAAACCGCTCACCGGCACCGGGGTGGGTTGTTTCAAGGTGATATATCCCTCCTTCCGCCGTCCGCAGATTTTCCATATTGAAGGCAAGCATAACACCGAAACCGACCATGCGGAAAACGAGTATCTCGAACAGTGGATAGACAACGGCGCCATCGGCTTCGGCGTATTCCTGTGGTTCGCGCTTTTCACGCTGGTTACGGGGCTGCGCTCGCTGGGGGAGTCAACGCGCGTGCTGGCCAGGACCGGAATGCGCGCCCCGCCGCAAGCCTACGACCTGCTGGGCTACCTGACCGCTTTCACCGCGATGATGAGCCACGGCATCTGCGACGTGAGCCTGCGCTTCGTGTCGTCTGGAATCTATCTGGGGCTGCTGCCGGGGCTGGTAATCGCCATCGCGCGCGGGCACGCGCTGTACGAATTGCATGCGGACGCCGCGCCGGCGGCCAAGCCGGCCAAGGAGGAAGAAAATCAGGCGGCGGGATATGCCATAACCGCGCTGCAAATCGCCGCAGGCGCGGCGATAATCTGGTTCCTCTGGAAAATTTTCAGGGATTTTGCGGTGCTCCAGGACCGCCGCTACGAGGGCATGTCCACGCCCGACTTCCTGCAATGGCATATCGCCTGGTTCGTGCTCGGCTCGGTGTGTCTGTGGCTGGCCTGGATGTTTTTGCGGCTGGCGCGGCTGTCGCGCAAGGCGCTGCCGCTGCTGCTCATGCTGGCGATGATTTACCCGCTGCTTGTTTTTTGGGGATTTTTCAGGGCCAACGTGAACCATAATCTGGCCATTTACTACTCGAAAAACAAGGACTGGGACAAGGCGCTGCATTATTACTGGCTGGTCAACAAAGACGACCCTGCGTTCGTGATGGCGTATTATTTCAGGGGCAACGTCTACAAGGACCGCTTCGACATGACGCCGCAGTATCGTCCCGAGTGGGGGGACTCCGGCAACGTCGCCCGCACGGATTACGAACGCGCGACGGCGGAGTACAAGGCTCTGCTGAAATATGCGCCCAATTACGTGCAGACGCATTACCAGATGGGCGAGTTGTACATGAAGATGTACGACTATCAGCTGTCTCACGGCAACGCGGCGCAAGCGCCGGAGTATCTGGACAGGGCGCTCGGCAAACTTAATCTGTATCACGACATGGACCCCGTTTTCCCGTACACCTATTACCACCGCGCCCGCATTTACGAGGTCAGGGGCGAGTTCGACAAAGCCGCGCGCGAATACGAGGAGAATATCAACGCTCCCGGTTGCGCCACGAAAGGGCACAAGCATGAAACCCCCGAGGCTTATATCTACATGGGCCTTTTCAATGCGCAGAGGCGCCGCCTCTACGAATCCGAGGCCGCTTTCAAGCGCGCGCTGGAGCTGGACCCTAACAATCAGGTCGCCAAAACCAACTATCAGGTCGTTGAGAACATGAAACGCCTCGGCGGCGGCGCGCCGCTGTCCCAGCCGTCCAGGCCTAAACCCGCCGCGCCTGTGGACGAAGGCGTCCATATAACGCTGCCCTGATATGCCAGCGTTTCCTCCCGCAAAATCGGCGCCGCGCTTTTCGGCGGAAGGCGCCATTTACGCCGCCGCGCTGTTTTTGTGCCCGCTGCTGTTTTTCACCGACCTCACCCGCAATCCGTATTACACACAGATAGCGCTTCTAAACGTCTGCATCTGCGCTCTTGCCGCCGTCCGGCTGGCGCGGATGTGGCGCGAGCGGCGCTGGCTCAATGACGCCGCCGCGCCGGACCTGCCGTGGCTTTTATGGCTGGGCGCCTGCCTTGCGAGTTTCGCGCACGCTTATTTCGGACATGCCGCGTTTTTCCGCCCCGCGATGGCGAGCGAGGGGCTGCGCGTCGGCTTGTTCACCGTCTTAAACTGTTTTGCGGTTTACTGGCTGGCGAAGTCCGCGCGGCTTTCCGAAAAGCCTTTCGCCAGGCCGCTTGGTTTGCCTGCGCTGCTGATTTTCTGGGGGCTGTTCTGGGCGTTCTATCCGGAATTCCGCTCGCTTCCCGCCGAGTCTTCGACCTTTCAGCGTATTTTCGACCCGTACGGCGCGGCGCTTTGGGCCGCGGCGCTGTGCGCGGCGGTTTTCGCGGCGCGGGACATTTCGTTCGACGCGCTGCTGCATCTGGCTTTCGCCGCCGGGGCGCTGGCGGCGGGTTACGGCGTGCTGCAAACCTTCGGCGTCGAATGGATATGGCCCACCGCGCTCAATCCCTACGGCGCGCGCGCGGTTTCCACTTTCGGCAATCCCAATTTCGTCTCGTCGTATCTCGTGATGCTGCTGCCGTTTTCGTGGGTGTATTACATGCGCCAGCGCGCGGCGGGGCGGCGGATTTTTTACGGCTTTCTTTTTCTGATTTACAGCGCCTCGCTGCTGGCGAGCATGACGCGCTCCTCCTGGCTGGGCGCGCTGGCCGCGATGGCGTTTATCGCCGCGCTTAAAGAGGAAAGGCGGCTGGCGCTGCTCTCCAAAAAAGCCGTGCTGGCGGTGGCCGTTCCCGCGGCGCTGCTGGCGTTTTTGTGGCCGTCGGGCGGGACGGGCGGGTATCATCCCACCGTAATCGGACGCACGGCGGAAATGGCGGGCATGGGCGCGTCTCTTGCCGCGCTGCCAAAAAACCCGGCCAAGGTGTACAGTCCCTGGCATCAGCGCGTGCTGATTTGGGATTCCTGCCTGCAAATGGGTTTTGAAAGCCCCCTTATCGGCAAAGGATGGGGATTGCTGGAACTGTTTTACCCGTTCTACCAGGGGCCGCTGCTTATCGCCAGCGAATCGGCGCGCGCGCTGCGCACCCACGCCAACAACGCGCATAACGAGCTCGTGGAAGTCTTCTGCCAGACCGGCATCATAGGGCTGGGCCTCTACATCTGGATTTTCGCGGCGCTTTATTTCGCTTTCACGCGGTTCTATAAAACCGCCCCGCCGGACCAGGCGGCAATCGCCGCGGCCTGCGCGGCGGCGCTTACCGGAATGCTGGCGGACAACATGCTCAACGTCTCGCTGCATTTCGCGCTGCCGGGATTTTTGTTCTGGTGGATTGCCGGTTTTCTGGCGGCGCTCTGCGCGGGGAAAAACCGTTCCGCCGGACTGGAATGGAAGCGGCCCGCGCTCGCGCGGGCCGCCCTCGTCGCCGGATTTTGCGCCGCGGCCGGCGTGGTCTGGATTTGGGCGCTTCAATGGAACAGGGAAGTGGAATATTTCTGGGGCTTCAAGCTGGCGCGGCGGGGGGAAAACGCGCTGGCGCTGGACCACCTCGAACGCGCGCATTCGAGTTTTTCGCGCGAGGTGAACACGGAGTACGAACTGGCCAACATCTATCTGAAGAACGGCGACGCGGACAAGGCGCTGCGCGCGTACGGCGACGCGCTGAAAGCCAACGCCGGTTACGACGAGATATTTTTCAACAAGGCGATGGTGCTGTTCAAAAAATCGGGCAAACCCTTCGAGGCGTTCCCCCTGGCGCAAATGTCGGTGGCCATAAATCCGCTGAATATCCAGTCATATAATCTGCTGGCGGATATCGCCCTGTCCACAGCCACCGGCGGCAGGCTGGCCGCGGACGCGCGCCGGACGCTGGAAGCCGCCGAGCCGGTTTTCTCGCAGAACGCCAACTATCTCAACACGCTGGCCTATTTCTGCGTGCTCTCCGGAGAAAACGGGAAGGCGCGCGCTTATTTTGTCAAAGGCCTGGAACTGGACCCGCTGAACGCGATGTTGGAAGCAAATGTCGCGAAACTCAACGCAGAACTGAAAATAACCGACGACAGCGCTCTCAGGCGCGCCGCGCAAATAAGGGCGCTTGAGACTGCTTTTTCGTCGGGCGACCGCTCTCCGGCGCTGCTGCGCCGCGCCCGCGATTACGCCCTGGCGCACCCGGAGCATGAGTACGGCCGCGTGCTGGTTGCCCGCATACTAGCCGCGCGCGGCGAGAACGCCGAAGCCGCGCGTCTTCTCGACGAGGTGCTGGCGGCCAACCCGGACAGCCCCGCAGGAAAAACCGCGCGGGCCGCCATGTACGCCGGAGAAGGCAGGGCGGGCGACGCTGCGGCGCTTTTGCGCCAGGTGCTCGAAGCCAATCCTGCGGACCCGCGCGCGCGCCGGCTGCTGGAACTGTTCACCGCTTCAACCCGGATTGTGCAATAGAGTAGCGGGATTCGACGGCGGCTGGCGGGACATTTCTGTGTAAAATTTCTCGCGGATAGCTACAGCTATCCGCTCCAAATTTTACGTCGAACTGTCCTCGCCAT
>Ga0074195_1003517_pt1 | contig 14553 bp, 19 predicted proteins | sample EPASupsiteHSE623_FD_64525 | JGI IMG/M metagenome (GOLD analysis project Ga0074195, IMG submission 64525) | Bioremediated contaminated groundwater from EPA Superfund site, New Mexico - Sample HSE6-23 | ecosystem: Environmental > Aquatic > Deep subsurface > Groundwater > Contaminated ...
CTGCTTGAGATGATAGTGAGACGGATTTAAAGGAACATCCATCGGCCTGTTCTTTTCGAGCGTGGATACATGCATCCATAGAAGGAAGGAGTTATTGCCATATTCTATTCTGCCGGTTCTATAATCAATCCTGCATGGAGTCTTTTTCTGGAAATCGGGCGCAGATGGCTCTCTGTTGATGAGCTTAGCAAGGGACTTCTCGGCTTTTTCTCTTGCCCTATCATCCTCTGCAAGATCTACCCGTTGGTTGGCCACTTCAACTCGTCTTTCCCAGTCGGCGTGAAGTTTCCGGCGGGATTTCCAAGACCAGATCGCTTTATCTACACATTGATCTACAAATCCTGAGGATAGACCTGTTCTTGATGCAATATCATTATCTTTTGCCAGTTTTCTTACGGTCTTTCTATCTAGATCGATATCATCAGATATCAATGAGGAGATGAGCGCAATACCAAAGGTAATCCTGGCCGTGAGACTCTCCAGTCTATCAAGCTTCCATCGCGTAATGGAGTGATGCACTGGTACTCTGAGAGTTTTTCGCACTATCATCTGGCGAAATCATATTTGGACGAGCTTGATTATATAATTGAGCTGCGTAGAGAGAAAGTAATTGGAATAGGTGCGGGCTGTATCCCGCCAATAAATTGGCGGGGATTAGCCCTGATTTCGTCCTAAAACCACAGGATCTACTGAATGAACCGTTGGCACGAACCCCAGCCTGAACTCAGGAATCTCAGGCGATTTGTCGGCATTGCCCAGTAGATTGGGAAATATGTTCCAGTCCCATCCAAGTGCTGCTGGGATCTGGGATGACATGAGGGCTAAGAAGATCAATAACAGTGACGTCTTTCTCACTTTCCAATTCCTCTGCTCAAATATTCTGATATTACAGGTATCATTCAGGCATCGCCTTCTGGTGCTCGCCGAGGCAAAGCGAATCCATACGGCAAAGGCTATCTCTCATTTTCAGTTCACCGACACACCATGCTATGTTAAGCATTATTAACCTCATCTTAGGGGCAACATTGGCATCATTATCGCAAATGTTGCAATTAGTTATGGAAAGTCACAGCCAAGTTCAAGCCAAAAGATCTGTACATTGATGAGTTCAAGGATACATGGTGAACAAGGCCTCTTATGGAAGAGAGGCCATTAGCTTTTAAGTCTCACTTCAGCAATCTCAACTTCAGCTGCCTCTGGTTCTCCATGGCCTCAGATGGATCTGCAGCCGGAGCAAACCTGTCTTCGAGCCGATCGTCATTGAATACGAGGTCGAGGAGATGGAGGATATGCGCCCCCTGAGATGCAAGATGGCCCCTGCAGGATGCGCAGTATGTGACCAGATCAGACCTGGTCTCATCAATTGTATGCCTTGCTATTTTGGCGCTCAGGTTAGCATCAACTGCAAATGCCATGCCGCCCAGGCCGCAGCAGTGGCTGGAACCCTTTGAGTGCTCTATCTCCTCAACCTCGTGTCCGCAAGCCTCTATCAGCTTTCTGACGCTGTTATGAACTTCACCTTCAAACGCGAAGAGCAGGGATCATGGATTGAGAAGGTACGCTTTTCTCTTGCTCCGGCCGCCGGTTTTGCTTCTGGAAGCCCGATCCTGACAAGCACTGTATACAGGGATATGGGGTTTAAATGTGGCAGATACTGCTTCAGTACAAGGTAGCAGCATGGGCAGGCAACAATTATCTCTGAGGCTCCACCGATGAGATAAGCGGGAGCGCCGCAGCAGCCAAGTACGATTCCAGTTCCAGGAAGCTTCTGCAAAAGGTATTCATAAGCATTTATCACCAGATCTGGGGAGTAGGCAGAGAGGGCGCATCCCGGGAAGAATGCCCTTATCGTTTTGCCTGATCCTGAAGCGTCTGAGGACTTCAAAGATTCTGGTGAAGGGAGGGCCAGCCTGAATGCATCTGATACATACCAGTCCTGAGCATCCCTCAGTGGCTGGTGCGGCTTCAGTGGTGCCAGGCCTTCCTGGACCAGCTGATGGCGCACCTCAAAGCACATCCTGCCCACATTCAGTCCCTCTGGGCATCTGACCTCACAGAGGCCGCAAAGGTTGCAGGAGTAGGGAATTTCTGGGCTCGTCCTGTGTTTGCCTGCTTTGAAGCTCTCAGCCAGATCCCTCGGACTCTCGCAGTGCATTTGCAGAAAATCGCACTCTTTGACGCAGAGCCCGCACTCAATGCACCTTTCGAGCATTTTATCTGATTCGCTCATTATATGTCCGCCATGCAAAATTTCGTTGAATAGACAGGCTCAGCCGATTGGCTGCCGATTTGTTGGAGTTATTGAAAATGAACTATATATAGGGCTATAGAACCTCTCAAACTTTGCCTCAATGCCAGGATTTATTTGGGATCGGTGTCATCATCCATTTATAAATCGGCTGATAGATAGCTTACCATACAATTGCTTAGATCAAGCCTCTTTAGTGTGAAGGCACAGCTATTCAGTTCTTACACGACCATGCACAGTACTAAATAATAAAAAAGAGTAACTTAATATAGATCATGGCGTGGCTTGGCAATCATAGCAGTTAAGGCAGATATCTCTGCTTCAATTTCAGAGTCTTTTCAAAATTGCCGGCTCTAGCCCTGATATGGATGGTGATTGATATATGGCAGGCGTAGATCGTCCAGATTTTGATAATCCAAGCGACATAGGGGCCGGCGTACCCAGGCCCGATTTTGGCAGGCCTGGAGCTTCCAGGCCTGATCTGAACAGACCAGGCGTCCCAATGCCTGAGAGGGGCCTTAGAGGTGCTGGTAGCCCGTATGCTATGAATTATCAGGGCGTGGGAATAAGGTTCGTTGCCATTCTGATAGATAGCATAATTCTTGGAATAATAATAGGGATACTGGGAGCTATCTTTGGAGCCAACAATAACGTTTCGGGCATGTACCCCTACTACGGCCTTGGCTGGTTCAACATCCTGAGCTTCATAATCTATATTTTATATTACACTCTGATGGAAGGCTCAAGAGGCCAGACCATAGGCAAGATGATCACAAAGATAAAGGTGGTCAGGGAGGACGGCAGGCCCATAGATATTGGCACGGCTTTCATAAGGAATATACTGAGGATCATCGATGGCTTAATCTTTTACATAATCGGTGCCATATTGATCTGGACCTCGCCCAAAAGACAGCGCCTGGGAGATAGAATAGCCAAGACGGTTGTAGTAAAGGTCTGAATCTCTCTGCCAGAAGATATCGATGCTTGCGCCTGATTGATAATGGGATATCAGGCGCAGGACTTCATAGATAAACAGGCTGGAGCCCCCTCCCTTTTAAGAGAGGGGAGGAAAGCCGTACCTCCTCAGGTATACCGATAACAACAAATGCCATCCCTGACATATAATCAGCCCGAAATGGTTGAATGCATCTACACGATCAATTGCAAGATGGCACCAACCCAGGAGCAGGTATCTGAGATAGAAGCTACTCTTATAGCATTTGCTGATGCCTGTACCTGGATCAATGATAGTGTAGATGCCAGGATACGCAACCGTGTGACCATCCACCACTTCGCATACAAAGATGTTAGGGCTAAGTTTGGCCTGTCTTCCAACTTAGCGGTTAATGCAGTAGCCAGAGTTGCCGGAAATCGAAAGACGGCACACCTTAATGGTTCTAATGATTATCGCCCTGGAGGATTTGACGGGCATCAGAGACGGAGTCAACCAGAAAGCAGGAAAAGACCAACGAAGAAGGGTCAATGGTTGGGCGTTCTACCAGCTAAGAGAGTTCTTGACTTACAAGGCTCTTGCGGCTGGAATTCCACTGGTGCTCGTAGAGCCTGGCTATACCAGCAAAGCCTGCCATAAATGTGGTAAACCTGGTATCAGAAAGGGCAAAAAGTTTAGCTGCCCACATTGCGGTTGGACTGGCGATGCTGATTTCAATGGTGCTAACAACATTGCTCGGCTTGGGCTGCATGTAGGCCAGCCTAGAGGTCCGATGTTGCCTATGTTTCAGGTGGCATCAGGGCTACTGAAAGCCCGTCCCCTTTAAGGGGCGGGTGGCTTACCTCAACCTGAGCCTCTGCCCGGACTGCAGGAACTGCCGCAGCTACCTGATTCCTGATGTCTGAGCTCTGGCTGTGGCTGTGGAGCATGGCGAGGTCTGATCTCCACTGGCGAGAGCTCACTATCAATTGACGATATAGTGCTGTTATATATAATTTTGGCGCGGGAAGAACTTCTTCCGCTCTTTCTTGGGATTTAGGCCCGCACATCTGAGCCTCTTGGATTTTTCGTCATCCCATTATCTATCGATTTAATATGCCTGAACGCTGGTGCCTATGTTTCTCTGGCACGGAAAAGCAGGATTGAGGACGAATGGTTAGATCTTACTGGGAGTAAATCCTGATCCAGATCAGCGCAATTTCTTTCATGTTATATGTATTTAGGCCGAGTAAACCACATATGAAAATGCCAATTAAAGGGTCGGACAAACAAAGACCATATATACCACCAGGTCTGAGTAACTGGGCAAGAAGGTGCCGGGGATTGTTATTTAGCCCATATGGCACAGAATTCAGGCGAATTTAAGGAAGTACGATGATGCTATGTCCAAATTGCGGAAAGGCTAACAGTTTCATTGCCAGGTTCTGCCAGAACTGCGGCACGAGCCTCACTGAGACGTCTGGCTATGCCCAGCCCGGAATCAGATATGCAGGCTTTTGGAGAAGGCTGGCTGCATATATGATCGATTATATCTTCATCACAATAGCTGCGGCCTTAAGCATTCTGGTTCTGGGGATGATGTTCTCTCCTCCGGGTTTCGGATGGCACATAGGCTGGGATTACAGGCTTATACTCGGGCCCATAGTTCCATGGCTGTATTGGTCACTCATGGAGAGCTCAATCTACCAGGCTACCATCGGCAAGATGATAATGGGGATTGTGGTGACAGACTCCCGCGGGAGAAGGATAAACTTCCGAAGGTCCACAGTCAGGTACTGGTCCAAGTTCCTCTCTGCACTGCTCCTGCTGGCCGGGTTCATTATGATAGGCATTACATCTAAAAAAGAAGGCCTCCATGACATGATAGCCGGATCCCTTGTAATCCGGAGATAGCTTTTTTTTTAGGTATCTCCATCTGGATAATCAGAGACAGCGCTCTCTCCTGGACTGGTTGATCATCTCCCTTAGGTCAGGTGACATCTCCATCAGCAGGTCCAGGGTCAGGCCCAGGTCCGTCAGATCCAGGCAGTACTCCATAGTGGGCTCAGTGACCACCAGGGCCAGTGGTGAGATCAAAGCAGTGGCCATTACACCCTCTGAGGTATAAATGGCTGAGGCCCGAACTACAGGTCGGATGGATCTGTCTCCAATCCTGATGGCCTCTCCCACAACTATCTCCGTATCAGCTTTGAGATTTTGCAGCAAAGCTACCCCTCACCATGCTCTCTATTAGTTTCCTCAGCGGCTCCTTACTCAGCGCTCTGATAGATGCGACAGCTACATTCAGGAGCCGTACCCTAAACTCGGTTATAATTGAACCATCCAGCCTCTGGCCGCTGAAATCCGGGACCAGCTGTATGCCGGTCCTCCAAAATCCTCCCAGCGCTGCCGATGCCGACCAGATATAGCCGCTTATGATGGCGGTATCTACTGGATCGCTCATGCCCAGGGCCAGGCTGCAGTCCAGCCTCTTGATGGATATGCATCTTATCAGGTCCGTTGCGGTCGAGGCTATAGAGGGCAAAGAGTCCTTGAGCAACTTCATATTCTTCTTGCTGAGCATCGTGCCCCGGTCAGACCCGGCTTTTGCTTCCTCTTTAGCCTCACCCACTCGCACGCCCTCTCCCACTTCCTCCCTCCCGACCTTGGCTCCCATGCCAGGAAACTCATTCTGGCTGAGTGTCAGGCCCATCCATTGGATTTTATAGGAGCCTCTCATTAAAGGGCCGTCTTTCAACAGCTCAAATGATATGTGGATGGGTATCAGCAGTATGCAGGCTGCCAGAAGCACTATGACCAGAAGTATGATCAGCAGGATGCTCATTGCTCATTCTACGTTTATCTGGGCAATGTGTCCAGCAGGGCGCTTCTTTTCTGTGCCCTCCTTCTTGCCGGTCAACTTTCCAAGTACTGCAGATGCCAGCTCGGCCACAGACTCAGCCATGGCATTTGGCGTGGTCAGAGGTATCACCTTTACTCCATCTGGCCCGGAGATGCCCTTGAATATTATCACCACAGCCATTGGGTAAACGCCCACTGCTCCGCCTGCACCGCCGCCAGATGAGGGATTATCCTGTGTGCTCTGGCCAGCGCCTGCGCCAAAGCCCATTCCCATCTTTGTCACTGGCAGTATCACCTTGTCTTCCATCTCTATTGGTTCGCCTAGTATATTCCTTGCGGAGAGAACCTTCAGGAGCTCATCTACCGTAGTCTTTATAGCATCTTCAGCCGGCATCAATATCTCCAAAAAATAAAGGCTCTGTCTATATATACATCTTTCTATTTCTGTATTCAGTTACTTAGATATCTGGTAGCTATGGCAGATATATGGCTTGAAGTGAGCTATTATCTGAAAATTATATTATAATTTTAGCCAACTCAATTATGCAGGATCAATTACGGGCATCTGATATCCAACTCATTTGATGGTGATATCCCTTAAAGATTATCCATGCTAATAACTTTTTTCATCCTGTTGGTTTTGCATTATCGCTTGCTCCTTTATGATGAAAAAAAATTTAAATAGTAAGACCTATAATAGTAATTATCGCCCAAACAATATTGGAGTGTGGTAAAGATGAGCGCATGGGATACACTATACTGGATTGCCTTGATATTGGTTGTAATTGGCGGCTTGAACTGGGGCTTGGTCGGACTGGCAAATTATAATCTTGTAGATGCCATCTTTGGTGTCAGATCGCTGTTATCCAGCATCGTGTACATACTGGTTGGTTTGGCTGCAATATATGTGATAGTGGTTGCCGCTTCCAGGCCCAGAACTAGGCCTATTCCATAGATCTCTTCTCTCTTTTTTATTGGCATAGCCAGCCTATTCTGCTTCGATTCTAACTTTGATAGAGCCTATGCCTCTGAATGCTCCAATAAATGGGAGGCGGATGTCTCTGGTCTCAGTCCTTATCACGGGGTCGTAATACTCAAGTTCCCATGCATCATCACCATCATCTAATGAAGCATTGATGGCCACTGCATAAGCCCGCCATTTGAACATCTGCACCCTGGGCAGGCGGTCTGCTTTCTTAAGTACTGGGCCTAAATCCTCACTTCGGTTTGAGGTGATCTTCAGCCGCTCAAATGTCTGGTTATAGTCCAGACCTCCAGACAGCATATCATATTCATGGACCTCTATATTATCTCCCGACTCCTGCAGCACCTCCCATTTGAAGAGGTTGGATGTGGGGAATATGCTATGATCCATTCCATTGAAGAGATCTGAGGCTTCCCCTTTTCCCTCCACCCGAATAGCCCCGATTACAGCCAGAACTATCAGGAAGACTGCAAGAGTTCTGGCATTCGCCTTTGGAGCATGGGGGTGCTTGAGAAGGACTATCCAAAGCGCCAGGCTGGTCAGGGTCAGAACCATCTCTGTGTAGAAGAAGATCTCTGCAGATGATCTGGCGTAGCTTATGGGGAAGACGAATGGAATCCCCCTGGTGGTGGTATAGTCCAGTAGAAGGTGCATCACCACTCCGGCATAACCAAGGGCTATACAGCGCCCTGAGAACTGGGGATAATATCCATTCAGCCTCCGAACGGATGGCCCGAGGCGAGAGGCCAGGTAGGTCATGATCAGTATGGTGAAGAAGCCAAAGAAGAGTGTGTGGGTAATTCCGCGGTGGGCGATCAGCAGGTATGATGGATGGATGATGTTTATCCACACCAGGAGCACGTCGAAGTCCGGGGCTATTCCTCCAAGAACCAGGGCTGCTATCTCCTTCTTGTCTCTCTTGAGCAGGGTTCCCAGGAGGTAGGCTGCCAGGGCGTGGGTAAACAGGTCCATTGCATCATCATCTCATACTATGCTGCTTCCGCGCCTTGCGAACTGCGATATACCGACTTAAGCCTTGCCATGGCACATCCCAGAAAATAAAGGTTGGATCTCGGTATGAGTCTCTAAGTACTGACCTGTGCACCAGACCTGCAATTTGGAGAACATTTAAAGAAATTGGGGACCTAGGGATTATAGGTGATATAATGGCAAACATCCTGATAATCCATCACTCACTCCATGGTCACACCCATTTTCTGGCCGAGTCCATTGAGAAAGGCGCTATGGAGGTGAAGGGTGCCAAGGTTCAGATGAGGCGGGTTCAAGAGACCAAGCCACATGATCTTCTGGAGAGGCTTGGAGCCTCTGAGTTCTATGAATCATTTCTGACACTCCAGGTGGGCCTGAGAAGCGCTGGCCAAGCGAACAAGATCTTGAGGCTTCCCGCATCCAGGGAAAGTATGTGGCCATGCAGGCCTCAAAAGTATCAGGGAGTGGTGAGGGGTAGCAATTAGATGCAGCTCACATCTCTGTGATGGTATTATATCTGCGATTTCCAGAGTGAGGTATTTTATAGAGTATATTGACCTGTTGAATATGGAGAAAGCAATTATGTGCCGAATGGAAAACGATGAGTCTGGGAAAATGTGCTTGGAGAATAAGTCCAATGAGAATAAGGGCATGGGTCAGCACATGGGGATGGGCCGCCATGTGGGCATGGGCCAAATGATGTCCCTGACGGCTGACGGCCAGGGCGGGTTCCCTCTGATAGGTGACAAGTTCCCTCAGATGGAGGTAAAGACCACCCATGGCATGAAAAACTTGCCAGGAGACTATGCAGGCAAATGGTTCGTGCTCTTCAGCCATCCTGCGGACTTCACGCCGGTGTGCACCACGGAGTTCGTGGGATTTGAGCAGAGGCGGGCTGAGTTTGAGAAGCTTGGCTGCCAGCTCATAGGCCTCTCTATAGACCAGGTCTTCTCACATATGAAGTGGACAGAATGGATACGCAAGAACCTGAATGTGGAGATAAGGTTCCCAATCATTGCCGATGACATGGGCAAGGTGGCCTCAAGGCTTGGCATGATCCATCCTGGAAAGGGGACCAACACAGTCAGGGCGGTCTTCATAGTCGACCCTGACTGTGTGGTAAGGCTGATCCTCTTCTATCCTCAGGAGGTGGGAAGGAACATAGATGAGATTTTAAGAGCCGTCAATGCCCTTCAGGTCTCTGACAAGAACAAGGTGGCAATGCCCGCGAACTGGCCCAAGAACAGCCTGATTGGAGATGAGGTCATCATACCGCCGCCTGCCGATGAGAACCATGCCAAGGAGAGGGTTACCGGGAAGGACTTCGTCTGCTATGATTGGTGGTTCTGCCACAGGAAGCTATAATATTTCCGGGACATCCGCAGGAAAGTAGTCGGCCAGATGCCGGGGTGATGTCGAGGTTTCCATCACCTCCGAGGCTCTGGTGGGCGGCAAACATCAGCTCCGATTTCTGGTACGTAATATGTAAAGAAAGCAGTGCATTGGTACGCAGCAGATCCAAAACTGCATATGGTGCGATCATTTCCCTGCAGGAAACACTACCTTAAACTCTGTCCCGCCTCTATTATCGATTTGGACTTCGCCCTTTAGTTGTTTTACCAAGTCAGTTACAAGCCTCAGTCCCAGAGTTTTGGCTTTGTGGGGTTCGAGGGATTCCATGAGTCCAATCCCGTCGTCCCTGACTATAAGCAAGATGCGATCATTATCGAGGCTCGTAAGTTCAACCCGTATCTCTCCGGTTCTCTCTCCCGGGAATGCATGCTTCAGGCAGTTTGATACCAGCTCATTCACGACAAGGCCACTTGGGATTGCTTTATCAATGCTCAGGAGGACCGGGTCCAGATCAAGATTCAACTGGATCTGCCGTCTATCAACTCCAAAAGAGTTGAACAGGGATCCAGTCAGACCCATAACATATCGTGTGAAGTCCACTTTGGCCAGGTTCTCAGACCTGTACAGGCTCTCATGGATAAGAGCCATTGACTTGACTCTGTTTTTGCATTCTGCAATTGCCTCCCTGGCGCTCTTGTCTTGAATGTTGTTTGCCTGTATGCTGAGCAGGCTGTGGATTATCTGAAGGTTATTCTTGACCCTGTGATGAATCTCTTTCAGGAGTACATCCTTCTCCTGTAAGGATGCTTTGAGCGTCTCCTCTGCCTGTTTGCGCTGAGTGATATTCAGCACTATGTTGACGATACCAGAAATCTGGCCGTGTTTATCCTTGAGGGGATTGCTGCGTACCACCCATGTGTTGCCATCTGGTGTGGTCACCTCTTCTTCCTGGAACTGACCTGTTTGAATCACTTTGATGGCCAGGCACCAGGGACACGGCTCACTGAAGCCCTGAAACATTTCATAACAGTGCAACCCTTTTAGCTGATCGTACGGCCGACCGAAATACTCTTGCATTGCTTTATTAGCCCATATTAAATGCAACTCTGGATCAACATATTCGACGATCACATCCTTGAGCCCGTTTAAGACTGCACTTTTCTCCTGCTCTGATCTCATCAGCAGGTCTTCTGACCTCTTAATGGCGGTTATATCCCGGAGTTGCTCAACTATCAGCTTGACCTCGCCTTTCTCATCAAGGATGGGATATGACCGGCAGTCTAAATGAGTATCCAGCTCAGGTATGTATTTCTCCAGGAACTCAGGTCTCTTGCTCTTCAAGGCTCTGCGAGAGGCACACAGATCGCACTCCTTTTGCCAACCCATGAGTTCATAGCATCTTCTCCCAATGACTTCCTCAGGCTTCATTCCAAGGAACTCATATCCTGCCTTGTTATAGCGCTGAATGGTATGATCTGGAAGCTGGACTGCAATGATATCTCCCATCCCATCGAGTACGCCCTCTAAGAGCGCCTTGCTGTCCCGCAGCTCCTCCTCGGATCGCTTGCGCTCGGTTGTATCACGCCAGGTGGCAGCGAAGCCATCTCCTAGCTTGAAGGCCTGGAAATCAAAGCTTCTGGCAAGCCTCCTGCATCCTCCATAAATGTCTTCATAGTGCTGATCCTCAATAATTAGAGGCTTGCCCGTCTCCACCACCTCGACATACTCATTGAAGAGCCCAGTCTCCAGGTGCGCCGGTAGAAGCTCCAGCATGGTATGGCCTATCTGCTCCTCTCTCGACCTTAGGTTAAGCCTGCATCCCGCCTCGTTGATGTACTCATACTTGAAATCCACTATTTTGCCGGCATCGTTCCTAACTGCTGAGAAGATTGCAAAGCCGTCGAGCATAGTCTCTACTGAGGTGCGGAACCTCTGCTCGCTCTCCTTTAGAGCCCCCTCGGCCTGCTTACGATCAGTTATGTCCTCAGCAGCCGTTAGGATGCAGCGTTCCCCTGCAAATTCAATCGATTCTGCCGATAGAAGCCCTGTTCGAAGATTTCCACTCTTTGTACAAATTTCCGTCTCCAAATCGCGATAATTTCCTTCAGAGATCACCTTTTTGTTTGCCCTTGCCAGCTCTGCGGGATTTGCCCATAGCCCCAGCTCCAGAGCTGTGTGCCCTATCACTTCACCACGGCAATATCCCATGCGCTCTTCAAACGCATTGTTGACCTCAATAAATTGTCCAGTTTTTATTGAAGAAATAGACATCGTCGCTGGGCTTAAGTGGAATGCCTTGGAGAACATCTCCATGGACTTTAGCAGAGCCTCCTTAGCCCTTTTGTGCTCGGTGATGTCTCGGGTGCAAATGACAGCTCCGCGTATTGCACCGCAATCATTGAATAACAGGTTTCCTATGGATTCTAGCCATACGTAATGACCGTTCTTATGGCGATAGCGGTACTCAACTTTTACAGGAGTCTTGTTTCTTATAGCGGTGTTAAATGCTTCGAATGCTCTATTTAAGTCGTCGGGATGCAGGAACTCAAAGACAGATCTGCCAAGCAACTCCTCAGGCTGATATCCCAGGGCGCTTTTATGCGAAGGGCTGAGGTACTGATAAATCCCATCTCGATCAACCTGATAGATCAGATCGAAGATGTTATCTAAGATGATTTGAAGATGATCTCCGGGGAACACGCCCTCAGATTCACTCGGAGCGATATTGTTCATGCGACATATCTGCAAGGCTAATACTATTTATTCCTATAGATGTTTTCTTTTCAGAAATAACCTGCTATAATCGACCAAGAATGTGGATCTAACCACGCCATAATTCTATGAACAAATTCCGGCAATTTATGCTTCCGCCACAGAAATCTCTAAGCAATTAGTACAGTTTATTGATGGGCTCGGTATATCGGCGTTTGTTCACATGCCCGAGCAACTGGGCCGTAAAGGCCCTGATAAGATCCTAATGGGGGTGAGTTGGATCTCTTCAGGGCTGGCTAGATGCTGATCCGTCTTAGCAGCTTCACAATCCAATAGCTCTAGCATGCCATTTGCACCATTACTGCGTTGGCTTGTCTCCCTAGGAATCGATGGTAATGTGAAAAGCTTGATCCTGGCAGACATAATTAAAGGCAGATTAGACGGATATATAAACGGAATGCATCTCTCAGAAAAAGAAAGAACTATACTACTATTCTATCTTACTATTATATTGATTCCGCTATAACTTACCTGATTGAACACTCATGGCAAGATTTGATTTGTGACATCTTTGGATGATATGAGATGTCAAGGAATATTGATAGATTTTTATTCTACTTTTCATTAGGGCAAGCCACAAGCCTACAATAATATAGAATGCCGCAGGTACCCGGAATACAGAATGCCTCAGGTACTCCAGACCAAGGCATACTTAGCTATAGTAAGTAAAGATATTGGGGTACAAATGCAAACGTTGTTGAGGCCATAGTAAGATATAGCAATGCTATGGTCAAAGCAATTTTTTTCTCTAGAGCTCATAGAATATTACCTCCATTCAGGGATTATAGTAATGTCATATTCAGTATAATTAATCTTTATAAATATATCAGGTAACTAAGCCTAATAAAAATGTAGAAAAGTAAAAGCTGATAAGCCAAGCCCACATAACGCCCTATAGTGCCGGACCTCCGCCAGGGAGCAAAAGAGCGGTACGGCCTTGAGGTCCAATCAGTGGATAATACTGGTGGAATGCTCTCATCATGGATGGCCCAGGCAATCTCTTCGGCAGCCTCTATTGCAATGTAGATCGCCCTGCTGGCTCCTCGCGCACAAGAGATAAGAAAACAATGAATGAAGTGCATTCCAGGTCGGATATGCCCTAATACTACGACCATTAATTATATCGGTCCTAATCCTTGAGGTATCTTCATGATAAAATTTTTAGCCTTGATCAGTTAATGACAATATGGGGTCATAGCATGAAGGGGCAGGATAGCTTTGCATCCAGCAGATCAGGAGGGGATCATGAATCACGAATCTGTTCTGGTAGCACTTCCTAACAGCGAAGAGGAAGCTAAATCTATGAAAGAGATCGCGCAGGATATGGGCATGCAGATCTCGTCGTATACAGATTGGATCAGAGCAGAGCGCAGTCTATCCAGGGTGTTGAGGGCACTTGTCAAGTGGGGATGGGTAGCTTGCGACAGGAGACAGAAGGAAGAGGGCCACAGGTTCTGGTATAATGCATATTGGAAGACGGATCTGGCCATGCAGGAGGCATCAAGGCTGCTTCAGTAAGGGCATGGCAGCATTCAAAGAAAATTCCAGAATAATTTCGGCGATAAGTGACGCATTGGTTAGGGATTGAGCTGAAAATAAGCCTGATTAGGTAAGGCGCAGATAAGATATCCGGAATCTCGTTCCGTTTCCCCTTTCACGGGGGTCTACCACACGATGGCGGTAAACTATCTCATCTACGCCTTGAACTATATATTAGATCCTAAACTATTTATAATTTCTCGCTGATAAAGATGGGACTGGTATCCATACAAGCTCAATGCCAGCAATTTTTGAGGCAGCCCGGCTTGAAAAATTCTATAGATATTATTTAGTAAGCTACCCGCCCCCTAAAGGGAGCGGGCTTTCAGTAGCCCTGATGCAGCCTGAAACATAGGCAACATCGGACCTCTAGGCTGGCCTACATGCAGCCCAAGCAAAGCAATCATATTTGCTCTCATCCAGCCCATTGGCTGGAGGAGTTCCATATCGCAATCTGGAACACATTGAAATCAGCATCCCCCGACCAACTCCAATGTGGGCAGCTAAACTTTTTGCCCTTCCTGATACCATGCCTGCCGCACTTGTGGCAAGTCTGGCTGGTATATGCCGGATCTACAAGCACAAGAGGAACACCTGCAGCCAGTGCCTTATATGTCAAGAACTCTCTTAGCTGATAGAAAGCCCAACCATTGACCCTTCTTCGCTGGTCTTTTCCAGCTTTCTTGTTGACACCAACTCTTATGCCCGTCAGATCTTCCAGGGCTACCATTGCCGGCATCTTCTGTGCTCTGGCAATTATTGCTTTGCTGATTTAGTGGTTGATTTGCTTCTGGTATCTGCTCTCTTTCCCTGATAGCCGGTTCAAGAGCTGCCTTCCTCGTCGTCTACAGCTCCGTGTGCCTTTTGAGACTG
>Ga0074195_1003520_pt1 | contig 14536 bp, 13 predicted proteins | sample EPASupsiteHSE623_FD_64525 | JGI IMG/M metagenome (GOLD analysis project Ga0074195, IMG submission 64525) | Bioremediated contaminated groundwater from EPA Superfund site, New Mexico - Sample HSE6-23 | ecosystem: Environmental > Aquatic > Deep subsurface > Groundwater > Contaminated ...
GACAAAGACGAGCGCGAGATTAAATCATATGATCTGGCGGAAAACATCCGCAAAGACGTGGCCGGCATTCGGGAGGCTAAGATTTCCGTTGAATCGGCGGAGGGCGGTCCGCCTAGCGGATCCGCTTTCGAAGCCAGAATCCGAGGTGACGATTTGCAGACACTCGATAAGATTGCTCACGACTTCGAACCGATACTTGCTGGAATACCCGGCGTGGCGGACACGAACATTTCTTTGAAGGATGCTCCCGCCGAATACACTTTTACTCTGAATCCAGCTAAAATGGAGCTTTATGGGATTAACGCAGCAAGTGTCGGAATGACGCTGCGGACTGCGATTTCCGGTACAGAAGTCAGCACGGTGCTCCTGGGCAATAAAGAGATTAAAATAATGGCCACCTTCGAGGAAGACAAAATTAAAAATCTGGAGGAATTACAGAATCTGCAGGTCCTAAATGCCAGCAACCAGCCGGTTTTTATTAAAGACGTGGCTAAAGTGGAACTAAATCCGTCAGTAGAATCAATCATCCGCATTGACCAAAAAAGGGTGGTTTTACTTTCTTCCGGAGCTGAAGGAACCGCCCGGCCCAATGAAATTCTGGCAGAATTTCAAAAAAAGGTAGAAAGTTATCAGCTGCCCTTGGGCTATGAGATTATTTATGGAGGAGAGAACGAGCAAAATGCTGAATCGGTCGAATCGATCCTTCGGGCGATGTTGATCGCGGCGGTGCTGATTGTGTCTACTCTGATTATCCAATTTAATTCTTTCAAAAAAGCCATAATCGTGCTTGTAACATTCCCACTGGCGCTTATCGGGGTGTTTCTTGGCTTGGCAATTTTCGGCGTCGCTTTGAGTTTCCCCGGCCTTATCGGAATATTGGCGCTTTTCGGAATTGTGGTGAAAAATGCCATTATTCTGATTGACAAAATCAATCTCAACTTGGCCAGCAAAATTCCCTTTCAGGAGGCGATCGTGGATGCCGGCAAGTCCCGGTTTGAGGCGATATTCATCACTTCTATCTGTACCATTTTCGGCCTTATTCCCATTACCCTTTCCAACGAACTCTGGATGGCGCTGGGAGGCGCAGTAATTTTCGGACTTTCCTTGTCTTCGTTTCTAACTCTGGTTGTCGTACCTGTTCTTTTCGCGACGCTTATTAAAGAAGACGAGAGATTTTAGTTTATTTTTCCTAACTCAAATATTCCCGTATTTTTCGGGAAAGTTCCCTGGGGGTATATTCTGGCTTGTAAACGTAGTCGTAGATGCCTTTCAGCCTATCGTCTTCAAGCAGTTCTTTCTCTCGGAAATTGGTGAGCGCGACCACTTTTATATCTTTAGTCTTGGGATTGTCTTTGATTTTTTGTAGAACATCCAAACCCGACAAATTGCCGAGCATAAGATCAAGTAAAATTAACTTCGGATCTTCTTTTTCTGCCAGAAGCAAGGCTTCGTCTCCGTCGGTAGAGTGAACAACTTCAAACCCCGCGTTTTCGAGTTCCATCTGATAAATTTCCGCTTGGTCCAAATTGTCTTCGACTAGGAGAATTTTTCTGATTTTTAGCATGGTTTATTATTTAAATTTATTTAGTATAATAAACTTACTTTTATATGTTATAATTTTTTAACATAATTATATAAAATTTTCCTTATATAATAAACTCTTTGGAATATAAGAAACTTCAAAACCGAAAAACAAAAATAAATAAATTTAAAAAATGACATTAAAAAAAATTGTGGCGTTGGTCGTTCTTTCAGCTTTTATAGTACCGTTTCAGACGATGGCTGCTACGAGCGACCGAACCTTGAGCTATGTTCTCAAGGGCAAAAGAAAAAGCATTACTTATACGGTGGATTCGAGCACTTATGATTATATCTATAATATACCCCGGGTGGCCTGTCCCACCTGTGCCTCGATTACCGAGAGAGATCGTGTGATAATTACCGAGGCTACCCAAAAAGCGGCGATGGCTCCGTTGGTGGCCGCGATCCAAGCCAGGGCAAAAAAACCGGATGATCAGGCGCGTATCGCGATAAGTTTGGTACAAAACATCCCGTACGATTGGGACAAATACGATCTGATTGAAGCCGGCCACAGCACCCACCTGCGTTATCCCTACGAAGCGATTTACGACGACAAGCAGATTTGTAGCGAAAGTTCTTATCTGATCGCTTTTCTGCTTGCCGAGCTGGGCTTTGCTTCGGGAGTTTTTGTTTTTCCTGACGCAAGCCACGACGTGGCGGCCATAAAATGCCCCGCAAAGTACAGCTACAAAAATACCGGCTATTGCTTTATCGAGGCCACCGGCCGGGAAATTATTACTTATGATACCATGGCAAGCCGTTATTCCGGCGACTACATCTTGGAGGATCTTACTCCTACCGGCCGTGAATTCAGTCCCAAGCAAGACTATAAAGATGCCAAAAATTACAAAAATTACCGCGCTAAATTAATTGCGGGAAAACTTAAGAAAAAAAGCCGGAAAAAATACAATAAAATCGTTAAGAAATACGGTCTCTAACAATCATGGAAGGTAAAAACATTGTAATTACTATGCTTGTGGCAATCCTGATCATTCTACTGGGATATTTTTTATTTTTTCAGGACAGCAATACGAGTGATAGTTCAGGATATTACGGAAATCTGCCTTCGTCCGTGCAACAGCCGGATCCGGCGGGAAGCCAGAAAACGCCATCCGGAATATTGCAACCAAACCAGCCGAATAATTTACAGGATCAAAGCACAGAAACATCCTCTACTGGCGACAATATTACAGTACAGTAAAAAGGTCGATTTTTTATTTTCCTCGTTCTAGTATTTTATTGATCGCGTCCTCGTCTTTGCAGGTATAGGCGTTGTCGGGCGAGTAATATTTCTTCTCGGGACCGTAACATCCGCCGTTATTTTTATCCAGCACCCCGAAATAAGGCATCATAAACCCCATATTTTTCGCGATAAAGAAATCGTAAAGTTTCTGCAAGGTCTGGGCGCGTTTCGGCTGGCTCATGCGGGCGAAGATGTCCAAATCGTCGGAAGGAATGCCGGTCCAGTCGAGATGAAGCAGGACATTCTTGGCTTTGCTGGCGAACGCTTTGTTCCAGAGCAAGGCCCAGCAGCTTCCCCGCCGGGAAAGGCAGGGACCGCTCTCTACGTCTCCGTTGCTGTTGATCCCCACCCCGCCTTCGATATAATCAAAAATCTTTAAATATTCCGGATCATTAATCGATCCTGTTTGGGCGCCGATTATAACATCCACCCCGTTTTTCTTGGCGTAATTACGGATATCCCTGACTATCTCTTGGGCGTATTTATTTTCCGAGCCTTCCTGCCAATAAATTTGACCGAAAGTAAAGCTTTGTATTCCTAAATTTATTGCTTTTTGAGTTGTTTGCTCGAGATAGTCGCGGTATTCCTTGCTGGAAAAGGCTGGCTGGCAAGTGTGCTCACCCCAAATATTATCGCTTCCCTTTCGGCACATATCGCCGAAGTAAAAATCCCTTTGCTTTTTTTCGTTATAATAAACTGCTTTGGTATCGATTGCTTCGGCGATAAACATGCCATAAACCACGTCCTTTTTAGTGATAAGATTTTTTCGGGTCTCGATCCGGCTGAATTCTGGCGGGGTGAGCCAGGTTTCGACGGCACGGTGCAAATAATAACAGTGAGAGCGGTTTGTCAAATCAATAAAGCGCATATTCTCCGGGCTGTAGCCGGTGAGCAATCCGTCCGTTACACAGCCCTGCTTTTTAAGCCGGTCCATGTTAACCGGCGGAGGCGGCGGAGGCGGAGGGGCCAGCAAAGGAGGCGGAGAAGAATGACCGGTATTGTCGTTATTTTGCGGCGGCGTGTTCTCGGGGGGTGTTACGGCGACATTCTCTACCGGGGTTTGAGAACCAGGGAACATATCGATTCCTGGGACTCTCTGCTCTTCCGCGTTGGGGGAAGAAGAAGCCTTCTCTTGACTAGCAACATTGCCGGTGCCGGTCTGGTTTTTTTTCGGCCAAAATAAAACCAGTAAAAAAATTACCGTTATTAAAGCTCCAAAAATTGCAGTGCCGAAAATTAACAATCTTTTTTTGTCGTATTCTTCAAACATTTTTTTACTAAATTCTAATTACTGTCATGTCCATTAAAGTAACAGATTTATTTGATAAAAAAAACTTGGTTTGCTCGTATTTGATAACAGATTTTAAAAATGTTATTCTGTTTTTAATATTGGGCATTCTTTAAAAACAAAAATGAAAAAAATTATCTGGGTGCTTATGGCGCTATCCATAGGATTGGGGGGTCTTTTGCTGTTGGCTTCTAATCCCAATGAGAGCAAGGCGGCAGAGGTGGTCCAATTGAAAAAGAAAAAAAAGACCAAACATAATTATCGGTCGTTAACAACCGCAAGCGTTTCCGGGGACGATACCAATGGAGACGCGAATGTGTTGGCTAACAACTGGCTTACTTATCAAACCTTTTATTACCGGAAAATCCCCGTATCAGGTTTGTCTTTAAGTGATCCATTTCCTCTTCGAATTGAACGCAACGTAACACCGGTTAGCGGTTTTGAAGAAGAACATTGGAGCGGATCCGGCTATTTCATTACCGAAGGCAATGTTTGGGTGAATTACGGATATAAATTGGCTTATGGCGGTAATTCGACGACCAGCTTTACCGCTACAGGAGATTACCGGGTGTTTGCGTATAATGGAGGAACTAGAAAAAAGGCGACTAAACGCAAGGCGCTGAAAGTTTATAATTTTAGTGTCTCTGGGGGTGCGGACGATTCGGATGTGACTGGAGCTTTGTCGCATTCTTCGAATTTGACTTATTATTACCGCAAAATAGCTGTTCCCGGATTAAGAGTCGCCAATTTAGGAGATTTCCGGATTATGCAAAAGACTCCTTTTCATCAGGGAGTCAGCGAAGAATATTGGACGCTGGCCCCGGGCAGTTATTTAGTGGTGGATGATTACATATACATTCCATACGGCAGCAAATATGGCACGAACTCGTTTTCAATTTTATATAATCCCGCCAGCGCCATAGGTGATTACAGGCTGTATCTATATTCAGACGGAAAAATGAAGAAAAAGAAGCTGACAAAACAGTATGTCAAGAAGTACACTTTTAATGTCCTAGGGGGAGACAATACGGCCGACAGAATATCTACTATTACCAGCGGCAACTTAACGCTCAACTATTATTATAAGAAAGTTACTATTCCTGGTCTTAGGATGAATGATCATTACAACTTGAAAGTGATGAAGAAAAACAATTTTATCTCCGGATTTTCTGGAGATTCTTGGTCGGAAGGAAGCTTTTATACCACCGATAATACTTTGTGGATCAACTACGCTACCAGATCAGGCTTGGCGGGGGCAGCCAGTACTTACACTGATACCGGAGCAGGTGATTATCAAGTGTTTTTGTATAAATAAATTACAGAATAAATTTTGCTATTCGTTTCTTTATTCTCAATCTCTAAGCAGTAAAATCGTTAGTCGGTAGCCTTATCCGCATTCTTTATTAAGTTAAATAGCGAGTATATTTTTTAAATTTAATAAAAATTATTTATTATAAAATAGTCGTGGATCAGTATAAAAATAAACAGCCGTATCCCAAGCTAAACCGTAAAAACAAAAAAACAATGAACGAAAGAAAAATAAAAACATTAATAGGGGGATTATTTTGTTCTCTCTTTACGATTTTTTTTCTGAATTTGAGCAGTGCCTCAGCAGTTTACACGTTGGACGATAATTTTGGAACCAATGGGCGAGTTTCATACGATGCGGGAGATGCAGATATCCTTGGGGGGAGCGCTACCGATAGCCAAGGAAACGTATATGTTACAGGAATCCGCCTGGATAGTTTTTCGGGAAGGCTTGTGCTTCTGAAGTATAACTCCTCCGGCAATTTGGCTTCCGGCTTCCCCAAGATTTATGATGGTGGCCATCATACAGCGGGAGGCGACGGCGGTTATGCGGTTTATGTTGATTCTTCAGATAATGTCTATGTTACTGGGATTACGGAAAACGGAGGTGGCGGAGCAGATCTTATTCTTCTCAAATACGACTCCTCCGGCAATGTGACTTCCGGCTTCCCTAAGACCTATGACAGCGGTAATGAAGGAGCAGGTTATGGCGACGCAGGCAAAGGTGTCACGGTAGATTCGTCCGGCAATATATATGTCAGCGGTAGTATGGAAAATGCGAGCGGAGGACGGGATTTAATTCTCCTAAAGTATAATTCCTCAGGTACTCTTGCGGCTGGATTTCCTAAATTTTATAATAGCGGCAACCAAAGTCCAGACGGAGGAGACAGTGGTTTTGGGATAACGCTAGACACCGACAACAATATTTACATCACCGGTTTTTCGGAAAATGCGAGCAATAGCAAAGATATTATTCTTCTTAAATACGATTCCTCCGGCAATTTGGCTTCCGGCTTCCCCAAGACCTATGACGGCGGTCATAACGCTTGGGGTTTGGGAGACGCTGGCTACAATATTAGTAGGGACTCCGCCGAAAATTTTTATATAACTGGCTATACGGAAACCGTCCCCGGAGAAGATATTATTCTTCTTAAATACGATTCCTCCGGCAATTTGGCTTCCGGGTTCCCCAAAACTTATGACAGCGGTAACGAAGCTGGCGGTTATGGTGATGTTGGTACGGGAATCGCTTTAGATTCTAACGGGAATGTTTATATTTCCGGGGATTCAGAGAATGCTTCGGGAGACACGAATACGATTTTTCTAAAGTATAGCAGTTCCGGAGATTTAGCTTCGGGATATCCAATTAATGTAGGTAATGGAATATCGGTGGATTCAGATATAGCTATCGACCAGAATGATAATTTGTATGCTGTTAATACTGCTATGAGTCCAGGCCATAGTATATTTTATGCTTCAAGGTATATTGTTGAACCGCAGACTCCCGCTGCCTCTCCAGCTGGCGGCAGCTATTCCAGCAGTCAGACTATAAGTCTTTCCTGCTCTACCGCGGATGCGGTTATCCGGTACACCTTGGACGGGAGTACGCCGACCGCTAGTTCCACTCTTTACTCTTCCCCGATCAGCGTTTCCCAGAGCCTTACTCTCAAAGCCAAAGCGTTCAAGAGCCAGCTTTCCTCGGGGCTGATGACTGAAAATTATGTAATCCCGACCAATACAAACACTAACAATGAGGTTGCCAATGATGTTAATTCTTACCACACGCCTTCCGTTGCGGTGGGAAGCAAAAAAATATATCCGTTGTCCGGATCGCTCACATCAGTAAATAAAATTAATATAGCATTCAAGGGAACATTCTCCGGCTTGTCCAAAGGGAAAGTCCAAGTTTTCAGAGACGGGACACTCATAAAAACCGGCAAAACCAATAAAGCGGGAGAGTGGAGAATCAAAGTCCACCCTAAGCGTAATGTTTTGAACTCGTACCAATTCAAGTACTTCAATTCAAACAACCAATTAGTAGAAACCACGCCAAGCTACCAATTGATAGTGGACAAGATGAAGCCGGTAATCAATCTGGGAAAAAAGATAAATTCAACTCGGGGCGGTGCGGTTACTTGGCAGGTTACCGACAATAACGCAGTAGATTATTGTACCGTTTCCTTTAGAGGCAAGAGATATGCTGTTTCCGGCAATTCATTTACAATTTCGGAAACTGCCCCTCCCGGCCTTTCGAATCTCAGAGTAACTTGTTACGATGAGGCCAAAAACAGTAGCTCCAAAAAAGCAGAAGTTCGGGTCGAGTAAGTCGAATAGACAGTAGATTTTTGAGACTAACTACTACGGAATATATTGTTCGGTAATTTTTACTATTTGTTTATTGTTTATTTCTACTATAAAAGGAACGTATTTGTAGCGCCCTTGATCGATTGAAGTAGAAATGAAAATATCTTGGAATTTATCAAAGGTTATTTCTTTGTTCTGGTCTACGATTCCAGTTGTTTCTGAATCAAGGGTTTTCATGAGTATTTTTGCATCCGGTGATATCTCAAAAGTGCGGATCAACGGGTTTTGGTTGCGAATATAGTAATCATTATAAACTATGCACTCACCTTGCCCGGGGCATTGTCCGTCTTCCCGCATGGCTTTTTCCGCTTCAGTCCCGGAAAGCCACTGGATGTAATCAATGTCCAAGTAGTTTTTGCTGTCTTTCTCATAAACCCTTTTGATATAGCCCACCTGCCCGTCGCCAGCCGTGGGAGGAAAAAAGCCTTCGTCGGGCAGAGCTTGCGGTTGTCTGGCTATATTTTGACTCGGATCAGCCACCTCTTCAGTGGCGGGAGCAGAAGGGAGAGCATTGCTGTCGGGTAGACTATTGATTGTTTGGTTTGTTTTTTCGATCCCGGGACTTAAATTTTTGATTGTTGAATCGGTTTTTTTCTTCTGGTAAAAAAACAAGCCCCACCCCAGGGCGGCTAAAGCCAAAAGAATGAATATAACGACTGAGAAGATAACAATCAGAACCGTGTTATTGTTTGCTCTACTTGAGCTCTCAATGATGACCGGGGATTTATTTTCGTTTTTTTGGACCATCTTTTTGTTTTTATGAATAATTTTATTTACGTTGAATATTATACAATAAAAATTGTATGCTCTAATCTAAACGCTAGGGAAGAAAAGAAATTTTTTACGTCTGCCCCACAGGAAAATCTCCCTAAGGAAGATTTTCCCCCGACGTTTAAAAATTTCTTTTCTTCCCTAGCGTAGAATACTTACTTTAGTATGAAAAATATAAAGACGAGTGCTAGGACAATCCGGTATACCCCGAATAAAATAAAAGTGTGATTTTTTATGAAACTAAGGAGAAATTTAATTGCCAGGATTGCGACAATGAAAGAAACGAAAAAGCCGACAAGCATAGTTTTAAACTCTGGAAGAGTAAAGCTTCCCCCGCTTTTGAAAAGGTCGAACGCAGTGGCTGCGAACATAGTGGGAGCGGCTAACAGAAAAGAAAATTCAACAATAGTTTTTCTTTTGATTCCCAAAATAAGACCGCCGATAATCGTTGCGGCGGAACGGGAAACTCCCGGAATCATCGCGAATGATTGGAATAAGCCGATTAGCATGGCTTGCTTGAAAGACATCTGAGAAATTTCTGAAACATGGCTTTCTTTCTCCTTGTGCCACAACTCGAAAAGGATCAAGATAATTCCTCCGATGAGCAAAGAATAAACGATTACCCGATCGTTTTCCAGGAGAAACCCTTTGATAATTTTATAAAAAATCACTCCCAGCACCGCGGTAGGAATAAATGCCATCAGTATTTTTTGGATAACTTTATAATCCAAGAAAATTGATTTCCAATACAGAACCACTACGGATAAGATCGCTCCCAACTGAATGGCGATGTCAAAACTTTTGGTAAATTCTGTTTGGCTTATATTCAAAAGATTGCTGGCAAGAACCAGGTGGCCAGTAGAAGAAATCGGTAGAAATTCCGTTATACCTTCAACAATTCCCAGAACGAAAGCATCAAAAGCAGTCAGCATTTAATTTTTAAAAAATAAATTATATACTATTATGATTATTATAATAAAATAAATAAATAATATGGCCGAAATACCAAAAACAAAAAACGAAAACCCTATGGCAACTCCCGAAGCAAGCCCCGCAGTTAAAAACGAAATAAAACCAGAGTCCTTTCCCGTTCCAGACTTAACAAACCAAACCCCACCTTCTTCTCAGCCACCGGTGCCGCCGGCAAATTCAACTCAAATGCCGGCACCCGAATCGGAAAAACCAAAAAGCCAAGTATGGATTTGGGTAGTCGGCGGTTGTCTTGGATTGGTTGTGATTACCCTGGTCGGCTTAGCGGTCTTAGGATGGCTGGGGGTCAGGCAAGTGAAAAAAGAAATTCAAAAATACGATCCGACTGTTCAGGGAGTACAAAGTAATATTGATAAAATAAACAAAGAAGCGGAGGAATGGCAAAAAAAGTCCGAGGAACTACGCAATAGCCTTCCAAACGCAGAGGGTATATATCCAGACGGCATGAATAATACAGACATGAATAAAATGGACGGCAATCCCACCATACAAGAGTAGATTTAGCCAAACGTTTTTACTAACGGCAGCTGATTTATTCGGCTGATGATCAGTTTTTTTTCTTCCTCATCTATCTTATTATCCAAATCCGGATACAATTTATGTTCTTCAATCATTCGGTGCTCGGTTAAAAGATGGCCGAACTTAGACAGATCGACTGGCAAGTTTTCTTTCAACTGACTTTTTGTTTCCTCAAGCATCTTCATCATCGCGTCGTGTTCTTCAAGTAATTGGACAACTATTTTGTAAATCTCGGGCTGTCCTTGGGAAACTGATTTAAAGATAACCTTTTCTTCCACGAAGAAATGTTTTTCTAATTCCCACTGGAACTCGTCAATCATTTCACTTACAAATTCTTTTTTTGTTGCCATTCCTATATTATCTTTAAGTGAGCTGAACAGAACCTCTAATAGGCCGTGGTGCACCAGCATCAGATCCAGTAATGTGGGATTTTTATTTTCCATTTTTTAAATTTAATTTAGTTACTCACGAATTTTAGAAGAAAAATATATTTTTATTAAGTAAATAAAAACTAGTTATTTGAATTTTTTCTTGTTTTTTAAAAAAATAGCGGGATGAACATTTATGTTCATCCCGCTTGCGTAAAAAAGAACCTCCTTAGTCGAACTTGAGTTGAGTCGGGCGAGAGACAAAAGGACATCTCTCGTTAAAAAGTTTGTACAGCCGGCGGAAAGTTTTGGTGATCTCGATTGTCTTGACGAGGGTATTCCAGAGATACCCGATCAGGCGCCCAACTAATCTTAAAGGAAATGTAACTATTTCCCATGCACGGCTGACTTTTTTCTTCTGTCGCTGAAAATTTTCCTCCATCTCCGAAGCTTTGGCGATAGCTTCTTTGGTTTTATAACCCTGAAGGATAAGCTTCAGAGAAGTAAGACTGACGGCAGTCGGCAGATAATAGAGTTCCTGAAAGGACTCGTTCAGCTCTTTGAAAGTTTTCTCTTCTATCTTCCTCAGTGTCAAATTGAGCGCTTCTCGAACACAATACTTCTCGCAGTTTCCGTAAAAAACCCATCCTATTATGCTGCTTATTCTGGTTACTGTTTTTTTGTATTCCGTTTCTTCGAGCCCTAGCAACCAGGGGTTTCGAGATAAGCTTCGGTAGTTTATCCCTCCCCAAGGACTTTTGGAAAAAATATCCCAGTCTTTTTCGCCCAAGTCTCTTCTCAGGATTACCGAAGCGGGGTTCAAGCTGGCCGCTTTCCGGGAAAAAACAAAGAGAATCGTGGGAACCGCAATCCCGATAATCATCAAGAACGGAAGAGCAAAATAAATATTCCCGTGAAAACGTTGCATCGTCGCTAAATAGAAGAGATAAGCCATAGCAGACAAGAAGCCCGCAAGGAAAAGGAACCCCAGCGCATAGGCAATTTTGTCCATTACGGCGTAAATTTTCTTTTGCCTCGCTTCAACCATGTGGTCTATGTGATCAAAGAGGCGGATGAAGACGAACGGAAAAGAAAATACAAGAACAAAAGCGATCGCGCCGGACCAGCCGAAAACCCAGAACATCCCTGCCAAGAACTCGTACAGCCACGATACAGCGCTTACAAGGATGTATACTGCCCACTCGACCCAAAATCGCAGAAACTCGAAGATCTCCAATCCGGCTTCGTAAAGCCAGCTCAAAAATCTCTGAAAGTGTTCCGGCCACTTGAGGGCTAGCTCGACAGTAATCAACGGAATGGTTATTGCCGTCGGAATCTTGAAATACATTGGATAATCGTGGAAACTGGGCTTTTCGTTTTCTCCTTTCATGATTCTGTGATAAGTATAGTATCCTATACCCATAAACATCAGCACTATGCACCAGAGAGTTTCCCAAAGCCCTAATATTTTTCTACCTATCTCAAAAAAGGCATAGGCAGAAATGGAACAGCCGAGAAGTACTGCCATTCTCAAAATGTACCATCCTAGGAATTTGGCATGCAACGGTTTTTCCTTGATCCAACGTTTGAAAACAGTTACTTTGGTCAAGGAGACGGCCGCGAACTTGAGAAAAGCGGAAATAATCCAAAGCGGAGTTACCGCTCCCAAGATCCCGAGAGGAATCAGCCAATAGCTGAAATCACTCAAAGCCATTTCCACAGTCCACAGAAACAATGCCGGCGAAAGAAGCCAAAAAAATCCGTGGACGAGAAACGTGAACCAAAACCCCGGGCAAATATGGGTTTTCAGCTCCACCTTTTTATTGGGGAAGAGCACGTAATTGCTACGGGCTTTTTGGTAAAGCCACCAATATTTTCCGAATTCGGTGTTGACGATGAAGTCGTCCGCGTGGTTTTTGGTCGAGAGAAACCGCAAAGGACTGACCTCAACGATCTTGTTGTCGTCAGCTATTCCTTTGGGATACGCGTTGAAGCCGAAATCCAACCCCAGGAGATTGTAAGACCACGATCCCTTGGATTGATACCGTTCGCCGGAATCGAATTTTTCCCAGAGCAGGCTTTTCAGTCCGGTCTCTTGGCGTCGGCGCTTGAACCATCGGAAAACTCGCGGAACACATTTCTTTACATAAAGATCGTCAAAACAATCATAGATAAGGCGCTCCTGCTGTTTGTCGACTCTTCTTAGAAAGCTTTCAAACGACATAAAGTCGATATTGGCTTCCCAGAGAATTTCTCGCCAAACCGAAGTAGGCAAGGATTCCAATACAGCGATCAGCTTGATGAAAGGATTGGGATTTTTCGTAAAGGGCGAAAGAATCTCGCGTCTTTTGTTCCAATCCAACCGATCGCTGTAAGTGTAGTCGTTGCCGACTCTCCTTACGACAAACTTCCAAAAAACCAGCCCTTCAGCGATTGCGGACTTGAGGGCGCCGTTGGATTTGTAGTCGTATTCAAGGGCGGCCGACGTTGTTTCCTTGTTAGCTTCAAGGAAGCGAACCCACTTGCTCATCCCAACGTTTTCTTCTGCCATCTGATTCTCCTTTCTTAATCTGCTTTTCTATATCACGCTTGATTTTTAATAGCCTCCATAGCTTTACGCTAAAATAGCATAACAATAAGACTTAACATTAACAATTGTCGGCGTCAATCCAATATTATTTTATTTGATAGGCGAGAATCCCTTGCTTAAGATTTCTTCCACTTTGACTTTGGCGGTTCCCTGTCCCAGAGGAGCCAGTTGCTTGAAAGCTTTGTTATCAAGGTCGATCAGTTTGCCGGTACCGGCCTGGGGTCCGTAACCGGCGACGCGGACAAAAACTTGCCTGCCGTTGGCGGTGTTGGTCACTCGCAACCAGGTTCCCGGCGGAAAAGTCCGGTGGGCGCATTCGTTTTCTCCCGCGTTATACCAGCTGGCTATGCCGGAATCAGCTTTTCCAATTTTTAGTTTAGTGCCGGTTTTCTCGATCTGGTCAACCGGTTTTTTTGTTATTTTTGAAGCTAGTTTTTTCCTTTTGATTTCTTTTCCGTTCTCATAGTCAACCTTATAGGTTACTTCCCTGATGCCTTCTTCTCCAGACTGACTGATGGTTTTTTCCCCCCAATCCACCTTGTTGTCTTTTTGTTTGACCGTATAAAATTCAATTGGTTCCTCAACGGTTATTTCTTCAGTGTTTTTACGGGTTATTGTAATTTCCAAACCATCTGTTAATAACGACTCGGTATCCGGTTCGACTTTATCAACCGGACTTATCGATATGCCGTTTTCTATTATTGCATCAAGAACAGTTTTTGATAAAGTGTCTTTTTCAAGGTTGCTCCCGTCAACAGATATCTTCACTCTGGCTGAACGGCGGATAGTGATTGTCATGCCGGGGAATAGCTCGGTGTTTTTTGTCGGAATTACTTCGTCTTTTTCAGACAGCTGAATATTGTTTTCTACCAGCGCTCCTGCGACATCGCGAGCTTTTGATGAAATTTCATGAGTAAGGCCGTTGTCGCTCAAAGAAATTTTTTTCTCCCCGGAAAAATCTAAAGTCCTTTTTTCAGAAAAGAAAAAATATTTTGCGAGTATGACAGAAAGCAAAACAACTACAACCAGAGGAAGAATTATTTTAACTAAATTTTTCATGCCAAAAATTATAGCAAAGTAATCAATACTATAAAATAACTATATCTGGTTGCATAGGCGGGGGAATTTTTAAGCTTATAACAAAGGAGATTTGGGTTTTTGAGAAAATCTAACTTAGAATACAATAAAATTAGATATATTTAGCAATCCAAATTTTACCGCAAAATAGCTGATCGCGGATTAGGAGATTATAAAGTGTCTTTGTATAAGTAAAATGAAAATTTCTATTACCCTTCTGGTTATTGTCTTTTTTTCAATCTTAATACCTTTAGATTGTTTTGCCGTAGATAGTTGGCCGGGAAGCGCGGGAACGGTCATTGCCACCCTGTCCGACGCCAGCGGGGCGGTTTGGCATGAGGAGAGGCAGTCGCTTTTCGTGGTACAAAACAGCGGAAGACTCAACGAACTCAATTCCAACGGCGGTTTGATTGATTGTTGGGATATAACCGGCGATC
>Ga0074195_1003521_pt1 | contig 14534 bp, 11 predicted proteins | sample EPASupsiteHSE623_FD_64525 | JGI IMG/M metagenome (GOLD analysis project Ga0074195, IMG submission 64525) | Bioremediated contaminated groundwater from EPA Superfund site, New Mexico - Sample HSE6-23 | ecosystem: Environmental > Aquatic > Deep subsurface > Groundwater > Contaminated ...
CCGACGCCTGGGAATTGAGGAGCGCGTCCAGGCTCGCCGTGGACAGGAATTTCGTCTTCAGGACCAAAAGACTCGAGGAAGGCCAGGTCGTCGAACCGCCCGTCGAGGATTTTTTCGCGATGGTAGAAAAGGGCGACGCCGAAAAAAAGAATTACAGGGAGAAGATGCGTTCCGAACACGGAGAACCGCCCCAGCGGAGACAGTATCCCCAACGCGGGGACGGCACCCAGCGATGAGCGACTTCACGAAAGCCGATATGATACTGTCGTCCCTTAAAGAAGGCTCGATAATCCTCCCCGCCGTCCGGCGCGATATGGCCAATCCGGCATGGGAAAAATCCTCGTCGCGCATCCTCATCGTCCGCCTCTCGCCCTGGCGCGATGTCGACATTTCGACGCCCCATCTCGTGCTTTTCGATGAAATCCGCTCCGCCATGAAGGATGCCTTCATCGATTTCGCCTTTCTGCCCACCGCGGCGGACCGAAAAGCGCTTTCGTCGCAGAACCTGCCCTGGTTCTTCGGCCGCGCCTCCCGAAAATCGCCCCGCGATTTTGACATCATTATGGTATCCAATGCCTTCGCCCTGGAGCTCGTCAACCTTCCCTACCTCTTCACGACGGCGGGCCTGTCCACGTCGGCGGCTTCCCGCGCCCTCCTGGACGATCAGCCCATCGTCATCGCCGGCGGCTCGAATGCCTCGGCCATGGGATCCATCGTCCTTGAAGGCCTCGAGAAAAAATATCCGGCCCAGGACGCTTTCGTCGACGGCATCTTTTTCGGGGAAGGCGAGGCGGCCATCGGGACGCTCGCCCAGGTTCTTTCTGGCGCCGATAGAAAAAAAACCACAGCCAAGCAACGGCTGGCCCGCCTTAAAAAGGCCGCGAAAATCCAGGGATTCTGGCCCTGCCTTCTGGCCGAAGGCGCGAAACGAGCCCTGGCTCCCCAGCGTCCGCACACGGTCACAAAACCCCTCGTCCTCAACGGCCCCAGCGCCTCGAGCGCCAGACTTTCCATCACTTCGGGCTGCCCCGGTTATTGCTCCTTCTGCCTGGAGGGCTGGGACCGCCGGCCCTACGCGGAAGCAGATATGGAAAGACTCATCCAGGAAGCACGCGAACTCAGGAAAAGCACGGGCGCCGAAGACCTTGAAATCTACAGCTTCAACTTCAATACCCACTCGCGTATTTTCGACCTAATTTTTGAGTTGAACCGCATATTCAGAAGAGTGTCCTTCATGAGTCAGCGCCTGGACATCCTCGTTGAAACCAGAGGGCTCATGGAATCCGAGCTGGCGGGAGGCAAACACTCCTTCACCCTCGGAATCGAGGGCATTTCCGCAACGATGCGCGCCTATTACCGGAAGGGACTCACGAACAAGACGATCGATGACTGTCTCAAGATGACGATTCGCCCCGGCGTCAAGGAACTGAAACTTTTCTACATAATTGCGGGTACCGAAACGCCGGCCGATCTCAACGAGTTCTCGGCCTTCATTGAAGGGGTGAAACGCAGGAAAGACTCGCAGTCCCCCTCCACCAGGATTCTCGTCTCGGCCGGATTCCTGGTCAGACTGCCCTTCACGCCGCTCCAGTACGCCCCCCTCGAATTCGACAGGGAAAAACTCGTGCGCCTCGCCCTGCTTCTGCGCGAAGCCTGCGAACGCGCCGGCATAGAATTCAGGCTGGCTTCCGACGCCGAGGAATCTTTCGTGGACCAGACGCTTTCGCTCGCCGGAAGCATAGCCTATCGATGGCTGGAAAAAATCCCCTCCATGGGCTTCGTCTACGACTTTTCGCTTGGCGAGGGGTCCTGGAAATCGCTGCGCCCCTCTGTACTGGGCAGGGATTCCGAGGCTTCCTTTCCGGCGGAGAAAACTTCGGAGTATCGCCCTCCCCTTGCCTTCCTCGAGGACGAACGGAATTTCAAGGTTCTCCACAAGCATTACATCGAGGCGAAGAGGCTGGACGACAGGTTCTCCTGTCTCGGCAAGGATTGCTCCGGCTGCGGCGTCTGCGCGGACGGAGAGGCGATAGAAGCCATGACAGGCCACAACCTCGTGGTTCCCCCCGTTTTCAAGCATTCCGAGAAGATCGAAGCACTGCTTGCCGCCAAGGCCAAATTCGCCCCGACCTATCTTGTCCTCGATTATCCGGAGGATCTTTCGGAAGCCGATCCCGCTTACAGGATCTCCTGGCTGCTGCGCAGCCTGTCGGCCAAGGTCCCCGGCGCCGAGAATATAGTATTCGAAGCCAAGGAACTGCTCTTTTCCGGCAATTCGCCGTTCAACGGCCTCTTTGTGTGGGGCTGGTACGGTCGCGGCGCCGTGGCGCTCTACGGCCCTGACGCGAAAAGAACGGAACTTCTCCTTTCCAGGCTTGAGAGCGCCCACTCATCCGTCGCCAAGCCCGAAAGTCGGGTGCCAGCCGACGCATCGAGTTTTCCGGCCTTCACGCGCCTGGAAAAAGCGCCGAGCCCTTCTTTCGTCGATATCGAGATCGCCCTGCCGGCTGAACATTCCGATGTCTTGCGGGGAACCTTTGAGGCATTTGCCGCTGAACGCCAGCTTTCCTACACCGCGAAACGCGATGACCATGGCCGACTCTATGTTTTTCCGGAAGGATCGAAGGGAAGGAAGATCGTCGTGGACGCGAAAATGAGGGAGACCGACGCGACGGCCACCCTATCCCTGCGCGTCGGCGAAAAGGCCGAACTCTCGCCGCTTCTCGACGCGCTTGGGGAAGGATGCGGATTCAAGCCGCTCGCGAAGGTTACGGGCTGGAGCTGAGCGAGCTTCTAGACTTTTGCGTACCTGGCCATCGAAGTCTCGGTCTCGAAAACGTCCACGGCCGAAACCGGAAGCTCGGGATGGGCGGCCAGAATGCCGTCGAAGACATATTTCGCGATCCTCTCGGCGCTCGGATCGTCGGCGAACTGCGGAATCTCGTTGAGATCGGAGTGATCGAGCTTTACGATGATGTTGCCCAAGGCCTTCTTCAGGATCCCGAAATCGACAAGCATGCCGCCTTCGCCCAGGCTATCCCCTTCCGCCCACACCCTCACTTTATAATTGTGGCCATGGAGCCGTTCGCACTTTCCGTTGTAATGGATCAGGCGGTGCGCCGCGGCGAAACCCGCTTCTATTCTCACGGTGAACATATTTCGAACGATATCCCTTCCCATAAAGCTTGGCAAGCCAGCCTATGACTTGATTTGCGCCCTTTTTGGGCTATACTTGACTAAGCAAGGCGATTTAGAATTCCACATTGTCCGAGGAGGCTATAATGAAGAAGATTCTTATCTGCATGGTTCTGATACTCTGCATTTCGGTTCCCGCCGCGTTCAGCCAGTTCCGGTTCGAGATAGGCGCGAGCGCACCGATTACTTTTGGCGTCTTCAACGGAAATACCGCTGATATTGGGGATATCGGGAGCATACTCGACGAAGTGGGCATCATCCCCATTCCCAACCTCGCCCTTCTTCTCCAGCTCGACGCCGGTCCCATCAAGCTGGGCGCCGGCATCAAGGCATGGACGGCCCTGATCGCGTCGGCGGCATATCCCATCGTGCAGGCTGAGCTCGCCCTGGGAGCCCTATCGATCGACGCGAGTCTCGGTGGCTACTTCCTGGCCTATTATGGCATACCCAACAACTTCGGTTTCGAGGAACTCGGGGCCTTCATCCCCGACCTCTCCGTCTGGCTGGGCATCGGCAAGAAAAACGCCTTCAGGATCGGCGGAGGCGCCATGGGCTTGATCCCGACTTCCTTCGACCTGACCACCGTACCCTATGTCGTCTACGCGGGGCTGAAGGTAGTGCTGTAGGAGTCCCAGACCACCCTTCCAAGCTCAATGCTGAGCGGGAAAGCCGCGCCGGAAGTACTTCCGGCGCGGCTTTTTCATGGAAGCGCATACCCGCGATCCCTTCCCGCCGCATCCCTGTTGAATCCCTTTCTCCTCCATGATATCCTCCATCCGAAATGAACAGACGCTTTTCGTCCCTCATCGCCGCCCTTGAGCCGATTTCGGTGTCCCTAGGTTCCGATCCCGAGATTTCCGGAATCGAGTACGATTCGCGGAAGATCGCGAAAGGCGACATTTTCGCGGCCTTCCAGGGCATCCATAGCGACGGACACGACTATATCGCCGCCGCCATAGCTCGCGGAGCCGCGGCCATCATCCACGATAAAATCATCCAAAACCCCGTTCCCGGCATAAGCTACGCGCGCGTCGCCGATGCCCGCCTAAGCATGGGGCCTTTGGCCGCGGCTTTTTACGGTCGCCCTTCCTCGTCCCTCAGCGTCATCGGCGTGACGGGAACCGAAGGCAAGAGCACGACGGTCTCCCTTATCTACCAGCTCCTCAATCTCGCTGGCGCGAAAGCGGGCTTCTTTTCGACGGTCATGTCGGACACGGGGTCGGGCGAAAGACCCAATCCGGAGCACCAGACGACGCCCGAGGCCACGGCCGTGCAGAGGATGCTCGCCATGATGCGCGACGCGGGATATGCCTGCGCCGTGGTCGAATCCTCCAGCCATGGGCTCAGCGCGCGCACGGGCAGGCTCGCCGACGTCGCCTTCGACATCGGGATCATGACCAACGTCACGAGCGAACATCTGGAATTCCACGGCACCTGGGAACAGTACCGTCATGACAAGGCCAATCTGTTCAGGAACCTGGACGCCCACGACCACATGAAATCGCTCAAGGGAGAGCCCATACGCGTCCCCTCAGCCGGCATCGTCAACGCCGACGATCCGAGCGCCGGATATTTCGCGTCCTGCACGACGAAGCCGGTGCTTTCCTATTCGGCGAAGGGCGCCAAGGCGACGATTTCGGCAGCCCGGATCGTATCGGATCCCCAAGGCTCCAGCTTCCTCGTCGAAGCGCCGGAGCTGGGATTGAGCGGAGTGCCCGCCAGGATCAACCTGCCCGGCGAATTCAACGTAGGCAACAGCCTCGCGGCGCTTCTGGCCGTCTCCGCCGCGATGGGAAAACCCTACGCCGAACTCCTTCCCCTCCTGCCCGCGCTGAAGCCTGTGCGAGGAAGAATGATGAACATAGAGAAGGGCCAACCCTTCGAAGTGATCATCGACTATGCCCATACGCCCTCTTCCTTCGAGGCCATACTTCCCCTGATACGCAAACGCGTCGGAGGCAGGATCTTCTGCCTTTTCGGCTCGGGCGGAGAAAGGGACACCGAAAAGCGCCCCAGGCAGGGAGCGGTGGCGGCCGAATACTGCGATGTCCTCATCCTTACCGACGAGGATCCGCGGGGAGAAAATCCTATGGACCTCCTCGAGGATATCGCCGCCGGCTGCCCCAGACTTCAGCGCGGGGAGAGGCTCTTCCTCATTCCCGACCGCCCCCAGGCCATACGCAAGGCGTTTTCCATGGCGGGAGCCCATGACGCGGTTCTCCTTCTCGGCAAGGGGCATGAAAATTCCATAATCTACAAAGATCGTTCGATACCTTACGACGAGGAAACCGAAGCCGTCGCCGCCCTCGGGGAAATGGGATTCCCTGACGATTCCGCGGCTCAATCCTGATTTCTAAAAAGGACGTGTTATGAAGACAATAGCGATTCTCTACGGCGGCAAATCGGGAGAGCATGAAGTCTCCCTCATTTCGGCGGCCAGCATCGTGCGGCAGCTCAACGCCAAGAAATATAAAGTCCTCCTCATCGGTATAAAGAAAACGGGGGAATGGCTTCTCCAGGACGCGTCCGCGCTGAAAAGCGCGAGAACGGCCGCAAAAGCGGACGAAAAGACGGGCGAAGGAGCAGGAGGCCGACAGGACATGAGCGGACTGCCTCCCATTAGCCAAGGACAAAGGGTTTTCGTAGCCCCCGGAGCCGGTCTCTTCGTCGAGAAGCGCGATGGCGGAACCGAAAATCTCGGCTGCGACATTGTCTTTCCCGTGCTGCACGGCACCTTCGGCGAGGATGGGACGATACAAGGCCTCCTCGAGTGCGCGGGTCTCCCCTACGTGGGCGCCGGCGTCCTCGGTTCCGCCATAGGCATGGACAAGCACGTGGCCAAGGAACTCTGGCTCCGTGAGGGGCTCCCCGTGGTCGATTCGATCCTGGTGAGGGCCGCGGACAGGGCCAACCCACAGTTCATGGCCAACCTCTCAAGGAAAATCGAGGCCCGATTCGGCTGGCCCTGCTTCGTCAAACCCTCCAGCTGCGGCTCCTCCGTCGGCGCCTCGAAAGCCGGGAATATGGAGGCGCTTGAGGCGGCTCTGGATATTGCCCTCGCCTACGACGAAAAGGTTCTCGTGGAGAAATTCATCAGCGCCAGGGAAATCGAATGCGCCGTGCTGGGCAACGAAAAGCCCAAGGCCTTCGCGCCGGGCGAAATTATGCCGGCCCACGAATTCTACGATTACGAGGCCAAGTACAAGGACCCCAATGGAGCGACGCTCTGCGTTCCGGCTTCCATCCCTCCCCAGCAGGCTGAAACCATCCAGGCGCTCGCTGTCAAGGCATACAAGGCTTGCGGACTATCGGGAATGGCCCGGGTGGACTTCTTCATCGACCGACGCACCGGGGATATTCTCATCAACGAAGTGAACACCATTCCCGGATTTACCGCCATTTCCATGTATCCACGGATGTGCGAAGCGGGAGGCCTGCCCTACCCCGAACTCCTGGATACCCTTCTCTCCCTGGCCGTCGAGCGATTCGAGCGGCGCGAGGCGCTTAGCTATTCCTACGAGAAAGGCTGATGACCTGATGTCGGGCCGTCCCAGGCCCGACGCAGGACTGACACTAGCCCGCCTTTCTGCATCATTATGCATTACAATTCTATAATTATCTATACCAATATGATTTAGCCTTTTCCCCTCTGGCGTGGAAGCCAATCCTGGTATACACTGAGCCAATCGCCCTCCCTTAATTTTCGATATCGACAGAAAGGCGAGATACCAAGGAGGTTCTTCCATGAAGTCCCAGGACTACATCGCCCTGGACGCAACGTTCGGCGCGCATAACTACCATCCGCTCCCCGTCGTCATCGCTGAGGCAAAAGGCTGCAAGGTAAAAGACCCTGAAGGCAGGGTTTACTTCGATTTCCTGTCGGCATATTCGGCCGTCAACCAGGGACATCTCCACCCGCGCATCATCGATGCGGTAAAGGATCAACTCGAAAAGGTCACCCTCACCTCGAGGGCTTTCCATAACGACAAGATGGGCCTGTTCCTCAAGAAGCTCTGCGAATACACGGGCTACGAGGCAGCCCTCCCCATGAACACCGGCGCGGAAGCGGTCGAGACCGCTCTCAAGGCGGCCAGGCGCTGGGGCGCCGAGATCAGGGGAGTGCCCAACGGCAAGCAGACGATCATATGCGCTGAAGGCAATTTCCACGGAAGAACCCTGGCGGCAATCTCCATGTCCATAGATCCCGAATCCCTCGTGAACTACGGCCCGTACGTGCCCGGCTTCATCAAGGTGCCATATGCGGACGCCCAGGCCGTCGAGAGCAGAATCGACGAGAATACCGTGGCCGTGATTGTCGAACCTATCCAGGGAGAAGCCGGCGTGGTGGTTCCGCCCGAGGGTTATCTCGCCCGGCTGAGGAAGATTTGCGACCGGCATGGCATCCTCCTCATCTTCGACGAGATACAGACGGGTTTCTGCAGGACCGGCAGGCGTTTCGCGTGGCAGTACGAAGATGCCCGCCCCGACATCATGTGTCTGGGCAAGGCCCTCGGCGGCGGCATCATGCCTATCTCAGCCATCGTGGCCGACAAGAGGGTTATGGACGTTTTCACTCCCGGCACGCATGGTTCCACCTTCGGCGGAAACCCTCTCGCCTGCGCCGTAGGAATCGCGGCCATCGAAGTGCTCGAGGACGAAAAACTTGAGGAGAACGCGGCGCGCCTCGGCGAGCTGTTCCGAAAGGAAGCGGCCGCCATTCCCTGCGCGAAGGTGAAGCTGGTGCGCGGCAAAGGACTCCTGAACGCCATCGTCTTCGAAGAAGGGTTCCAGGCCTGGGATGTCTGTCTTGCCTTGAGGGATGAGGGACTGCTGGCCAAGCAGACTCACGGCAATATCATCCGCTTCGCCCCGCCGCTCGTAATCACCGAGACGGAACTGCGCGAGGCCTTGGAGATCATCGCCCGGGTCCTGAAGCGGATCTGAGTGTCCACCAATCCATTCCAGTATTATTTTTTAAGCCATGAAAAAGGGCGCGGGATTCGATCCCGCGCCCTTTTTCATTTTCCAGAATTATCTACCTGAAGGCGATTGCTCTTCTTTCAGAGTGATCAGGAAGACAGCGCCACCACCCCTGTCCCCGCCTTCATAGGTAAGGCTTCCCCCGAAGGATTCGACGAGGCGCTTGGCCAGCGCGAGGCCTATGCCGCTGCCTTTTTCCTTTGTCGTGAAGAAAGGATCGAAAATGCGTGACAGTATTTCGGGGGGCACGCCCATTCCCGAATCCACCACGGCTATGACCCAATTGTTTTCTCTGCGGAAAAGCTTGAGGGCGATCCGCTTTTCTCCGGCAGGGAGATCTTCCACCGCTTCGATGGCGTTGCGCAGGAGATTGTCCAGCGCCGTGACGAGCTTCTCGGCGTCGGCGAGGACCATGGCTATCCCGTCAGCGGGAATTTCCTGGGCAAGGCTTATATCCGAATCCTTCAGATCTTGATAGCGACCGCAATAAGCCGTCAGAAAGGAAACGAGGTCTATGAGATCACGCTGGACTGGTTTCGATTTCAGGAATTCGCGAATCCGGTCGGCCAATCCCGAAAGCCTCATTATCTCGCCTTCGATGATATCGGCGGATTGGGTCAATGGCGCCGAAGTCTCGGGCTGTAATGCGATTCGCCTTATTTTGGCCGTCTGGATGCGCATTATGCCGAGAGGATTTTTTATTTCGTGGACAAGGGTTCTGGCCGCTTCCCCGAGCTGGACAAGTTCCCTCGTCTCAGCTTCGCGGCTCACCAGTTCCTCGTTGTGTCTGAAGACGAAAATAAGAACGATATATAGTCCAAGAAGAGCGGCGGTGATCAGCGCCGCCACGAGGAAAAACTGCAGCCTCTCGGCGCTCAGACCGTTGGCCGAATATTCCATCCAGATGAGATAGGTGCCTGTCAGCGCGGTTTGCGCCGGCGTCGCGGCCGGTTCATCCTGAAGTCCGGGCGTGAGCGGAGCAGTCAGTCTTCCCCTGCCCATGCCCATCCCGGTCGCGTTTCCGCCGGTGCCCATCATCCTGGACGGATTCTGCAGCCCTGAATAGCGCAAAAGCTGCAGTGTCTTCTTGTCCTCCGAGAAAGTAACCGAGACTCCGCTAGGCAGGTCGCCGTTTTTATTATCCTGTCTTCTCGCCAAGAGCGCGTCCCTGAGCAGAATCGTCTCCGGGGCCGTGCCATAGCGCTGAAAGGCGCTGCCATCGATTCGGTAGAAACCGAAGCCCAAAACCCTTTTGTCGCCCTCGGGGGTAAAGGATCTGTCCTGTCGATATTCGTCGACGATGGCGCTGGAAGCCCGAAACGCCTCATACTCGAGGAGGAGGTCCTTGCGCTCGGTTTCCCTGATCATGGTGATCCAGAGCAGGGCCACGGCGCTGAGAAGCACGAAGGCGGAAGCGAACATGAGAACGCGCGCCGATTTATTCTTGATGGTCTTCATGATAGAATGACTGATGATATCATGTCTTCCGCGGCGCCGCCATCCATCCGCGCTTGTCTCGCCGTCGCGCCCTGTGCTACAACAATCTTGGTTCAGCCAATGAAAAGAGTCATCCAAGCCATCCTTATCGTGGCATTCATCCTCGCTTTCGGTCTTTTTATCTATTTTTTCGCCAGGATGCGGCAGGAGAACCTTGCCGCGACATTGCCCGTCGCGGGAAGAGTGGTGGAAATAGAAGCCGTATCGAACGAAGCGGGCGCAGTCGGCGCAAAATCCACGGCGGCGCAGCGGTCGAAGATCAACCTGGAATGGGATGAGACGTTGCTCGATGTCGTCGACATGAACCTGGACGAAGACGAAGATCTGGAACAAATCCTGATCGTGAAGCCGACAAACACGAAAAACGGAAGGATTTCCATCGTCATCGCTGATTTCCTGCCCAGTTCCAGCAGCTATTTCAGGCTATGGAAGGGTGAAACCCTCGCCACCAAGCCCAACGCTGTCGTTGTCCAGCCCAAGGATCTTCTGGCCGACGGGAGCGTCGATCTCTTCTGCTACGGGATAGACGAAGACAATAGACAAACCCTCACGGTTTTCAAACGTCCCTCCGCCCGATCCAATTCCTATTACACCGCCTTTTCGGAATCGGGACTATCCATTAGCTTCGAGGAGCCGGCCGAGACCGAGGTGGAGGCAGAAACAAGTATTATCGAATCCAGGACAAAGAGAACCTTGTCCCAACTTCTGGCCGAACTTCTTCCCAAGGGCAAGGAGCCGATCTTGATCAGCGTCTATGTAGAGGCTCCCGGCGGGGCATCTCCGCTCGACCAGAAAAGAATCATGTATTCCTGGAATCATTTCAGCAGGAAATTCGAGCGGGGAGCCGAATCTTTCGTTCCCGGAGGAAATATCGAACAGCTCTTCATAAACAGGATTCTCACCGGGCAAGCCGAGGACTTCGATGACTACTTAAAGGGGCTTTGGATAAAGGAAGACGAAAAGGCCGCTGTCCCCACCCTCGTCTTCTTCGATCCCGAAGGAAGAAAGATTTCCCTCCATAGCGAACAGGAACAGCAGCAGTGGGACTGGGGCAGATCGAACGCGGCTTTCGCGGGCATTTACGCCCCTATTTCCAACAGCGCCGTGCCCGATATGATCCGTCTTCTCGGCATCGATCTCGTGGGTTTGGATAAGGTGAGGATACGAGCCACGGCCCAGCAGATCGTCAAGTTCGCCATGAAGGAGGACTGGAACGGCGTCTACAGACGCCCATCGGACGAAAATACGAGATCCCGCAGGGAAAGTTTTAAAGTGCTCCCCGCCGAAACCTCCTTCAGCGTGGAGCTCGATGGCGGCGAGGCAGAGGTCGCGTTGAGGCTCGAGGATTTCGATGGTTTCTACGCTTCGGAAAACGGCCTGCGGCTCGATTTGGTCAGGGGAAAATTCAGGCTGAGTCCGGCTTCGCAGGGATTCTTCTCGCTATTCCAGATCGGCGATGCGGTTATACTGGATCTCAGCCTGATCGATGACAAATCCATTCCATCGGGCCGTCTCAGCTATATCGTTAAAATCAGGCTGGGAAAAAACAATGGGATAAGCACGCTCATCCTCCAGCCGGCTCAGGTTCTTTCGGACAGGGTAGAGAGGCTATATCAGCCCGATATTCTGCTCCTGAAACTTGACGATTAAGGCAGGAGATATGACTCGTATCCCAGGTCCTTGAGTTTGGCCTGGGTCTTGGACCAATCCCCCGACGCGTCCACGATCACCGCCCAGCGCAGTTCGCCTTCCTTTGTCTTCTGCTCGTCGGTCTTGGCCGAAAATCCCAATTTCACGAGTTTCGCGGTCAACGCCGTGGCGTTTTCCCTGCGGGAAAACCACCCCACCTGCAGCTGTGTCATGGAGCTCTCCGATCCAGCGGACTGAGCCTTGGGAGCCTCAGGTTTGGCCAGGCTGCGCTCCGCGACCGTCATACCTATCGTCGCGGCCCGGGAGGGCGCATAGAGCGCCGCCAGGAGCCAGGAAGCCGGCTTGGCAAACACTTCTTTTCTGGTAAGCGCTTGCTCCATGGAGCCGGGATACTCTATCTGGAGCATGGTTTCCAGGCTTCTCGCATCCAGTCCCTTGGTGGAAACCTTGAATTCCGCGAATTCGGGCGAGCCGGCCGCCAGCCAGAGGAGAAAAAGAGCCTCGCGCCGCGAGCCTTGGCCGCTTTTCTCCGAGACGAAAGGCTGCAATAGTATGAAGGCTTTTTCCGGCTCGCCCTCGAACAGGTAGAGCCAGGAAAGGGCTAGCTGTCGAGCCGGTTCCCAGGATTCCCCTTCCGCGTCGTTGGGGACTAGATCCAGCTGCGTTTTTGCCGCGACGGTATTTCCCGCCGCCAGATAACAGCGTGCCGCCTTGAGGTTCAGGTCGGGATGAATCCCCGAGGATACCGTCGATCCCCGCGAATACAGGGAAGCGGCATCGTCATAACGTCCCGCCAGGAGGGCGATGGAACCCGCGAAAGCGGCGAGGTCGGCGAGTTGCGCAGCCGCAGCCTTGGGCAGGAATTCCCTGCAGAGAGCGACGGCGTCGTGGAGGGGCAGCGCGAGGGCATAGGTTTCCAGATAGTTTCCGAAAGCTTCCTTCCCTATCATTTTGGCGAGGGCGCTTCTGGCCGCCGCGAGGGTCGGCTCGCCGGAAATCTTGGGCATTGACGGCAAGACTGGCGCAGTCGGCGCCGCTGGCGGTTTGGAGCTTTGCCCAAAAGCCGCGGCGGCCAGGAGGACGAGAAAAAGCAGCGCCGTCAATTTTCTATTCATGCACCTCTTCCGCCCTGAAGGTGTTGCCCGATTTCGCGGACAGCCTTACCCGCGCGAATTGACCGATCCGGGAAGGATCGGCCGGCAGGACGACCATTTCGTCCCTTGCCGTCCTGGCCAGCATTTCCTTCGAAGACCGCCGGGATTTGCCTTCGATGAGCACTTCGTCCACGGCCCCCAATCTTTCCGTCATGAGCTCCGTGCTTATTTCCTTCTGGAGGGCGATAACCCGCGCCAGTCTCGCTTTCTTGACCTTGTCGGGAACCCTCTCCGGCAATTTCACCGCCGGAGTGCCTTCCCTCGGATTGAAATGATACATAAAGGAGAAAGCGAAACGCACTTTTCTCATCACGTCGAGGGTTTCCTCCAAATCTTCCTCCGTCTCCCCCGGGAAGCCCACGAGGATGTCGGTAGACAGGGAGAGGCCGGGAATGGCGGTTCTCATCATGTCGACGAGGCCAAGGAAGTATTCCTTCGTATATTTTCGGTTCATTAGGGCGAGAACTCGATTGGATCCGGATTGGATGCATAGATGGATATGCCGACAGAAGACCGGTTCCTCGGCGATCACCCTGACAAGCTCCTCGGAAAGGTCTTTGGGGTGACTGGTGAGAAAACGTATCCAGCCGATGCCTGCCGCCCCCCTCTTCTCGCGCAGGTGAGCCGCGATTATCCTGAGCAGTCCGGGGAAATTGATGCCGCCCGTCTCTCCCGCCCAGCTGTAAGAATTGACGTTCTGCCCCAGGAGGGTGACCTCGCGCACGCCTGCCGCTTCGAGACTGTCCAGCTCGGCCAGGATATCCGCGGGCGAACGCGAGATTTCCCTGCCGCGGACGAAGGGCACGATGCAGTAGCTGCAGAAATTGTTGCAGCCGTGCATGATGGGCACAAAAGCCCTGAAAGCGCCGGGTTCGTGGTGAGTCTTCGAGAAGACATAGGAAGGCGATTCGTCCGCCAGGTCATAGTGCGTGCCGGCCGCAATCTGGTCCAGCACGAGACCGAAGGACTGTTTCTGGAAGGTGCCTAAAACGTAATCGATTTCCGGCACTCGCTTTTTCATCTCGTCGTGGTACTGCTCCGCCATGCAGCCCACCACCATGAGGGCGAATTTGCGCCGGCGCTTTTCGGCCGCGAAGAGGGAAATTCTTGCCCAAGCGCGGTTTTCGGCCGTCGCTCGAACGGTGCAGGTATTGATAAGGACGAGATCGGCTTCTTCCCTGGTTCCGCTCCGCCAGCCATGTTCGCGCAGTATTGTCTCCAGGGCGGCGGACTCGGCTTTGTTCATCTCGCAGCCGTATGTCTCGAGGTAGTATTTCATTGAATGGATATCCGTCAGTTCTTTTTGCGAAGCCCCGTAAGGAAGCCTCCGATGTTCGCGAGACCATAGATGAGAAGCCCGATGCCGCCCAGGCTGAGGAGGCTGTGGGCGAGACCCGGCAGGAACATGGTCGTAAGGCCGGCGATGCCGGCTACCGTGAAGACCGTTCCCGATACTTTGTCGGTCTTGGTCTTGCCGAAGACGCCCATGGCGCCGAGCACGAGCATGCCCGCGGAAAGAGCCCAGCCCAGTACTGGTATGCCGAGGAGGGCGTTGATGCCGAGAAGGCCAACGCCCGCCCCGGCCGACATTATGCCCTTGGTGCCTTTTTCGCTTAAGTCCTTCTGCTCGACGGGATATTTATCGGACATAGTCGCTCCTTCTCAATTTTTTTCGACAAAGGCATACGCCGAATGATTATGTATGCTTTCGAAGTTCTCGGCTTCGACGGAGAACTTTGGAAACTTTCCCAGCCTGTCCACTTTCAAATATACTTCTCTCACAAGGTCCTCGACAAACCTCGGACGGTCATATGACCGTTCGGTAACGTATTTTTCATCCTCGCGCTTCAGCAGTGTGTAGAGGTCGCTGGAGGCGGAATCCTCCACGATGGCGATCATGTCCTCGAACCAGAAAAACGGCCCCAGAGCGACCTTCAGGGTCACGAGTCCCCTCTGGTTGTGCGCCCCCTGGCTAGATATGGCCTTCGAGCAGGGACAGACGGTCTGCACGGGAACGGTCACGCCGGCGATGAAAGAATGGCCTACGGCCGAAACCTT
>Ga0074195_1003522_pt1 | contig 14534 bp, 11 predicted proteins | sample EPASupsiteHSE623_FD_64525 | JGI IMG/M metagenome (GOLD analysis project Ga0074195, IMG submission 64525) | Bioremediated contaminated groundwater from EPA Superfund site, New Mexico - Sample HSE6-23 | ecosystem: Environmental > Aquatic > Deep subsurface > Groundwater > Contaminated ...
CGATATAACGGGGCGGTAAATATCCTCGGTCGATAAAGTTGTCAGGGGCTCAGGAATCCAGACTTTTTCCCTGAACCGCAACCAGTTAACTGGGAATAAGGAATTAACCGGGGTTTATCTCATCTCCGTAAAATCCGGCGATGATATAGCCCATTTTAAAGTGGTCTTCAGGTAGTTTTGCGTGGTACAAATAAATAAGGGCAATGAAATTTTATTTTCATTGCCCTTATTTATTTGTAATGGTTGATATTATGGAGCCCTGGCATGCCTTATTTTGGCGTCACGGCAGCATCACTGGTTTTAATCGACCGGAGTACCAAAGCAAAATAGAGCAACAGGAGACCGAAAATGGTTGCAAGAACCCCGATAACCTTAGCCATGAACACTGCCCAGGCAAATGGATTGAATAACAACAGGATGCCTAATCCTATCGTAAGTAAACCATTGATCAGATGAACATTTTTATTGGCGATGGTTCCTTTGATGTTTACGATGATCACAATTTGAATAATTCCGAGAAGGATGGCCCAGATCCCGATCAGCATCAGGAATAAAGCCACGGTGGCCTGTGGGAAAAGCAGCAGGGCCAAGCCGATCGCAATGCTGGCGATCGCCTCCACCAATGTAAGCGCCGCATCCTTGTCTTTCCTGAGATTGTTGATTCCAAGGAACAAAAGAAAACCACCTCCGGCTACCAGGATGATCCCGAAATACTTGATTAAAGTTAATATTGTCTCCTGCGTGAAAAACAGGAACAATAATCCGAAAATAATTATAATAGCTCCGTTAATGGCTAAAAACCACCAGTTTTTAAATCGTTTTGTTTCCATATTAATAGTATTAGTTTTGGTTCAGTTTTAAATGAATGAATCACCTGTTAATGAGGACACTTCGGCTTCGCTCAGTGTCCGGTTTTCTTTCATTATGACGTTTCTGAGTGGACTCATAAATCGTAAATCGTAAATCGTGAATCGTAAATCGTAAATCTCGTCAAGGTCGCATGATCACCTTCACCTCATTTCCCTGGATGAGGGTCTTTCTGGCATAATCATGCACTGATTTAACGCTGAGTGCCTTCACATTGTCCTCAAATCCGGTCAGGTAATTCAAACCATAAAAGTAATAATCAAAAAGTATATTTCCCCAAAAAGTATTTTCCTTCATGTCTTCGGGACGCTGCTTGAGGAAATACTCCTTGGCCTTTAACAGGTCGGCTTCCAAAGGGCCCTCCTCGATCAGTTTGGCTACCTCTTTGTGAACAAGGAGAAGTAGTTTGTCTGCCTTGATGGGATCCGTATCAAAACTCACATTGTAAAGGAACCTTGTTTCAGGATACTTATTCAACGCAAATGAAATCCTTACGCTGTAGGCGCCACCCTCGTCTTCACGGATTGACTGTACATATCGTAGTTCAAGAATGTGACGGATAGCAGCTCCCATTAATTTGTCGTTGGCTGTAAAATCGCATGTCCCGTTCAGATTGTAGAACAGGGAGGCCCTGGGGGTTTTATTTTCCCGGAGAAAATCGTTTGTAACCTTGCCCTTTGGCGGCCTGATCCCGTCATCCTTGGCCGTTTCGGTGCGTTTTACAGTGGGAAGTGAGGCCAGGTATTTTTCAAATAGAGACTTAACGGACTCAGGGTCAATTTTCCCGACGAAGATGAAGGTGAAATTTCCAGGATCACAAAACCGTTCCTTATAAATGGTTTTAATCTTTTCCAGGCTGATTCCGTCGAGCAATTTGTATGACAAAGGTACAGCACGGGGGTTATGGTCGCTCATCATAACGGCAATAGTATCACGCATGGCCGTTCTGGGTTCAGATGCCGCATTGATGTAATTTGACTTTACCTTTTCCATCCAGGTGCCATAATCCGTGTCATTCCACCGCGGGCTCACGAAATAGAGATGAATAAGCTGCAGTGCGGTTTCAAGATCCTTTGGTGAGGTACGCGCCATCACCACATCCTGGTCGTTGGTAAGCCCGAGTGAAACATTGACCCGCTTTCCGGCCATCATTTTTGTAAGGTCGGTCTTTGAAAAGCTTCCGACGCCCATCTGCGAGATGGCATCGCTGAAAAGATCGGCAGAATGAATCAGCTCGTCTGCTAAAAGGGAGGTACCCCCGGCCGAAACACCACGCAGCATCAGTTCGTCTTCCTTGAAATCAGTTGGTTTAAACACAATCCGCATCCCGTTCGATAAGGTCCATTCTGTTGTGCCAAAAGTTGTATTGGCCGATTTTTTTACCACCTTGCCTGGTTTGGGTTCTGATTCAATGAGTTTTTTTCCGGCGAGTACATCAATATAAGGTTCGATGGTTGCGCTTTTATATGTTTCAAGAACCGCTTTTATCTCGGCTTCTGATGGAAGGGTGATCCCCGGTTTATCCGGTCCGGTGATGGTTATCACCTGGTTGTCGTTCCTGACATACCTCCTTGTTTCCTTGTTTATTTCATCCAGAGATATCCCTGGCAGCATCGATTGGACAAACTGATATTCAAATTCTATTCCCGGATTAGGATTATTGGTAAGAAAGTAGGATACATTTGCATACACCAGTTCGCGGTTCTTTCTTTTATCGCGGTCCAGGTATCTTGATTCATAGCTGCGCATGATGTCGGCCCTGGCCCGTTCAAATTCCGGAGGGGTGAACCCGAAACGGCTCATGCGTTCCATCTCCGTGAGCAGGGCTGTAAGTGCCTTTATTGATTGGTTATTGGCTGCCTGGGCCATGCCGATAAATGCATCTTTGGTGCTGGTATAGGATCCATAGTAACTCCTGGCCAGCAGGAACGGAGGATTTTCCTTATTCCCAAGTTCATTCATCCGCTGGGCAAACATGGCATTGATCAGGTTGCGCATGATCTGGAGGCGCATGTAAGCAAGGTTTTTCTCATCATTTCTGATGGCGTTGTGCTTATAGTAAACATTGACGATGGTCGACGTTGCCTCCTGGTCAGTTGCAGTCCCGATAAGGGGTTCGATGTTATCAGGGAGATCAAATTCCGGCTTTGGTGTCGGATTCTGGACGGCAGGAACAGTACCGAAAAGCTTCCTGATCCTGGCCTCCATGGCCTCTTCATCAAAATCGCCTACAACAATAATGGCTTGTAAGTCGGGACGATACCATTTGTGGTAAAAATTTTTAATGGTCTCATACTTAAAATTGTTGATGACGGCAGTATCACCAATCACATTCCTGAGGGCATATTTTGACCCTTTGTAGATAACCGGTGCCAGCTCGTTACTCATACGTTCACTGGCTGAACCGTACATGCGCCATTCCTCCCGGATGACGCCACGCTCCAGGTCAATCTCCTCTGGCAAAAAAGAGATATAACCCGACCAGTCATGCAGGATCAGCAGGGCTGTATCGATAATGCCATCCCTTAACAGCGGGACATTCGACAGATTGTAAACAGTACGTTCGAGCCCGGTGCCGGCATTTACATTGGTCCCGAATTTGACCCCGATGGTGGCCAGGTAATCGAGGATCCCCTTTTTTGGAAAATTTTCTGTTCCGTTAAACGCCATATGTTCCGTAAAATGAGCGAGTCCATTCTGATCGTCATCCTCCAGGATGGCGCCCACATTATGCGCAATGAAAAATTCGCCTCGTTTTTCGGGCATTTTATTTGCACGGATAAAATATCGCATGCCATTCTCGAGCACACCGGTCCTTACTTTCGGATCGAGGGGCGGCATCTGGCGCAGGTCGTATTGCTGCCCCATGGTCCAGGGAGCAATGGCAAAAATCAGGAGGATCGGAATCAGATAACGAAGCAGAGCTGCTTTCATAGGGATTTAGCGTTAAGTAAAATTATCGTTGATGTAGCGCAAAGTAAAATTACAGTTGATGTTGCTTTAAGTAAATTTCAGTTATTGATAAAGGAACCGCTTGATGCTCCTTTTTGGAGTTTTTTCAAATTCAGCCGGGACAATTTCAAAGTCGGCAATGCGGATGTATTTTGGCATCCGGTGATTCAGGTCATGGATATATCCCTTGAATACTTCAGGAAGCTGTTCTCGGGCTACACCGGCCTTTTCCATGGCATCAAAGTCAGGATAGATCAGGGCAATAAGTTTGTCGTCGCGCTCGATTACCAGTGATTCCATGACCATAAAGCGGTTGTTGAGTACGGCTTCAATCTCCTCGGGATAGATGTTTTTGCCCGAAGGTCCAAGGATCATGCTTTTACTGCGGCCTTTGATATGAATATTCCCATGACGGTCGATCACGCCCAGGTCGCCGGAATGCAACCAGCCCGATTCGTCGAGAACCGCTTTGGTGGCCTCTTCATTTTTATAATAACCAAGCATCACATGGTTCCCGCGGATCAGGATTTCGCCCGATTTGTGTAAAGGATCCTCTGAGTCGATGCGAACCTCGAGTTCATCAACTGCACGGCCCGATGCGCCCAGTTGGGTTGTATTCCAGGAAGCATAGGATATCAGCGGCCCACATTCGGTCATGCCATATCCGACCGTGAAGGGGAAATTCATTTTTTTGAAGAACCTTTCGGCCTGTGCATTGAATGGAGCGCCACCGATCACCAATTCCCGGAAATTTCCGCCAAATACATCCACCATTTTTGCCCTTATTTTTTTATAGATCAGTTTATTGAGCCCTGGAATACCGATCAGAATGCTCACCGGAGGTTTGCGGAGCGCAGGAAGGATCTGGGATTTGAAGATCTTTTCAATCACCAGCGGAACTGAGAGTATGAGCGCCGGTCGGATCTCCTGAAATGCCTGCATGATGATCTTTGGGGAGGGTGTCTTGGTGAGAAATGTGATATCACATCCAAGGCTGAAGGGGAAAAGAAACTCGAAAGCACACCCATAAGTATGCGCCAATGGGAGAAAGGAAAGAATTTTGTCCCTGGGATTTAATGGCATGTTGCGATGGGCAAACAGGATGTTTCCCAAAAGACTTTTATGCTGAAGTACCACTCCCTTGGAAAAACCAGTAGTTCCGGAAGTATAGCTGATTACCGCGATATCGGCGCCATCTGACGATGGAAATCGGATTTGATCGGGCTGTAAAGCGGCTGAGATAGTTTGAGGTTCGGCCAGCGCTGATCTGTCGCCCCGGGTGAATATGACTGAATCATCCTGGATCTTCAGGATATGCTGCAAATGGGGCATGGCCTCCCGATCGAGTTCCTTGAACAGGGTATCCTCGACGAACAGGATGACCGCATCGGAGTGGTCGACGATATAATGGACGTCAGCAGGTTTGAAATCCGGAAGAATGGGGACGATAACGGCGCCATAGGTCACCGTTGCCAGGTAGATCATGCACCAATGAGCTGAATTTTTACCTAAAAGCGCCACATGATCACCTTTTTGAATACCAGCTGCCCTGAAAATGGAATGGACTTTAACAATCCGTTCACCAATCGCCTTATAGGTAAATGCATCACCGCCGTAATCAGAAAGTGCAGTGAGTTCCCAGTTATCGCGGATGGCCGCCTCGAAAAGCGTGATCAGATTCGTAGATTTGGAATTCATAGGGGGAAATGTTTGAAGTGCACTAAGTTCTGAAAAATTCCTGTTAATGAATGGTTTTTATTAAAAAATGTTGGGTAATGATAGCAATCTCTTGATTTTTCGCAAAGTTCCATTAAGTTTGTACTACAATTTAAATGGCTTGATATGAAAAAGTTTCTTTACATTTCTGCAGTCATCCTGGTAGTTGTGCTGGGCCTCTTTATTTATTGGAAATACTTCTATACCTACGGAGAAGGTTACCGGGCCGGTCTTTTACAGAAATTCTCCTACAAGGGAACCATCTTTAAAACCTATGAGGGAGAGATGATCCTGAGCAGTATCAAGAGCAATCAGGATGTGTCCCTTGCATCTGAAAAATTCTATTTTTCTGTTGAAGACAAGGCGGTTGCCGACAAAATTCTTCACCTGGAGGGATTTATGGTTGTGGTGCACTACAGGGAAAAAAACGGCGTGCTGTTCTGGCAGGGCGATACTAGATACATCGTTGACAGTGTTAAAATTCAGCAATAGGAAACAATTTTAGCGAAGGATAATTTTTATTTCGTTTTTACCGTTTTATAAATACATTTAACTATCGACATATGACTGAACAATCTGACTACCTCATCATAGGCGCCGGTATTATCGGCCTGGCAATTGCCCGCGAACTGCGGTCCCGCAATGCCAACGCTTCCATCACCATCATTGAAAAGGAGCCTGATGTGGCATATCATTCCAGCGGCCGTAACAGCGGCGTGCTGCATGCAGGTTTTTATTACTCTGCCGATTCACTGAAGGCCAAATTCACCCGCGACGGCAATTTCGCCATGAAGGATTTCTGCCGGCAAAAGGGGTTGAAACTCAATGAATGTGAAAAAGTGGTCGTTGCCAAAGACGAATCGGAGCTTGAACCGCTTTATGAACTTGACCGCCGCGGGAAACGCAATGGTGTTGATGTTAAGATCATCACCGAAGCTGAGATGAAGGAAATCGATCCCAATGCCAAAACCTTTAAATTCGCCCTCTATTCGCCCAATACTGCAACCGTCGATCCTACGGAACTGAACAAAGCCGTACGCGACGAATTGCTTGGGCATGGTGTTAAATTCCTTTTTGGCGAAGGTTACCGACGCAAAGTTGATGGAAATACCATTGAAACTTCGGGAGGGAAGCTGCTTTCGGCAAACAAGGTGATCAATACGGCGGGACTCTATGCAGATAAGATTGCCCGTGATTTTGGTTTTTCACAGCAGTATACGATCATTCCCTTCAAGGGGATATATTTGAAATATACCAAAAAGGACAAGCCCATCAAGACTAACATTTATCCCGTGCCCAATCTGAAGAATCCATTTCTTGGGGTACATTACACCATTACGGTGGATGGGACCATTAAAATTGGTCCAACCTCGATTCCGGCCTTCTGGCGAGAAAATTACAAGGGGATGGACAATTTCAAAGCCGGGGAGCTTGGCAATGTACTGAGCTGGGAAAGCAGGCTTTTCCTCTCCAATGCCTTTGGATTCCGTGGATTGGCTTACGATGAAATGAAGAAGTATAATAAGTCGTATTTTGTCAATCTCGCCACCAGCATGGTGCACCACATCGATAAATCCGGATTTACCGAATGGAGTAAACCAGGCATCCGGGCGCAGTTACTCAACACGAAAACACTGGAACTCGTGATGGATTTCGTGGTTGAAGGCGATAACACTACCATCCATGTGCTAAATGCTGTATCCCCTGCATTCACCTGCAGCTTCCCTTTTGCAAAATGGGTAGTCGATAATTATATTGAGAAAGTTTGAGTTTTTCAAATTTTCAAATTTTCAAATTTTCAAATTTAATCCTATGGAAACAACCCTCCGCTTTAAACACGAAGATCTGCTTGACTTTGTGATAAGATATATGACCAAACTCGGTGTCCCGGCCAGGGATGCGAAAATTGTCGGTAATGTTTTGATTTGTGCCGATATACGCGGTGTGGAATCGCATGGATTGCACCGCCTTGGATCCTACTACGGAAACCGGATCAGCAAGGGATGGATCGATCCAGTCACCCCTTTTAAAATCATCAGTGAAACACCGTCAACAGCCCTGATCGACGGGGGAAACGGATGCGGACAGGTCGTATCTCACAAGGCGATGAAACTGACCATTGAAAAGGCGAAAACTGCCGGGATTGCCGCAATCACGGTGCGGAACAGCAATCATTATGGCATTGCCGGATATTATGCCATGATGGCCATGCGAAAGGGAATGATCGGGATTTCACTCACCAATTCCCAGCCACTGGTTGCCCCGACTTTTGGCCGGACTGCCGTATTGGGCACCAATCCAATTGCCATGGCGGCGCCGTCGGATAAAACATATCCTTTCCTGCTCGATATGGCCACCAGCGCGGTGGCTTACGGGAAAATCCAGGTATATGAGAAAAAACACGAACACATTCCCATCGGATGGGGTATTGACGAGCAGGGATTGCCAACCAATGATCCTTCGCTGATCAAACCCGGCGGACACGGGGCCCTGCTGCCTCTCGGAGGAATGGATATTACAGCCGGGTATAAAGGATATGGATTGGCAGTATTGGTCGAAATACTTTGCTCCGCCCTTTCCGGCGGCAATTTCCTAACGCAGGTCGGTGGACCTGGTAAACCTGATCCTACCGGTGTTTCTCATTTCTTCATGGCCATCAACATCGAAGCCTTCCGGCCCCTTGTTGATTTTAAAAAGCATATGGACGATATGATCACCCTGTTGAAACAATCGCCGCTTGCTGTGGGACGAGATGAAATCCATGTGGCCGGTGAAAAGGAGTTCGAATATGCCGAATTCAATGAAAAACATGGTGTTCCCCTGATCAAGCCCATCGTCGATGACCTGATCAAAGAGGGAGAGAAAATTGGTGTTCCGTTTGATTGCCCCCATGTAAACGAGTAAGCCTCATTTTCCTTTCTGTGAATTACCGGTTCTATTCGGTGAAATACCCATAATCATCGCCACAAAATTAAAGATTTAGTTGACTAACTAAAGCTTTAGTTGTATATTTGCATCCTGAGTTTTTCATTGTTTCACAATTCACACTTTCTGAATTATGTCAGCAAAAAAAAATACCGGCTATCCTCCCTCCACGCTCACCCGGGCGGAGGAAGAGGTCATGCAGATCCTGTGGCAGGTAGAAAAGGGGATGATCCATGACCTCCTCGATAAATTTGCGGAGCCCAAACCTGCCTACAATACGGTTTCCACCATTGTCCGCATTCTTGAGCAGAAAGGTTTTGTGGGGCATAAGGCTTACGGCCGGACCTATGAATATTTCCCGTTGATCAGCAAAAAGGCCTATACCCAGACTTCATTCAGGGGATTCATGACCAATTATTTCGGCAATTCCTACAAATCTCTGGCCTCCTTTTTTGCCACTGAGGAGAAACTGTCGTTAAAGGAGTTGGAAGATATCCAGCGAACCATCAATGAAGAGATCAGGAAACATAAGGAGACGGGAAAATGAATGTACTGTTTTTATACCTGTTCAAATCGACCGTTTGCCTTTCATTATTGTATGCGGTTTACTGGTTTATCCTGCGAAAAGATACATTTTTCCAGCTCAATCGCTTCTACCTACTTTCCATGGTGCTTTGTTCGATACTGATCCCATTGTTTCCACTTCGTTGGATCGCTACCGATCCATCCGCAGCGATGGTGATCTTGCTGGAGCCTGTGCTGATTACCCCGGGAAAGGTGGAACAAACGCTGATTGAACATTTGCAGTGGATCGAAATGGCCACCATTGTCTACATCACCGGTGTTGTTATCTTTCTGCTGCGCTTCGGGTTGCAGCTATATCAGCTTCAAAGAATTACAAGGCAATTCGGCATTAGCATTCTTGAAGGTAACCGGGTGGTATTTGTTGACCGTAATTATTCTCCCTTCTCCTTTTTTAACCTGATCTATATCAATAAAGCGGCTTTGCCATCCGGCAGCCTGCGAACTATTCTTAAACATGAACAGGTGCATATCCGTCAGCATCACACGGCCGATATGTTGATCCTGGAACTTGCTACCATCTTGCAATGGTTCAATCCGCTCACCTGGTTGACCGGCCGCGAAATGAAAAGTATCCATGAATACCTCGCGGATGAAGCTGTTCTGCAGAACGGCATCAGCCGATCCAAATATCAGCAAATGATCCTGAATGAAACCATGGGAATTCAGGTAAATAACCTGACCAATAATTTTAATGTTTCATTACTTAAAAAACGCATTGCCATGATGACAAAATCTAAATCTAAAACATGGGCGAAGCTTAAGGCGCTCCTTGCCCTGCCAGCAATGGCTGTCTTATTGATATTCTTTGCTTCCCTTACATTCAGCGGAGTAGCCAATTCGGGAGGGCTCAACACTATTCGGGTTTCTCCTGACAAGGTAATCTCTGCTTACAGTTTGCAGGATGTTCCGATTGAAACTGCAATGCCCCAGGAAAAAAAGTCAGATGGGAAGGAGGTTTTTACGGTTGTTGAGAAACAACCCTCATTTGTGGGTGGTCATGATGCATTGGTCAAATTTCTTCTTGAGAATATTCAATACCCTGTTGCAGCAAAAGAGAAAATCGTTCAGGGCACGGTTTACATTTCCTTTATTGTGGAACCGGACGGTGCTGTGACAAATGTCAAGGTCATCCGGGGCATTGGCTCTGGCTGTGATGAAGAGGCCTTCAGGGTTGTGTCGATGATGCCGAAGTGGAATCCCGGAGAACAAAAGGGAAAGTTCGTCCGGGTTCAGTTTAACCTTCCGATCAAGTTTAAACTCGACAAGGATAAAAAAGATGAACCTAAAAAATAGCCATAGTGATTAAGTCAATCCTGATCATTGCCATCCTGCTTTTGATGTTCCCTGGCATTTCGGGCGCACAGCAACAGGATGATACCCGACAAATTAAATCCATGATGGAATCTTGCGAATTCAGCCAGGCGATTGTCCTGGCTGATTTGCTTCTTTCACAGGACAGCACGCGTACCGACCTGCTTCTATTGAAAGGGCAAGCCCTGGCAGCCGGATTCCAGTTCACGGAAGCAATTTCTGCTTTACTGAAGGCCTTACGGTACGACACAACCAATATCAGAATTTTGAATGAATTGGTGGAGGTTTACAGGCAGGCAGGAGATCAGGATAAAGCCATTGCCACCAGCCGTAAGATATCACTGCTTGTTCCGGATAATGCCTATTTCAAGATCAGGCTTGCTAATCTCTATTATGCTGGTGAGGATTACCGGGAGGCTGCCAAGATACTTACGTCACTGTACCGGGAAGATTCCGCTCAATTTTATGTTGCCCGGCAGTTGGGCAATTGTTACAACGAAATCAAGTTGTCCGATTCGGCGATCAGGTATTACAGGCGGGCATTACGAATTTTACCTTATGACCCGTATGTAACGGGAAAACTTATCAATGTCTTTATCCGGGAAGATAACATTGCCATGGCTCTGTACTGGACCCAGGTTTACCTGGCACAGGATTCTGCTTATATACCCATCCTGAAACAAAGCGGGTATTGTTATTACCTGCTTATTGATTTCAAATCGTCGTCACTCCAGTTCAGTAAATGTGTCAACCTGGGAGATTCCTCCAAATTCACGATGAAATATTTGGGCTTGTCATACTATAAACAGGAAATTTACGATGCCGCCGCCCCCTGTTTCAGGATTGCTTTTGATCGCGACACAACCGATGCGGAGGTGTGTTTCTACTATGGTGTTTCATCTTCCCGGTCAGGCAGATTGGATACCGGATTGGTTTACCTGGAGCGGACCCATCGTTTGCTTATGCCGCCCGGCAAGTTTTTATCCTCACTGTATCTCGAACTTGCAGATGCGAATACTGCCACAGGCAGGCCGGATACAGCCATCGCATTGCTGCAAGAGGCACTGGAATCAAACCCGGGAAACAATACCCTGCGTTTTAAAATTGCCTATCAGTATGATTATCATCTTCGTAAACCCTATGAGGGATTACCTTGGTACCGGGAATTTTTAAAAAATGCACCCACGCCATCCGGATCTGAGCCCGACCTGCCGCAAATTGTTTCCTACAGCGATTATGCAAAAAAAAGGATCAATGAAATTGCCGGGACCCGGAAAAAATAACAAAGTTACCTGTTATTCCTGTTCAGGAACTGGATCAGCATCCTGTTGACTAACTCCGGATGCGTCTCCATGGGCATATGCCTGGCATCAGGGATCACTTCGAACTCAACAGAGGGAACTGCTTTTTTAAGTTTTTTTCCATTGCTCACCCGGATGGTCCGGTCTTTTTTTCCCCAGATAACCAAAACCGGTATCTGGCTTAATCCTTCGGCATCCAATTCCTGGATCTCCTTTGAATTTGCGAGCAGATTAACCACTGTCTCAGCCGTACCTTCAATCTGCAAGGGGGTATAATATCCCATAACTGTCGCCGTATCCGGGAGAAATCCATAGGTGCTCTTCAGTTCCCGTCTGAAATTTTTGAACGACAGGTATTGATGCTTGGTGTAGGAAACAAGGATTTTTTTGTATACAGGATGATTAACCAGGCCGACCACGCGTACATTGACATTGTTGTTTTTAAGGAAGATCATGCCGTTCAGGATGGTCAGGCTCCGTGTACGGCCAAGGTTCATCAACGCCAGGGCCTCTGCAGTTCCTCCCCCCATGGAGTGCCCTACAATATTCCACATGGAGGTATCAGCCCCGTCGATTTGTTTCAGGAGTTCCCAGATCAGCCTGCCACGATTGCTCTGCGACTGGTTCAGTGTTGCATCACGCTCACTGTAGCCAAATCCGGGAAGATCAATGGCCACCACCTTATAATTGGCTGCGGCCAAAGAATCATAATTATATCGCCAGCAAAAAGTTGATCCGCAAAAGCCATGGATGAGGACCACCTTGCCTTTCGGATTAGCCAGATGGTCATTCCACACCCGGTAATGGAACCGCACGGAATCAACAGTTTCGAAGTGGCTGTTTTCAAAAGGAATTTCAGGTACCTGGGAATAAAGATTCTCCCCGTAATTAAATAATAAGAGCATGACAAGCAATGACCCCTGGAGACGCATAATGGGAATGTTTAATCGCAAAAATACATATATCTTTGCACCATGGAAAGAAAAAACAACCCCTACCTGCCAATCTGGTTTGCAGTTGTCCTCATTGGAGGCATCCTGCTCGGAGTTTTCCTCGGTGACCGTACCGGCATTTTACGACCGTTTCAGACGAAAAAGGACAAGCTGAAAGAGGTGATCAACTACGTCCGGAAAAATTATGTGGATACGCTGAGCCAAAAAGTGATTGAAGAAAAAGCCATCACGGGTATGCTGGAGAAACTTGACCCGCATTCAGTTTATATTTCAGCCGAGGAGTTTAATGAGGCCAACGACCCCCTGCTTGGAAGTTTTGAGGGGATTGGCGTACAATTTCGCATTGAGAATGATACGGTTACCGTGATCAATCCTGTTTCGGGAGGCCCTTCGGAAAAATTGGGAATACGCGCCGGAGACCGTATTGTAAAGGTCGATGACCAGAATATTGCTGGTATCAAAATCAGCACCAACGATGTCATGCGCAAACTCAAAGGGCCCAAGGATACTGAAGTCAAGGTGACCATCTTCAGGAGAGGGGCAGGAGGATTACTCGATTTCACCATCACCCGCGATGTGATCCCTACCTATAGCATGGATATTGCCTATATGCCCGAGCCGGGAATCGGTTATATCCGGCTGAATAATTTTTCTGCGAGTACCCATGATGAGGTGCATGATGCGATAGAGTCATTGCTAAAGGATGGTATGACCAAACTGATCCTTGATCTTCGCGGAAACGGAGGTGGTTACCTGAAGGCGGCTGTCGATGTTGCTGATGAGTTCCTCGGGGATGGAAAATTGATTGTTTACACCGAAGGGATGCATCACGCCAGGGAAATAGCCAATGCCTCCGGCGATGGTTTATTTGAGGAGGGTGAACTGATCATTATGGTTGATGAAGGAACCGCCTCTGCTGCCGAAATTGTTTCAGGGGCAGTGCAGGATCATGACCGTGGAATTATTATGGGGCGCCGTTCATTTGGCAAGGGACTGGTGCAGGAGCAACTTGATTTCAAGGACGGAAGCGCATTGCGCCTCACCGTGGCAAGATATTATACCCCGACGGGGCGGTGTATCCAGAAGTCATATAAAGACGGCCTCGACAATTACAACAGCGACTATTACCACCGCTTTATGTCGGGTGAACTGGAACATCCCGATTCCATCAAATTCCCCGATTCGCTCAAGTATAAAACACCTAAAGGCAAAACCGTTTATGGCGGGGGAGGGATCATGCCCGACATCTATATCCCGCTTGAAAAGGATTCATCCCTGCAATATTACAATCTGTGCATCAACCGGGGCCTGGTATACCAGTATGCATTTGATTATACCGACCGGAACCGCCAGCAGATGATGCGATTCAAGACCGTGGACCAGTTTAATCGTGGTTTTTATATCACGGATGCAGTCTATAGCGACTTTATCGCTTATGCTGAGAAAAAAGGGGTGAAGCGCCATGGAAAAGACCTTTCCAAGGCCGACAGGTATATTAAAACCATGATGAAGGCTTACATCGGCAGGAACATGCTTGACAATGAAGGATTTTATCCGATCCTGAACACCATTGATCCCGGGTTCTTAAAAGCAGTTGAAATGATGGGAAAAAAAAATTTGAAGATTTGAAGATTTGAGGATTTGAGGATTTGAGGATTTTGAAGTGAATAAAATTGAATATGACAAAGGAGTACTTATGCCAAGCGTAGATTTTTTAATTTTTACCTTGTGATTTTGATCCTTGAGTTTTGATCTTTGAGTTTACTGTGTGCTTTTAATCTTTAATTTTGCATTTTGCATTTTGCATTTTGCATTTTGATTTTATAATTTTTTACATTTTTTTATACATTAACCTTTAATATTTAACATCATGATCCACGAATTGCCAAAATTACCTTATGCCCTGGATGCACTGGAACCATAT
>Ga0074195_1003523_pt1 | contig 14531 bp, 9 predicted proteins | sample EPASupsiteHSE623_FD_64525 | JGI IMG/M metagenome (GOLD analysis project Ga0074195, IMG submission 64525) | Bioremediated contaminated groundwater from EPA Superfund site, New Mexico - Sample HSE6-23 | ecosystem: Environmental > Aquatic > Deep subsurface > Groundwater > Contaminated ...
GGTATTGCAATGATTGTCGGGGCACTGGCCGGATCGCGACTGGCTATTACCAAAGGTGCAGCCTATGTACGCCCATTGTTTATAACGGTAACAACCCTTTTGGTAAGCAAGCAGCTCTGGGATATCCTCCATTAAAACCAGCAGCCGGACTATAGAGTCCGGCTTTTTTCATGCAATTGATGCCTAAATTCCACCAGCTTGTAATACATTTTATTAAGGTGTAATGAAGGGAGAATAGAGCATGAATAACTTCGATTTTGCAAATTTAATAAAACAAGACCGGGAAGATCGCCAACACCGGCAGTTTTCCGGTACTTTTCTTGACTATCTGGAGATTGTTAAGGAAAACCCTCGCCATGAAGCAATGCTTGCCCATCAGCGTATGCATGGGCAGCTTGTTGCACCCGGCGTAGAAGTGATAAAGACCGAGGAACACCCCCGCCTAAAAAGAATTTATGGCAATGCTACCATCAAACGTTATAACTTCTTCAAAAAACATTTCTTTGGAATCGATACAAGTATCATGAAAATAATGCGGTATTTTCACTCAGCCTCTATGCAAGGCGAAGAAGCTCGCCAGGTGCTGTACCTGGTCGGACCAGTCGGTGCCGGAAAATCCTCGCTGATGGAGGCGCTGAAAAAGGCTCTCGAAATGAGCGCTCCTATTTATGTTATTAAGGATTGTCCGATGCGTGAAACACCTCTGCATCTTATCCCCAAACACTTGCGCCCGCAATTTGAAGAAGCACTAGGCATAAAAATCGAAGGTGACTTATGCCCTATCTGCCGCTACCGCCTAAAAAATGAGTATAACGGTGAATTTGAACGAATGCCTGTCGCCATGGCAGAGTTTTCTATCCGGTCACGCAAAGGTGTAGGCGTTGTACCTCCTGTTGATCCTAATAATCAGGATACATCAGTGCTAATCGGCTCAGTCGACATATCAAAACTGGATCTTTATTCGGAAGACGATCCTCGAGTAATGAGTCTTAACGGCGCCTTCAACGTCGGTAATCGCGGCTTGGTCGAGTTTATTGAGGTTTTTAAAAACGAGGTTGAATATCTCCATGCAATGATTACCGCCACCCAAGAAAAGTCTATTCCATCCCCGGGCAAAGGACCCATGATTTACTTTGATGGCATTATTCTCGCCCACTCTAATGAAGCTGAGTGGAACAAATTTAAATCCGACCATACCAACGAAGCAATTCTCGACCGCATTGTTAAGGTCGAAGTACCTTATTGCCTAGAACTTGACGAAGAAGTTAAAATATATCAAAAAATCCTGCGCAGCAGCAGTTTTAACGCCCATATTGCCCCACACACTATTGAGATTGCTTCAATGTTCGCTATTTTGACACGCCTGACCCAGTCCGCCAAAGTAGACACACTTACCAAACTAAAAATCTATAATGGCGAGGAAATAGTCGAAAAAGGCTCCACCAAAAAGGTCGATATCTTTGAGTTGCATGAGGAGTCACCGCGCGAAGGGATGACCGGTATTTCCACTCGCTTTATAATGAAGGCCATCGATACAGCTCTGTCTGATTCAGAGAATGACTGTATAAACCCGCTGGCAATAATTGATACCCTTATAAAGGCAACTAAAGAACTCCCCCTCCCTGATGAAGATAAAAAACGCTATCTCGGCTTCTTACAGGATACTATCAAGAAAGAATATGGCAAGATCCTCGAGAAAGAAGTAACCCGTGCCTTTATCCTCGGCTATAAGGAACAAGCTGAAAGCCTCTTTAATAACTATCTAGATCACGCTGAAGCCTTTGTCAATTCTACAAAAATCAAAGACTGCAATACCAGTGAAGAACTTGATCCTGACATCCAATTCCTCCAGTCAATAGAAGAACAAATCGGTATAACCGGCACTGCCGCCCTAGGGTTCCGTCAAGACGTTACCTCTTATATGTTCTCAGTTCTGCGCAGTAAAAGCAAAATTGACTACACGAGCTACGAACCATTGAAAGAAGCTATTGAAAAGAAGCTTACTGCCTCAGTTAAAGAACTGTCGCGGATAATTACCAAAGCCCGTGTTCGCGACGGTGAGCAGGAAGGCAAGTACAATGCCATGGCTGACGAAATGAAACGCAACGGCTACTGTGACCATTGCTGCAATGTCGTACTTAAATATGCGGCTAATAATTTGTGGAAGGACTGAAACTATGGCAATTTTTAAAGACGGCGGCACTAGCAGTTCTGACCGGTCGTTATGGGATAGAAAAAGGCACCGCCAACTTCTTGAAGATGCCATTAAGCGTAATATGGGCGATATAATCTCCGAAGAAAATATTATCGGGCAAAGCAAGACTAAAAAATTTAAAATCCCGGTAAAAGGCATAAAAGAATACCAGTTTATATACGGCATGAACGATGGCTCAGCCTCGGGAACGGGTACTGAAAAAAAAGGGCAAGTTGTAGGCAAGGTAAGTGATTCCGGAAAATCCAATGCCGGTCCGGGGCAGGGCCAGGCTGGCGACCAGCCTGGCGAGGAAGTCTATGAACTTGAAATTACTATGGATGAGATCGTGCAATATCTCTTTGAAGAACTCAATTTACCTGATATGGACCGCAAAAAATACGGACTTGTTGAAACAGACCGCCAATTTAAATACTCCGGCTATCAACGCAAAGGTATCCCGCCTCGCCTAGCTAAGAAACGCACCGTGATTGAGAAACTTAAACGCGAACAGGCGCTCAAACGAAACCAGGCTGAAGATGAAGAAACTGAAGAAGAACGTCTGCCCTTCCGTGAAGATGATCTGCGCTATCGCCGTGTTAGAGAAACAACCCGGCCATGCGCCAACGCTGTGATTATTTGTATCATGGATGTATCAGGTTCAATGGAGCAGACTAAAAAGTACTTAGCCCGCAGTTTTTACTTTCTCTTATACCAGTTTGTCCGCTGGCGATATGAGAAGGTGGAGGTAGTCTTTATTGCTCACACCACTGAGGCTAAGGAAGTTAACGAGTGGGAGTTCTTCCACCATAGCGAAATTGGCGGCACTGCCATCAGCAGCGGCTACGCAAAAGCACTTGAGATAATAGAACAGCGCTATAACCCTGCTGTCTGGAATATCTATGCCTTCCACTGCTCGGACGGTGATAACTGGGCAGATGACAATGCTCGCGCCATTGAACTAGCTAATAAACTTTGTCAAGTTTGCAACCTGTTTGGTTACGGTGAGATTACCCTCAATCAGTCTTGGAATGTAACCATCCGCCGTGAATTTGAAAAACAACTGCTGAGTAAAAGCTTTGCAATCGCTGTCATAAATAAAAAAGAAGATATCTGGCCAGCCTTCAAGCAGATGCTTGATAAGCAGATAGCCCGCGGGGGTGCTGACCTATGATAGGCTATGCAATTACTGAGCTGACTGAGTGGAATGAAAAAATAGAAAGCTTAACTTTGGCTGTTGGACTTGATTGCTATGAGCAGCATTTTGAAATATGCAGCTATGAGGATATGCTCTGTTATGAAGCCTATGTCGGTATTCCTTCCCACTATCCCCACTGGAGCTTCGGCAAAGCCTACGAAAGACAGAAAACCTTTTATCAATATAATCTTGTTGGTCTTCCCTACGAAATGGTCATCAACTCAAACCCCTGTCTCGCTTATCTGATGCGCGATAATACCCTTGCTTTACAAGTCCTTACGATGGCTCATGTATATGGGCATAATGACTTCTTTAAAAATAATCGCCTGTTTAAAGCTTATACCAGGGCCGAACTGACCGTAGAGCTTTTCAAGGCTCACGCGAACAGGGTACGGGAATATATTCAAGACCCCTTTATAGGGCCTGAGAAGGTTGAACGCATCCTCAACGCCGCCCAAGCTCTTAAATTCCAAATCAACCGCCAAGTGAGCCGCCCGCCTGTAACGCGCATTCAAATGTCCAAAGAGGCCTATGACCCTATGCCAGAACGTCTAAAGGGCGACTTACTAGGCTTTTTAGCTGAGCGAGGCCGACTTAATGACTGGGAGAAGGACTTGGTAAATATCGTGCGGAGTGAAACAGCTTATTTCATTCCTCAAATTGAAACCAAGATTATGAACGAGGGCTGGGCCAGCTTTTGGCATTACCGCCTATTAACGCAGCTAGATTTACCACCAAATCTTCACCTCGAATTTCTTCAGCGTCACAACATGGTTGTAAGGCCGCACCAAGGACGTATTAATCCTTACTTTATAGGATTTAAAATATTTGACTATCTAGCTAAGCAGCCTGATGGTCTGACCAAAATTAAGGAAATCCGGTCATTGGAGCGTGATCAGTCTTTTTTGCGCCGCTATCTAACAAGGGAACTCTGCGAGGAGCTTCATTTATTCTCTTATACCACAAAGGGCAATGATATTGTCGTTAAGGAAGTAGCTGACGAAACAGGTTGGCTGACCGTCCGCAATGACCTTGTTGATAACACAGGGCTGGCTGCAATTCCCCAGATAAATGCAGTCTCAGTCGAAAAGAATGTCCTCGCATTGGAGCATGTCTTTGATGGACGCGAACTGGATATGAACTACGCTAAAGAGACAGTAAAGTATATTGTAGATCTTTGGGGCGGGAGAGTAGAACTATCTACAAAGCTAAATAACAAAAATATAGTTATTATCTGCAGTGACGACAAAACGGTCTTTGTTAAATAGGAAAAGCGGAGGCTAAGCAACTTAGCCTCCGCTTTCTATTATGATATTTTAAATCGCACAAAGAAGGTTGTCCCCTCTGGTCCGGTTTGCGGTACAACTACTGCATTATGCCGGTTGGCAATACTATAGCATACGGCCAACCCTAGACCTGTACCGTTTTCTTTAGTAGTAAGAAACGGTGTTCCCAGCCTGTCGAGTATTTCAGGCGGAATGCCAGTCCCCTGGTCTTTGATGGCCAGAACGACCTCATCTTCTTCTGTAAAAGTGCTAATAAGAAGCTTGGTCGCCTGAGGCATAGCCTCCAGACCATTGCGTACTAGATTGAGAATGAGTTGGCGGATTTCTTTTTCATCAAGCTTTAACTGCGGTATTTCTCCCAGCCCAAGCTTGATTTCTTTTCCGTTAATAATAGCATCAGCCTGAAGCAAGGGATAAAGAGCATCAATAATGTTATTAATACTCTGCATCTTCAAGTCAACTGACTTGTTTTTTGCCAGAGAAAGAAACTCAGAAATAATGGAATTAGCCCGGTCAAGCTCCTCAATCATTAATTTAAAGTATTCATCATTATGGCTGTTTTCGGTTTTACGTCCTAGCATTTGTAAAAAACCACGCACTGTCGTCATTGGGTTACGTACTTCGTGTCCGATACTTGCTGCCATTTCACCTACCAGATTAAGACGTTCCAAACGTGCCATCTCTTGTTCAAGTTTACGCCGCACTGAGATATCGCGGAAAATATTAAGATAAACAGGCCGACCCTGTAACGGTATAAGATGCACATTCATTTCTACAGGAATTGCTTCTCCTGATTTTTTTTCATAGATACTCTCACACACTATATTTTTATATTGCTCGATTCCGAAATCCTTGGGCCCTTTGTCTTCTTTCAGCTTACTATCAATATCAAAAGGGGTTAGTGTTAAGAGTTCCTCTTTGTTATAACCTAAAAGTTCACAAGCCTTATCATTTACCTCAATGAACCTTCCAGGACGCCTTTGATTTGTTGCTTCTGTTAGCAAAATAGCGTCAGTAGCTTGGGTAAACAGCAGACGATATTTTTCTTCACTCTGCTGCAGCGATATTTCCATTTTGCGTCGAGCAATTATTTGGCGCTTCAGTCTATTAATGGCATTGCGCAGAGCATAAGTTCGCTTCTTTACCTTTTCTTCTAGCTGACTGCGGTGCTCATTTATGGTGTCAGCCATTTGGTTGAAAGTAGCGCATAGCTGTCGTAGCTCATGCGGGGCTGACGAAATTTCGGCATCGTCAATACGGTAGGTATACTCAAGCTTTTTGATACTTTCAGACCCTGATAACAGAAATTTAATCGGCCTTCTGATATTTTCCGCCATTAGTATGGTAATCGGTAAAACGGCCACCAATATAAGCAAGAATAATAGCAGCATATTGGCTATTTGCTTATATACCGGTTCTAGAACTTCGCTTTCATTTATTTCACTAATTATGGCAAAATTAAGTTTGCTAATCCATTGATAAGAGCCGATTACACTCTCGCCCCGGCAGTTATTGTAGGTGGCCACACCAGAATTGCCTTGTAAGGCACTTTTTACAGCGTAACTATCACTTGCTTGCAAATAACAGGAAGCACCTTCTGCCTTAGCGTCACCCTCGCGTACATATCGCGGCAAGGTAAAGCGCATCCCCGTCTTATCAACCAAAAAGGTATCGTCTGTTCGCCCTACGGTAAATTCACCCATAACTGCATCTATCGCTGAGAATGGCATAACACCTACTACTACTCCCTGGAATTGCTCATTATAATCATATACTGGTGATGCAAAAACTACGCGCAATTCACCGGTTGCTTCCAATCTGATTATTTCAGCAGCTGTATGTTCGCCTTTAATTGCTCTTTTAAAATATTCCTTGTATGAGACATCAGCTCCCATGGAGTTTTTCATATCAATATCTATATTTCCGTACTTATTAACAAATATAATGTCATTAAATGTACTATCAGCATCTAGGGCGGATTTAAAATAAAGAGCCATTGCATTTTTGTCTAGCCTTCGGACACTATCCATTAAAGAAAGCGTCCTGATTTTGGTTCCTTTATTCTTAGCCCACATAGTAATGGCCTGACGCTGGAGACTTACACTTTGCTCCATTTTTTTAAAGGCCTGATTTCGTTCATCGGCAAATTCATAAATTGCAAATGCTACTGTCATAAGCACGCTCGGCACTATGATGAGCAATATCCCCCAACAGCGCAGCCGGCCTTGAAGCGATTGAGGTGTTAAGCGCTGGAAAGCACCAGCAAATAAGCCTTTGAAAGCTGACACTGTTATGACCCTCCCGGATAGTTATCTGGCTTAAATCTGACGAAGAAGGTTGTGCCCTCATTAGTTGTATCGAAGGCAATTGACGCTCCATGACGATTGGCAATACTATAACATACCGCTAAGCCTAAGCCTGTCCCCGTATTTTTTGTTGTAAAGAACGGGGTTCCGATCTTCTCAACAATATCTGCGGAAATACCGCAGCCTTCATCTTGTACAGCCAGAATGACGTCATCATTATCGAGATAAGTCCGAATGATTAAATTCCCGCCTATCGCCATAGACTCAAGCCCGTTAATGACCAGGTTAAGAATAAGCTGCCGAATTTCTTTTTCATCAAGCAGAAGTTTTGGAATATCGCCTAGCTTGGTATGAGTATATTTATTGTTGATAATACCGTCAGCCTTAATAAGCGGCTGCAGCGCATTAATAATCGCATTTAGATTGGTCATTTCCTTATGAACAGCCTTATCCTTAGCTAGTGATAAAAACTCAGTTATAATCAAGTTAGCGCGGTCGAGTTCATTAATCATAAGGTTATAATACTCTCTATATTGCAAGTTATCTTTTTTCCCAGAAAGTATTTGCAAAAAGCCCCGTACTGTTGTCATGGGATTGCGGACTTCATGCCCTATTCCAGCTGCCATCTCACCAACCAAATTAAGCCTGTCAAGACGAGCCATCTCCAATTCCATATTCTTGCTTTCGGTAATATCACGTGCAATTACCAGTACTGAACTTACCCTCCCGACTAAATCAAACTCAGGAATAAGGTGTGCATGGTAATGGAAACTGATATCACCAAGGATAAACTTTCCCTCTCTAGTCAGAGACTTCTTTGAAATAAAAACGTGCCGCAAATATTTACGCAAGCTATCGCTGGATTCACCTTTTGGCATCACTCCTTTGCTACCTTTACCTACTGCCTGATTTAACGGTAATCCAAAAATATGCTCAGCGGCTGGGTTTATGTAGATTACCCGGCCGTTTCTATCAAACCGGACAATAATATCTGGCGAGTGCTCGACAAGTGTTTTAAATTCCTGCTCGCGGCGTCTTAAAGCGTCTTCGGCTTTTTTCCGCTCAGTAATGTTTCGACCGAAAACAACTATTCCTTGCGGCCGACCGTCCGGGTAAAATATCGGCGCTTTTATAACGTCCAAAGTCACTATTTGGCCGTCAGAGCGTAATAACTCTTCTTCGCCGCTAGTAGGAAAACCATTTGACCAAGCGCATTTATCGCTAGTCTCGCAAGCTTTAAAAGCTGCGCTATTTAAAAGACTTTCTTCGGCTAGTTCAATATCCTTTTTCCCTTTATAGGATTTTGGATCGAGTTCAAATAAATCTATGCAGAATCGATTGGCTTCCAGCCATCGCCCTTCTCCATCCTTCATACATATTAGATCTGGAATTGTATCAATGAGTGTTCTCAAGCATTGTTCGCTTGTCGTTAGCTCTTTCGTAGTCATCTGGCTTTGATTTTCGAGCGACTTTGCTATCTCTAATTTACAGCGCAACTGCTCGATTTCAGCGATAAGCTCACTCCTTGTCTTTTGCTCATATCCCATATACCTTCCTCCGACATTTTGTTAAAATGTTGAATATTCTAATTTCTCCACTTATTACCATATTACCTTTGGAGATTATGTCGAATGCTGAACGGAAAAGTAAAAATATTAAAGCGCCCGGAACGGGCGCTTTATATCATCTATATTTTTTTGCTGATTCTTCACCGGAAAGAACTCGATAAGCCCCCTCTGCCAGCGCCTGAAGCTCATCTTCTCCTGGCATAACAGTAATTGGCGCAATAAAAGCAACATATTCTTTAATCTTACTGGTTAGATAATCAGAGTAAGCGATACCGCCGGTAAGTATAATATGGTCAACCTTTCCGCATACCGGTACTGCAGCTGCCGAAATATAACGGGCTATTTGGTAAATCATTGCCTGATATACCAGCTCAGCCTGCTTATCACCTGAAGATATTCGTCTTTCAACTTCTCTGGCATCGTTTGTAGCCAAGTGAGCTACAAGTCCACCTTTTCCGGCGAGCAATTTTGCAACATCAGCCGGAGTAAGCTTATCATTAAATATTAATTCAGCTAACTGGTCAGCCTGAATAGTGCCAGCCCTTTCAGGCGAAAATGGACCTTCGCCATTGAGTGCGTTATTTACTTCTACTACCCGCCCCTGCTTGTGACAGCCAACTGAAATACCGCCGCCTAGATGGGCAATTATTAGATTCATATCTTCATAGGCACGATTTTGAGCTTTGGCAAATCGTCTAGCAACCGCCTTTTGATTTAGCGCGTGAAAAATACTGCGCTTTTCAATTTTCGGCAAACCGCTAAGGCGAGCAACCGGTTCTAACTCGTCGACGACGACTGGATCAACTATAAAGGCAGGACATCCCGCCTCTTGTGCAATCATATTGGCAAGAATTGCTCCCAAATTGCTGGCATGCTCGCCATAAAGGCTATTCAGCAGATCCTTGAGCATTACATCATCTACAGCATAGGTTCCGCTAACCATTGGCTTTAAAAGTCCCCCACGTCCTACGACAGCCGCGAAATCCTTTGCCGATATACCTTGATCTGATAAAAATTCGGTAATCTTTGTAAGCCGATAGTCTAATTGTTCAATTATACCGCCGAATTGGGCAAGCTCGGCAGCGCTATGACTAAGATTCTTGCTGAGTATTTCATCAGTATTTTCATAAATTGCAATCTTAGTTGATGTGGATCCCGGATTGAGCGCTAATATTTTTAAAGCCATGACCAAAACCCCCATTATTATTAGCATATTTCTATGTAAAATTATACCACTAAACTGCATTTAGTAAATGTCATATTGATGGGAGTCTAGCCAAAAATTATCCCAGCCGGAGCAATCCTATCACAATAAGAATAGCTCCTGGTAAATAGGGAAACCGGCTTTTTAAGTGTTCAGGCATACATCGCTTTGCTACATAGAGACCGGCACTAATAACAGCCATCTGGACCAATCCCATAATAAACGGCGTTGATGGAGGAAGCCAACCCATCAGAGCTGCAGCAAAGGTAGCAAGCATATTGTCAAGCCCAAGGGCTAGACCGAGAAATATTGATTCGAGTGGGCTGATAGTCTTTGAGCGGTCGACATCTGCTGTTTCCGGCTGTGCCACAATGCTGAATACCAGCCGACCCACCGAAATACTCAGTTTACGGGCGGTAACTTCACCATCAGCCTCATACGAAGGAATATCTTTGGTAAGATATTCTTGAAACAGGCTGAAAAGACCAATAAGAATAAGCAGCCCAGCTCCACAAGATACGGCAACATGAGTGTTAATTACATTGCCTAAAGCGTTTGCAGCAAACATAGCCGCACCGGCACAGGTTGTTGTAACAATACCAACTACAGCAATAGACTTAAGGGGCATTCGTATTCCTTTCAAGCCATAGGCAATTCCTGCTACAAAACCGTCAAGACTGACGGCAAACCCTAACAGTACAACATAAAAGATATTCACGCCAATGCCCTCCCTTTACCCTAGCCGCAGAAGTCCCAGCACAATAAGAATTGCTCCAGGCAAGTACGGAAAACGTTTTTTTAAACGCTCAGATACAAACCTGGTAGACGAATAACAGCCGCCAGCAACGCAAATCATGTGAATACTCCCTACTGCCAAGGGAGTATACAGCGGCAGAAATCCCATTAGCGCTGCGCCGAATGTTGCTACCATTGCATCAAGACCTACTGCAACCCCTAAAAAGACTGCTTCAAGTGAGTTTATACTCCCTTGGCGGTCAACATCAGCTGTTTCGGGTTTAGCCATGATGCTAATGATCAGCTGACCCATTGAGAAGGTGAGTTTATGGGCAGTACATTCACCTTCCAATTCATAAGACGGAACGTCTTTCGTAAGGTATTGCTGAAATAGACTCCAAAGGCCCAGCATAATAAGCAGCGCTGCACCCATAATTATAGCGATATGCGCATTAATGAATTGGCCTAGCACATAGGCGCAAAACATCGAAATCGCTGTACCAAGTGTCGTGACGATACCGACGATTAATACTGATGTGAATGGCATTTTGATATTTTTAAGGCCATAAGCCATTCCAGCTACAAAGCCATCCACACTTACAGCAAAACCCAAGAGCAGTACATAAAACAGACTCATCCGTGATTCAGCCTCCTATGCCATCAGTGTTCTTCACGTTAATATATGGCTGGAGCAGATGTTTGGTTACTGGTAGACAAACCGAGAGGATTATACACCGGTAGAGAAATAGTGGCAAAAATGGAGGATTTTTTCGTATCTACGGGGAATTATATGGTATAATTGGAAGTTATCAAGTGATATTGATTTTTCCCTTGTTATGTCAGTTTTTTTGAGGTGAGAATGTGGATTTTGGTTTAGGTAAAGTTTTGCCAATTCGTATTGAGGAGGAAATGAAAAACTCCTATATTGACTATGCTATGAGCGTCATAGTCATGAGAGCGCTACCTGATGTGCGGGACGGTCTTAAGCCGGTACATCGCCGCATCCTTTACGCGATGCACGAAGCAGGTATGACGCCTAATAAAGCGTACAAAAAGTCAGCACGTATCGTGGGCGAAGTATTGGGTAAGTATCACCCCCATGGTGATTCTTCCGTATATGATGCCACTGTACGCATGGCACAAAATTTTTCTACCCGTTATCTGTTAGTTGATGGGCACGGCAATTTCGGGTCGGTAGACGGCGATTCGGCTGCGGCTATGCGTTATACTGAGGTACGAATGTCGCGGGTCGCAGAGGCGATGCTCTCTGATATCGAAAAAGATACTGTCGATTTTGCTCCCAACTACGATGAATCTTTAAAAGAACCTACAGTGCTTCCTGCAAAGATACCTAATCTGCTGGTTAACGGCTCATCTGGTATTGCCGTAGGCATGGCTACAAACATACCGCCCCATAATTTGGGTGAGGTTGTAGACGGCCTAGTTCTAATGATTGAAAATCCTGAAGTGAGCATTCAAGAGTTAATGATGGCCATCAAAGGGCCTGACTTCCCGACCGGCGGCTTAGTCCTTGGTCGCGAAGGAATTAAAAGTGCTTATACAACCGGCCGCGGCGTTGTTAAAATGCGTGCGCAAGCGCGATCTGAAAAAATGTCTAATGGCAAGTACCGTATCCTTGTCAGTGAACTTCCTTATCAGGTCAATAAGGCCCGCCTTATTGAACGCATTGCCGAACTAGTCCGTGATAAGGCTATTGACGGCATTACCGACTTACGGGATGAAAGCGACCGTAACGGCATGCGAATCGTTATTGAACTAAGACGTGATGTCAATTCAGACGTCATTCTTAATCAGCTTTATAAGCATACTCAGATGCAGGAAACCTTCGGCATTATTATGTTGGCACTTGTTGACGGCAGACCGAGAGTCCTGAATCTGCATGAAGTGCTGTACTATTACTTAGAGCATCAAAAAGTGGTAATAATTCGGCGAACCAAGTTCGAGCTGGCTAAAGCACAGGCCAGAGCGCATATCTTGGAAGGTCTGAAAATTGCACTTGATCACATTGATGCAGTTATTACGACAATCCGTCAGTCCAAAACCGTTGAGATTGCTCGTGCTGCCTTGATGGATGGTTTTAGTCTGAGTGAAAAGCAATCACAGGCTATCTTAGACCTGCGGCTGCAGCGCTTGACTGGACTAGAGCGCGAAAAAATTGAAGACGAGTATAGGGAAATACTTAAAACTATCGAATGGTTGGAATCGATTTTGGCCGACGACCAAAAAGTTCTTAACATCATTAAAGAAGAATTATTGGAAATGAAACGCCGTTTTAGCGATGAACGCCGTACGGTAATTACCAGCGATGTTTCAAAGCTGGATCTTGAAGACCTCATTGCTGAAGAAGATGTGGTTATAACATTAACTCACGATGGTTATATCAAGCGCCTGCCTGTTGATACTTATCGCAACCAGAAGCGGGGAGGTCGCGGTGTAACCGGTATGGGAACAAAGGAAGAAGATTTCCTTGAGCATTTGTTTGTAACAACGACCCATAACAACATCTTGTTCTTTACCAATCGCGGCCGGGTTTATCGTCTAAAAAGCTACGAGATTCCAGAAGCCAGCCGCACTGCTCGCGGAACTTCTATCGTTAACCTTTTGCCAATGGAAAAAGAAACAATTACTGCTGTCATACCGGTTAAAGAGTTCTCCGACAAGCTTTTCCTCTTTATGGCAACCCGGAATGGTATTGTCAAAAAGACTGAGCTCACCGAGTATGATACAGCTCGCCGGGGCGGCCTGATTGCTATCTCACTTGATGATGATGATGATCTAATAGGCGTTAAGCTTACTAACGGCCAGCAGAACATCATTATGGGAACAAAAGAAGGCTTAGCTATCACCTTCCAGGAAACAGACGTCCGCAACATGGGACGCGCCACCCGGGGCGTTATCGGTATCAGGTTGAACAAAACTGATAAAGTTGTCGGCATGGATACAATACGTAAAGACAGCGAAGTCCTGACCGTTACATCGGAAGGCTACGGTAAACGAACACCAGTCACCGAGTATCGTCCGCAGACTCGCGGCGGCAAAGGTGTCATCAACCTGAAGATTACTGAAAAAACAGGCGAGGTAGTCGGTCTTAAAGTAGTTCGTCAGAACCAGGAATTAATGCTTATTACCAGCGGCGGTATAGTCATTAGAATGGATGCAAATACAATTTCGGTGATTAGCCGTAATACCCAAGGTGTTAAACTTATGCGCACTGAAGAGGATGATAAAGTTGTAGCCTTGGCAGTTGTAGAAAAAAAGACTGATAGCGAATAACAAAAGAGATGGCCACTTCGCCAAAGCGATGAGGCCATCTCTTTTTTATGTAATATAGTAATAAACTAGCGACTTATAAATGCAATCTAATAAAGAACAGCACTGTAAGCAAATAAATTTGTCATCATTAACCACCGGGACTATAATAAGAGCATACTTTTATTATTCGCTGTAAGAGGTGACAAAAATTCAATCTTTTTTATCAACACTATTGGTATCTATCCTCGGCGGTTATATTTTTCTCCTTGTAGCTATCCCCATTCCGTGGATGCTCGGACCGCTTGTCTTTATAAACCTGCTAAGTTTAGGATTAAAGCAGCCGGTTTCCTGGCCTGTCAGTATTCGTAATAGCGGTCTTATCATCTTGGGATATATAATGGGCAGCTCTTTTACAAAAGAAACCCTTGGGCAAATATCACAGCAGCTCCCTGCGATGCTGTTTGCGACAATAAGCACATTGCTATTTTGCCTTGGCTTAGCCTACATAACACAGCGCAAAACAGGAATAAGCCTAGCAAGCAGCATCCTAGGGAGTACACCGGGAGGCATGACGCAGATGGTGGTGCTCTGTGAAGAAGTAGCTGACAGCAGCCTTACGGTGGTTACCTTTATGCAGACAATCCGCCTTCTCTCAGTGGTGTTCATTGTGCCATTTTTAGCGATACACGGCTTAGCTGATTCGCCTGGTCAATCCGCAGCAATGATAAGCGCTGCAGAGGCAGTACCAACCTCGCTTTACTCCTTGACTG